>WNFR01000635.1_pt1 | contig 35835 bp, 29 predicted proteins | sample 5400221 | NCBI WGS metagenome assembly WNFR01 (sample SAMN13153357, study PRJNA577476) | soil metagenome | isolation source: 40 cm soil under Madrone tree | place: USA:California | collected 2016-06-14 | reverse complement strand
GCGAGCGCCGATGCGATCAGGAAGCCGGCGAAATATCTGGCTGGGCAAGCCTCGGCGGTAGAACATAAGCGGATCAACCGAATGCCTAATCCCGGCGCAAATCGATAAAAGCCAGCGGCGGTGAAATCGGCAACCAACAGCAACCACAGGAACCACATTGGTCCGCACGGCCAGAACGGCAATGCGAGCCAATGCCGCCAGTAAGCGGCGATGCTAGGCTCCGCAGCCGTCTGGAGATAGGTCGGATAGAGGGCCAGCGGCATTAGAAATGCCACGACGAGAGCAAATGGCACCCCGAGCCGCAGGAGGCGATCATAGAGAAATCTCGGTATGCCCTTGCGCCCGAGACTCGGCCAAACGAACAGTCCCGAGAGGAAGAAAAAGAGCGACATCAGAAAGACGTCTTGCCAGGCGCAGTACAAGTCGAAGCCCAACCACCGCTGGCTGTCGACGATCGGGAAGGCGCGCCAAAGATAGGGCGGTGCATCGAACGCAAACGGCTCAGGCGGCAGAAATCGCAGATAGGCGAGGACCGAATGGAACGACAGGACGAGGAGGATGACAAAGGCGCGCAAATTGTCGAGCGCCAAGCTCGACCGGGGGATCGTCGTACGGGGTTCGACCATTCCCTTATCCGTCGAAATCATCCTCCGGCGCCCGCTCTCTTTCGCGCATTCCGGCTAACGCCGGCTCGTTCTGCGAGATCCGGGAAGCAGCCCGTGCGCCGACATCCATCGGCGATCCTGTCACGACCATGCCGCTCGAAAGGGCGTCGGCCGGGACACTGACCCGGCCTGCCCTTTCCCGCGGCCGGCCCATCAGAGCGGGTTGGAACAGCACTGCCGCCGCCATCGTGCAAACCAGCGCCAAGGCCATCAATTGGCCCATGCTGGACATGCCCGGATCGCTGGAGAGCCACAAGCTCCCGAACGCGGTTGCTGTTGCCAAAGCGCTGAAAATCACGGCTCGCGTTAGGGTCGACTGCACCAGCGCGGTTTTTCCGCTGCGCCATGCCATGATGTAATAGATCTTGAATGCGACGCCGACACCCAGCAGCAACGGCAGTGCAATGATGTTGGCAAAGTTCAACGGAACGTCGAGAACGACGCACAGCTCCAAGGTCACGACACCGGCGACGAGGAGTGGTATCAGGGTTAGGAGGACATCGGTAATCCGGCGCAATGCGACCCACAGCAGCAAGGCAATTGCCGCCAGGGCGAAGATGCCGGCTTCAATGAAGGCCCGCACAACCGTGTTCCCGGCCTCGAACATCAAGACGGCCGGGCCGGTCGAAGCGGGCGCGAGCGCCAGCACCGCAGTCACGAAATTGCGCAGCGTGTTGGTGTCATCGGGGTCGCCCTTTGGCAGCACCTCAACCCGCGCCCGCCCATCTGCAGTTACCCATGCTCCCTTCAGATCGGCCGGGATGGTCGCGGTGGTGACGCGCTGAGGCTTCAGCTCTGCGCGCAGCTGATCGAGCGAAATCCGCAGCGGTGTCCCTACCGCCGCTTCGAGCTGTTGTCGGATTGATGGGTCCGATTTTGCCATCTCAGACAACAACCCGGAGAGACGCCTTGCCGCCGCCGCTCCAGGCCCGTGGCCGTCCCCGGCGATCGCCGACAAAGCGTTAGCCGTCGACGACAGCGCCTCGATGTTCTGCGCATCGCTCGGGAGTGCTGCGACGTCTCCCGGGTTGATCGACGGTTCGATGACATCCGCAGCCGCCTCGATCAGCTTTAGTTTTTCCTCCTGCTCACCGGGCACGAGACTGTTTAGCGTCATCGTTCGGGCGACTTGTGGAAGCGGAGAAAGGCGTTGCGCGATCGCCTCCGCGGCACCCGAATTCGGCGCCACGATATCGATCGCATTGGCGCCGGTCTGCGGGTCCTTTCGCAGCTCGAGGAAGGTGGCGACCGAGGGAGCGTTCGGACTCCGAGCGTGGAGCGGATTGAAGTCAAACGGCAAGAACAGCAACAGCGGCGAGGCGAGCACGACCAGCAGGAGGGTCGTGCCTACGACCGGGACCCGATACCGTTGCAGGAACCAGTCCACCGGCGCCAGCGACGCGAACCCCATCGGCCGCGGCTCGGCAGGCGGCTTCAGGACCGTCAGCAATGCCGGCAGCAGCGTAATATTGGTCAGAAAGGCGATGATCATCCCGGAGCCGGCAATCTGCCCGAGTTCGGATAGACCTCGGTACGAAGTCGGCAAGAACGACGCGAAACCCACCGCAGTCGCCGCCGCCGCGAGCGCCAAAGGCACACCCGCCTTTCGCGCGGCGCTCCTTAGCGCAGTCCGCAAATCACCATAGTCGTGACGTTCGGCTCGGTAGCGCACGCTGAATTGTAATCCGAAATCGACGCCCAACCCGATGAACAGCACGAAGAAGGCCACGGAAATGACATTCAGCGCGCCGACCAGCAAAAGGCCAAAGGCTGCAGAAATCGCCAGACCGACGACCAGTGTTACGGCAACTGCCAGAATTATCCGGGCAGCGTGCAGTGCCAACCACAGGATAATGAAAACCGCGACAATTGAGACGACTGCATTCAGCGGGGCGTTGTCCTTTATCGTCGCGAACTGGTCATCGTTCATCGGCGCCAGTCCCGTGAGCCGCACCCGCGCCTGATAATCGCTGTTGAGCTCTAGGTCCCGCGCTGTCTGTGCAATCGCCTCGGTGACGGCGCGGCCGGGCTGGAGCGCGCCGAAGTCGAGCACCGGCTCGAGCTCGATGAAGCGGCGCAACTCTTGCGGTTCGGGCGGTTTGCCACTGGCGAGGACGCGCCAGGAAAAGCTTGCGGGCTGGGCCTCGATCGCCTCTTGCACCGTATCGGCTGCCATGGTCATGGGGCGGGCCAAGTCGTCGAGCTGGATCTCCCCGAACTGCACGCCCATCACGCCAAGCGACAGTGCACCCAAAGCCCCCTTGAGGCTCGGATCGGCGGCGAGCTTTTGGAGGATTGGATCGGCTTGGACGAGGCCGTCGGTCAGCCGCTCTACATCGCTCGTCGGCAGGTACAACAACCCGTTCTGCTCGAAAAAGCGGCCGCTTTGGGGCAGGTGCACCGCGCGAATCAGGTTCGATTTCTCCGCGAGCGCCTGTGCGAGCTTGCTGGAGGCTTGGTCGACGAGCTCGGGAGTCGGGGCGTCGACGACCACCAGTACGTCCGGCTGCGGAAATGCTTTCATGTAATCGAACGCCCGTTGCGTCCAGGGCAGATCGGACGGGAAAAGATCCTTAACGTCGGTCTTGATCGCGAAATGGCGCGTCGTATAAACGGTGCAGGCGGCCGCCAATGCGACGGCAAGCACGATCACCCACCATGAATACCGGGCGCAGAAGTCGACGACGCGAAAAATGGATGACCTCAGCATGTGGTTGCTCGATGCTCGCCTGGCTTGCAGCGTGAGGCCGGTTCTACGATCGCGGCCGTAACTACAGATTGATACCGTGGACCGTGGCGATCGTTTGGGTAGCACTTTCGTCTGCTGCGGCCCTGGACCCTCATCGAGCGTGGGCATCGAATGCCCGCGTTGGTGTCCCGTTGGCAGCGTTTCTCTCTTTCTTCGCCCATGCGTGGTACAACCCTTCAGGGAACCTTTGGTTCCGGGGTGACTCTTCCGAAGGGGAAGGTGCCGGCGAAATTAAGCGACGTGGCAGTGGCTCCCTACTTGGGCTGAACAGCACCCGGGCCTACGCCTTCCACGCAGATTTGTTGCTCTGTTGCGATTATGAGACGAGCGCCGAGCCTCATCTTGGAGCGCAAGACCGCAAAGCCGGGCAGGAATCAGGGCCGACGCTTTCCTCGTTCTGCTGTGCGGCTAACGCCCGAAGCTCGTAGATGATCAGAGACTCGATGAGGATCGAGCGCTCGGCGACGAGGCGTGCTTGGAAACGCGCCCTGGCGATCAGCGCGCCTAATAAATTGAGGTCGGAATCGGACGAAACCAGGATGTAGACGCGTCCGCCAGGAGCGAGCCGCTCGCGTGCCTGGCTGAAGAACGGAGCAATGTCGCGGCAATTCGGGCCGGCATGCCAGGCGCGGTCGGCAACATCGCGCGGTTCGCCCGGAAACGACGGGGGGCTCGATATAATCACATCGAAAGACGCACAAGGGGCAAACGCCGAGAGGAGGTTCGAGCACACGGCCGTGACACGATCCCCGAGGCCGTTTGCGCGCGCGTTCTCGGCCGCCGTCAGTACCGCGTTCGGGTTTATGTCAACGGCCGTGACGTTCGCGGCGCCGGCCCGGGCCGCAGCGAGAGCGAGAATGCCTGACCCCGTACCCACATCCACCACCCGCTTGCCGCTGAAATCGAGCCGCCCGATATAGGATGCGAAGAATTCGCTCGTAATGAAGTAGCGCGGGTGAAAGACCGTCGGGCGTACAATGAGGCGAAATCCCGCCGCCCGCGTTACCCGCGTGGTGCGTCGTGTCAGGATGAAATTATAAGCAAAAAAGTGGATCGTGCTGCGCAGCAGCCGCCGCCAGGGGCCGTTCCGAGCGCTCCGGCGGTCAAGGCCATAAGTGTCTTCGACCAGTTCGACGAAGTCGTCCATTGCCCCCCACACACTCCAGCCAAACACAGACGACCCCGCACGTGGTTCACGTTGCCGCGGAAATTTCTGTGGGTGCGATACGCCGAGTGCTTGTAGTTGCGATGAGATGAGGTTTTGGTTAATTGACGGAGCTGTGGGCGCTCGGCACATGGGTAACGACCAACGGCATCGCTAAGGTCGAGCGAGACCCCGGACGGCCCGGACTGCTCATGCGATCGATCCGTCGGCAGACGTTCGCTCCAAGGGGACGCATCGTCGTGAAGACCACCGCACGCGGCTTTCTGCTCCCTGCGAAGCTGAAGCCGGACGATTGCGGACCTGCTGAAATGGTCTGCCTCAGTACCCCGCCGCCGCTCCACCTGGCCGTCGGCTGTCGCTCGTACCGTAGAGCCGGCCGTTGGCGATCTCGATCAGTTCGACGGCACCCCAGGGCTTCTGTTCGATCACCCTATAACCGATGCCGGTCAGGATCGCGACGGTGTCGGGCGACAGACCGGACCGCTCGAAATAGACCTCGTCGGGCCGCCCTTGATGATGAATTCGTGGTGCGTCCACCGCCTCCTGCGGGGCCATGCCATAGTCCACAACATTCATGATCGTCTCGAGCACCGTAGTGATGATGCGCGAGCCTCCTGGGCTGCCGAGGACGAGAACGACCCGGCCATCCTTCTCGACCAGGGTCGGGGCCATCGAAGACAACGGCCGCTTGCCGGGGGCGATGGCGTTCGGTTCGCCTTGGGTCAGGCCGTCGAGGTTCGGCGCGCCCGGCTTCGTGGTGAAATCGTCCATTTCGTTGTTGAGGAGAAAACCGGTGCTCGGCGCGACCACGTTCGCGCCGAAATAGCCATTGATCGTGTAGGTCACCGCAATCGCGTTGCCTTCGCCATCGACCACCGAATAATGGGTCGTCTGTGCCTTCTCGGCCGCCGGTCGGTCGGCGGCCAAGGGCGCCCTTCCAGGGCGTTCGATTTCGGCGCGGATAGATGCCGCATAGCCCTTGGACAGCAGCCGCTCCAGCGGGTTGGTCACGAATTCGGGGTCGCCGAGATAGGCGTTCCGGTCGAGATAAGCGCGGCGCATCGCCTCGACCATCAGACGTACCGAAGGCGCCGAACGGAAACCCAATGCCGCGATGTCATGGCCCTCGAGGACATTGAGGATTTCGCACATCGTTGTGCCGCCCGAGCTCGGCGGTGGTGCGGAGACGAGGCGATATCCGCGGTAGGAGCAGGTCAGCGGCGCCGCTTCGGCTACCGTATAGGCCGCAAAATCGCGTGCCGTCAGGATGCCCTCATTCTCCGTGCTCGCCTTCTCGACCGCGGCGGCGATCGGGCCTTTGTACAAGGCTTCCGGGCCCTGTTGCGCGATCAGCTCGAGGGTTGCCGCAAGATCCGTCTGGATGAGCCGATCACCCGGCTCGAAGCGGCTGCCGTCCGGCCGCAGAAATATCTTGGCGGCTGCCGGATCCTTGCCAAACCGGCCGGCTTTTCCATCAACAATGTCGGTGTCGGCCCGGCCCAAAACAAAGCCGTCGCGTGCCAGAACGATCGCCGGCGCGATCAACGCAGCGCGCGGCAACCTGCCGTATTCCGCCGCAGCGCGATCGAGCCCCATCACCGTACCCGGCACGCCCGCGGCGCGGTATCCGTAGCGGCTGAGATCGTCGATTGGCCCGCCTCCGCTGTCGAGGTACATTGTTGCTCGCGCAGCCGCGGGCGCGGTTTCGCGGAAATTGATGAAGGTCTCCCGCCCGTCCGCGAGATGGATCGTCATGAACCCACCGCCGCCGATGTTGCCGCAGCACGGGTCGACAACAGCGAGCGCATAGCCGACCGCAACCGCCGCATCAATTGCGTTGCCGCCGACGACGAGAATGCGCACACCGATCTCGGAGGCCAGGCGATGCGCGGAAACCACCATACCGTGTTCGGCGTCGACCGCCGCCTGCGCGCCGGCATCCGCTGTGCCGCCAGCGAGGGCTGCCGACAATCCCAACACAGCGAGGGAGCAACCCGGCAGCTTCATGTGAGATTCCGTTCGACTCGCATAGGATACGTCTCCGATCCTTGTGGCAATGCCCTTGCAAAGCCTATCCTTGTCGAACGAAGGATGGCCACCGTCATCGGCCCTGCCAGCCCGTACGGGCGGAGTCTCGAGAAGAATTGAGACCGATCAACGATGACAAACCCCAAACCGACAGAGGTCAGCGATCCCATGGCAGACAACAGACCGAATGACCAGACATCTTATCTCTATTTGGGGCTGGCTGGCGAAACCGGCCCCGGGCGGGTGGTGCAGTCGGGCCTCTACCGGATGGCGGACGGCAGCAACGAGTGGCAGTCGCTGCAGCGCGGCTTACCCGAGGCGCCGGCGGTGCGCGCCCTGGCGGTACACCCGCAAACGCCCGAGATCGTCTATGCCGGCACGCAATCCGGACCCTATCGCAGCGCTGACCGCGGGGAGCACTGGGAGAAGGTCGAGGTGCCTGACCATAGCCTGCCGGTGTGGTCGCTGCTGTTTCACCCGCATAATCCCGACGTGATCTTTATCGGCTACGAGAATTGTGAGATCTATCGCAGTGACGATGCCGGCGATCGTTGGACCCGCCTGCCGGTCAGTGTGCGCTTCCCGGAGATCACGACCGCGCCGGGTGCCAACCCGGCAAAGCGGGTGCTGATGCTGGACGCCAGCGCCAACGAGCCCGAAGTGATCTACGGCGCCATCGAGGTCGGCGGCACGATCCGCTCGACCGACGGCGGCGAGCATTGGGAAAATTTGAGCCACGGCCAGTACGTCAACGACGACGCCGTCGACATGCACGGCGTGCTGGTCAGCCGCTGGCGGCCCGGCACGGTCTACGGTATTGGCCGGGCCGGCATGTTCCATAGCGCCGATGGCGGCGACCACTGGCGGCATGTACCGCTGGAACCGCTCAACGCCAAGGGGCAGATCTATTGCCGCGACATTCGCGAGGTGCCGGGCAACCCGCGCAAGCTATGGGTGGCGGCGGGCGGCGGTTTCCAGAGCGAGGTCGGCGTATTGCTGCACAGCCGTGACGGCGGCGACAGCTGGGCCCGGGTCGATATGGGCCTGCAACCGCCTCACACGATGTTTGCCTTGGCCTTCGACGAGCGCCAGCCGGCCCGGATGTCCTGCGCCACTAATGGCGGCGAGGTCTACAGCAGCTTCGATGGGGGCGGCAGCTGGACCAGCCACCCGCGGCCGCCGGGCGGCACACAGATCTACGCCCTGGCGCGCGGCTGAGCGTGGATTTTCAGGTCACCGAAGAGCAAAGGCGGCTGCAACAATACAAATCTGATCTAGAGCAGATTCCGATCAAGTAGATCCGTCGTCCCCGCGAAAGCGGGGACCCAGGACAAGCGACGAGCGGCTGCCCCTGGACCCCCGCTTTCGCGGGGGCGACGAATATCAATGCAACCTGATCGGAACATGGTCTAGCGCTACCATAAAGCGATCATCAGCGAACCGCCTGATACAGCCGTTCATCGTATAGAGCGCCTTCGAGCGGCGTCAGCTTTTGCCTGAAGTCCTTTGTGTGTGTGGCCATCACGCTGGCATCGAAGGCCGTGCGGTCGCGCCAGGCCTCGACCAACGTGAAGTGGTTCGGTCGGCCGTCTTGCTGGAGCACGTCGAACAGCAAATTGCCGTCGTCCTTTCGACCGGCCTCCGCGAGTTCTTTGACGAGGGCGACGGCCTGGTCTTTCCCGGCTGGAAACACATCGACATGGGTCAGCACGTAGACGGCGTCAGCTCCGCCCCGCCCGCTCGGCGCGGCAACCGAAAGGCCGCCGAAGGAGCGCACGCCGAATGGACTGACCATCACCGGCTGTGCCTCGTTACGGAACGCGGTACTCAGCGCCGCCGCGTTGTGGGCGTCGAGAGAGCTCTTGTCGCGCCACGCCTCGAGGATCGCGAAGCGGCTCGGCCGCCCGATCTCCTCGAACATGTCGTAGGCGGCATTACCGGCTTCCTTGCGGCTCGCTTCGACGAATTTGCTGGCGGCCGCGGCGGTCTGCGCCGTCGCGGCCGGCGCCACCTCGAAATAAGTGACCACATAGACGGGTGCGTTCACGGCGTCCTCCGCGTGCAAGGGCGAGACCGCCGCGAGGGCAAGCGCGGTCAAGTTCAGGATCAAGTGGGTGAGGCGCATGGCTCGGCTCCCTCCGGCGCTTTTAGGAAGTTACGAGGCGGGACCGCGAAAGACAATCGAGGCGAGCGCAGCGGAGCGGCGAGACGCTCCCAAGCTGATGGCCCACGCTGATGCCCAGCCCTCGCGCCCCTCGGATTAATTGCCAGCGGGGCGCCAGTAGCGGTTACAAATCGGGCTCCGGCAGTCTTTCGAGATACCGCCCGTATTCACTCTTGCCCAACTGCCGGGCGAGAGTTTGGAGGCCCTCGCGGTCGATGTAGCCCATATTATAGGCCACCTCCTCGACGCAGGCGATTTTCAAACCCTGCCGCATCTCGATCGTACGCACGAACTCGGCCGCCTCGAGCAAGGATTCGTGAGTGCCGGTGTCGAACCAAGCGCAGCCGCGGCCGAGCCTCTCGACGATCAGCAGCTCGCGCTTGAGATACACGTTGTTGAGATCGGTGATCTCGAGCTCGCCGCGTACCGAGGGTTTAAGCCCGGCCGCGATCTCGACAACCGTGTTGTCGTAAAAATATAGCCCAGTAACCGCCCAATGCGAGCGCGGGCGCTGCGGCTTTTCCTCGATGCCGATCGCTATGCCACGCGCATCGAATTCGACGACGCCATAGGCCTCGGGATTGCGCACTTGATAGCCGAAAACGGTGGCACCCCGCCGCGGCGCCGCCGCCCGCTGAAGCGTCGTCGAGAGGCCATCGCCATAAAAGATATTGTCGCCCAGCACCAACGCCACACGGTCGTCGCCAATGAAGTCGCGCCCGACCAAGAAAGCCTGCGCCAGCCCCTCGGGCCGCGGCTGCTCGGCGTAACTCAGCGACACGCCCCACTGCCGGCCATCCCCGAGCAACCCCTCGAACCGGCCACGCTCCGCCGGCGTCGTGATGACCAGGATGTCGCGAATGTCCGCCAGCATCAGTGTCGTCAGCGGGTAATAGATCATCGGCTTATCGTAGACCGGCAGCAATTGCTTGCTTACCGCCAAGGTAACTGGATAGAGGCGTGTGCCGGAACCGCCGGCGAGTATGATTCCCTTCATTCGTGCGGCTCCGAGGTCCCGATGAAGTCAACCGCGCCGGCTCCTGTCTGCGGCTCGACAGCACGGCGATGCCCGCCCGTCCCGAGACGCTCGCCTCGGTACCGGCGCGACCAGATCGGCTCCCACCACCACTGGTTGTCAAGGTACCACGACACCGTCTTGCGCAGCCCAGTTTCCAACGTCTCCCGCGGCTCCCAGCACAGCTCGCTTCGGATTTTCGCGGTATCCATGGCATAGCGCCGATCGTGCCCCGGTCGATCGGCGACGAAGGTTATGAGCCGCTCGTGCGGCCGATGCGGCGAGGTCGGCAGCATCTCGTCGAGCAATCGGCAGATCGCCGACACGACACCGAGGTTACTCCGCTCGGCATTGCCGCCGACATTGTAGCTCTCTCCCACCCGTGCCTCCATCAGGATGGTGTAGAGGGCGCGGGCGTGATCCTCGACATGGAGCCAATCGCGGATGTTGTTGCCCTCGCCATAGATTGGGATCGGTTCGCCGTGCAGCGCCTTCAATATAGTCAACGGGATCAGCTTCTCGGGGAAATGGAAAGGCCCGTAATTATTGGAGCAGTTGCTTAGTACCGTCGGCAACCCAAACGTCTCCCGCCACGCGCGAATCAGGTGATCGGAAGCCGCCTTAGAGGCCGAGTAGGGCGAATTCGGCTCGTACCTCGTAGCTTCAGTGAATTTGCCGGTAGGCCCAAGCGACCCGAAAACCTCGTCGGTCGAGACATGATGAAAACGAAACCGTGCAGCCCGCGCGGCCGGAAGCCGCTGCCAATGGGCCAGCGTCGCCTCCAGCAGCACGCAGGTGCCTTCGACATTGGTCTTGATGAACTGCGATGGGCCGTCGATCGAGCGATCGACATGCGACTCCGCCGCCAGGTGCAGAACGGCGTCGGGATCGAAATCCCGCAACAGGCCCAACATCGTCTGCCGATCACAAATGTCTGCTTGACGAAACCCATACCGCGGATTGCTCTCGATGGTCCGCAGCGACATCAAATTCGCGGCATAGGTCAGCTTGTCGACATTGAGGACCGTGGCATTCAGCTCGCCGACCAGCAACCGACAAACCGCAGACCCGATGAACCCCGCCCCACCCGTCACCAGCACCTTCATCGCGACCCCGTTGCGTCGTTTTGATACCGCCGAAACGTCTCCAGCAATATGCACACCAGTTATCACCGGTTTCCGGTTAGCGCCGCAAACTCGCGACACCCCGAACGGACGGGTGATCGTAACGAAAGTATCGCGGAAGATCGGCCAATACCGGGTGATCGCGATCCTTGTCCGACAATAGTGCCTCGCCGGCCGCTAGCGGCCACGCGATACCGAGGGCCGGATCGTTCCAGAGGAGGCCTCGATCGTGCTCGGCCGAATAATAGCTGTTCACCTTGTATATGACCTCTGTGTTCGGCTCGAGCGTGCAAAAGCCGTGGGCAAACCCTTCCGGCATGAAAATCTGATTCCATTCGGAAGCACTGAGCACCACCGCGACACATTGGCCGAAGCTCGGTGAACCCCAACGTATATCGACCGCGACATCGAATATCGAACCCGAAGTCACGCGGAGAAGCTTGGCTTGCGCAAAGGGCGGGATCTGGAAGTGAAGACCACGAACCACCCATTTCCTCGAAGACAAGGAGTGATTATCCTGCACGAAATGAACGTCAATCCCATGTTCTCGTAATATACTTTCCTTGAAAACTTCGGAAAAGAAACCGCGCTCATCGCCGTGACGAACGGGCTTTAGTATTTTTATATCGGGAATTTGGGGTTGGATAACTTTCATCACAGCGTCTGTCCCCTCAGCAATCTGCAGCACGGCAAATTCGTTTACGCCTGATGAGCTAAAAAGAAAAGCGCCCCCAGGCTGCAGGTGGGTTTAGAAAGGCAACGCATTGGAGAGCCGGACCGATTATCCATTCATGTGCGCCCCGTCTTGGCGAGATGACCGACAATTACTCCCTTCCGGGAGCCAAGGATTGCTGGCGGCGCATCTCTCGATATGAGCCCAAAGCCGGGACTGGGAAGGCGCCGATAGAAGACGAAACGGTAATGTCGCCATGTGCCATACGGGATTGACGCTCGGGTCTGCTGCCATGGCCGCTCCCCAACGCGCCTCCATCACCGCGCGCTCCGCGGCGTCACGGGCACTTTTTCCGGATCAAGATGATCGAGGCCGCGCGTCTTCGATTCATGATGGTACAGTGTGATTTCCGGCGTCCAGAGGATCTTCAATCCCGAGGCGCGCAGCTTCAGTGCATAGTCGACATCGCTGTAGGCAACCGCCAAGTTGAGCTCGTCGAATCCTTGGTGAGCTAGAAAGACATCGCGGCGCGTGGCTAGAAAAGCTCCCGTGACGGCCCCAACCGCCCGGCTAACATGCCAGCGGCTGGCAGGACCCGGCTCTAGACTGCTTCATAAAGGCCGTCATGGGTGACCCCTCCCCTCCAGCCGAAGAGAACCCCCGCATGCTGCAGAGTGTCGTCTTGGTACAGCAGGCGAGCGCCAACGGCGCCGATCTCGGGGGGCTCGAGCAGACCCCGCACGCGTTCATCCCACTCTCGAACAGCATCATCATGTCATCATTGGCAAAGACCAACAACGGCGCATCGACAATTTCGACCGCGCAGTTGTTGAGCCGAGACCAATTGAAGGGTTCGTCCAATGCTAAAACTTGTGCCCATGTTTTCGCTTTGAAGTTTGCAAGGATGTGTCGTGTCTCCTGCTGCCGGCTACCGTTGTCGACGATCACGATGCGAAGGGAATTCGGGACCGCGGCCCTCATTCGTAAGCTATCGACGAACTTGGCGACATCCGGTCCATTGTCGCGGGTCGGAATAATGACCGCGATCGAGCTATCCGGCTCCCGCGGGCGCCAGAGGATCTGCAAGCGGGGCAACGGCCCGCTCCGCCGACCGATGTGGATGCGCTCGCCGAGACCGGCCTGCACCGTATGCGCCTGTACCGCCTTTTCATGTTCGGCGGCTGCCACCTCCGGATCAATGAGTGTTTCGCCGTCGCGGCAAACGAGCCGACATGGAATATGGCCGACACGACCGTCGCGCGAGAGAGCCAACAGAAGCGAGCTCCGGGACGCAAACACCGAGCTTGTCACCAGCCTTTGCGCCGCTGATGCATATGCTGCACGCTCGACGGCCACGGTTTCTCCGCAAGTATTCATTTCGAGAAGGGTGTCGTAATCCACGACTTGCCGAAATTCAGGACAGGAACGTCGAACACGACCGCGCTCGCTAGTGCCCGTTTCTTCATCGGTGATGAAGGCAGTGGCCGCGCTTTGGCCAGCAAGCGACGCGAACCACCCGATCGCATGAGGGTGGAGCAACGCTCTTTCCGCCAGCAGAAGTATCCAATCCGCTCCACTGGACAGAGCGATTCGCCGTTCCGCCTCCGCACTACTCTCACGCTCCGTCGCGTCTGCCCACTGGATCCTTGCATCGCTCGCCGACGCCCTTTCAACAATCCGCTTCCGGGCGGGATCGCAGCCGATTACGTACAAACCCCAACTCTCGCAGGTTTGAGATCTGACAGCTGCCAGCTGAGCGAAAAGGGTTTCGAGCGGCTCGCGATCTGCCAACAACAGAATGGCGAAAGTGCGCGAATTGGGCACCTGGAGAGGCTTCGGAATGTCATGGCATGCGCGAAAGCTGTCATAGCAGCTGATCGGAAAGGCCATTTGCGCCTGGCAGGGCCTCGGCTAGCCGGTTCAACGTCTCACGCAGCTCGACTATCTGATGGGTGATAGCGGTCAGCGCCTCGACTCCGCCGAGCCGCAATTGGGCCTCGAACAAGTATTCCTGGTTCCGGCGCTGCCCCATGTGAAAAAGCTCGTGCTGCGGCGCGATCGAGAAGGGTGCCAATTTTGCCGCCCGCTCATACGCCGCTAGGGCAGCCGTGCGTCTGCCCTGCCAGTTTTAGGCAGTGTCCGAGCTGCAAGTGAATGTCTGCGTTGTCGGGCTTTTCGGCCAGCGCGGACCGGTAGGCCGATTCGGCTTCGGCCAACCGCCCAGCGTCCTTCAGCATGTTGGCGTATTGAACCCGAATGTCGGTCCGCGATGGCGCCAGCACGAGCACCGCTCGATAGGCTTCTGCTGCCCGGCAATAATCCGGTGCGTCACGGAATTCGTCGGCTCGCCGAGCCCGCTGTCGAGCCAAACCAAACCGTCGCTTCAAACGCCAGCCGCGGAGAAAATCGCGGAACAAGATCATGCGTGATATGGGCGACCGAGGCCATGAGAATTGTCGGACTTGGCTCCGACGCAAAATTTCCCGTCTAACCACAGCAGGGCTGAGGGCTCTCTCTTGAGGTGCCGGGGCATGCCCCCCGCCGGCGTCAGAGATCGTTATAAACCTGCAGGGCCAGGTCGATATCATCGAAGAGGTTGCCTCGCCCGTGATGTAGCACAATCGCGCGCGAACAATACGCTTTGATGAAGTCACCCATGTGGGACGCGAGGATCAGTGACCGGTCAGCTCTCTTTTCGAACAGTTCTTCATGCGACCGGCGCTGGAAGCGCTGGTCGCCGGCAGCAATGATCTCGTCTATCAGGTAGCAGTCAAAATCGATAGCTAGAGAAAGCGCGAATGCAAATCGGGCCCGCATCCCCAACGAATACGTTTTCACTGGCTCCGAAAGAAATTTTCCAAGCTCGGCAAAATCTTCGACATACTCTTTGATATGTTCGAAGGGCTTGTTGTAGATGCGCGCGATAAAGCGCATGTTATCGTTTCCGGTCAAGCTACCCTGGAAGCCGCCCTGTAGACCGAGCGGCCAGGATGATGACATGGTCTGCTCGATGAAGCCGGCGGTCGGCAGCTCAACGCCGCCGAGTAGGCGGATTAGTGTCGATTTGCCGGCGCCGTTGCGGCCGAGCACCGCCAGCTTTTCGCCTTTGGCCACACTGAATGATACGCCACTCAAGGCACGATGAACTCTGCCCTCGGTTCGATACTCCTTGGTGATCTGTACCGCCCTGATCATTCCGCAATAACGTATTTACGCGCGTCGCGCATCAGAAGCAGCCCGATCAAGGTCAAGACTGCGAGGATTGTGGTCTCGTAGGCAGGGTCTCCATAGGTTCTGACGACGCTCCCGAACATTCCCGCGCGAATCAGCTCGTAAGCCTGAACCGATGGCTGGAGCAATGCCCAGCCACGTAGACTCTCGGGCAGCCATGCCGCCATATAGAAAACCCCGCCAAAAAATATGTAAAGGTAGGAGTAGGGTTGCCAAATCTTTTCTGCCCAATCCGTGCGCTCGCTGAAAGCACCGATGATCAGACCTATCACCGCGCACCACCAGATCATATAAATATAGCCGAGATAGAACATCGGCAAGTCGCGCGGCAGATCCATCATCCCGAGGCTATAGAACAACACCCCCGAAACCAAGACGGCTGTCAGACTTGACGCGACCTCAAGTAGGCATCGGGCGAGGAAAATATCAAATATCGTAACTTGCCGATGATACAGGAGACCTGCATTGACGCGAACGAACATCAGCATGCGCGCGCCGACATGGCGGAACATCAAGAGCGGCAAGTAACCGGTCCAGAGAAACGACATCATCGGCACGCCGTGTTCGGAGCTGCCTCTGACCGCCGACCAGGTGAATAGGACAGGTATCGCGAAAATCAGAGGCTCCCCGACAATCCAGGCAAACCCGAGGCCCTCGCGGCCAAAGCGAGTATAAATCTCGCGAATTAGGAGAGCGCCGACCACACGCGACTGTGCAGCAAAATCTTTCCCAATCGTGGGCACGATCCGGCTCATTCCGAAGCTACGCTGCCGCGTGCTCGCGGACATTCGCGACGAGCAGCCATGCAATCCCATAAGCCAGGCAGCAGCTCGCGACCACCGTTATGAAGGAGACAACCCGTTTCGGGTAGAGCGGGTAATCCGCGAGGTTCGGCTGCGCGATCGTTTCGAGATAAAGCTGCTGCCGTTGCGCTTCGATACGCGCCGCTTCGAGCGAGGTGAACGCCGACGCTAGCGCCTTTTCGCCGAGCTCGCGTTCGAGGGTCAGGCGTTCGTACTCGGTCAACGTCGCGACGACCGAATCGGTCTCGCCGCTGAGCTTGGCGCGCTCCTCGCCGATCAGCGTGTCAAGAGAGGCGATCCGTGTTTTGACGAGGGGAATCTGCGGGCTGTTCGGCGAATTCTTCAGGAGTTCGCCGAGCTGAGCGCGGGCATTGGTCTGCGCTGCGTTCATCTGCCCGATGAGCTCCAACACGCCGGCCGAGGCCGACTTCGGATCGAGCATCTTCTGCTTGACACGATAAGCCGTGAGTTCGGTTTGGATCTGCGCGATCCGCTGCTCTGCGCGATCGACCTCGCGGCGCGCAGTGTCGAGAGCATCTCTGCGCGCCCGGTCGTTCAGATCATTGATCAGCTGCTCGCTGTAGGTCAGCAGCGCGGTCGCGAGGTTATGCGCGTCTTCGGGCCGATACGCCTTGACCCGCAGCGCGGTCACCCCTGTTGAGGTGTCGGTTTCGACCGACGCGAAATGATCGTAACGCCCGAACAGCGCTTCGAAATCCTTGCGCCAAAACAGGATCCCCGGAAAACGTGTAACGAAATCGCCTTCGGGCCGGCCGAAGACGGCTTGCAGGTCATTTTTCTGTTCGAGCTTGCGAACCGCATCGCGCGACATGATAAAATCCTGCACGGCAGCGGTGTCGTCCGCCGCCCGTCCCAACCCTGTGGACTGGAGCAGGGCACCGATCCCGCTCGTCTGCACCTGTTTCGGGCTACGCACAATGAACTTTGCTTCCGAGAGGTAAAGGTCCGAGGCGATGGCGAAATAGTAGACGCCGGCAACGAGCGTCGGCGCACCGACGATCGCCCAGAACCAGATGTTCAGCGACCGGAAAAACCGCAGCGCACGTCCGGCAGCACGGGGCCGCACACCGACATCGACGGCGGCTGCTGCGCGGGCGACGTGCTGGACGCGATCGAGCTGCCTGATTTCTGCCATTTGGAGGACCCGAGTGATAAACGATGATAACTTGGTTAGCGGATTTCGTCCAATCTAAGGCGGCGCGAAGGCTTGGACGGTTCTGCGTTCAGCGGGTAGTGACGATTTTTAGCGCATCCGCGCGCAAATGGAAACGTAGAGTAAATTGCTTTCTATCCAATGCCGGCTTGCGCCGCGACCTTTCAGCGCAGCGAGGTGTAGAGCGCTTCGACCCGCTCGCGATAGCGATCGATCGAAAGCTTGGCGGCTTGTTTTCGCCCGCGTCGCGAAAGTTCGGTGCGCAGATCCCCATCATTAACGATCGTCGTAATCGCCTGGGCGATCTGCTCTGTGTCGTAGGGGTCAACGAGGAGGGCTGCATCGCCGGCGATTTTCGGGAGCGACGACTCGGACGACGCCACGACCGGGGTACCGAGCATCATCGACTCGAGAACCGGAAGACCAAAACCCTCATACAGGGACGGAAGACGACAGCACGCGCGCCGCGGATCAACGTGACAAGAGTTGGAAAGCTGACATAGTCCAGTCGATAGATGCGTTGCCGGGACCGGCTGGGCGATCCGTTGGTTTCACTCTGCTCGGCGAGCAGCTTCATTTCGGCTTCGTTCCGCCAGCCGCCGGCGACCACGAGGACCAATGGAACATCGACCCCAGAAATCAGATAGGCATCAACAAGACGGCGGACATTTTTTTGGGTTCTCAGGCACCGTAAACAGCAGGTAATCGTTGAATTCGGTACCAAAATTACCCTCCAGCTGATTTTCGATAACTGCCTCCGGACGTTCGATCCATTCCTTTGGAAAAGTCGACTGTCTGATAGGTATTCGTGATTCTTTTTCCTCTACACCGAGAAGATCGATGATATCCTGTTTCGAATTCACAGATACCGTGACAATGTGATCCGCTTCGCGGGCGATCTTCTTGAGAAGGCGGAAAAGTTGCCGCTTGTTGTCTTGAGTCGTGAAGGGCAAACCGAGCGGCACGAGATCGTGGATCGCATAGACGTTGCATGCCGACCTGACCCGTAACGGCAACGGATAGGTGCAGTGGAAGACATCCGGCCGCGGTTCGAAGGCGAGATTGACGAACGCCTTGGTCCGAGAAAAATAGGTCCGCGCGATCGCAAAAAGGTTGCGGGAGACAAAAACACGATCGTGAGCGGCAAGGCTGCGTTTGAATTGCCTGGAAACGACGGCGCCGGTTAATTCGACGGGCAGCGGCTTAACAGGGAGGTGGTACTGCGTCTGATCGATGGCGTGATTGAGGGCCCTTCTCAGCGTCAGCTTCCGCTTTCCGGAGATGGCTGCCCGCTTCTCGTCAAAAAAGGCGATTTCGCGCAGGAGCTGATTTTTCGCCGGCGTAAAGGGTGTGCTGTAGACCACGCCGACTTCATGGCCGAGATCATGGGCAGTATGCGTCAGGATACGCGTGTAAGTCGCAATACCCGTTCCTCGCCTAAGCGAGAGGTTTAGCCCATCGAAGATGATACGCTGGGACATTCCCGAGGTCGGAGCAGAGAGTGTTGCCGTCGTATGAAGCCGAAATCGTTGATCCGCAAGGTCCATCGCCCGACACCGCAATTAAGTCCGCCGCCAAAACCGAAAATTTTGCTCGCGCCGATAATTTTGCTCAAGTGCGGCAGCCCTCTACATGTTGCGCCGCAGCGTGATTTTCGTGGACAGCGCCCGCCCGATTGTCAAGAGTGACCGACATCGCGCTAAGAACGATGGTACCCGCACTAGGTTCGGGAGTGGGGATGCGGCAATTTGATCTCGCCTCCGTGGTCGCGTTCGCATCGCATGGAGACGGCTCGCGTGTCCGGGCACCCATCGGCTCACGCCTACTGGCAGGGTCTTTCGGGGCACCGGAGATGGCCGCTCTGACCGCCTTTCTTCCCGACTTCAAGATCGACCGCCTGCGGGGCGCCAGCGCCGACGGCCTGTCGGGAATAGTCGCCTGGTCGGGTTCGCGCCATCAGGGTTGGGAGGAAAGGAGAGCCGCGGCGCTCGGCGTCCCCTTCCTCCTCCTGGGCTGGGGCCTGTTGCGCGCCGCTCCGTGGTCGGGTCGCGCAACTCCGCCGCTGAGCGCGACGGCACACACGATAACTGGACCGAGCTCGCCGGTCGACATCCTCGCCCCCGGTCGGCTCCTGGCGACCCGCGGCTGGGAGAGTTCCGCGTTGCTGGCGCGCGCGGCGGACGCGCGGCGCGCCATTGTATCGCGGCGCCTCGGCGGCTCGTGGTGGAACACGGGTGCCGATCCCGGGCTGCCCCCGGGCGGCGGGTTTGTTCTGATTGTCGGCGGCGAAGAAGGTCGCTTCGGCGCCAACAGATCGCCCTCCCCTGCCCTGCTCCGCGCAATGCTCATGGCTGCCTTGGCCGAAAGGGCGCCGCACCAGATCGTAGTTTTGGCTCCTGATCACGGCGGCCGGCTTGGTCTTCCCCCCAGCTTTCTGAGCGACGCTGCCTCGCGCGGCTGCTCCGTTCCGACCCGAGCAGTGGATCGGTGGGAAGTGATCGAGCGTGCAGATTGGGTATATGCGGCGGGAGGCGAGACCGGTTTTCTCGCGCTGCTCGCAGGCGCAAGAGTCCGCTGCTTTGCGGAGTCGTTCTATTCGGGTTGGGGGATCACGACCGACGAGGCGACAGTTCCACGCAAGCCGTTCCATCGGACAGCTGACGAGATTTTCGCGGGTGCCTGCCTGATCGCGACCCGCTATGTCGACCCTTTCCGCAACGAACCCGCCACCTTCGAGAACGCCTTGGAAATCCTCCGGGAGTGGCGAAAGGCCGAGGCCGCCAACCGGCGAATGGCGGTCTGTGTCGGGATGTCGTTCTGGAAGCGCCGGCAGGTTGCCGCTTTCCTGCGGTCAAATGCCGGAACGCCCGCCTTTCGGCGCACCACAAGAGCCGCCCTCGCAACCGCCCGCACCCGGTCCGGAGGCGCGATCGCCGTCTGGGCCTCGCGCGCCCCGGCCGGGCTTGTCGAAGCAGCTGGGCGCCATGGGATCCCGCTGATCCGTGTCGAAGATGGGTTCGTCCGCTCCGTCGGCCTCGGATCCGATTTCATGCCGGCCGCATCTCTCGTGCTGGACAGCCGCGGCATGCATTTCGATCCGAGTGTACGCAGCGATCTCGAGCAGCTACTGCTCGATGCTGACTTCGATGCGGCGTTGATCGAACGCGCCCGCAGCCTGATCGCTCAGCTCGTGGCCCGCGGCGTCACCAAATACAACCTCGGTAAGCGGGTGCTGGCTATCCGCTGGCCTACGGGCAGACGGCGCATCCTGGTGCCGGGTCAAGTAGAGGATGACCTGTCGGTGCGACTCGGCGGCGAAGGGGTCAGCGGCAATCTCGATCTTCTCGGGCGGGTGCGGGCGGCAAACCCTGACGCCTTCATCCTGTACAAGCCGCACCCCGACGTCGAAGCCGGCCATCGCAAGGGGAGGATCCCCGACGAGGTCGCGGGCAATTTCGCCGACGCCATCATCCGCCAAGTCTCGACCGCGGCGGTCCTCACCGAAATCGACGAGCTGCACACCCTGACATCGCTTGCCGGCTTCGAGGCGTTGCTGCGGCGCCGGCGCGTCGTCGTCTATGGCCGGCCCTTTTACGCGGGCTGGGGGCTGACCACCGACCTTGCGGTGATCGATCGCGGCCGGCGGCTCACCCTCGCGGAACTCGTCGCCGGCGCGCTGATCCTCTATCCCCGCTACCTCGACCCGGTAACCCGACTACCGTGCGGGCCGGAAATCGTCATCGAGCGCCTCGATGATCCGGGACTTTGGAAACCGGGTCCCCTCGTCGTCGCGCGACGCCTCCAGGGTGTCCTGGCCCGGTGCTGGAGCAACCTTGCGGGTAGGACCGGGAAATTCGCGGCCGGGCCAATCCCGCCATCCGGTCGTGACGATTTCCGGACGCCGCTACTTTAGGAACTCGGGGATGCGCGCACCGTTCCGCGTCGTAGTCATTACCGGCGCTTCGAGCGGGCTGGGTGCTTCCTTGGCGAAAGGCTACTCTGGGTCACAAGTCGTCCTTGGCCTGCTTGGACGTGACGGACAACGCCTCGAAGCGACGGCGCGCGCTTGTAGATCAAAGGGTGCAACGGTGAGCAGTGCCACCATAGACGTGACCGAGACCTCCGCCATGGCGTCGTGGCTGTGCGGGTTCGATCGTCAGCACCCGGTTGATCTATTGGTCGCGAATGCCGGCACCTCCGCCGGTCCTGACCCCGACAAACCGTCCGAAGGCGCCGAGGTGCTCGCACGTCAGGTCAGGGTGAACTTGCTGGGTGCCATCAATACCGTCGAGCCGCTCCTTCCGGCATTGTGCTCACGCAGACGCGGCCGCGTCGCCGTCATCGCATCGATCGCCGCTTATCGCGGGCTTCCCTACAGCCCCGGCTATTGCGCGAGCAAAGCCGGCTTGCGCGTCTATGCGGAAGCGCTTCGGCCGCGCCTGGAGCAACGCAACGTCGGCATGACTGTCGTGTGTCCAGGGTTCTTCGATTCGCCGATGACCGATCGATTTGACGGACCTACCCCATTCCTGCTCAGCTGTGACAGTGCCGCCCGAATCGTCAAGCGCGGCATCGACCGTGGCCGGCGCCGAGTCGCTTTTCCGTTGCCGCTCGTGCTCGGTCTCCAGTTCTGTGATCTCGCGCCCGCCGTGATCGGCGATGCGATCTTGCGGCATTATCGCTTCCGGATCCATTCGGCCTGAGCGGGATGAGCGAAGCCCTGCATATTGCGGTGGGTTGCGTACTTGCGCTCGCCGCATGGTTGATACCGAGGCACGTCGCCAACACAAGAACAGCTAGATCGCCGGCACTTCTGCTGGATGTTTTTCCGGTCGTGCTCGCAGGCAGCCTAGTGCTAATGGCGACTGGCCGCCCGATATTCACCGGGGTCGTGCTGATTTCTCTCGGCGCCGGGTTCGCGCTCGCCGACCGCACAAAGCGCGAGGTGTTGCGGGAACCGGTCGTGTTCTCCGAGATGTCCGAGCTGCGGCATTTATTCACCCACCCCCACCTGTATCTTCCTTTCGCAGGTCCGGCGCTGGTCGGCGGCGGAGCGGCCGCGGCAATGGTTATTTGCGTCGCTCTGCTGACCTTTGAGCCGGGATTGTGGGAGCCAGATCCCTTGCTGGTCCTGTCAACGAGTTGCCTCGTAGTAGCGGGAGCGTGGTTGATGTCACGCGAGCCGGCTCTCGGCGCCGCGGCCGCGGTGTTTCGGGATCTTGGCGCCAGTGGCGAGCCATTCAGAGATGCTGCGGAGTTCGGTCCCTTTGCGATGGTCCTCATCTACGGGGTGGTAGCGAGAGCCGAGCGTGCCGCACGACGGGCTCGTTATGCTCCGCCGCCGGTGCCCGCGCTAGGGCGGACGCGCCTGCCGACCGGGGCACCCCTCATCCTCGTGCAATGCGAGTCGTTTTTCGACGCCCGCCGAGTGTCCCCACTTGTCCCGGATGGTCTACTGCCGGGATTCGACGCGTGTTGCGAAAGCGGCGGGATTTTTGGCCGGCTCGACGTTCCGGGCTGGGGCGCCAATACGATGCGGGCCGAGTTTGCCGTGCTGACCGGAATCCCGGAAAGCGAGCTGGGCTATGATCGGTTCAACCCTTATCACGCCTTAGCGCGCGCGCCGATCGCCTCGCTTGTCTGGCGCTTGCGCAATCAAGGCTACCGCACAGTCTGTCTGCACCCTTTCGACCGCAGCTTCTTCCGGCGCGATCTGACCCTTCCGGCGCTGGGCTTCGAGACGTTTCTCGGCATCGAAAGCCTCGGCGGTTCGAGGCGGCCGCCCTATTGCTCCGACCCGGAGCTGGCCTACCACGTGCTGCGGGTTCTCAAAGCTGAGGGGCCGCGGGTCTTCATCTTTGCGATCACCATGGGCAATCATGGCCCATGGCACGAAGCCGGGGTTCCCATCGATCCGCAGCTGCGGCGCAATTTTGGCGCGATGAGCCTGCCGCAAGGGGACGAGCTGCTGCGCTATCTCGACGGCCTGCGAAGATCGGACGAAATGCTTCAGATCTTGCTGTGCGGGCTGCAACATCGCGACCGCGACGCCGTTCTGGCGTTTTACGGCGACCATCTCCCGAGCCTGCCCCATGCGTTCCGCCATTTCGGCTTCGATGAGTGGGGCAGCGACTATGTTGTACGGCATGGCTCGGCATCGCCCGCCCGACAGCTCGATTTGCCGGCGCATCGGCTGCCCAGGATCATCATCGATGCGTTGCGGGAAACAGGTTCGATCGATGGGCGAGCCGCGCCGGCCCTGGTCCCCAGTCTCTGATGGCGAGTTTTGTGGAGGGAAGCGGCAAGGCCGGCTAGAACAGGGCTCTCATCGGGAGGGAGGACAGCCATGGAGATGCAAGGCCAAACCGTCATCGTCACCGGCGGTGCCTCCGGGATAGGCAAGGCCACCACCTTTTTGCTGGCCCGCGAGGGCGCGAGGGTATTCGTTGGGGATGTCGACGAGGCAGGCGGGCGCGCCGCCGTGGCGGAGGGCGCCGCGGAGAAGCTGGCCATCGATTACCTGCCGCTCGACCTCACCGACACACGGTCCATCGAGGTGTTCGCGGCCGCAGCCCTTCAGCGGACCGAGCGGGTCGACGGCTTGGTCAATGGCGCCGGCTGGGACCAAATCCAGCCCTTTCTCGAAAACCCGCCGGAAATCTGGGATCGCCTCATCGCGATCAACCTGATGGGAGCGGTGCGGCTGACCCGGGGTGTATTGCCGCCGATGGTGGCCGCGCGTGCGGGCAAGATCGTGAACATATCGAGCGATGCCGGGCGCGTCGGCAGCATGGGCGAGACCGTCTATGCCGCCGCAAAAGGCGGGCTGATCGCGTTCACCAAGTCGCTCGCCCGCGAGCTTGCGCGCTACCAGATCAACGTCAACTGCGTGTGTCCCGGCCCGACCGACACGCCGCTGTTCCAACGCCAGCCCGAGCGGATGAAGGAAGCGCTGACGCGCGCCATCCCTTTCCGCCGGATCGCCCAACCGATCGAAATCGCCCAAGCAGTCCTATTCTTTCTGAGCCGGCGATCCGACTACATCACCGGCCAAGTGCTGAGCGTCAGCGGTGGGTTGACGATGGCAGATTGAGCGGGGCTCTATCTCGTCGCATGATCGGGCCACAACCTACCGACGGAAGGAGTGAAAGATGCCCAGGTATTCGTCGTCGATCCTAGCCGCCGTCCTGGTGAGCGCTTTTGCCGCACAGGGCTCGGCTCAGACGCCGCCCGACCCAGGCGCGGCCGCGAATGTGCGGCAGAGCCAGCAATACGAGCAGGCAGTGCACAGTAATTCCGGGTTCCGTGCGAAGCGCATGCAGCAGGAATGCGGGCCGGTGACCGATCCCGAACTGCATGCCAGTTGCGTCGCCTCGTTTGGCGGCGACGGCGCGACGGCGCCGAGCAAGCGCCGCCATCAGTGAAATCATTGAAGGAAATCGAGATGCCGAACTCTGCCCCCGGTTTTATCAGCCGCCCCGATTACCGTGTCGACCTCCTCCCGGAAAGCCGTCGCGTCAAGGTCGTGTTCGGAGGCCAGACCGTCGCCGACAGCGGCGCTGCGCTGCGCGTCGAAGAGACCGGCCACGGTCCGGTCCATTATTTGCCGGAAAAGGATGTACGGCTCGACTTGATGCGTCCGACCGAACACCACACCCGCTGTCCGTACAAGGGCGAAGCCTCGTATTGGACGATCGAGCTTCCCGCAGGTGAAAGCTTCAATCGGCGATCGGAGAATGCAGTGTGGGGCTACCCCTCACCCTATGACGAGGTGTCGGGGCTGGTGGGCTACTATGCCTTCTATCCCAACCGGGTCGATGCGATCACCGTGACGTGAGCGGCGCAGCGATATGCACCTGACGCAGAATTGGGAGGTCCGCAAGCCGAGCGCATCGTCGCGTGGCGGGGTCGTCGCCGCGCAAAACGGCACCGCCGCACGGATCGGCGCGGAGGTACTGGCGGCGGGCGGCACCGCGGTCGATGCCGTGGTCGCCACCGCTTTTGCACTGGCCGCGCTCGAGCCGTGGAGCAGCGGCCTCGGCGGAATCGGCCATCTCGTTGTGCATCAAGCTGGCGCTGATCGTGCCGAGAGCGTCGATTTTGGCCCGATCGCGCCAAGCGGTCTCGATCCGACTGCCTACCCGCTGTCCGATACGACGCGGACCGAGTTGTTCACCTGGTCGCAGGGTGTCGTCGGCGACCGCAACGTCCGTGGCCCGTTCTCTTTCGTGATCCCGAGCGCGGTTCGTGGCTATGCCGTCGCGATCGAGCGGTTCGGCCGCATGCCTTGGCGGGAGCTGGTAGCACCGGCGATTCCGCTTGCGCGATCCGGCCTGCCGATCGACTGGTTCACAACACTCAAAGTTGCAAACGCTGCAGCCGACCTGCGGCAGTACGAAGAGAGCCGGCGGGTCTGGCTGCCTAACGGCTTGCCGCCGGTCTGTCCCGATGGCGACGTCCCGACCCTGCGGCTTGGGCGTTTGCCCGAAACCCTCGAACGGCTCGCCGAGGCTGGACCCGAGGATTTCTACCGCGGCGAAATCGCGCGCTCGATCGCGGCCGATGCGCGGGCTGCGGACGGGTTCCTGTCCGCCGATGATCTGGCGCGTTGCCAAGCACGCATCGTCCCGGCACTCGACATCCCATATCGCGATGTCAGGTTTCAGACCGCTCCCGGGATGACCGCCGGGCCGACCCTAAGCGAAGTTCTTGGACGGCTCGCTGAGGCGCGGTTCGCCGGAATTCCTGACGGTGCGTATTTCGAGGCCCTGGTCCACGCGCTTAGGCAAGCCTATGCCAGCCGGCTCGACAGCATGGGCGATATCGAGAAGAGTTCGCCGACCTCGACGACGCACATTACCGCCGCTGATCGTCAGGGTGGCACCGCGGCGCTGACGACGACGTTGTTGTCGATCTTTGGCAGCCATTACGTGCTGCCGGGGACGGGAATCCTAATGAACAACGGCGTGATGTGGTTCGACCCGCGCCCGGGACGGCCCAATTCGATCGCGCCCGGCAAGCGTGCGCTGACGAACATGTGCCCGGTCGTGGTCGCGCGCGACGGGCGGCCATGGTTCGGGGTCGGCGCATCGGGGGGTCGGCGGATCCTCGGCGCGGTGCTGCAATTGGCGAGCTTTATCGTCGATTTTGGCATGGATCCTGAAGCAGCGGCGCATCACCCGCGGATCGACGTCAGCGGCAGTGATCGTATTGGCATCGACCGACGGCTTCCCGTGGCAATCATCGACAGGTTGTCAACTCAGCCCGGCGCGACACTTGTCGAGCACACGGTATTTCCGAGCCGCTTTGCCTGCCCAAACCTGGTCCTGCGCGGCAAGGACGGGCGCAACCACGGCATTTCCGACGTGATGTCACCGTGGTCGGCGGCCGTTGCCGAACCTGATCGCGCTTAACGGATCAGAGTTCCTTTGGGTTGCGAGGAGTCTTCGCGGCAATCTGCTCGCTATCCTGTTGGTGCTGGCGCCGCACTTCTCCTTCGCCCGCGAGGTCGAAGCCCCGGCGCTCGCAGGCAAATGGACGACGACCGATCCGCCGATCAACTTCGTCCATATCGAATTTGGCGAGATCAACCGGCGGGGCGAGGCGGTCGGCTATCACCACCGGCCCAACGGGGTCGATCCGCCCGGCGCGCGAGTGGTGCAGGTCGTGCAGCCGCCGGATTTGAACGGGGTCTACCGGGCGCGGGTAACGCTGCGTGATCCGGCGAACGGCGCCTGGATTCCCAAAAAGGGTCCTTCGACTTTTTACCCCGACGCGATGACCCCCGACGAGGTCGTCGACGCCATTCTTGCGGCCTTCCATGCCAGCGAGGGCCGCCAATACGGCCAGTTCGTCGGGCCGTCGGGCCGCGGCCTCGTGATCGAGGGATGGTATCAAAACGGCCGGATCAATGCGGCGTACCCGCTGCGCGGCCCGTGATGGCGAAATCCAATCTGCTCAGTGCCAGGCGACGCCCGGCGGGGTTTATCGAGGGGCACGCGCGGCGTGGCACGGGCCGCCACGGCGAGATCCTCGCGAGCTTCCTTCAGAGCGATGTGCAGGGAGATCTCGCCACTACCCGGGAATTGCTCGACGAGATCGCGGCGGCCGAACGCGGCGAGAAGCCGCAGCCGGGTGGCGTCGGCAATGCGTTTTCGATCGCGATCGCGCCCGATGGCGCGGTGATCCGGAATGCCGTCCTCGAGGGCGCGATCCCGGAACGCTACACCCTAGGCGAGTTACGTGCGGCGCTAGAGACCTGGATTGCCGCGATCGAGCGCGCCCTCCGTAACCCCGAATGAAGGCCGCAGCCCCGCTGTCAAATGCTGGAGCCGCCCTCCGGCTTCGCCCATAGTGTCTGCCATGAACGATGTTTCCGAGGCGCCAACCAAAGCGCGCCACGCGGTCGTGCGTCCACGCGACGCAGCTTCCCTGATCCTGCTGCGCGGCGAGGGCAAGGAGCTCGAGGTCCTGGCCGGCCGCCGCCCGCTGCATGTCAGGTTCATGCCGGGCGTGCACGTCTTCCCCGGCGGCGCCATCGACCCGCCGGATCGCGGCTTCTGGAATGTCGAATCGGGAAGCGAAGGGTTGGGGCCAAAGCTCGCGCGGTCCGCGCGTGCGGCGTTGCGGGAGACCTGGGAGGAAGTCGGGGTGCTGGTCGGCCGCCCGGCCGCGTCGCATCCTGCGGTTCCGGTGACCAGGCCGATCGAGCGGGCCTATCGCGAGCAAAGCCTCGTGGCAGCGATGGATTTGCTGACCTATGTCGGTCGGGCAATCACCCCCTCTCACTCGAGCCGGCGGTTCAACACCCGGTTCTTTCTCAGCGACGGCGGCAATGTGTTTGGCGAACCGGCGGCGAGCGATGAACTCGAGGATGTGCGCTGGTACCCGATCGGCCGGCATCCGCTCGAATCTTTCCGCGATGTGACGAGGTTCATGCTCGCCCGTGCGATCGCTCTGCGCAGTGGAACCGCAACCGGCGGGGCCCCGCTCTTCTACTGGGCGAAGAACGCCCGCCGCATCGGGGTGTGCCGCGAAGCGTAAAGCTGCGCTCAGCGCGCCTCGGTTCCCAGCACCGCGGTGCGCGGTCGCCGTAGCTGGTCCTCGTCGCCAAGCGCCATTGCCCTGCCGTGCGTCTCGACCCCGAGGATGGCGAAGGATAACCCGACGAGCGCCATGCAACCGGCAAGGAACAGGTAGGCCGGGAATACCGCATCCGCCGTCGCCTGGGGCGAAACGATGTTGCTGGTGCCGGCGATCAGCGCCAAGCTCAACGGCCCGAGGATCTTGCCGACGCCGTTCGCCGCCTGGCCGAGGCCCGAGGCGCGGGCACCGAAGCTCACCCCATAGCTCTCGACGGTGTAGGGCGCCAAGTTCGAGAAGCCCCCCTCGATGAAGAAGGTCGAGGCGCACAGCAGGATCACCAGCAGCGGCAAGCCGCCGACGAGGACGTCGGTGTAGTAGCCGGCGGCAGCGAGGGCGATGACGCCCCCGAGCCCCCACACCACGCCGAGCGGGCGCCGGCCCGTCAGCGGTGCCAGCAATGTAACTACGATCTTGCCAGCGACCCCGCCGAGGGCGACGAAGATGAAGTATTTGGCGGCTTGGGGGACCGGGACTTTGAGCACCATGGCGACGATCGTCGGACCCCACAAATAGACGCCATAGGCTGCCGTCGACGAGCCGCCCCAGATGATGACGGTCTCCCAGAATTTTCGCGGCTGTTGGTAGAGCTCTGAAAGACGACCGCGCGGCGGGCTGACCGGCGGGGTGGTCGGCAGTGGAACCGACTGAAGCGGCATCGCCAAATGCTTTGCAACTTCCGAGCGCGCCTCGGCGAACCGACCCTTCGCGGCGAGCCAGCGCACCGATTCGGGGACGTAGAGCCATACCAGCACGCCGACTACGGCCGGTGCGGCACCGAGCATCGCGACGCCGCGCCAGCCGAGGGCCGCCAGCAACGCAGCCGAGGTCGTCGAGGCGAGCAAGCCGCCGGCGGAGGCGAAGACGAGATAAAAACTCGTCAGCAGCGTCCGGTGGCGCGTCGGGGTCAGCTCGACGAGGATCGTTAAGGACGGGGTGACCCCCGCCGTCAGGCCCACTCCGACGAAAAACCGGAGGATCGCAAAAAGCTGCCACGCGCCATCGGGGATGAAGCCGATCAAGGCGGCGCTGGACGCGCAGATGAAGGTGCCGATGACCATCTGGGCCTTGCGCCCCCAGGCGTCGGACAAGCCGCCAAAGACGAGAGCGCCGAGGATCGAGCCGATGCCGCCGCTGTAGAGGATCAGTGCGGATTGGCCGTAGGTCAGGTGCCATTGCGGCCCGAGCACTGCGAGCAGGTAGCCGACGACGAGGAAATCGAAGAATTCCAGTACGAACAGCGCCGAGAGCAGCGCGAAGGCCACCCAGTAGCGGCGGTTGAGCGGCGCGCTGTCGAACAGAGCCAGCAGATCGTCAGAAGTCTGTCCAGGCATGCGCATCTCCCGCTTGGCGCCGTTATCAGGTGCCGATTAATTATTCCAACCAGACCGAGTATGCGCTCTCGGGCTGAGGCGTCAATCGACTGGCGCGGGCAATCCGGGCGATGGTGGAGCGATTTTGGCCTACTTTTCGCGAAGGCTAGGGGCCGTCACGGTCCGGCGCGGTGCCCAGGGCACCTCTCGAATGCTGTTGAGATCGATTTCCGGCATCGGCAAGTCGAGTTGGTGGACAACTGCGTTGGCGAGCTCGTTGTAGCGCTCGAAACTGCGGCGCAGTCGGCCGCGCCAGGCGGGGATACCGCCGCTGGCGTGCAGCTCGAAGGCCGACTCGCGGCCATCGAGTGCCGAGGAGACATGATCCCAGGCCATCTGCAGCAAAGCCGAGCGCTGCCGCGCGGTGTAACCGCCTCCACCGAATGATTCAGCGAGGCCGGCGGCGACCTCGGGCGCATCGAGATCGCGATCGGAAGGGGCGACGACGAGTGACGAGCCGGGGACGATTCGCAGGATCTCCGCCATGCGCTGGCGCGCCTTCAAAATAGCGATGCCGCCGACCGCGAGATGAGCGTGGTTAGGGACGCAATAGCCTTCGGCGGTGAACCGGGGGTCGCGCTCGGTGGCGACGAGGCAGCTGCGCACCGTCTGCACCTCGATCGCCAGATCGACGAGGTGCTCGATCGTCTGGTCGTGCTTTACGAGCCCCATTGCATGGGTCAAGGCGAGCGCGAGGCCGAGGGTGAACTCCGCCTTCGACAGCCAGCCGTAAAGATGGTGCCAGATCAGCCAGCGGACGACCGGCTCGGGGGATTCACCCAACAGGAAGACGCGCTCCCACGGGATGAACACGTCGTCGAGCCACATCTGGCCGTCGAGCTCGTCATAGCGGCTGCTGAGCGGGGCGACGAACGGATTGGTATCGCGCACTGCCATCTTGCGGCAGATCGTGGTGACGCCGGGTGCATCGACCGCCACGATAAAAGTGGCGCGATGCTCGCTGATATCGATCCCCGAAAGGCTGCCGACATAGACATCCTCGGCAAAAGCCGGGCTCGTGTGCATGCCGATCTTGCCGCGGACGACAATGCCGGCGTCGGTCTCCCGGACGAGCTTCAACGCGATCCGCTCGCCCGGGTCCTCGCGCATGCGCGCGCCGATCGTCGGCGCGCCGCCGCAAAAGGTGAGGAAGCGCCCGGTGCGGGCGATCATCTCGCGGTACCGGGAGGCGTTGGCGATCTGCTCCTGGGAGGCGTTGCGCTCCTGCACCGAGGCGAGGACGCCGAGCGCGATCATATGGCCGTAACACGGAGTGTGGGTGATATTGCCGGCGCTCGAAAAAGTCGTGGCGGAAAAGAACCGCCCCATCCCTCCGAGATCGTCGGCGCTCTTCGGCACGACATAGGCCCAGGCCGTACGTTCGGTCTGCCCATCCGATGAGCGGATCGCGATGTCCTGCCACGCGGGGTCGAAGTGTAGGTCGTACCAGGCGACGTATTCGTCGACCATGGCGCGGGTCGCGGGATGCGTGGTTACGTCGTCGACGAGGCCTTCGCCCATGACCCAAACCCGCCGCCCATCGCGCAACGCCTCCCGGTATTCGGCCCCTGTCCGCATGGCTTGCTCCGTGCAAATCCGGTGCCGACAGGTGTAACCCGACGCCACGCCCAAATCCATACGCCGGGCCGGTCATGGCCGGGAGGGGCGGCTGCTGGCAGCGAAAGCCCTTGCGGGGGGCGAGCTCAGCTACCGCTTGGCAGCGCGATCAGGTTCGACAAAGCGCCGAGCAATTGCGCAGCTTTGAAAGGCTTGGCGATGCGCGGTTGCTCGGCGTATTCGCGCGGCAATGCCTCGCCCGAATAACCGGTGACGAAAACGAAGGGCACGTGTCGCTCAGCCAAGATCTTTGCCACCGGGTACACGCGCTCGCCCCCGAGATTGACGTCGAGCACGGCAGCGTCGCAACTCTCTTTGGCAGCCGCATCGAGCGCATCCGCCAGTCGGGGAAGCGGCCCCACGACGACACACCCGGCGGACGTCAACATATCGTCGAACAGCGTCGATATCAGATAATCATCCTCGACGACCAGGACCCTCAGCCCTTCGAGCGAGTGTGCCACGGTCCGTTACCCCTGTTCCGGCGCAGATGGCCCGACCGTGAAAGTCAGGTTGGCAGGGCTGGCCGGCACCCTGATCTTGCAGCGGAGGGCACGGTCGATTACTTCGAGCTTTGCTTTGCCTTGGAGCTCAAAGGGGATGCCGCGCTCGATCAGATGGGTCCCAAATCCACGCCGCGGCAAGCCCTCGATCTCCGGTCCTCCCTGCTCTGCCCAAACCAGCTCGAGGCACGGCTCCGCGTCGCCGGTGATCGTCCAGCTGGCCTCGACACGACCACCAGCAGCCGACAGGGCACCGTATTTTGCGGCGTTGGTGGTGAGCTCGTGAAACACCATCGACAGAACGAGAGCAGCGCGCGGCTTCAGCAGCACCGGCGGTCCGCTCACCCGTACATTGCCTCCGTCGCCCACCGCGTGCGGGCTCAGCTCGGCCAAGATCAGGTCCCGCAATGATGCTTCGGTCCATTGGGCCCGCGACAGCAGCTCGTGGGTCTGCGCCAGAGCGTGCAGGCGGCTGACAAACAGATCTTTCGACTCGCCCTCTTCCAAGGTGCGTTCGGCGATCGACGAGACGACGGCGAGAGAATTCTTGACGCGGTGGCTGAGCTCCGCCGCGAGCGCCTTTTGCTGCTCCTCAGCCGCAAGGATATTGGTGACATCGACAAAGGTCACGATCACACCGTCGATCATATTGTCATTGCTGCGATAGGGCAGGATGCGAGCGAGATAATAGGTGCTGTCGCCGGCGAGGCTGACCGATCGCTCGATCGTCTCACCGCTGGCGAGCACCGCGCGCATGTCGGGCTCGAGATCCTGGTGGTCGAGCCGATTGACGATATCGGTCAACGGGCGGCCGCGGTCGGTCGGAATGAGGTTGAAGATCTTGGTGACTGCTGGGGTAAAGCTGCGGATCACGAGATCGCGATCGAGGAAGATCGTCGCGATCTGCGAGCTTTGGAAAAGGTTTTGCAGATCGGTGCTGGCCCGGTCCAGCTCCTCGATCTTGTTGTTGAGCTCGGTGTTGACAGTGTGCAATTCCTCATTGACCGATTGCAGCTCCTCCTTGGAAGTCTCGAGCTCTTCGTTGGTCGATTGCAGCTCCTCGTTGACCGAGAGCAGCTCCTCGTTCGATGACCTGAATTCCTCGTTGGCGGTCTCGAGCTCCTCGATGGTGGAGTTCAGCCGCTCCTTGGTCTCCTGGAGCTCCTTTTCGATCTGCTGGGCAATGTCTTCGCCGACCGGGCGATCGGTGGCCGCATCAGCCTCTTGCTGTCTGACCGCGCCGGCATCGATGAACACGACCGCGTAGACGATCTCGTTCCCCTCCGCAATCGGCTCGATCGCCAGATTGATCGGTAGAACGCCGCCGTCTACCTGAACCGCGATGCGGTCACGCGCGACCCGTTGGCCCGATTCCCGGGCCATACGCAACCCCGCGCGCAGATCCGTGCGCAGCCCCGGGCGGGCCATCGCCACCACGTCGCGGGTCGGCGGGCCGGCGGCGGCCTGAAGATATTTCCCGGTCCCGGCAGAGAAAAACAACGCGTCGCCACGTTCGTCGACGATCACATAGGCTGGAGCAAAATGCGCTACGACGGTATTGGCCACCTTGCGCAGCAGATCCGGCCGTTGCGGCGGAAGGCTTTTATTGGGTCCCGCAGCGGGCGCTCCCCACCCGCCATTCGGCAGGAATTGGCGAAGTTGGAGATTGGGTCGCATGACCAACTCGCGGCGCTGGAAGATGCGGTTCCTTCGGTCGATCGGAACAAATAATTCGCTATGCCGCGAGACGTTCTCGGAAGAACCGAGGAAGAGAAAGCCGCTCGGGCGCGTCGCATAGTGGAACAGCGGGACGATCTGCGACTGGAGCTCGGGTTTTAGATAGATCAGCAGATTGCGGCAGCAGATCAGGTCGACGCGCGAAAACGGCGGATCGCGGATGACGCTGTGGTTTGAGAAGATGCACATGTCGCGCATCTCCTTCGTGACCCGATAGCTCCCTGCTTCTTGGATGAAAAAGCGCTGCAGGCGTTGGGGAGAGACGTCCTTTACCAGATTCGGCAGATAGCGCGCCGCCCGCGCGAGGCCCATTGCGGCTTCGTCGATGTCGGTGGCGAAGATCTGCACTCTCGGCGCGACCCGCAGCTTGTCCATCTGCTCACGCAAAAGGATCGCGATCGAATACGCCTCCTCGCCGGAGGAGCAGCCCGCTACCCAGACGCGAACCTCATGGTCCACGCCCTTACCTTCGAAGAGCTTTGGAATGACGAGGGTTTCGAGAGCTCGGAAGGCAGCAGCGTCGCGGAAAAACTCGGTGACGCCGATCAAGAGGTCGCGGAACAGCGCACTGACCTCTTCGGGCTCCTTTCGCACGCAGTCGACGTAATCCTCGAGGCTCGCGGTCTGGAGGACCTGCATGCGGCGCTGCACCCGGCGCTGAAAGGTCGTGTCCTTGTAGGCGCTGAAATCGTGCCCCGTCCTCCGACGCAGCTGGGAATAGATTTGGGAGAGCGCGCTGCTCGGCCGCTCCGGGTCGAAGGCCGCAAAATTGCGCACGTAGGCGAAGAGCCGCTCTGGAATGTCCTCGACGGGAAGCGAAAGATCGACAAAACCCGCGGCTATCGCGCTCGCCGGCATCTCGGAGAAGCGTGGCCGGCTGACATTGGCGCCTTGGGCAATGGTCAGCCCGCCATGTTCCTTGATCGCTTTGAGGCCGAGCGTTCCGTCGGTGCCGCCACCGGAGAGCACAATACCGATCGCATGCTCTGCCTGGTCTTCCGCCAGCGAGCTGAAGAACAAATCGATCGGGGTCCGCTCGCGATCGATGCTGCTGGTGGGGCGAAGGTGCAGGCGCCCCTCTCGAATGGTCAGGATCGTGCCGGGCGGAAGGACATAGACATGCTCCGGCTGAACGGGTTCGCCCTCGCGCGCATGCACCACCGACATCTGGGTCGCGCGGCCGAGGATCTCGGCCAGCATGCTTTCGCGGTTGGGGTCGAGATGAGTAATCACCACGAACGCCAAGCCATTGTCCCGCGGCACGGCCTTGAAAAACGCTTCGAGCGCCTCGACGCCGCCCGCCGAAGCGCCGATGCCGACGATCCGACGATCCGCTGCCATAACCTTTATCCCACGGCGTATCTCGCCCTCCGGAAGCAAACGCCTATCGGGGTCTGGTTGCAAGGGCGGGTAAGCGACAGTACCGGGATGAGCGATCGAAAGAAGACCTGTGATCGGCCCGAGATCTAGCGATGACATCAGCCCGCTCGACCCGCGTCGCTCTTCTGTGGATTGCGCAAAAGATCGCTCGCGAAAGGCCGCGCCGCCGCGGCTCGCTCGGCGAAATCGGCGATGCGGTCGTATCGCTCGGCGATCGCCTGCAGTCGCATCCGGATCTCGGGAAACCTCGACCGCGCCGCCTGCTCCTTAAGAGCAATCGCCTGGCCCCGATAGCGATGCGTGTCGAAAACACCGGTTTGGGCTGCCCGCCGCCAGGTACTCAGTGCTTGGACTCTGTAATGCTCGGCGAGCAGCTGATGTCTTTCTCCAGATTCACTAGCTCTTCGCGTTTTCTGCTGTTGCTGTGCTGCAAACTCGACGGCACCGTTCGACATTGCAGTCTCACACTACGAATTGTTAAGCAATCCAAGACGGTTAACATGCAAACGGTTCAGTCGCGCGTCAAAAAAACGTCCGACGTTGATTTGACGGGTGTCAGACGATCGCGCCGCTCATGACGAACATGCGCTCAGTCCAAAAGCCGCCAGCGCAATGCCTCGCCGCCGCGGAAGACGGCGACAGCGTTCTCGCCGTCGCCGATGCGCTCGGGCACCAGCAACGTTTCGCGACCCAGGGTCACCCGGGTTCTGTTGACCGGCAGCCGATAGAACCGCGCGCCGTTCAATGACGCGAAGGCTTCCAGCTTATCGAGCGCGGCCTCTTCCTCGAAGATCTCGGTGTAGATCTCAAGGGCACAAGGGCTGGTGAATATGCCGGCGCAGCCGCACGCCGCCTCCTTCGTCGGCGCGGCATGCGGCGCACTGTCGGTGCCGAGAAAAAATCTGCTGTTGCCCGACGTTGCGGCGCGCCGCAACGCGCGCCGATGGTGCTCGCGCTTGGCGATCGGCAGACAATACAGATGCGGGCGTATTCCGCCTGCAAATATCGCATTGCGGTTGATGACCAGGTGATGGGCAGTGATCGTGGCGGCCAAGTTCGGATCGCCCGACAGGACATAGCCGACGGCTTCCTCGGTGGTGATGTGCTCGAGCACGACGCGCAGCTCAGGGTACCGGCGCCGCAGCGGATCCAGTACCCGGTCGATGAACGCCGCTTCACGGTCGAACACATCGATCTCGGGATCGGCCATCTCGCCGTGGATCAATAGCGGCATACCGAGCGCCGCCATACGCTCGAGCACTGGCGAGATGCGATCGTAATCGGTTACACCA
>WNFR01000963.1_pt1 | contig 35856 bp, 27 predicted proteins | sample 5400221 | NCBI WGS metagenome assembly WNFR01 (sample SAMN13153357, study PRJNA577476) | soil metagenome | isolation source: 40 cm soil under Madrone tree | place: USA:California | collected 2016-06-14 | reverse complement strand
TACCTGGCGAACCTGGACGCCAAAGGAAACGACGAGCATACACGCTTCGAAATCGATACCTACGGTCGTTATGTTCCGGAGCCGGGCCGCTTCCCGTCTGCCGGAAAGGATTTTACGTTTCGACCTCTCGCCGATTATCTTCACTCGCTGGGGCTTAAGTTTGGGATTCATATCATCCGTGGCATACCCAGGGAAGCGGTAGTCAGGAATCTTCCAATCGCGGGCTCCTCTTTCCATGCTGCGGACGCCGCTGATACATCTGACGTGTGCCCCTGGAACGCATACAATTACGGACTTAAACCTTCTCATCCAGCCGCGCAAGCCTACTATGATTCTCTTGCCCGACAATATGCGGCATGGGCCGTAGACTTCATCAAGGTGGATTGCATCTCCGATCATCCGTACAAAGGGGATGAGATCCGCATGTTCAGCGAAGCCATGGCAAAGTCAGGACGCCCGATGGTGTTGAGCCTTTCTCCCGGCCCTACTGCTATCGACAAGCGCGATGAAGTTTTCAAATTCGCACAGATGTGGCGCATCTCTGACGATATCTGGGACGTCTGGTACAGCAGCAAGGGTTTTCCGCAGGGCGTGAAGAATCAGTTTTCACGCGCCGCTCTGTGGGCTGGTGTTGCGCAACCAGGTCATTGGCCCGATGCAGATATGCTGCCGATCGGCAGTCTCCGACCTGCAGCCGGCTGGGGCGAACCGCGTGAGACTCGATTGAGCCATGACGAGCAGCGAACCTTGTTGACGCTCTGGTCCATCGTCCGTTCACCGCTCATCATGGGCGGCAATCTGCTGCTGTCCGATGCCTGGACCACTTCCCTGCTCACCAATCCCGAGGTCATCGCGGTCAATCAGCACTCCAGGGATAATCATCCGGTTATCACCACTGACGACATTGTGATTTGGACCGCGCGGCCCCAGTCCGGCAGAGACTCCGGCAGGGACTCCGGCAGGGACTCTTACGTCGCAGTCTTCAACATCAGCGATACCGCACAGACAGTTCATAACGCCTGGCGCGATCTCGGTCTCTCGGCTCCAAGATACAGACTGCGCGACTTGTGGACACACATGGACCGCGGGTCGGCCACTTCTCTTGAAATAACTCTCCCTCCTCATGCCTCTGTCCTTTACCGTCTTCATTGAGCAGTCACAAATGCCGCGAAAACTCTTTGACACGGTGCTCGTGAGGCGATATATAGCAACCACAAACCTCGAGGTGGAAACGCTTGACTACCCAGGAAGTGACCTCTAGAAGCGACCTCACCACAACCGACCTGGCAAGAAGGAGTCCCCCCAATGCTAAGAAAATCTTCTCACTCTCGTCGATCGACGGCTCTCGCAATCTGTTTAAGCTTCGTGTCAGGTATATCGATCGTAAGCTCACAGACTAAGCGGGCCGAAGTGTCACACGATGAGCTTTGGACCAGCATCGAAACAGAAACTATAAAAGTCGACAGGCTTTACTTGCGCCCGAAAGTGTTTCGCGCGTTTCAGTTAAATGCCGGCATCTTGAATTCGATTCTTCGGACCGCGCCGATGGAGTTCAGGCTCAAACCTACAGTTACTCGTGAGACGGTAATTACTCTCCCCACGCCCACGGGTGCTTTCGGCCGGTTCGCGATAGAAGAATCACCAATAATCGCGCCCAAGCTGGCGCAGCGTTATCCGTGGCTGAAATCATATAAAGCGAAAGGACTCGACGATCGCACAGCCACGGGACGATTCGAGTTTACTCCTGAAGGATTTCACGCGATGGTGATTTCCGCGTCAGGAACATTCTTTATCGATGCCGCAAGTAAACAAGATCCGAGCCTTCACATCAGTTACTTCAAAGCAGATCTGCCGCCCGATCCGAGCACCTTCCGCTGCTATGTCGACAGCCGCGTTCGTAAACCACCCATACGGGTGCCGCGGCAGCGTCAGCCGAAAGTTGTCAAGCATCATGCTGCGCCAGCCGCGGGTGATAGCGACTTGCGTATCTACAGATTGGCAGTGGCTGCGTCGGATCGCTACGTCGAGGCCATACACAGATTGGGACCGGGTGGGCCATCTGGAGATCCCGCGACCGAAGCCCTGATGGCTATTCACCGAACCATTGATCGCGTAAACGAGATTTATGAAACCGAATTGGGCGTGCGACTCGAATTGATAGGGGATGAGCCGGCAATTATCTACCCTGACCCAAGAACCGATCCCTACGGTGATACGGCCAGTAATGATGCGTTACTTGACCTGAATCAGACCAACATAGACGACACAATTGGATGGGATAACTATGACGTTGGACACCTCTTTCTCGCGCGCGGTGGAGGCCTCGCCGACGAGCCCTGCACCTGTAATGATTGGTTCAAGGCCGAGGCATTGACAGGGCGAGAGAATCCGCAGGGTGACGCATTCGATGTGGATTACGTCGCGCATGAACTCGGTCACCAGTTTGGCGCCAGGCACTCGTTCAACGGCACGACGGGCGGCTGTCAGTTTAGAAGCGCCGACACGGCCTACGAGCCAGGCAGCGGGTCGACCATTATGGCTTACGCCAGCGCCTCGCGAATTTGTGGCGACGAGAATGTTCAGAATCAGAGCGATGATTACTTTCACGCGATCAGCCTGAGAGAGATCAACGACTTCATAACCAACGTGAATCCCGGAATGGGCGACTCGTGCGCGCGGCGAGTTGGCAGTACGAACTTTGCTCGGCCAGTCGTGGATGCGGGCGGCGATCATGTTATTCCGGCGGGTACGCCCTTCACTCTCACTATAGCCAGCAGTGACGACGGCGATGGCGACGCTTTGGCCTACAACTGGGAAGAATTTGACCTCGGCGATCCTGATCCTCCTCAACCTGCAGATCCGCAGGAGCCAAACAAAATCCGTCCTCTGTTTCGCTCTCGGGATTGGAGCGGCGATCTGTCGAGAACATTTCCAATGCTCTCTAATATCCTGGACAAGCCGGTGGTGGGATCAAACACATTCGAATCGCTAGCTATGAACAACCGAACAATGATCTTCCGCGCTACTGCGCGAGACAAGCGCGGTCGTTACGGTTACGACGACTCGCACATCAGCGTCGTAGCAACGCGAATAACGCTCATGAATCTCACGGAACCGGTTGGTCCCTTCAAAGTTATTCAGCCTGCGGGCGGCACGGTGTGGCGACGAGGTTCGCGGCAAACGGTTCGTTGGTCAGTAGCGAATACCAGCAGCGCTCCGATCAGTTGCCGCAGGGTAAGAATTTCTCTGTTGATCAAGGGCGATGAAACTCATCCAATAGAGCTAGTTAAGCGAACTCTCAACAACGGTTCAAGAACGATTGTCGTTCCTCGACGAATTCCGCTTGGCAACGCACGTGTAAAAGTCGAAGCTCTGGCCAATGTCTTTTTCAATATATCCGAAGGAGATCTTGAGATCCGTCGAAGGTGAACTCTGCTGAGGCTTGACCGCAAGCGAGACTAGCGGTCTACATCGTTCAAGGTCCAGATGCTTCCCGATACTTCCGTTACAGGCAGGTAGAGGTGCGTCTGATCAAAAGTCATTTCGAGTTGACCAATCGGAGTCGATATCGCCAGACCCGGGCTTTCAAACGATGTCACTCGGAAGGGTTCGCCCATCGCTTTCGCCTGGGCCGGGTCGAAACGGATTCCCCACACGTTAAGAAACATCGAGCCGTGGTTCGTAATGAAGTAGATCGTTTTCCCGTCAGGAGACCATCGCGGCTTATCAGACCAAAGGTGCTCATCGGTGATGTGCGCCGACGTGCCACCGGAACTTGAGACGACATTCAGGACTGAAACGCCGGGATTACTTGCCTTTTGGGCCAGATAACAAATCCAGCGGCCGTCTGGCGAAAAGCGAGGAGCCCACAGATCGTTATCCTGATCTGAAGCGATAATCCGCATTGAGGTTTCAGCGCGCGGTGCGGCCGAGAGTGGAAATAGTGCTAGATAATATCGATCCCCGCTGTTACGGTTTGTGCTCCCAATCACCGCCTGGCTATCGGGCGACCAATCGTAGAGGTAATCACGGAATGGCCCGGGCGTCGTCAACAACTGTTCTTCGCCACCGCCGACTGGTAGCAGCACGATCGGATACTGCCGCTCAGATTCGACCGTTCGCGCAACGTAACGCGTGTAGGCAACCCACCTTCCATCCGGAGACCAGCGCGGTATGATGCGAGTGTAACCGTCAGCGGCCAGTGACTTGTTGGCGCCATCCTTCAAAGATCTCACAGAAAGTTCATCTCGATCCTTTCCGTGTCGGCGCACAACGAATACCAATTGCTTACCGTCCGGTGAAATATCCGGGCTCCAAGCATCATCATCACTGAGGGTGATTGCCTGGCCATTTCCTTTTGTCTTTCCACTCAATGGATCGAATGGAAGCGACCAGATGCGCGTGCTCTTCGAGATGGTGGAAAAGGCCAAACGTTTTCCATCATGCGACAGGGCAATTTCCGTCTCGGGACCTAAACCGGTCGTCAAGCGCTCGGGGCCATCAATCCAGGCGAGCGTTTTCGGATCGACAGTAATTTTCCAGAGATTAAGAACACCAGCGGACTTCCCTTCAAAATAGATCGCATTTCCGGCTGGCGCCCAACGAAAATTTCCCAGCTCTACTGCTGCGTCCTTGAGTTGCCTGGCTACTCCACTGGAAACTTCAGCGCGGACTGGCTTGCCGCCCGCGATCATAGTGGTCCAAAAGCCCCCATCATCCGCAAGAAAAGAAATGCGCTGTCCATCCGGATGCCAGGCAACAAGGCCTTGCTTTGCGTCGGATTCGTGCCCGCTTACCGAAGTCGAAATCTCTTTCGGCGCCGTGCCATCCAAACTCACCAGAAACACACTGGGATACTCATAGACTCTTTCACCCGGACTGAGACAGAGAACCTTTGAGCCATCAGGTGACCAACGCGGGCGATAACCAAAAGAAGATAGTTTTCGCTCACGCCCTCCGAACGCCGGGACTATAAACAGACCGCCCCCTTCGCGCTCCGATCTGAAGACTATGCTGTTCCCATCCGGCGACCAGTCAGGTTGCCAATCGTGCGCGGTCGACCGAGTTACTTGCACGGGATCTCCGCCGCCGACCGGCTGCACCCAGATATCAAAGTTTCCACTGCGATCTGATTCGTATGCCAGAAATCGTCCGTCGGGCGACCATGAAGGTTCAGTTTGCAGGCCCGCATCAAAAGTTAAACGAGAAAGAGCACGCGGCGAGGAGGATGTTGACTTAGATGACCGCGAGACACCAAGCAGCAAGTAAACGCCGACGACCATGACCAGAACCAGAAGACTTACGGCAATGGCGGTGGCTTTCTTATGGCTTTTGATCTCGGTGACCAGATATCCGAGACTCGAAGAGCGCGAGAGGGAATGTGTGAACTGTGAATCAATCGAATTGGGATCGAACGAGCCCCGCCGCGTTTCGCGCCTTTCATCGGAGGCGCCCGTGGTTCGTTCCTGGGACGGTCGACTGCTCAAGTCGGTTTCAACAGAGAGGCGATGCCTGACTCTTTCAATATCCGACAGCATCTCTTTCGCGGTTTGATAGCGCCCTTCTCGATCCTTAACCAGCGCCTTCATCACGAGCCATTCAATCGAATCGGGAATCTGTCGCGAGAAGCGCGCAAGCGGCGCCGGCTCTTCACGGAGAATCTGTGAGACCACATCGCTGGCGGTATTCGCTTCAAAAGGTGCCCGGCCGGCGATCATCTCGTACATCACTGCGCCCAGGCTCCACAGATCTGTGCGCGCGTCAATGGGTAGACCTCGCGCTTGTTCTGGCGACATATACAAAACTGTGCCGACTATGCTTCCTGGATCGGTGAACACCAATGGAGTAGTGGTAGCTTCGAAATCGCTGTTGCTTTCCAACTCCGGCAGGATATGTTTGGCCAAACCAAAATCGAGCACCTTAACGTAGCCATCGCTGCTCAGCATAATATTTTCGGGCTTGATGTCCCGATGCACAATTCCCACAGCGTGGGCCACTCCGAGTGCGCTGGCAACATCGCTGGCGACTTCAAGCACTTCGGACAATTTCATAAGCTTGCGTTTGCGCAGGGTCACACCATCGACATACTCCATCGCGATGAAATGTGTGTCATTGGATTCGCCGACTTCATAGATGTGCGCGATGTTTGGATGTCTGAGAGCAGACGCTATGCGAGCTTCCTGAACGAAACGGCGCGCAGAGGAGCGAAATGATCTCGTAATGTCCGAATCTGGTCCCAGCCGCAATCGCCATCGCAATGAAACTTGAAATGAGGTGCCCTGGCACCTACGGCGTCTGGCGCGCCGCTTCGCAACTCGTTATCAAATGAAACTTTGAGCTTGCTTATTAGAATAGAAATCGGAAGCTTCGGCTATCTGAGAAACAATTTCGCCGAGTATGGTTCCTTTCGAAGCCTTGGCGGTTGTGTTCCAAACTTTGTGGACTTGTCGCGCGAAAAAGTAATCCCTCTTGTTCCAGGCGCTATCGCCGTGTGAGTAGTGAATGATGTCGGCGGTTCGCACGGGATCGTGTTGCCTGAAGTTTGTCGTTACGATATGAGTTGAAGCCAGCTTCAACCCTAACTTCATAACCGCTAAGCCGAAGGCATACATACTAATCTCCCAGGTTCCGGGTGTAAACGCATCTATCGCTTCCAGCCACGACTCGGCAAGCTCGCGTGCCTGTGCAACCGGTACCGCGTATGGCACTCCGCACAACATTTCTCTCTTTCGTCGCTTCAGTAGATCCGCATCTATTCCTAATCGCCGCGCCGCTGCTCGCACATCCGATTGGTCGAAGTTCAGATCCGGGTAGTAGTCGGCAGCCAGATGCTTTGGAAAGACCGGGGGCCGCAAGAAAATCATGTCCGGATCGCAGAGCACGATTAAGTCACCCGGCTTATAACCCATCTCTGAAGCCTGAAGCAGTGTGCCGGCAGTGTTCCTTGGGCAGTAGTCGTCACCGGCTTTCGTAGTGCGGTAACTTGGCGCGCGTCGAATTTTGCCGCCGGCTTTGACGATGTCAACAAAGTCTGAATGCCAATCCCGATCAAGGTCGTGAACTACGATTACGGGAGATTCTTTCAATCGAGTCACACACGAATAGTGAAAGAGCTTGCATTGCCACGCAACGTAAGGATTGTTCTCAGCGGAGACGATGATGTGAATATTGCTCTTCACTGGGGGCGGGCCAACTAATGCGGGAAGACTCAGATCCAGCGGATTGGATCACTTGCTGTCAACCACGAGACGAGGATGTACTTACGGCCTTTCAAGACCGGCTCGGCGCGATGGATGTAGGTCGCTGGAAAGATAATTGCCTTGCCAGTTTGGGGAGTAACTGCAAAATCGAGCGTGGGAAAACTGGTTTGCCCGCCACTGAAGTTTTCATTCAAATAACAAAGTATAGTGAAGTATCTATCGTTGACATCCAGACCTGCATCCGCGTGAGACACGTAAAACCCTCCCGGCAAATACCGCACAAGGTGCGTACCCTCGAGTCGCTTGAAGTCTCGACGCCAGACTTCCCGCACCAGCGGTCGAACAATAGTTTTGATTTTCAGATCGAATTCCTTCTGAATCTTCGACCGACTTGGAGGAGTAAAAGCAAAAGCCGCTCGATATTCCGATCTGACGGCGGACTGGTAACTTTCACCAGTCTCCTCGCCGATTGCCGCTTCCGACCAACCATTCGTATGGTTGACAGACTTGATCATTGAGTTGCAAGCCGCCGCATTATAGAGCTGAACAGACACCAACCCCTTAATCTCTTCCTTGTAGCTCGGCATTTTTGGGAAAGTTGTAACGTTGATTTCGCGTGCTCTGCCTGAAAACACCTTTCGGCCGCAGGTGCTGTTAATAAAAAGCGTTGAAGGGCTCACCTGAAGCGAGCCCGTAACGCCAACGTGATTTCGCGACACGCTGCGAAATTTACAAACTACCGTACCGGCTTCTTCGCCGCTGGAGCCTCAGGCGGTCGCGGAGGCCTTGGAGGCCGCGGAGGCCTTGGTGGCCGCGGTGGTCGTGGTGGTCGCGGAGGATACGGTTTCCCTTTTGTCGCTCGCGGAGGCCTTGGTGGCCGTGGCGGACGTGGAGGCCTCGGTGGCCTCGGTGGTCGCGCCGGCTTCTTCGCTGCTCTTGGTGGACGCGTCAGTTTCCGTTTTGATGCCTTTGTCGGTTTCTGAAGGTCTCCGGATTTGCGTGACTTCTTTGAACTTCCCTTTTTTGTCGAAGCTCGACTTTTGCTCCCGTTTCTGGCCGCGGCTTGCCAAACGTCATCATCGTCTCCGTCTGCAAGTTCGTCGGGCAATGCCAGGATCAACGTACCCAGAACTCCGTTGCTGATCGGAACCTCGTACTCGCGAAACAGTCTGGACAGATTCGAAAGAAACTCCAGGCGAAGGCGGTCGTCGATGAGCAGTGTATGTCGGAGTGCTGTGACTTCCCGGATACCTTGAATCCCCGTTAGGCGTGTTTGTGATTCCACGGTTAGTTACCCTCCTTCCATGGAGCGTTCTTGAACCGCATTCTGATTTGGTCTGGTGTTGAACTAGTGAAGCGGACCAAGATGCTCGATTATGCCGGTAAACCTTGAGGCGCTAAGCCTAGAACCGTATCCCAATGCTGTCAATGAGAATCCTACCGTCTCGCTGCCGTGAAGGCTCCGCCTGAGGTCTTTAGACCACCTGCCGCAATAACTGCGGGCGTTCGGCGTGAACCTTTAATACCAACTCGCCGAAGAGTGTGTTCGCCCATGCAAACCAGGAGCGCGTGAACTTCTTCGGGTCATCCCGCTCAAACGCTTCGTGCATGAAGCCCGTTTCCGCGTGCGAAGTCTTCAGCATCTTGAGGCAGGAAAGAATCTCTCGGTCGTCCAGGCTTGTCAACGCGCGCATAGTGATTCCCAAAGGCCAGATCATGTTCAACCCGACGTGTGGCCCGCCGATGCCCTCGCCTGCCAGTCCGCGAAAGAAGTACGGGTTGTCCTCGCTCAGCACGAATGCCCGCGTGTTCAAATAAGTGGGGTCGTTAGAAGCACAACAGCCGAGGTAAGGCAGCGACAGCAGGCTTGGCACGTTCGCATCGTCCATGAAAAGCTGGTTTCCGAAGCCGTCAACTTCATAGGCATAAATTGAATTGTGCTTCGCGTGACGTGCTTTGCTGTAGGCATCGAGTGCCACCGTCACCTCGTGCGCCAAGTCCTGGCACTCCCGCGCGAACGATTTATCCGACAGTTCCATCGAAAAAATGTCCGCCAGATGATTCAGCGCGACCACCGCGAAGAAATTCGACGGGATGAGGAACGGATATATGCAGGCATCATCCGAGGGGCGAAAGCCTGAGTGAATCAGTCCCACACTGCTGGTCGGGTTTCCGCGCCCTCCGAACGGCACTGTGTCAATCGGATTGTTAGTGGTCCTTTGAAAGAAGTAAGGCCCCGCGTCCTTCTTTCGTTGCTGTACACGAAACGTTTGCATGGTGCGCCTGGCCGCTTGTTGCCAGTCGGCGTGAAAACATGAAGCGTCTCCCGTTGTCTTCCAGTAAGCGTGTGCGAGTCGCACCGGATAGCAGAGCGAGTCGATCTCCCACTTGCGCTCGCACAACTCCGGCCGTATCGGGGGTTTGTCGTTCTCGCCCCACGGGCAGGCCTTCGAGCCGAAGTCGAACGAGTTGGCGTAGGGGTCAATTAGGATACAGCGAGTCTGCCGGTTGATGACCCCGGCGATCATCTCTTTGAGCTTCCTGTCTTCCCGTGCTAGCGGCAGGTAGGGAGTGACTTGCGCGGTCGAGTCGCGTAGCCACATTGCGTTGATGTCTCCCGTAATCACGTAGGTGTCGGGTCGGCTCTCGTGCGTGCCGAAAGTGACTGTCGTATCAAGCGTGTTCGGGAAACAATTCTCAAACAACCAAGCGAGTTCCGGGTCGGCAATTGCACCTTTAACCTCGACGATCTTCGCTTCGACCGCAGCGCTGACAAACTTTCGCTGTCCAACTGCGGGACGCCGACTTACAAATTCACCTGCTGAATGGAGGACACCGCTGAGACTGTTGTCGGTCCTCAGCGCGAAGCCCCCGGCGGCGAGCGCTAAACTCTTAATTACCGTGCGGCGTTTGTAGATTCGCACTGTCTCATTCCAGAATCGTTTCTCATGTTGTGCGGCTCAGACACTTTGTTTCCTGGCAATTATCGCAAGGTTTATAGCGTAAAGTGCCCACACATGAAAGAGGACGAAAGTTTCCTCCAGTATCTGCTGCCGAAATGAACGCTGGGTGAACTGACCCCACAGGCTTGGGCGAAAACGCTAAGAGACGGAGGTTCTCAGAAAGCCGACAAGCGCGGCAAGAAACCATTCTGGTAAAAAACACTCAGTTGGAGCGCGTGTGGATACTCCAAAGAACATAAGACGTTTCAACTCGCAGATGGCCTGCTGGTTGCAACTGGGTTACCTAGGGTTCCAGTACCTATGGCGACGCCACAGATAATCCCAACGCCAATCGCTTTAGTAATTAGTCAATTACCGTTTAAGGGTATCTCTATGCGTCTCATGTGCGGATCATCATTGACTAGACCAACCCTGTAGGCCAGCCTCACTGCGAACAATAGTGAAGGGAGGAAGGACCACGTTATGACACAGAGGACTTCGGGCGGGATCAGCGGTGCGCTGGAACGGTTTTCGTATCAAGTCACGGAATGGGCCGGCAGCACATGGGCCTTTATTATTGCGTTGGGCATAACGATCGTCTGGGCAACTACGGGACCCATCTTCCGTTTCTCCGACGCCTGGCAACTCGTCATCAACACTGGGACTAACATCGCCACCTTCCTGATGGTATTCCTCATTCAGAGAAGCCAGAATAAGGATGCTGGCAATCCACCTCAAGCTCAATGAGATCGTGGCGGCCCTCGATGGCGCAAGCAACCGGTTGATTGGTATCGAAGACATGACCGAAGAAGAGATTCGACTGCTGCACCGGTATTACCGGAAACTGGCTGAGATGGCCAGACTCGATGAGAAGCTCACGGCCTCGCACTCGATTGAGGAAGCCCGGGAACTCCATGAGCGCAAGCAGGTGGCAAGAGCAGGCGCTAACGCCACGTAAACCGATGGATTTCGAGAATGGTTACACAGCGTGAATCAAAACCCGCCCGCCCGATAAGAGTAGTCGTCGCCACAACGGCAATGCTGTCGTTTATTTCCTTCTGGCGCGCGGCGGCGATCGTCCTCAACGATCTTGGCTCTTCGGCCTTTTACGCCGGCGGAATTGCCGAGCAGGCGATCGGGCAGGCGGCGCCGTGGTTCATTCTTGGCGTGATGCTCTTCTCGTACGCAGTGCGCGCGGTCTACGTCGAGTCATGCACGATGTTCACGCGCGGTGGTGTCTATCGAGTCGTGAAAGAGGCGATGGGTGGCACGCTTGCCAAGCTTTCAGTTTCGGCCTTGATGTTCGATTACGTTCTGACTGGGCCTATCTCTGGAGTTTCCGCGGGCCAATATGTCATCAACCTGATCGTTCAGACCACTACCTACTTCGGACATGCCTGGGAACCTTCAAAAGAAACCGTGAACTTACTGGCCGCAGGTTTTGCCGTTCTCATCACAATCTATTTCTGGCGGCGCAACATCCGCGGTATTCACGAATCATCAGAGGACGCACTGCGGATCATGTATGTCACGACCGTTATGGTCGTGTTAATGATCCTCTGGAGCGGATTCACGATTCTCACCCATCCTGAAAAGCAAAGACTGGCGCCTTCACCGGTGCCTCAAAACCTTTCATTTAATCGGGACGCAGTTGGCTGGTTACCGAAGATCGCGCCGGGAGCTTTGCGAGAAAGTGCTCCAGACCCTACCGCCGCAGCTGATCAATCCAACACTGAACCACGCTATCGTCTGGCGCCTGATACAGGAACGTTGCTGGGACTCATTGGGATCTTGATGGCGTTCGGTCACTCAATTCTCGCGATGTCCGGCGAAGAGACGCTCGCACAAGTCAATCGCGAGCTCGAATATCCAAAGCACAAGAGTCTGATGCGGGCGGGGCTGGTTATCTTCATCTACTCCCTGCTGTTTACTTCACTGGTGTCCTTCTTTGCATACATGATCATTCCTGACCATCTACGCCCACAGTACTTCGACAACTTGATCAGCGGTATTGCTATGAACCTCGCCGGGCCGTGGTCCCTGAAGCTTTTGTTTCAGGCCTTCGTTGTTGTTGTCGGCTTCTTGATGCTGGCGGGTGCGGTAAACACGGCAATCATCGGATCGAACGGGGTGCTCAATCGCGTTTCCGAAGACGGTGTGCTTAGCGATTGGTTTCGCGCGCCGCACAAGAAATACGGTACGACCTACCGCATGATCAACCTGATCGTGTTTTTGCAACTTGTCACAATCATCTTTTCTCGCGGCAGGATTTACCTTCTTGGCGAAGCCTATGCCTTTGGCGTGATCTGGTCGTTTGCTTTCAAGGCCCTGGGGGTTTTCGTTCTGCGCTTCAAGGATCGCAGTCCGCGCGAATGGAAAGTCCCTTTCAACATCAAGCTTGATGGTCTGGAAATACCTCTCGGGCTGGGCGTGATTACCGCGCTACTCTTTTCGATTGCGGGAATAAACTTGATCACGAAACAGGTGGCCACCGTTAGCGGAGTGGCTTTTACCCTCATCTTCTTCATCATCTTTCTCGTCTCTGAGCACCTCAACGACCGCAAACGTCGCCGTTTGCCGGCGGAAGTCGATCAGTTCAACCTTGAAACACAAACCGTCGTTTCACCCCAGTCGGTAGATGTTCGTCCGGGCAATGCGTTGTGCCTCGTACGCGACTACAAAACATTGGGTCATCTAAGCGTTGCGCTGAAGATGATCGATACCGAAAACCAGGATCTGGTCGTTGCGACGATTCGGGTGAGCAAAGGGCCGCACGCCGGTTACGAAAAGATCAGCGCGCATCATCTTTTCACCAGCTACGAACAACTCCTCTTCAGCAAGGTCGTAGCGCTGGCAGAGAAAGTTGGCAAGCCCGTGCGTCTGTTAGTCGTATCTTCATCAAATGTTTTTGTCGGCAGCGCAAATGTTGCGGCCCAACTCGATTCCGCTGAGATCATAGCCGGGCGCTCGTTAGTTATGACTCCGGAGAAGCAGGCGCAGCGTCTGAAGCAAGCCTGGGAAAAATTGCCCTCCAAACCGGAGCGACAGGTTAGATTCCTGGTGATAGAGTCAGACGGCAAGGCGCATGAGTTCTTCTTCGATTCGCACCTAGTGAGGAGCTAAGAGTCGGGAATTCATGAGGCACTTTCATACTCTTGGAAATGGTACGGCCGCTCTTCCCCAAATCCCGCTCAGTCGGCTATATTGTTTTGTCGTAGGCTCAGTCTAAAGTCGTGGCGTTTCTCGGCCGACGCGCGGGTGTTCTAGTTTATGTAGGGGCGCGTCCCTCCGTGGGCGCCCCGAGTGGCGCGGAAAAAGGGCGGCCACGGAGGGACGCCCCTACAGGTTCGTCAAGTTAGTACACCATTGACGCGGGCATTAGCTTTATCAGTTTCAAGCTCTTAATGCCAGATGCCATTGCAGGAAACCACGTTGCGGAAGAATCTCTGGCGAACGCTAATCTTTTTGTGCCCGCTCGTTTGCGCCGCTCTCTTCGTGTTTGACCGCGTTCAGAGTGCGGATACTCCAGTTCAAACACCCGCCCAGACAGATCCGACATTCGAAAAGGTAGTTCAACCCTTTTTCGCGAACAATTGTTTTACGTGTCACAACGAAGAGCGGCAGATAGGTGATCTGAGTCTCGAGGCCTTCAAGACGGACGCTTCACTCAGAAGAGATCGAGCGACGATGAAGCTCATTCTCGACAAGCTCAATACTGGGGCAATGCCCCCGCCGAAAATGCCTCGCCCAAAACCGGAAGACGTCGCGGCGGTTACTCAATGGCTCTCTCATCAGCTGGCCACCGAGCCGGAAAAGAGCGCTGCACCTGTTGACACGACAACCCCGCAGATGAAATCCGGCGGTGTGACAGCGCGCCGCTTGAACCGCATCGAGTATGACAACACCGTGCGTGATCTGCTGGGCGTCGATCTTCATCCTTCAGATGATTTCCCACAGGACGATTCGGGCTACGGCTTTGACAACATCGGCGATGTGCTTTCACTGTCTCCGGTGTTGATGGAAAAGTATCTGGCAGCGGCGGAAAAGATCTCGCGCACCGCCATCTTCGGCGTCGAACCACTGAAGCCTACGCTTGTGCGATTGCGTTCGCCCGAACGAAGCCAACCAACTCAGTTGACCCCGTTAACCGATTATGATCTGACGGGCTTGAGCCTTCCGAATGCAATCCACAACACTTACCGTTTTCCTGTCGACGGTGAGTATGTGATTCGGGCCCACCTCGGTGGCCAGCGCCCCGCCGGATCAGAGCCTATCCAGCTTGCCCTGTGGCTTGATGGCCAACAGATCCAAGTGGTCCATTTCGATCCTGCAAAAGTCGCATCGTTTATCAACTCCGCCGAGCGACAGGAACTCGGTGGAATGACGCAGGAATTCAGGACGAAGATCGCGGCAGGCGATCACTGGTTGGCAGTTTCGATTCCGTACCTGTACGAAGGCCTACCCGCTAGTTACCAGGGACCGAATCCTTCAAAGCTGCCCGCGCCACCCCTACCCGCATTCAAGCCGCCTCCCGATCTTACGCCGCAACAAATCGAGGCAAGGCGACAAGAGGTGGAAAGGAGACGTGCGGAGAAGGTACCGGCAAACAACGCGCGAATCAGATCGCTGGAGTTGGGGGGCCCTTATGCGGTGACCCACGGACCGTCGCGCGAAAGTTTGAAAAAGATCTACGCTTGCGGACATCTGGACGGTCATCACGAGAAGGGCTGCGCGCTCCTAATAGTCGAACACTTAGCGCGACGCGCGTATCGGCGTCCGGTCACGCCGAAAGAAGTCGCTCAGTTGACCGGTCTGATCGCTGACGTGCAAAAGGACGGCGGAGCATTTGAGGAAGGACTCGCGACCGCGATTCAGGCAATGCTTCTCTCTCCACACTTTCTCTTCCGCATCGAACCAATTCCGGCAAGGCAGCTAACTGTTGCTCCAGCGCGTTCGCTTAGCCAACACGAGTTGGCTTCCCGGCTCTCTTATTTCCTTTGGAGCAGTATGCCTGACGACGCGCTGCTTGCCGCCGCCGATCGCGGGCGGCTGGCTCAACCGAAGGCGTTGACCGCCCAGGTACGGCGAATGTTGATCGATCCAAAATCGCACGCTCTGGTCGAGAACTTCGGCGGACAGTGGCTGCAAGTGCGCAAGCTCGAATCAGTCAAACCGGATCGGAAGCGATTTCCCGAATTCGACGAATACCTCCGCTTGTCGATGCAGCGAGAAACCGAAATGTTTTTTGAAAGCATTGTGCGCGAGGATCGCAGCATCCTGGATTTTATCGACGCCAAGTATACCTATCTGAATGAGCGCCTCGCTCGTTTCTACAATGTCCCTAACGTGCAGGGGGCTGAGTTTCGCAAAGTATCGTTCGCCGCTGAGGCGCATCGCGGCGGCCTGTTGGGCCAGGCCAGTGTGCTGACGGTTTCCTCGTACGCCAACCGCACGTCGCCCGTATTGCGCGGCAAATGGGTACTCGAAAACCTTGTTGGGGCGCCCCCGCCACCTCCACCACCTGACGTTCCGAATCTTGACGAAGCCAAGATTGGCTTGTCTTCATCCCTGCGCGAACAATTGGAACAGCATCGCAAGAACGCAATCTGCGCTTCCTGTCATACGCGCATGGACCCATTGGGATTCGGGCTGGAAAACTTCGACGCAATCGGCGCCTGGCGCACAAAAGATGGGTTGTTTCCGATCAACGCATCAGGTACGCTGCCGGACGGAAGATCATTCGATGGTCCACAGGGACTGGAATCAATTTTGAAAGCGCAGCCCGACGCCTTTGCTGAATGCCTGACCAGGAAGCTGCTCATCTACGCGTTGGGTCGAGGCCTCGAGCCTGATGATGATCCCGCGGTCAAGCAGATCGTAAAGAATGTGGCGGCTGACAATTATCGCTTCTCCAGTTTGATTTTGGGGATCGTGAAGAGTGAGCCTTTTCAAAACCGAAGACGAGAAAACGAGCGATGATTATTACAAGGAAACGATTGCCGAGGCGAACCTTTCTCCAGGGACTGGGGACGGTTGTTGCCCTGCCAATGCTGGACGCAATGGTGCCCGCCTTTGCCCGTCGGCATAGTTTGGATTCAAAAGCCCCAGTGCGAATGGCTTTTGCTTACGTGCCTAACGGTATAGTCATGAAGGACTGGACACCGGAGGCGTTAGGCAAAGACTATGCATTCACCCGTATCTTGAAACCGCTCGAATGTCTACGCGAGGACATCTACGTCCTATCGAATTTGGATTCTCACACGGGCAACGCATTGGGCGACGGTCCCGGAGACCATGCTCGCGCTGGCGCGTCGTTTCTTACAGGAGTTCATTGCCGCAAGACCGCAGGCGCTGACATTCAAGGTGGAGTGTCTGTGGATCAGATCGCCGCAGCTAAGCTGACTGGCGCCACGCGTTTCTCTTCACTTGAACTTGGTTGCGAAGATTCACGCACGGTAGGTGATTGCGATTCTGGCTACAGTTGTGCTTACACCAACAGTCTCTCCTGGCGTACGCCGCAGACTCCGATGCCTCCCGAGGTCAATCCTAGGGCGGCCTTCGAGCGTTTGTTTGGGACCGAAGATCTCAGTCTCGATCCACAAACTCGTGCCCGGCGCGCAAAGTACCGCAAAAGCATTTTGGATATTGTGAGCGAGGATACGCGGAATCTCGTCAAGACTCTCGGGCCCGCGGACCGCCGCAAGATGGATGAATACCTGTTTTCAGTTCGCGAGATCGAGCAACGGATCGACAGCGCCGAAAAGGACCCGCGTCAGGTTAATCCCGCCATCGATAAACCTTCGGGAATACCGTTCGAGTTTCCCGAATATGTGAAGCTTATGTGTGACCTACAGGTCCTGGCGTTCCAGTCGGATCTTACTCGCGTGGTCACGCTGGTGATCGGGCGGGAAGGCAGTAATCGAGTCTATCCGGAGATCGGCATCAGCGATCCGCATCATCCCCTCACGCACCATAGGAACAACCCTGAGTGGATCGAGAAGGTCACACGCATCAACAGTCTGCACATCGAGTTGTTTGGTTATCTCCTGAAAAAGCTTAAGTCCACTCCGGACGGCGACGGTACGTTACTGGACCACTCAATGCTCATTTACGGCAGCGGGCTCTCCGACGGAAACAAGCATGCTCATGAAGCTTTGCCCGTTCTGCTCGCAGGTCGTGGGGGCGGCAGCTTGAAACCGGGAAGACACCTCACTTATCCGGCCGGAACTCCCATAACTAACCTGTACCTGTCGCTGCTGGATCGAATGGGCGCGCATCAGGAGTCCATCGGCGACAGCACCGGCCAACTAAACCAACTTGACGGTCTGTGAAACTTTTAACGTAGGATTCCCAACTCGTCCAGCGACGCATGCAGCTCGGCCGGATCGTTATAGACGCGGAACGCGCCCGCGCGTGTCAGTTCGTCCTGGCCGTAACCACCACTTAACAGACCGACCGAAAGCATTCGGGCGCGGCGCGCTGCCAACAGATCCCAAACTGCGTCACCCACAACAAAGCACTCATCGACGGTCACGCCCAGCCGTTGTTGACAGTTAAGAAACAGGTCTGGAGCGGGCTTGGCCCGCTGCACGTCGCCGCGCTCGACTACCAGTGTCTCGGCCCCGACACCAAGCGCGTCTAACGAAGCGTCGATTTCTGGTCGTCTGCCGGACGTTGCTATGCCGTGAGAGATGCCGTTCTCGCGAAGAAAACGAAGTAACTCGATCGCGCCGGGCAACACGCGGCGCTCAGGCAAGAATTCTTGAAACAATTCTCCGTGTCGACGCTGAAGCGAGTCAGCCTCGGCAGCCGAAATCTCGCGCCCAAGTTCGCGAGCCACGGCCCGAGTGAAGATGCCACCACTCATCCCGATGCGGCGATGAATACGCCAACCATCGACAGCCATACCTGCCTCAGCCAGGGCGCGCTGCCACGAGAAGACGTGTGCATAGACAGTGTCGACAAGAGTTCCGTCAAGATCAAAAATCAGTGCTGACATAACAAATTAGGTATTTCTACGAACAACGATCACTGGAGCGCTGACAACAGCCAGCAACAACATCGTCAATAACGACAACACGAATAAGAATACGATTGTCGGGAACGACAACACCAACAAGAACACGATCGTTGCTAACGACAACGCCAACGCGCTCATGTTGAGTAATTTGCTCTTGCGTTTGCAGATCGAGGCGGATCTGGCAGCCGCCGACAACGCAACCCCGGTTGCACTCTTCTTGACTCCGGATACCAGTTGCGGTTCGTCGGCGCCGTTGAACCAGTGTGGGTTACTCGGCCTTGTGCGTCAAATCGTCGTACAAACGATTTCCAATCTGGCCGGATCAAATGTGTCGCAGGCCAACTCATTCCTTGCAAAGGGAGATCAGTATCGGAACGCCGGTAACTACGCAGCGGCCTACCAGAACTACCGCGCGGCATACAAGACCGCGACCAAGTAATTCTCAACAATCATGCATGGTGCGGTTAGCGCCTCGAGTGTAAACAAAAACCAAAAGCCCCGATAGGCCCACAAGCCTGTCGGGGCTTACGTTTCGTAACGGAGCCTAACTCAACCCACTAAACCCACGGGCTCCGGATGAAAGTTGGGAAAGACTTGATTCACATCGCGAGAGCCGAGAGTGTTACTAAGCACTTCGGCGAGCACTGAACGGTAGTCGAAGAGAACTTTGAGACCGCTTGGCCCCGCCAGACTCAGGGTACTTGATCCAGGAGTCTCTTCCTCTGCAAGGCCCGGCCACTTGCCGTGAACCTTTCCCCCGTTGATGCCCTGGCCCATGGCCAACATTGCAAAGCCTCGGCCGTGATCAGTCCCTAGCGAGCCATTCTCGTAGACGCGGCGTCCAAACTCCGTCATTACCAGCGTTGTCACCCGGTCACGATAATTAATCAGATCCGCATCAAATGCTGCGAGACCGGACGCGAGTTGCCCGATAAGTTCGGCTTGCTGGCCGCTCGAGCCGCCCTGAAAGAAATGCGTGTCCCAGCCACCAAGATCCAGGCAAGCCACTTCCAAACCAACACTCGCCTTAACCAATCGTGACACCTCCTTCAAGCCCTGCGCGAAGCTATCATTGAGATAGATCGCCCCACCTTCCGGTTTGTACTCCGTGCCTCTAAGTGTCTCGACGCGCTTGAGGAGATCTAGCGTCGTCTTGCCGGATTCACTAATCACGCCGACTTCTGCGTCGTACATCGCGGACAATACAGATGAAACTGCGCCAGTATCACCCAAGGGTGTCTTGATCTGGACTTCATCGATAGAATCAAGGGCGCTGGCACTTGGAGCACCCCGCAGCGATTCAGGAATTGTGGATCCGATTGCCACGGCGGAGAGTGGCGTCAGTTCGACTCCACCGCGCCTGCGCAAATACCGGCCCAGCCAGCCGCCGCCGATGGTGCGACCGTAAGCCTCGCCGTGCTCCATCTGGTCCTGCGCTTCAAAATGCGAGCCAGTGGGATTATCAGTGCCCACTGCCTGTACGATACCTAACCGTCCCTCTTTGAATGCTGGAATAAGTGGACGCAACTTCGGATGAAATGAGTAGAAGTCTTCAACCCGTAGCGACGCAGTATCATTCTCTTTGATCTTTGATGGCGCAGGAATGGCGAGGGTCGGTCGCGACTTGTAATACTGATCATCACCGTAAGGGACAACCATATTTAAGGTGTCGGCAGCGCCTCGCAGGAAGATGCAAACGAGAGTACGATCTCCCGCCGGCACAACGCTTTCGTTGGCCAGAAGCAGTTGGCGAATAAATCCGCGTCGTGATGGCCGCGATGTATGACTCACTATCAACACCTCTGAAACGCCGGCGAAGCAAGCACTAGTGCAACCAACTCAGCATGGTGGTTCGCATCGCTGGCGGGCTGCGCTCCCACGTAATCCTCGAGTGCCTTAAGCTCCGCTGTCGAGCCGGCGCGACCAATGAAATACGGAATCAGTCGCCCAGGTCGAAGTCCGTTATTCATGTTACCGCCGATTGCCCCAATTGCATTCGCCAGTTGGTCCAAAGCGACCGTTACCGTCGGGATGCGATTCGATGCGAGTGCGAATGCAAAATTCCAGCGCCAGAGGAGCGTGCCGAGCCATGGCGCAGCTCTGTCGGGATAACCGTCAGGTGTCGGATATTGAAAAGGCCCCTGGCCCATGCGCTGCAGGTATTCGGTCAACGGTTGGTGTGCATGCGTGTCAGCGCCAAGCGCGCGCAAGCTGCTGACGATATATTGAAAGGGTCGCTTGAACTTGAGACCCTTTGCGGCCTTGAATTCGTCCGAAGCGAGAATGGTCCTCAGCAACGACTTGATGTCCCCGTCAGTCGCAGTAAAGACTTCTGCTACACGTCTCACGAGCGAAGTTGAGACGTCCTCAGAAACAAACCGTCGCACGAGTTTGGTGGCGATGTGGCGTGCGGTTGAGGGGTGACTGCAAGCGATGTCGACGATGCGATCCAGATCCGCGGCACCGCCGGTTGCAGGGATCGATTGGCCCAACACACGTTTCTCACCATCGTCGTGCAGGTTAGCGTCGAAGTACACCGTCCCTTTGCGCCAACTGGTCCGCAATCTCCAGCCCGTCAAGCATCTTGCAGCTTCGTACACATCCGACTGAGTGTAGCCACCGTCCACTCCCAGCGTGTGAAGCTCAAGTAACTCGCGCGCATAGTTCTCGTTTGGCACATCGCCTGGACTCCCCTTCTTGTTCTCTTTTCCGTCGAGATATACGAGCATTGCCGGCGAGGTTGCCGAAGCTCGGATCAACTCTTTGAATTTGCCCAGCGCGTGGGCGCGAATGACGAGACGATCATCCGACGGCTTGAGATATATGCAATCTCCCTTCTCCAGATTGATATTCAGATGATCAGTCCAGAAACCAACCATCACTTCAAAAAGTTGGCGCTTGCTGTAAACACCGCGTAAGAGAGTATGTCGTGTGATTTCTTCGCGTAGCACCGGCTTCTTATACTCGTAGCAGGTTCCCGGCTCATGCCAGATGGTTTCAAAGCGCCGCGCCCGCAGGTCGCACGCACTATCATCAATGCTGTCCGGAGCGAGTTGTTCGTCGATCCATTTTTCCGTTCCCATCGTCCGAACGCGGTCCAAGTCGCCCGGCCACGGACCGTAGGCAGCGCGCGACAGCAAATGAAACGCCGGATCGATCTGCTGCCCGTCCGCGATGCTCATGCTGGAGGGGATCGACTGGCCCAGCTGCTGCGTTGCGCTGCTGATAAGCCGTTCGCAGCCAATCAATGGCAGCGTGGCGCCAGTCAGTCCGAGGATCTTCAGCAATGCACGTCGCGAAGAGTTCATTCCGCTGCTCCGCCTTAACCAACATGACCGGCAACTGCTCCATCACTCTCAGTCAGTACCGACCTGGGAGCAAACAGCGCAAGCTTTAGTTTTGACAGCAAGCCGAGATTGGCAGCACCGGAGCCAATGATGATCGAAGCCGGCAGAATAACGAACCAACCAAGAAACGGAAAAAGATAGGTTAGTTCTAGAACTACACCACCGCGTAATGTCGAGCGCCACGCGCGGTGCTCATTCATCGGCGACGCAAGGCGGCGTCCAATTGAGGTCGCAAGACCAGAAACGCCCGTGTGCGCTTGCAGCATGTAGAGACAGACAACACCCACGCTTGCGACCTTCCCAACTGGGCCAAGGACACTGAAGAGAGTTTTTGTCAACACGATCATCACGATCGTGATGGGTAATCCAGCGAGAAAGGAGGACCAGAGACGCTTGCTGCAACGGTCCGCGGCCGCGGCCACAGCTTCCGGCCAGAGCCCGCGGCACAACAACCAGAGACCAGAAAACGCCAGCAGCATTCCCAGGATCACAAAAACGATCGACATCGTATCAGCCATTAGCATAGACATAGTCCTCCTTACATCGAGTGACCCTTCACTGAAAAACGAGTAACAGCCGGCGCGCTGAACCCACGTTCAGTCGCGCAGTCTCTCAATTAAACGTCTGAGCAGTAGTGCAGGTTTCAGATTGAAATCAAAGGCGGTTTTCTGCAGGGGTTTGTATTAGAAGTAAGAAATTGCGGTTGCCATTTTCATGGCGTTGGCTCACTCGCGCGGCGTTGTCGTTCTGAAAGTTTGATTATCAACTCGGCGCATTCTTCAAAAGGCTGTAGGCTGGTATCGATTGAAAGACAGTAATTCTTTGCGCACGTCCAATCGTGCCCGGTCATCTCGTTAAAATATATCTCGCGAGTGCGGTCTGATTCGGCAATCAGAGATCGTGCTTTTTCTTCGCTCAGATCGTCGTAGATGTTCATGACTCGTTTGACGCGAAAGCTCTTCGGTGCGTGACAAAACACGCTGAACATACCGCGATGCCGTGGCAACATGAACACTCCGGCCCATCCCACCACCACGCAATCGTTCTTGCTCGCGATGCGTTTGAGAATTTGCGTCTGCTTGTCGAAGAGCTCTCGGTCTGAGAAGTTTGCCAGCGGCGGCGGATTATAATGCGCATCGGGCGGACCCAGTGACAACCCACCCAGAATTTTTTCCCAAAACGAAGAGATTCTTTCAGAACGCGCTGCGACCGTCTCTTCATCGCAGCCAAACTCATGCGCGGCTAGACGCAGCACTTCACGATCGACATACTTCAAGCCCAGCCGCGTCGCGACAATTTGGCCAATGTAAGAGCCGCCGGCTCCCATCTGGCGCGAAATCGTAATCGTCGTTTTTATCACTGAATCAAACCTGGTAATGATGCGTTGTAACGATCATCAATGCATTGCAACTGGCCCTGGTTTTTTCTTCACTCTCTCAAACAAAAGCGCCGCCGGAACACATATCACGCATAGAAAGGAAAGGACCCGGAACACGTCAATGTAGGATAGTAGAGTCGCTTGTCGCACCAAAATGCCATAGAGACTTCCATAAGCCTGCTGCGTTGCCAGCGACGAACCACCGCCACGTGCCGCAAACCCTCCCGTCATCTGCTGGACTCGCTCCTGAAAAACCGGATCGTAAGGTGTGAGATGCGAAACCATCGCTGCCTGATGCACTTGTGCTCCGCGTGACAGAAGCGTTGTGACAGTCGCAATTCCCACACTTCCTCCGGTATTGCGCATCAGATTGAACACGCCCGAGGCGTTGCCCATTTGCTCATTAGCTAGAGTGCCGAGCGCCATCGTCGTCAAAGGCACAAACACAAATCCCATTGCAAAGCCGCTGATGATATTCGGCCATACAATGCTGCTGATTGAGATTTCAAGATTGATTTTGCTGAACAAGTAAATCGAGTATGCCAGCACGGTGAAGCCGAACATGACCAGATAACGGCCTCGTATTCTATTGATTAGACGTCCCACAATCAACATCGACGCGATTGCACCAAAACCGCGAGGGCTAACCGCCATTCCGCTGGTGACTGCAGGATAACCCATCAGCGTTTGCAGGAATAGTGGAAGCAATGCAATCGTGCTGTAGAGCACAACGGCCATCGCAATCATCAGTGTCGTTCCGACCGCAAAGTTTCGGTTGGCCAACACACGCAAGTCGACTATTGGCTCTTTCGATCTTAACTCCCAGATGATGAATGCGATTGCGGTCGTTGCCGAAAGAATAGCGAACCATACAATGAACGATGAGGCAAACCACTCGTCTTCCTGACCTTTGTCCAGAACCAATTGCATAGCTCCCAGGGCAACGGCCATCAATCCGAATCCGATGTAATCGATGCGGCCCGGTCTCTGATCTTTGATGTATGGCGGATCCTCGATAAACATGTTGGACATGAAAACGGCGAGCATCCCGATAGGAATGTTGATGTAAAAGATCCAGCGCCACGAATAGTTGTCGGTAATCCAACCGCCAAGGGTTGGTCCGATAATCGGCGCGACCACGACCCCAAGGCCGAACACCGCCATTGCCGAACCGCGCTTCTCGGCCGGAAAACTCTCCATCAGAACGGCCTGCGCAATCGGTTGTAGCGCACCACCTCCAGCTCCCTGCGCGATTCGCGCGACGATTAGCATGCCGAGCGAGGTCGCCGCGCCGCAAAGGGCCGATGACAAGGTGAAAATCGTTATGCAAACAATCAAAAATCTCTTGCGACCAAAGTAACGGCCGAGCCAGTTCGCGGCGGGGAGAATGATGGCGTTAGAGACGAGATAACTTGTCAGGACCCAGGTTGATTCATTGGTCGATGCCGAAAGATTCCCGGCTATGTGCGGCAAGGAAACATTGGCCACCGAAGTGTCGAGCACTTCCATGAACGTGGCAAGCATCACCGATACGGCGATTAGCCATGGATTGAACGAGGGCTTCCAGTCTCGCGAACTTGCGGATTCAGACTTGGGACTCGCTTTACGGATTTTGTTTTCATCATTTCCCATTATTCATGATGACCTTCGGCTTCTTTCATTCACACCGGGGCTTTAGCCCGGTGTTATCATGCTGCCGGGTGGAGCCGAAACCGTTTAAACGGTTTCCAACTGACGACGTACCCAATGTGCACCGGGCTAAAGCCACGGTGTGAATGAGAGCATCTCCCAACACACTTTGCTTCTCCCTCATTTCACTCTCACCTCAGGCACTACCGACATCCCAGGAGCCAGGATGTGCTGCGGATCAATCTGATTTGGTTCGAAAACGATTTTGACCGGCACACGCTGGACCACCTTCACGTAGCTGCCGGTGGCGTTTTCGGGTGGAATCAAACTGAAGCGCGCGCCAGTTCCAGCCTGAATGCTGTCAACATGCCCTTTGAAAACTTTCTGGGGGTACGCGTCAACCGTGATATCGACTGATTCGCCTGGCCTGATGTCTCCAATCTGACTTTCTTTGAAATTCGCGGTCACCCAAACATCGCCGGGCACAATCGCCATCAACGGCTGGCCCACCTGCACAAGCGCACCCACTTCAACGGCTTTGCGCGTCACTCGGCCGGAGTCGGGCGCATAAATCTTAGTATAAGAAAGTTGCAGCTCGGCCTCGTCGACAGCAGCTTGTAGCTGTTGCAAGTTCGCTCCCGCCGAAGCAGCCTGCGCCTGACTAACCGCCACCTGTTGCGGCCCGCTGTTCGCCTGAGCGAGACGGCCCAGTGCTTCGTTCACTTGTGCATGAGCACCGCCGACTTGAGCCTGAGCGCGCTGTGCGGTTGAGGCTTGGGCAGAAGTTGCCGCGTGCGCTTCCCTTACTTGCGCTTCGGCGGCTGCGACCTTGTCTCTCGCGGCAGCAACTTGCGCATTTGCGGTACGCGCCTCGGCGATTGCTTCATCGAGCCGCTGGCGAGAAATCTCATCTTTATCGTAAAGGACTTGATAGCGTTGGACGTCGGCATTCGCACGAACAGCTTCGGCTTCCGCCGCCGCCACCTGAGATCGCGCCTGCTGCAGGTTCGCTTCCGCGGTGCCGATGCCAGCTTGCGCCTGACTGGTGCGGCTAAGCTCAGACGCGGCGCTAGCGCGCGCGCCCGTCACACCGGAGCGCGCTTGCCGCACTCCCGCCGATGCTTGTTGCAGATTTGCACTGGTTGTAACGCGCGTGAGCGTCACTTGAGTTTGCGCCTGTCGATGTTGCGCGACTCCGGCGTTTAGCGCTGCCTTCGCTTGCGCCAATTTCGCTTCGAAATCGCGTGGATCAAGCTCAACGAGCAGATCGCCAGCCTTCACGCTTTGATTGTCGGTGATATAGACTTTTGCAACATAGCCGGAGACTTTCGGACTTACTTGAACGATATGTCCGTCGATGAAAGCGTCATCAGTACTTTCGTGCGAGCGCGCATACAACCAATAACGCAAACCTAAAAGTAAAACGATCAGCAACACGACGGCGGCGCCAATCAAAAACGTCGGACGCTTGTAAATAGGTCGCTTTTTGACGTGCTCGTGGGATTCATCTGACAGAGGCTCCCCGTATTCATCGACGACAGGAGTCGCCTTTTTAGTAGGTGCCCTATCGTTGCCTTTGCCTTGTCCTTCAGGCTCGGAATCCGTCGGCCTCGATCGATTGTCGGCTTCTTCTGTCTTTGCCATCTCGGAATTCTCGTAATGCCACGCGGCACGTTCGGAGAGTGCCACAGCCCATCATCTCCTGAAACTTACCACCGAAACGTTTGCGCCCGTCCGAGTGCGGCGGCCAAATTCAGTCGCGCGCCGTTATAAACGGCCAGCGCGGTTACCTGCTCCAGGCGCGCGTTGGCAAGCGCTACTTGCGCGGTTACCAGCTCGATGTTGTCACCTACACCTGCCCGAAAACGATCGCGCGACATTTCCAGTTCACGTTCAGCCAGAGTGACAAGCAGATCAGCAGCGCGCACTGTTTCGGCACTCGTACTCAAGCGTGCGTACGCGAGCCGCACATCCTCCTCCACCTGGCCGCGAATACTGGCGAGTTGAAGTTCTGCCTGGTTCTCTCGGCTGCTCGCAACCTGAAGACGCCCACGCGTTAAGCCGCCGTTGAAAATCGGCACGTTCAATTGGATTGCATAGCGACGCGTGGGCAACGCGCTGGTTAGAGCTGTGATGCCGCTGATTCCGTAATCGCCCAGAAACTCCAACGATGGTAGTTGCTCTGCGCGCGCGGCCCTCTTTTCATAATCGTTGACGGCGACTTCGGCCTGCGCGACACGCACTTCACTTCGATTTTCTTCTGCCGTTGCTACGGCGGTTTCAATCGCGGGTAGAGTCTCTACTGCAAAGCGCAACGGATCAGTCAGAGTAAAAGGACTGCCCAAAGGCAGTCCCACAATGCGTTGAAGTTGTAGCCGCGCTTCTAAGGAATCATTCTGTGCCTGCGAGAGCCGAACCTGTTCTTGCGCCTCGCGCGTTTCGGCGCGCGTCACATCGACGCCAGTCGCAATTCCCGCATCACGTTGATCCCGCGCGAGCTTCAGCAAAGTTTGCGCTAACGTAACGTTTGCTTGTGCCGCCGACACAGAGAGATCTGCTCGCATCGTTTCCAAATATGCGAGCCCAGTCGCGGCAGCGACCTGCTCCCGCGCAACACTCTCTTCCAGCTCGGCGACGCGCACGCCCGCGCGACCTGCCTGAACATTTCTGAGTGCGCTCAAACTGAAGATCGTTTGCTCAAAACGCACCCGAGCATCGAAGTTCTTGAACGATCCGATGAACGTCGAAGTGATACCGGGAAAGCTTCCGCGCGTCAAACCGAGCGCCGCGAGGTTTTCCGTGACGCTCGCTTGAAAGGCCGTCCCCGAAAGATTCGGCAACAACTCCGACAGCGATTGCTTTTCTATTCCGCGTGCTTCGTGACGTCGCTCTCTAGCCAGCAAAGTTGCGAGGTTATTTTCAATCGCCAAAGCGATCGCTTGATCAAGACTCAAAGCGGACATTGCCGGGCTGACCTTAGCCGCGCCCGGAACTTGTTGCCCGTTCGTCATCGGAGCAGCCGGCGGACCAACACGTTGTCCGGCATTCGAAGGTGATTGGGGATTGCCTGGCCCTAATTGGGTCTGACCTTGCGGCGTTTGATTCGGAGCGCGAGTCAACTGAGCGAAACCTGGCGCGCAGGACAGGCCCAAAATTGCGACCGATAATATGCCATTCAACAAAACGCGTTTGCGTGGAGAGACAACGCGGAATATGAGTTGTTGCTTTGCCGGAAACACAAACTCCGAATGGATCAAAACGTTGTTCCTTCTGAAGCGGTTTGTTTCTGATGCATACGCTTCGAGAGACTGTACCAGTTTCGTGTCAAAAGTTTCGCTTAGGTGCAACGTAACAGATCAGCGAATGCGGCTTGAGGAATCAAAGAGCAAGTATTGGGCCAAGATCGATGGCCTACCCCTTCTTTGATTGAACCCGAAACCCTACCGCTTCAACGTAAAGCTAAGCGCAGCGTAAAAGCGTGTTGTCCGCTTTTTCAGCGTAAACCTTAGACTGAATAAACCGGATAACTCGCAGGCGGACATTGGCAAGATCATTGCAAGTCTAAATTTCATTCTTACAAGCAAGCATTTAGGGAAATTCCGAATTCCTTGTCGAGTCCAAATGAAACGGTGTGGTTGGTCCCTGTTGCGGCTTTGGTGCATAGAAGCTTATGCTTCGACTCGAAGAATCTTTGACTGAAAGGAGACTTGAAATGCTTACACTTAGTCTGTTTGTCCGCCTCGAGGCGAAGCCCGGCAAGGAGGAGGAAGTAGCCGCGTTCCTGATGCAAGGCCTCGAACTCGCCAACCAGGAGACGACGACGCCACTCTGGTTCGCACTACGGTTCGGACCAAGTACTTTTGCCATATTCGATGCGTTTTATGATGAAGCGGGACGGCAGAATCATCTGAACGGGCCGATTGCCAAGGCCCTCATGGCGCAGGCTTCGAACCTGCTCGCAGAGCCTCCCGCGATTGAGCGTATGGAAGTGCTAGGCTCCAAGATTCCAAGTTGATCGAATCACTTATCTTTTAGGTAAAGTGAAAGCAAGAACATAGTCACCCTGTTTTGTACCGAGCTTGCCATGCCCGCCGGCCGCAATGACGAGGTACTGTTTATTCTCCAGGGTGTAGGTCATAGGAGTTGCCTGGCCACCGGCGGGGAGTTGATACTTCCAGAGTTCTTTGCCGGTTTCGATGTCGAAGGCGCGCAGGTAGAGATCCATCGTCGCGGCCGTAAACACCAACCCACCAGCGGTCACGATCGGTCCTCCAAGATTGAGTGAGCCTGTCTGCTGGCCCGGGACCAACGTGCCGAGCGGAACATCCCAGACCTGTTTGCCGGAAAACAGATCAACGGCCTTCGTGGTACCCCATGGTGGAGCGTTGCAAGGCAACTTACTGGGAGAAAAAATGAAGGTGCGATAAAGTCCGTAGGGTGCTCCCGACTGTTCTCCAAACTCGCCAAAAATACGATTGTCCTGTTTGCTATTAGTCTCGGTTTGGAACTTCTCGCGGGGAATCAACTTCACCCAGGCCACCAGGCGATTCGTGTTTGCAACCATAATGTGGCGCTGCGGGTCGAAGGCGGCACTGCCCCAGTTCACGCCACCCACGTTGCCGGGGAAGACGATAGTCCCCAGAAAACTGGGCGGTGTGAAAACACCTTCTGACCGCGAGGCCTTTATCTTGTCCTGACACCACTTGAGGTCCTCTGGAGTTGGGCCCCATGCCTCGCTGGATGAGAACCCTTCCGGCACCAGGGAGATAGTAGAAAACGGCTGCGTGGACGAGGCTTGCTCGCCCGGAATATCAGTTTGCGGCACGGGCCGCTCCTCCACAGGAAGTAAGGGCGCACCGGTGAGCCGGTTGAGCACAAAGACGTGGCCCATCTTGGTGTTGATGACGACGGCCGGAGTGCCGTCCTTCCATGTGAACAATGTAGGTTGGGCCGCTACGTCGTAGTCCCACAGATCGTGATGAACAACCTGGAATCCCCATACGAATTCCCCTGTGGATGCGCGTAAGGCAACGACGGAGTTGGCCCACTTGTTATCACCTTTGCGGATACCACCATAATAGTCAGGGCTGGCGCTGCTGGTGGGAATGAAAACCAAATCCTCTTCGAGGTCAACCGAGAGCGTAGACCAGGCGTTACCGCCACCGGTCCGTGGCTTCGTTTGATCCGCCCAGGGAATCGGATTCCAAGTCCAGCGAAGTTTTCCTGTTCGAACGTCGAAGGCGCGCACAATACCGCGCCCCGTGTCCACCTTCCAATTGTCTGCAATAGAAGAACCAACGATCACCAAATCCTTAGCGAGAACGGGAGCGGAGGTGACTTGATAACCGCCGGTCCATTCTGTTGCGGTCGCTGCATTCTGTGTAAGTTGCACTTCTCCATTCGACCCGAAATCAGCGCAAGGTTTCCCCGTAGCCGAATCGAGAGCAATGAGCCGACCATCGAGAGTGCCGAAGAAAATGCGAAGGCGGCATGGCTGACCTGGCGCTGCTTTGGAATCCTGCCACGCAGAGACGCCACGAGACGCTACTTCAGAGTAATTTTGCTTGAGATCGACATGCGGATCATATTCCCAGAGCCTCACGCCCGTCCGCGCATCAAGAGCAATCACAACATTGTAGGGTGTGCTGAGGAACAACTTGTTGTCGACAAGTATCGGAGTGGCTTCGAAAGCAGCTTTGCGAATTAGTTTGGTTTCCTGCTGCATCGCACCCGTGCGATAGGTCCAGGCAAGTTGCAGGCTATTCACGTTCGTACGGTCGATCTGTCGCGCGGTGGAATATCGCGTGCCGCCGGGATCGTTACCATAGTTCGGCCATCCGGAATCCGTCGAAGATTGTGCAGGTGCGACTTGGACCAAGCAGAGCACGGCAATGCCAGCCAGAAGGCAGTGAAAAGTCGTTCTTGGATTCGCCATGCAAAAAACGATAACGAGGCCACGGCAGAGATCGAACAGGGTTCTGTTTTTCAACATTCGCCGAGCTTGCCATATTGCGGTAAATTACGTCCAGTTAGGTAGGAAGACCAGGAATTTGAATCGACGCGAGTTCGTCCAGTTGGCGGGAGGTTTGGCGATCGCTCGGTGCGGTGATCATTAAGGAAGTGCTCGGCGGTGCAGAGCGCGAGGCTGTTTATTTATCCGCTGCAGTATTACTTCGTGTTCTCCGTGCCTCCGTGGTGATAAAGGCGCCGAAAACCATTCCACCACTGAGACACGGAGAACACTGAGAATGTGTAGGTGAAATTAGCACATTTGGACACGACCTTGACCGTCTAAATCATCACTCATCACGGTCGTTAGTAATCCATCTCGCCGCCCGGCACTGACATGTTTGCGCCTTTCTTCGTCTCCTCAGGAGCTTCAGCAACGACTGCTTCGGTAGTCAGCAACAGGCCCGCGATCGAAGCCGCATTCTGCAAAGCAGTGCGTGCGACTTTTGTCGGATCGATCACGCCCGCCTTCACGAGGTCTTCGTATTTCTCAGTTGCGGCATTGAAGCCGAAGTTCGCATTGCTCTCTGCGCGCACCTTCTCGACCACGATCGATCCTTCCTGTCCCGCATTCTCCGCGATTTGCCGCAACGGTTCCTCCAAAGCACGCCTCACAATGTTCGCGCCTGTCTGTTCGTCTTCGTCGTCAAGCCTGAATTGAGCGAGCGCTTTCTGCGCGCGAATGAATGTCACACCGCCGCCCGGCACGATGCCTTCCTCGACTGCCGCGCGCGTTGCATGCATTGCGTCTTCGACACGTGCTTTCTTTTCTTTCAATTCAGTCTCCGTTGCAGCGCCGACTTTGATGACTGCAACGCCACCGACTAGTTTCGCAAGACGCTCCTGCAACTTCTCGCTATCGTAATCGGAGGTCGTCTCTTCGATCTGTGCGCGAATTTGTCTGACGCGACCTTCAATGTCGGCTCGCTTACCGGCGCCTTCAATGATTGTCGTGTTGTCCTTGTCGACCACAACCTTTTTTGCGCGGCCGAGATCTTCGATACGAACGTTCTCAAGCTTGATTCCGAGATCTTCGCTGATCACGCGACCACCGGTGAGAATCGCAATGTCCTCCAGCATCGCTTTGCGCCGGTCACCAAATCCTGGCGCTTTTATTGCGCAAGCGTTCAAAGTGCCGCGCAGCTTGTTTACAACCAGTGTCGCCAGGGCCTCGCCTTCAACGTCCTCGGCAATTATCAACAGGGGTTTGCCTTCGCGCGCTACTGTCTCAAGTAATGGCAGCAGATCGCGTAGGGCGCTGATCTTTTTCTCGTGAATAAGAATCAACGGGTCGTCGAGCACTGCTTCCATGTGTTCGGGATTCGTCACGAAGTACGGCGACAGATAACCACGGTCGAATTGCATGCCTTCGACAACGTCTAGCTCGGTTTCCATCGTTTTCGATTCTTCAACCGTGATTACACCGTCTTTGCCGACCCTGTCCATTGCCTTAGCAATCAATTCGCCAATCGTCCGATCGCCGTTTGCGGAAATGGTGCCGACTTGCGCGATCTCGTCGCCTTTCACCGGCTTCGAGATATTCTTGATCTCTTCGACGGCGCGCTCAGTCATCTTGTGAATACCCCTTTGCAGCGCCATTGGATTCGCACCTGCGACGACCATGCGCACGCCTTCACGAAAGATCGCCTGCGCCAGGACCGTCGCGGTCGTTGTCCCATCGCCGGCCACGTCAGACGTCTTTGAAGCGACTTCTTTAACCATCTGCGCACCAACGTTCTGTAGTTTATCCTCAAGCTCGATCTCTTTTGCGACTGTCACGCCGTCCTTCGTAATCGTGGGCCAGCCGAACTTTTTGCCGAGCACCACGTTGCGCCCGCGCGGGCCGAGCGTCACCTTCACCGCGTCAGTTAGCTTGTTAACGCCTTCAAGAATTGCGTGGCGAGACTGATCGCCGTGAACTACCATTTTTGCAGCCATTTTCTTTTACCTCCTAAGTTTCAAGATGATCGGCGCCGCAAACCGAAACAAAGTCGCCGTTACATCTCGAGAGCCGCGCGCGTTTGCAACAAACGCAGAACAGCGCCGAGGGTAACGAACCCCTCGATTCGACCGTCAAGCACCACCGGCAATTCGTTCACTTCCTCCCGGTGCATGATCTCTATTGCCTCGCTGGCCGGAGTGTCGGGTGCGACTGCGTGGAGTTGGTCCAAACGCTGCATCGCCTGTTCCACCGTCGTGTAGGGCCAGCGGGCGCGGTCTGTTTTGCGGAGATCGTGGGCCGTAATGATTCCCTTGATTCCCTGCCCGTTCTGGACCAGAAAACAGTTCTTTCCCGTGCGCAGCAGGTAATCGTTCACAAATGTCTCAAGATTTTCGTGGCCATCCACAATGGGGCAATCACGTTCAAGGAGGTCGGCCGCGCGCACATTTCGCAACACCGCACTGGTTTCTATTTGTGCGCGACTCGCGCCTGCCGCATCCAACAAGAACCAACCAATGAAGGCGGTCCACAAACCGCCAATTCCAGCTCCGCCGAAGAAGCGAACGATTCCTATAATTATGAATGCGAAAGCGACGATCTGACCGATTCGCGCAGCGATTCGCGTCGCGCGCAGTCCATCACCCGTGACCCACCAAATGATGCCGCGCAATACGCGGCCGCCATCGAGGGGAAAGCCTGGCACCAGATTGAAAATTCCGAGCGCGATATTGATGTAACCGAGCCACATCAACATCGCGATCGTTGGAGTTGCAGGTATCGCACCGAGCGGCCAGCCCACCACCCAGGCCAGCGCAAGGCAGAGCACGCCGATCAGCATGCTCGCTATCGGACCGGCGATCCCCATGAAAAATTCGGTGCTGGCTTCTCCTGCTTCTCTTTCAATCTGCGCCACGCCACCAAGCGCGAATAGAGTGATCGCGCGGACCGGTAACCCTCGTGCTTTGGCGACCGCAGCATGCGATAGTTCATGCACGATGATCGCAACAAAGAATAAGAGACTGGTTCCGATGGCTGTCGCCCAGATCACTCCTTCACCCCAATGTGAGTTAAGCGCGTGAAACTGGTTCGCCAGAGACAGAGTGATAAGCAACGCAATGATGAACCAGCTGAAATGCAGCCCGATCTCAATGCCGAAGATTCGTCCCAGTTTGATGTGCGACTTCATATAGGCTTTCTGTCATCCTTCAGGGCAGACAATCGTCAAAAGAATTTCCATCGCGCTACTCGAACAACCAAGGGGAAGTTTGAAAATCGACAGTGCATGCTCCATGCCACGGGCGCATTTTGCTCAGAGTGTCTGGAGGCTGCGTTCTGCTTGCAGGACAGCGAATTTTTTTGCTGAGGGACCGATTTCTTGTGGACGAAAGTGCCCAAAAGGGGTGAAATGACCCAGTCACAGATCTGTTTCGTAGTTGAATTATGGATTAAGTGTTCTCATTGCCGTCTTCAATTACAAAAAGGAAATTGCCAGCCGGATCCTTAAACCAGGCTATGTCTGGGCGTTATGCCTAACTCTAGAGCGCTTCTTTGCAAAAGACTTCTTGAGCGTCCTCAATTTCGTCAACCGGTCTGCCGTTGGCGGCAACGTCGAGTTTTCTAGTACTGAATACCTGAACGTTTTCTTCTGGTCATACTCGCCGAGCAGAAAGACGATCTTCTCTCCCATGAAATATTCCTTCTTGAAACCGGCTTCTGCTCCGTGAAAGTATTCGATTACCTCACCCTTTAGAAACTTGCCCTTGAAAGGCTCGAGCACTTCGCACAACACGCGCCAATTTTCATAGCCGCCGACTCTACCGCTTATTTCGGCTTCGCGGATCTGGATATGGACCACGACGGCGACAGCCTTGTAGTCATTCCTGAGGTATTCGAGTGATGGAAAATCCTCCTCAGCCTGAGCGGAGACACACGATGGCATCAGAAGAAGCAGGAGGATCAATTTGAATGCGGTTCTCATGGTGACCTCAAACTAGAACACAACTTTTTGGCGTGTTCGCTTCGAGCCTAATTCGACACAGGCTTTTCCTCAATGCCCACGAGTTCGATAACAAAGATCAGTGTTGCATTGGGCGGGATTGGACCACGCCCTTGTTCTCCATAGGCAAGCTCTGGCGGAATGATTAGCGTTGCCTGGTCGCCAACCTTAAGCTTTCCTATCCCTTCGTCCCAACCCTTAATCACGCGGCCCGCACCTAACTCGAACACGAACGGTTGTCCCCGGTCGAGCGAGCTATCAAACTTGACGCCGTTTGTCATGACACCTGTGTAGTGAACTATCACTTTCTCACCTAGGTGCGGTTGGCGCCCTTCGCCGCGGCGCGTGACTATGTAGCTAAGACCCGACGGAAGGGTCTGCACTAACGAGGTTCTTACGAGCGTGACGGGCTTGCGCCTGCGCACGGACACAGTCGGTCTTGTACGTCCCTGCGTGACGGCAGTAGCTTTTCGGCTTGCAGTCTTCGATTGGGCCGCAACGGGAAGAAAACTTGAGGCCAATAGAGTCGCTGAAATGAGCTTGGGTATAAGTTTCATGAATATCCCTTCCAACTAATTAGTTGGTCAATGCATGATATCGTAATCAGTGCGACTATCTTGTGAAAGATCGCCAGACCTACTCCGGTATCCTCGTATTCACCTTCTTGTTAATTCTTCTTAGTGGCTGGTTGGCGGAAACCTCGCTCCACCGTGTCGTTCGGATCCGTGGACACCGGTCCATCGCGCCACAACCAGCGCATCATTTCCGGCATTATTGAGCCGCCGAACTTCTGACCGTGCAAATTCATGCCCCACGAGTAGTTTACGTCGTAACCCTTCTGCGTGAGAGCCTTCATCAGCCGCACGTTCTGCAAGAACCAGTCCCACTTCTCGTCATAGACACCGTTGCGGATGCCACGATTGTCGTTTCGGCCATCGCACAGAAAGATTCGGATCGGCTTCTTCTCACTCGCCAGCACGCGTTCCGCATATACATGGCCGCCCCGAATATTCGTGAAACTGCCGACGTTACTCAACACCTTCCGGAATTGGTTGGGACGCTCCCAGGCGACCGTGAATGCAGCGATCGCCCCTGAACTCGAACCGCCGATTCCGTGCTGCTCCGGATCCTTTGAAATGTTGTAATCCTTATAGAGCACCGGCATCAGTTCTTCCGTGATCACCCGAGCGTACTTGTCATCGAGCATGTTGTATTCGGTAGGGCGGTTTGTGGTTCTGTCGCCCCACTCCTTCGGGTTTGGCTCGGGCTGCTCGGGCGTGCGGCCCGGATTGATGAACACTGCGATCATCACCGGAATCTCGCGCCGGTAGATCAGATTGTCCATCACATTCTGTGCTCGAATATCTCCGTTCTCATCTTTGAATGCTTGACCG
>WNFR01000631.1_pt1 | contig 35951 bp, 26 predicted proteins | sample 5400221 | NCBI WGS metagenome assembly WNFR01 (sample SAMN13153357, study PRJNA577476) | soil metagenome | isolation source: 40 cm soil under Madrone tree | place: USA:California | collected 2016-06-14 | reverse complement strand
GTCCGGCACCGTTGCCGCGTGGGTGCGCACGTAGGCGCCCTGATCGTGAAAAAATGCATCATCGAACGCCAGGATGCGGCCGGCGCGATCGACGGCGGCGCGGATGCCGTGGCGCTGCTGGCGCGAATGATTGGCGGCGATCAGATGCTCGCGGCGATCCTCGATCCATTTGACAGGTATGTCGAGCCGCAGCGCCGCCAGGCATACCAGCACGTCCTCGGGGTAAAGCTCACCCCGGATGCCGAAGCCGCCCCCCACATGCCCCTCATGAAGGTGCACCGAGGACGGGGCGCGCCCCAGCATGCGCGCGATGCTGTCGCGGTTCCAGTGCGGCACCTTGGCGGCGCCGTACATTTCCAGGATATCGCGGGCAGCGTCGTAACGCGCGATGGCGCCTCGGGCCTCGATCGGCACCCCGGAATGGCGGCCAATGTCGAGCGTAAGCGCGATGATGGCGTCCGCTTCGCGAAACGCGCGCTCGACCTCGCCATAGTGTTTCTCAACAATTGCGGCCTCCGTGGAGTGGCCAGGCGCAAACTCGCCAGGCGGCCCGTCGGCCGCAAGCACAGGGGGCAACTCTTCGGTCTCGATCGCGACCAGATCAGCGGCATCCTCCGCCACGTAGGCATCGATTGCGAACACGGCCGCTACCGGCTCACCCACGTAGCGGACCCGGTCGCGCGCCAAAATCGGCTGCCGATAAGCGGCCAACCCCTCGACGCATGACAGGCGGAAATCGATCGGAGGAATGCCGGCGACATCGGCCGACGTCCAGACCGCGACGACGCCCGGCAATGCCCGTGCGTCGCCGGCCTCGATCGACACGATGCGGCCATGCGCGACGGCGGAGCGCACGACCCGCATGTGAAGCTGATGCGGGAAGGAAACGTCCGCCGCATAGGAGCCGCGCCCGGTGACCAGCGGGCGATCTCCAAGGCGCGGAACCGATTTTCCGACGAAGCCCATGGCGGCGGCAATCACGCACAGGCCTCCCGCAAGGCCGCACGAATCCGCTGCGGGGTGGCGGGAAGTTCGTCGATCGAAACGCCGAAAGGGGCCAGCGCATCGTTGATGGCATTGAGAATCGCGGCCGGCGCCCCGATCGCCCCGCCTTCGCCGAGACCTTTCGCCCTGGTGATCGAAAACGCCTCCGACTGGGTCTCCAGATGATGGATTTCGATCGCCGGTACGTCCCGTGCTGTGGGCAGAAGGTAGTCCGCAAAGGTCGCGGTCAGAGCGTTACCGCTGTTGTCGTAAACGATTTCTTCGAGCAGGGCATTGGCGATACCCTGGGCGACGCCGCCGTGAATCTGGCCCTCCGCGATCATCGGGTTGATGAGGCGGCCGGCATCCTCAGCGACGAGCAGCTTTTCCAGCGTGACCTTCCCGGTCTCGATGTCGATTGCCACCACCGCAATATGGCACGCGTTCGAGAAAGTCCCGGGCGGGTCGTAAGTGGCGCTTTCGCGCAGGCCGGGAGTCAGCTCGCGGCCGAACCGATGGGCCTGATGGTAGGCCGCCCGTGCCAGCACCGCAATCGGGAGTTCCCGATCCGTCCCTGCAACGCGCGCGACTCCGTCCGTCAGCACGATGTCGTTGGCCGCAGCTTCGAGCAGATGCCCGGCCATGACGCGGAGCCTGGCGCCGACCTTGCGCGCCGCCATGAGGCTTGCGCCGCCAGCAATCACCAGCGAGCGGCTTGCAAAGGTGCCGAAGCCGTAGGGCGTGCGGTCGGTATCGCCGTGGGTGATCGTGATGCGGTCGGGCGCGACGCCGAGTTCATCGGCGATGATCTGGGCGAGCGTCGTGCGCAGGCCCTGCCCGTGCGGCGAGGCGCCGATGCGGGCTTCAACGAAGCCCGACGGGTCCATGGCGAGTTCGACCGTTTCCCAGCCCGGCGCAACCTCCATGCCGCGCGCCGCGAAGGCCGGCGTGCCGTAGCCGGTGCGCTCCGAGAAGGTGGCGACGCCGAGACCGAGATAGTGGCCTCGCGCGCGCGCCTCCGCCTGGTCTTTGCGGAAAGCCGGTAGGCCGGCTGCGGAAGCCGCCACCTCCATGGCCTCCACATAGCTCGCCTCGTCGAACGTGAGGCCGGTCGCCGATACGTAGGGAAAGCGTCTGACCAGGTTGCGGCGGCGAATCTCTAAAGGCTCGATTGCGAATGCCGCAGCGGCCTTGTCCATGAGCCGTTCCATCGCCATGGTGATGACCGGCCGCGCCACGCCGCGATAGGGCGCCATGGGACAGGTATTGGTGGCGACGCCGCGGGCGCGGCACGCATATTCCTGTACGTCGTACGGCCCGGGCAGTTCCGCCATCGCCATCAGGGGTTCGACGCCGCAGGTGGTCGGATAGCACGAATAGGCGCCGATGTTGGAAACGATGTCCGCATCAAGCGCCAGCAGCCGGGCGTCGGCATCGAACATTCCCTCCAACGCGATAGAGAGGTCGCGGCCGTGATAGCAGGCGGTGAGATTTTCGCGGCGGTCCTCGGTCCACGCCACCGACGTGCGCAGCCTGCGGGCGAGCCAGGTGACAAGAACGAATTCCGGCCCGAGCGACATCTTCTGTCCGAAGCCGCCGCCGACGTCCGGCGCAATCACGCGCAGATCGGATTCCGGCATGCCGATCACGTCGGCGATTGCGGTGCGGATAATGTGCGGCATCTGGGTTGCGCAGTTAAGGGTGACGCGTCCGCTCGCAGCATCATAGGCGGCCTGGGCGGCGCGCGGCTCGATCGGAGACGCGTTCTGGCGCCGCGAGCGGATTTCGATTTTCACGCGGCGGTGCGCGATGGCGGCAGCGCCGTCGAAATTCGCGGTCTTGATGCGGCCCTCGACAATGACGTTCCCCGGTGCGTCGGCGTGAACCGCGGGCGCACCCGGCGCCAGGGCCGCGGTCGTAGTCACCAGCGGCGTCGTCTCCTCGATATCGACGGTGGTGCGCTCGGCCAAGTCCTCGGCGGCCTCGCGGCTATCGGCCACCACAGCGGCGACCGGTTCGCCGACAAAGCGCACCACGTCACGCGCCAGGATCGGTTGGGCGATCGGCGCATATTTGAACTTGTGCAGCATTGGGACGATCGGGCGCAGCGCGGTGATTTCCGCGGCTGTCACCAACATCACGCCCTCCGGCGCCAGCACGCGCACGTTGCGGCCCGCCGCGACCGGACTGCGCACGAACCGTACCCACTTGGCGGCCGGCAGATCGCCGGTGAAACGACCCTGTCCGGTCACCAGCGCCGGGTCTTCGACCCGGCGCAGCGAGCGGCCGACCCAGCCGCCTCGATTGGCGTCGGAGGTCACCGCCTACTTCGCCGGCGGCTTGGCCGCAAACGGCGATCCACGCACGCACATGCGGCCGCGCGGGTCTTGCCAGAGCTTTTCGGTCGCGTGCAGGTACCCGATCGCTTGCGCGATGGTGCGGAAATCAAAGTGCGCGAACCGCTCAGCGATATCGGTGTAATAGAGCGGCGCTTGGTCGATGGCGGCGAGAATTTTTTCGGCGAGCTGCCGCACCATGGCTTCGTCGCCGGCCGCCCCCGCCGCGTCCGCCTTGCCGTTCGCATAGTCGGCGATCTTGGCAGTTTCCGCATACGCATAGGTAATGCGCTCGTAGTGCTCCTTCGGAATGCCCTCCGGGATGGTGGCATCGATGCCGACCTTGGCGCCGGTGGGCACAACGCCCGATCCCTGGGGCAGGCTCGGATCGAGCGGCTTTGCCCGCGCATTGTTGACGATCATGATGTCCCGGTCGCCCTGAACGCGCGTCGCGATCGCCCATTCGACCTCGGTCGGATCGAACACGTCGATATCGTCGTCGACCACGACCACGTGCTTGAGGTCCATCACCGAGAGCGCCGCGAGCAGCGCGTTCTTGGCCTCGCCGGGCTGCTTCTTGATGGAGATCACGGCGTGCCAGAATGCGCAGCCGCCGAGCGTGACGTTGATATCCTTGACCAGCACGCCGGCGGTCTTGAGCGCCTGCCGGATCGCCGTATAGCGGGTCGGCGCTGCGAGCCAGGTGTTTTCCCACGGCATATGCAGGTTGTAGTAGATGGCATCCCGGCGCATCGAAATCGCCTTGATGCGCACCAGCGGATTCCAGTGCAGGCCGCCCATCAGGCGGGTGAACTCGCCGAAGCGGCCCTCCGGCCACGTCCAGCCGGTCGGCAGGATCTCGGCCTCGAGCACGATTTCGGCATCCGCGATGTAGGGCATGTCGATGGTCTGGCACGGCGCAAGCTCGACCGGCACGCCGCGCAGACCACCCGCGATTCCCATCTCGTCGACACCGAGCGGCGCCCGATAGCCCGAGCCGGTGATCTCGATCGGATGGGTGCCGATGCTGATCGAGATCGGCAGCGCTTCCTTGCGCTCCAGCGCCCGCTGCGCGAACAAGCGCATGTTGTTGGGCGTCACGATGTCGATGCCGGTGAGGCTCTTCTCCTTGACGATGAAGCGGTAGATGCCGCTGTTGACCCCGAGTTCGGGGTCGCGCGCGATCACCACGCCGGCCGTGATCATCGGTCCGCCGTCATAGATCGACGACATCGGGATCGGCAGCCGGTAGAGATCGACCTCGTCACCCACCAAGGTGATCTCGCGGGTCGGCGATGATTTCACGTATTCGGGCGGAATCGGCTTGTCGATCGCGGCCTTCAGCTTGTGCTCGATCTCCGCATAGGTGTCGCAGCCGAGCGCCCTGGTGGCACGTTCTCGCGAACGGATGATGCCGGATACCACCGGCATGTCGTAGCCGATCACGTTATGGAAGAACAATCCAGTCTTGGCCTGATCGACCAATGTGGAGATATGCCGGATATCCACGGGCTGATGCAGGTCAACGAGTTCGCCTGCCTGCCGCAAGCGGTCGAGGAACTGACGGAAATTCTCCTGCATCTAGGGTCTCCGAGGAACAACGCCTGCGCTGAACCACGCTCATTTTTGTCATCGCCCGCTTCAAGCGGCGATCCAGTAACCCGCAGCGCCCGAGGTGAAAGTTCGAGCTTTCGCCTTAGGTGCAGGGGGTACTGGATCGCCCGGTCAAGCCGGGCGATGACACCACACGGCGTGCAGCAATCAATGCCACGTTACCTAGCGCCCGGGATCGGGGCAATGCGGCCTGCAGCGACGAGGTCTCCGGTTTGTGCATGGGCGCAATCCGGCTAACCACGCAGATTGCGGTGGCATGCGCCCCCCGCGATGATATGAACACCGGAGCCGAGAAGGAGAACGTGCGTGAACGGGACCACGATGAGAGCGCTGGTGTTGCGCCGGCACGGCGGACTTTCCGACCTGGAAGCGGTCGACGACTACCCGGTTCCCAGGGCCAGTGAGGGCCACGTGGTGATCCGGGTACGGGCGTCTTCGTTCAACTACCACGACGTCTTCACCATGCGCGGCATGCCGGGCATCAAGGTGCCGCTGCCGGTGGTGATCGGGCTCGACATGGCGGGCGAAATTGCCGAGGTCGGCAGCGGCGTATCGGCGTGGAAGCCCGGGGACCGCGTGCTCGTCAATCCGCTCAACAAGAAGAAGGGTTTGATGGGCGAAATGCTCGACGGCGGCATGGCAGAGTATTGTCTCGTGGCGGCCGATCAGCTGGTTGCGATGCCGGCGCATGTCACCTTCGAGGAGGCGGCGTCCCTTCCAGTGGCCTATGGCACAGCCCACCGCATGCTGATCACCCACGACACCATCCGCAAGGGCGAGCGCGTGCTTGTGCTGGGCGCCTCCGGCGGCGTCGGCACCGGCTGCGTCATTCTTGCCAAGCACCTCGGCGCCGAGGTGATCGCCTGCGCTGGCAGCGCCGACAAGATGAGGCGTCTCAAGGAGCTCGGCGCCGACGAAGTGATCAACTACCAGGAAGTGGATTTCTCCAAATGGGCGATCGAACGTTACGGCAAGCCGCAGCGGCGCAGCTATGAGGGCGGCGTCGACGTGGTCATCAACTTCACGGGCGGCGATACCTGGCAGCCGTCGCTGCGGTGCCTCAAGCGCGGTGGCAAGCTGCTCGTGTGCGGCGCGACCGCCGGCCACGATCCCAAGGAAGACCTTCGTTACGTGTGGACTTTCGAGCTGAAGATCATCGGATCCAACAGCTTCTATGACGACGATCTTGAGGGTTTGATGGCCCTCATCGCGGAGGGCGAGATGAAGCCGGTGATCGACAAGGTGCTGCCGCTCGAAGCGGCCGCCGAGGGCCTGCGCCTGATCCAGGATCGCGAGGTGTTCGGCAAGGTCGTCGTGACGCCGTGATACGGAATGGTTGGCAACCCGCGGGCCTGTCATCGCCCGGCTTGACCGGGCGATCAAGTAACCACCGACCGGGGATACTGGATTGCCCGGTCAAGCCGGGCAATGACACCGCAGGGGGGAACCCATGAGCGAAGAAATCCCGCTGGAAAAAGTCCAGGAACTGCTCACGCGCGCGCCTTACCACAAGTGGCTGGGCCTGAAGGTCATCGCCGTGCATGACGACGGCATCGAGCTGACGGCCGCCTGGCGCGAAGAATGGGTCGTCAACCTGGACCGTCGCAATACTCACGGCGGCGTCCTTGCCGCGCTGGTCGATCTCGGCGCCGACTGGGCGATGGTGAGGAAAACCGGCCGCGGGGTTCCCACCATCGATCTGCGGGTGGACTATCATAGCGCGGCTATGCCTGGCGACCTCACGGTGCGCGGCAAGGTGGTCCGCATGGGCAGTCAGTTTTCGACGGCCGAGGCCCATGTCTACGATGCCCAGGGCAAACTGCTGGCGAGCGGCCGCGGGACCTATTTCACCGCGCCGCCGAAGGCGTGAACTTGTTTGCCAATCTGGGCGACCTCGTCCGCCGCGATCGCGACCAAAGCCGGCTCGCGATCATTGATCTCGGCGGCGATGGCGAGCGGTGCTTCACCTATGCGGATCTCGACGGCATGGCCCGCGGCGTCGCCCGCGCGCTCTCGGCGCGCGGATTGGCACGCGGCGACCGCATCGCGATTCTGTCCGCCAACCGGACCGAGTTCATCGCCGCCTATTACGGCATCATGCGCGCCGGATTCGTCGCAGTGCCGGTCAATTACCGCTTTCCCGGCGATACCATCGATTTCATCGCTCGCGACGCCGGCGCGCGGCTGATATTTTGCGACCCCGCACGGCGGGCGCAATGTCCACCGGGTCTGCCCGTGGTGTGTTTCGGCGCCGATGGCGCCGAAAGCTTTGCCGGCTTCCTCGATCCTGGTCCATTCGATGCGTTGCCGGCGCGGCCTGATGAGCCCGCCATGTTCCTGTACACCTCGGGTTCGACCGGGATCCCGAAGGGCGTCGTGCTGTCCCACCAGAGTCACATCTGGGTGGTCGAGACCCGGCTGGAGGGGCAAGATCTGTCGCCGCACCGCTTCCTGATCGCGGCGCCGCTTTACCATATGAACGCGCTTGCGCTCGCAAAGCTCGCCTGCGCGGCGCACGCCACGATCGTGTTGCAGCCGCAATTCTCGGCGCCCGCCTACATCGCGGCCATCGCGCGGCACCGCTGCACCTGGCTCACCGCCGTTCCACCGATGATCGCCATGATGCTGCGCGAGCAAGACCTTCTTGCTCGCACCGATCTTTCGAGTGTCGCGTTCGTGCGCATGGGGTCGGCGCCGGTGAGCCAGAGCCTGATGGCGGCGCTGCACCGCGCGCTGCCGGCCGCCAAGGTGACGAACGCGTATGGCACGACCGAAGCCGGGCCGGTGGTGTTCGGCCCTCATCCGGACGGGCTACCCCAGCCCGACATGTCGGTCGGCTATCCGCACCCGAAAGTCGCGCTGCGCCTCATCGACCACAACGGCCGCGTGGCCGATCAAGGCGCGCTGGAAATGAGATGCCCGGCCATGATGCTCGGCTATCACAACCGGGGAGACCTGCCGCCGCCGATTACGGCGGACGGCTTCTACCGCACCGGCGACGTGTTCCGGCGCGATGCCGACGGCTTCCACTATTTCCTCGGCCGCACCGACGACATGTTCGTGTCCAGCGGCGAGAACATCTATCCAGCCGATGTCGAGCGCATGTTGGAGCGCCACCCGGCGGTGGCGCAGGCCTGCGTGGTGCCGATCGACGACGACATCAAGGGCCAGAAGCCGGTCGCTTTCATCATCGCGAAGTCGGGCCAGGAGCCCGGCGCCGAAGACATCAAACGCTTTGCGCTCGCGAATGCGCCCGCCTATCAGCACCCGCGTTTCGTCTGGCTCGTTGACCGGCTGCCGCTGTCGACCACCAACAAGATCGATCGTGCCGCGCTGAAGCTGGAAGCCGCGAAGCGGATAGGCGCTGCCGCGCCGGCGATTCAATGAGCGAGAAGGGGCCCACGGCAGAAATCGATCGCCGGCTTCCGGTTGATGGCGAAATTTTCGTCGATCACGTTGCGCATTTTGTCGCCGACCCCGAAAGCGCAAGCCGCGCGCTTGCCCGCGCGGGTTTTGCGCCCACGCCGATTTCAGTCCAGGTCAATCCCGACCCCACTGGTGGACTGCCGCAACCGACCGGCACCGGAAACGTCACCTGCATGCTGGATCGCGGTTATCTGGAAGTGCTGTTCCGGACCGCCGACACGCCGCTTGGACGGGAGTTCGATGCCGCCATGACGCGCTATCGCGGCGTGCATCTCGCAGCCTTCGCGGTCGCGGACGCGCGCGCAATCCATGGGCGGCTGGCGCAATCGGGATTTCGCATGCAGCCGCTCGTTGCGATGCAGCGCCCCGTCGAAACCGAGGCCAGCGAGGACATTGCGGCATTTTCGGTCGTGCGTGTCATGCCCGGCGAAATGCCCGAAGGCCGCATCCAGGCGTTGACGCACCTGACCGAGCGGACGGTTTGGCAGCCGCGATGGCTCACCCACCCTAACGGCGCGATCGGTCTCATCGACGTTGTGATCGCGGAGACCGACTTGGAGGAGGCGGCCGGCCGTTTCCAGCGCTTCCTCGACCGCGACGCGTACGCCAATCCGTTCGGCCCGGCCTTTCATCTTGACCGCGGCCGCGTGCAACTGGTGACAGCCGCGTCGCTCGCACGGCTTTTCCCGAGGCTGACGATTCCCGATCTGCCGTTCATGGCAGCCTACGCAATTGCCGTCAGGTCGCTCGAACAGGCTGCCGCCTGCCTGCAGGCCGGTCAGGTCGCGTTCGAGCGCCAAGCCGGTTACGTCATTGCACCATTCCCGGACGATCTCGGCGTCGGATGTTGGGTGTTCGTCGAGAACGCGTCCGCGTTGCCGTGGCGCAGGTGACGCCGCTTTCTCAGGCGGCGGGCTTGGCCGCCGCCTCGACCACTACGCGCACATCCGGACAAGCTTCGATGTCACACAACTGGGCTCCGAGTGTCGCCGCACGCGCGGGCGACAACGCCGGGCTCACGAGCTCATCGAACTTCAGACGCAGGCCGGCGTCGTCCAGCGGAACCAACCGTGAGCCGAGCGCTTCGTCGGCATGGCGGGCGAAGACGCCTCGCGCCGTTGTCACCCTGACCCGCGCGGGGCGCAATCGTGGATACAGGCTGTCGACCTCGGGAGTCGCCACCACATGCAGCTTGCGCGCGATCGCAATGAATGCCGGATCGCGCCGGACCTCCTCGCCGAAATGTTCGAGCCGGATGGCGCGGAAACGCAACGCGAGGCCGATCAGATACGAGAAGCTCAATTGCGCGCTGGCAAAGTCGTCCCAACCCGTATGGGCGTGCTCGGCGGCAATGCGGTAGGTGTCGACGTCGATGCGCGTGACCTCGTCCGGCGAAATGTTCTCCTCGCGGCCCAGCCCAATGAGCGCCTCGACGGCGGGCTGGAGATGGCGGCAGCACGGATACGGCTTGATGTAGCAGTCGGTGATGCCAAACGGGACGGCCGGTGGCAGCACGATCGGCCACGCCTTGTCGATGCGACCGGACGCGAACGCCTGCAGGAAACCGTCGCGTGACTCGATAACGTCTGGGGGTCCCTGTACGCCCTGCTCTGCCAGCAGCGCCGCCTGAATGCCTTCGCGCGCGGCGTGCCCGGCATGCAGTCGCTTGATGTCGGCGCCGCCGTTCACGAAGGCAAACAGGCCGGCGGCGCTGCTTGCCGCGATGCCGAATGCGTCGGCGATCCGCGGGGCCGGCAGGCCGCGCAACTTGGCCGCCGCCGCCGCGGCTCCGAACACCCCGCACGCGCCGGTCGGATGAAATCCGCGCTGGCGCAGGTCGGGATGGCATGCGCGGGCGATAGCGATTGCCGTCTCATAACCCGCAACAATCGCCTCGATCACGGCTTTGCCGCTCGCTCCCATATCGTAGCCCACCGCCAGTGCGGCGGGCACCACGGCGCAGCCCGGATGCACCGAGCCCTGCCGGTAGCCGTCATCAAGCTCAATCCCATGCGCTGCGGTTCCGCCCAAGAATGCGGCATCGAGCAGATCGGCGCGGCGCGCACGGCCCGGCACCGGAATACGCCCGCCCCCGCGCACCGCGACAAGCATGGCTTCGGCGCGGGTCGCCACATCGCCGGCAGCGCCGGAAATCATCACTCCCAGGGTGTCGAGGAGATGCCGGCATGCATAGTGGCGCACCTCGGCATCGAGGGACTCGAAGCGAAGCGCGCTGACGAACTCGACCAGCGCCGCGGTGGCGCCGGCCGCCGGCTGCAGCGTGTGGACCGCCTCGGCGCGGGTCATGGGGGTTCTCCAAAGTTGCGCAGCGAACGTGAAACCGGGATGGGGGTTGGTCAAGCGCAAATATAGGGTGGGCAAAATCGCGTGGCGGCTGAATAGTAGGATGGGTTGAGCTTGCGAAACGCATCATCAGCGTTTCGGCTTGCTCCAGATGGGTTTCGCTACGCTCAACCTACGTGTACAGGCATAAGATCACCGCATCCGCACCACTGCATCGACCGCGACAACGCCCTCGCCCTCCCGGCGCACGATCAGAGGATTGACCTCGGCTTCGGTCACGGCCGGATCGGCGGCGAGCCGCGATAGCGCGGCGATGGCCTGCGCCAAAGCAGCAATGTCGCCTGCCGGCTTGCCGCGATAGCCGGTCAGCAGCTTGAGCCCCCGCACCTCGCCAATCATCTCCAAGGCCGTGTCGGCATCGACCGGGGCGAGGCGCAGGCTGCGGTCGCGATAGATTTCCGTGTAGATGCCCCCGGCCGCCACCAGCACCAGCGGCCCGACATCGGGATCGACCCGGTACCCGATGAGAGCCTCGCCGATTCCAGCGATCATCGGCTGCACCAGGAGGCGCCGCAACTCCGGCAGCCGCGTGCGCATGGTCGCGATGGCGGCAAACAGCGCCCTCGCGTCGGCAATGCCGAGCGTCACGCCACCCACATCGGATTTGTGGGTGATGGCGGAGGACAATGCTTTCAGGACCACCGGATATCCGAAGGGCAGCGTCGGAGCGTGAACGGTATCGACGTCGAGCGCCACCGATGGAGCGCGCGGAATGCCGAGCCGATCGAGCAGCGCATACCCTTCAAGTTCGTCGAGGGTGCGCCCGCGGCCTTCACCTCTCCCCGCCTGCGGGGAGAGGTCGGCGTACTCATGTCCTCCCCCACTTGTGGGGGAGGACATGAGTACGGCGGGTGAGGGGGCGTTTCCACGAGTCTGAGCTTGGGGAAGCGCCCCCTCACCCCGACCCTCTCCATAGCCCGTCGAAGACGGGCGTAAACGCCCTGATGGCAAGCGGGGAGAGGGAGAAGGAAGCCGCGGCGGCCGTCGTGCCAGCACGGCGGCGACCGCATCAGCGCAGGCCTCGGGCGTGTAGAAATTCGCAACCCCCGCCTTGCCGAGGGCCGCGCGCGCCTGCGGGGCTTCCGGAACCAGGAACACGGCAATTGGCTTGTCGCTGCTGGCGCTATCGATGATCGGCTGTACAGCGAGTTCGGGATAGAACCGCGCGGAGGAGCCGACGACGATCACGACGAGATCGAATTCGGGTGCCGTGGTCAGGATATCGAGCGCCGCCTTCATGACCTCGTAGCGGGCGCCCGCGAGTGTCAGGTCGATGAGCCGCGACCGCGAGACCTTGATGCCGGCGGCCTCAAACCGCGCAGAGGTGGCTTCGCTTGGTGCATCTACATCGACCCCGCGGCTCGCCAGCGGATCGACCACCATGGCGGCGCCGCCCGCCGTCGTGGTGACGACCGCGGCGCAGGGATTGCGCCTTTCCCGCCGCGCCGGCACCCGCGCCAGCAACGGGAGGCCCTCGATCAGGGCCGAAAGCGTTTCGACCCGGGCGATCCCGCAATCGCGGAAAAACGCATCCGCGACGTCATCTTCGCCGGCGAGCGCGCCCGTATGGGTCACGGCGAGCTCGCGCGCTTGCGCGGAGCGGCCGAGCTTATAGGCGAGTATCGGCTTGCCCGCTGCGGCGGCGCGCTGTGCAAAGGCACGCAGCGCGTCGGCGTGGCGGAGCGTTTCCAGAAACAAGAGAAAGCCGGCGATTTCCGGATCGCCGAGCACGGCGTCGCAGATTTCGCCGAGCGAGAGGTCAACCTCGTTGCCGACCGATACCAGCCCGGCAAAGCCGATGCCGCAGGCCTTGCCGCGCGACAGCAACGTCCCGATCATGCCGCCGCTGTGGGACGCCGCGAAGATACGTCCCGCCGGCAGGTCCGGCTCGTCGAACGCCGCATTGGCGGTGACGAGGGTGCCGTTGCGCAGATTGACGATGCCGAGGCTCGACGGCCCGACGATGCGCATGCCGGTCGTCGCGACGACCTCGCGCAGCCGTGTTTCCCGGGCGCGCCCGGCTTCGCCGACCTCTGCAAATCCGTCGGTCAGCACGGTGGCGACCGCGACGCCGGCGCGTCCGCAGGCCTCGATGGCTTCCATTGCGGCGTCGATCGGGGCCACCACATAGGCGTGCTCGGGCACCTCCGGCAGCGCCTCGACGGACGGCCAGGCCCGCTCGCCCAGCACCTCTGCGCGCCGCGCATTGACCGGGTAGATGCGCCCCGCATAGCCGGCCTGCCGCAGGAATTTCAACGGCCGCCCAGCCGTCTTGCCGGGATCGTTTGATTGCCCGATCACGGCGACCGACTGGGGGGAGAACAGGGCTTGCCGCAGTCTTTCTTCACCCTCCCCTGCAGGGGGAGGGTCGGACCACCGAAGGTGGTCCGGGGTGGGGTGATGCGGCGTCGCAGGATATGCGGCGCCGCCGTCAACTCCTGCATCACTGCCACCCCACCCCGGACTGCCTGCGGCAGTCCGACCCTCCCCCTTCAGGGGAGGGTGGTCAAATGCTGCTCCGTCGCCGCGAGAAGGCGGTGGATTCAAATCACTCCGCCGCATCGGCCTGCCGTCCGCGTTGATCGAAGCGGCGATCGAAAATCTCCTCGGCGATGCGGTTCTTGAGAATTTCCACCGACCCGCCGGCGATCATCCAGCCGCGGCAGCGGCGCATGCAATATTCCACCAAAGTATCGCGGCTATAGCCGGTCGCCCCCATGGCCTGGACGGCCTCGTGCGCCACCTCGAACCCCGCGAGGTTGCAGGCGGCCTTGGCGAGCGAGGTCTCGTAAGCCGACGGAAAGCCGCGATCCGCGCTGGCAGCAGCGCGGTAGAGCAGCAATTGCGCACCTTCGAGCTTAAGCGCCATGTCGGCAAACTTCCATTGCAGGCCCTGGAATTCGCACAGCGGGCGGCCAAATTGCACCCGTGTGGCGACGTGGTCGCGCGCCTTGTTGAAGGCGTAACGCCCGAACGCGAGGGCGCGGGCCGCGTTGCCGATGCGCTCTACGTTGAAACCTACGATCTGCTTCTTGAAGCCGCCAGGACCAAGCAGCACGTGGTTGGCCGGGATCCGACAATCTGCGAAATGCAGCTCGCACCATTCCTCGCCGCTCATGAAGCTCGAAGGTTGGCCGATCCGGAACCCCGGTGTGTCGCGCGCCACGACCACGGAGCCTATGCCACCGATCCCGGGTCCGAACCGCGCGTAGACGAGGAAGACCGCTGCGTCCGGGCTGAACGTGGAAAACACCTTGGTGCCGTTGATGACGTAGTGGGCGCCTTCCGGCTTTGCCGTGGTCTTGAGGTCGGTCACGGCCGAGCCGGCGTCGGGCTCCGACATGCCGAGGCTCATCACGGTGCGACCCGCGAGCAGGTCGGGGAGATAGCTGCTCTTGAGAGACGGCGACGCATATTCGGTGAAGGTGCGGATCGGTCCGAAGCTGCCGGACTGCACCACGTCGGCGCTGCGCGGACACACCAGCGCCACCTGCTCGATCGCGATCACGGCATCCATCAGCGAGCCGCCCTGGCCACCATCCGCCTCGGGGAGCGTAATGCCCATCAGGCCCTGCCGGCTCATGCGCTGCGCCACGTCGAACGGAAACCGCGGACTGTGGGCACGTCTGAGCGCGTCCGCCTCAAGCTCCGCCACGGCGAACTTGCGCACCGCGTCAGCAAACAATCTTTGTTCTTCGGTGAACTCGAAATTCATTGGACAGCTATTCCGCCTTCGCACCGGAGGCCTTGATGACCTTCGACCATTGGGTCTCTTCATGGTCGATGTCGACAGCGTATTCCTCCGGCGTACTTGGCAGCGGTTCGGCGCCTTCGATCGCCAGCCGGTTGCGCACCTCCTCCGACGTCAGCGTCGCCCGCAGCGCCGTGTTGAGGCGTTCGATGATCGGCCGTGGCGTGCCGGCCGGCGCCACGAGGCCGTAGCGCAGCACGGCATCGAAGCCCGGCACGCCGGATTCGGCGACGGTGGGCATGTCCGCAAGCAGAGTGGATCGCCTGGCGCTGGTGACCGCAAGCATGCGCAAGAGCCCGCTCTTGGCGCTCTCATGAACAGCCGGTATCGGCGAGAACGATAACGGGATATGACCGCCGAGCAGGTCCGTTATGGCCGGACCGGTGCCTTTGTAGGGGATGTGGGTGAGCTTGATCCCGGTCGCGATGGCGAAATATTCGCCGGCCACGTGGCCCACCGTGCCGATCCCGGCGGAGCCATAATTGACCTTGCCTGGGTTCGCCTTGGCATAGGCGACCAGTTCCGCAACGGAATGCACCGGGAACGACGGATGGACCACGAGCGCGCTTGGCGCCGCTCCGATTCGGCCGATCGGCGCAAAATCCGTGCGCACGTCGTAGCCCACATTGGGAAACAGTGACGGCCCGATCGCCAGCGTGCCGGTATAGCCGAGTGCGATGGTGTAACCATCCGGCGCGCTCTTTGCCACCTGACGCGTGCCAAGCGTGCCGCCAGCGCCGCCGCGGTTATCGACCACGAACTGCTGGCCGATCGCGTCCGCCATCCGATCGGTGACGATGCGGGCCACGATGGTGGTGCTGCCGCCGGGCGGGAACGGCACGACCAGCGTGATGGGCCGGGTCGGATAGTTTTGGGCGGCCGCGACCGTGGCGAGCCCGGACACGATTGCGGCCGTCAGCAACGCGAGGCCGGTTTGAATTGCTCCTGCGCAGGTGAAGCGCGGTGCACGGGTTGCCATGGCGCATCTCTCCTCGGCTGCGTTGTTTGCGGCAACCCTAGCAGCGCTGGGCGGCAAGTGCGACTCTCGTCTCGGCTGTCGCCCGGCGAGCGGGTGAGGGAGCGGATGTCGGGCGACGACCTGCATCCGTGTCAAAAGCCGAAATGGCCAGATGGCACCTGACTTGATCCCGAATCAGCTTTCGAATCAGCCTGACACGATTTCGATTCCAAGTCCCTGCGCGGCACTCGCCATGCTTCTATCAAAGGTCAGCAGTTTGCAATTCGCCCTTTGAACCATTGCAAGGTGAAGTGCATCGGGAGTGCGGAGCGAGAGATCGAGCCGTCGCATCAGGCTGGACGCGCCAGAAACATCGATGGTGTCGATTTCGAGGCGTCGGGTGTACCGGGCGCACCAACTGTCGAAGTTCGAAAAGGCTGTGCGCGCTTCCTCGGCGCGCAGATCGCGCGTCCGCACTCGCCGGGCGATAACGGAAGAAAACTCGGCGGCGCAAAAATCGCTGACAACCAGGTCATCATCCAGTTTGCGGAGTGCTTTTTCCGCCCTGTCACTGAGAGGGTCTAAGGCAAACAACGGAATAATGACATTGACGTCAAGATAGACGCTCACCGCTCCCACTCGTCGCGCATCCGGCGTACGAGCGCCGCGGCATCCTGTCGAGGCATACGCTGCCCTACCCGATGTGCTGTAAGCCAATCGATGGCTTCGGGCGTTAGCGGTTTGGCTGGCGCCGAAATCGGCTTTAGCTCGACGACGGGACGGCCATGCCTCGTGATCACCACGCCCTCGCCTCTCAAGGCGCGATCAATCAACTCCGACAGCCGATTTTTGGCTTCGACGACGCTATGCTGGCTCATAAAAAATAAAATAGCTATTAGATGGCTATTTTGCAAGCTGTCGCCTGGCGACGCGTGGTGTCGGTGCCCGACAAGCCTGTCGGGTTAGCCTCGCCGCGGATAGTTCGGTCTGTCGAGAATTATCCGGAGCCGCACGACGACTTCGTCAGTCGATCAGTTCGGCGGACACCATCAGCATCACCGGAATTTGCAGCCCGAGCGCCTTAGCGGTCTTGCGATTGATGACGAATTCGAACCTGGCAGACTGTTGGACCGGCAGGTCGGCCGGCTTGGCGCCCTTAAGGATGTTGCCGGTGTAGACGCCGACTTGACGATACGTTTCCGTGATGTCGCTTCCGTAGCTCATCAGCCCGCCGGCTGCGACAGCGGCGCGATCCGGATAAGCGGCAGGAATCTTGTCACGCGCGGTCAAGGCGACAAGTTGCTGGCTGCGACTTTGGAAAAGCCCGTCGGCAGCGACAAAGAGGATATCATTCGGGTGGACATCATCCCCGCGTTCGTGCGCGAGCCTCGCAAAGGCCGCATCGATCTCGCCGCTCGTGCTGGCGTTGAGGACCTTGGTTTGCAGCCCGATGGAGCGGGCAGCGTCCTCAACGCTCCGCAATGTGGCTTCTGCACTCGGACCATTGGCCGGGTTGACGAGAATAGCCACGCGCGTGGCCTTGGGCGCCAGGGCATGCAGCAGTCCCAGCCGCTTTGCGGTTAGCTCCAGGGCGAAATAATTGATGCCGGTGGCGTTGCCGCCCGGCCGGGCGAAGCTCGCCACAAGACCAGTCTTGACCGGGTCTATGCCAACGCTGAAAACGATTGGGATCGTTGGTGTCGCGGCTTTGGCGGTGGTCGTAATGAGGGTGTTGTTGGGCGTGGCGATGACGGCCACGCGACGGCGAACCAGGTCGGCCATTACCGCCGGCAGCCGATCGAAATGGCCCTCCAGCCAGTGGTACTCCACTGTTACATTTCGGTCCTCGGCATAGCCAGTCTCGCGGAGGCCCTTACGAAACGCAGCCTGGGCGTCCACTGAGGCATCGGCCGACCTGGCAGTGACGAACCCGACCACCGGCAGCGCCGGTTGCTCGGCCGCCGCAGCAAGCGACCACGCCGCCACCCCACCGATCCCGGCGATGAATTCGCGCCGCCGCATCAGCATGCCCTCCCCTCAATCCACAACCTATCGCAGTCGGGTCGCATGGGAAACGAATAAAAAACCGGGCCGGGACGTCCGGTCGTGGCCGCTGGGGTCCGATTGCTGCTGTGCAATACGACGAGGACCGTGGGAGGTCTGATCGACGCGCCATCGGCACCGATTTTCGCGCCTTCGAGCTATTCCACGAGTTGGATTCGCGGAAAGCCCCTCAGCGATCGCGCAAATGCGCACCGACACTTAGCTCAGCGGTTCGGTCCAGACTTTTGAGCAAGGAAGACGTCGAGCAAACCTTGGCGATAATGAAACGATGTCGCCTTGAGGCGTGTAAAAGCCTCAGCGAGGTCGATAAGGCCGTGCCGCGCGGCGAGATCGAGCACACCTAATGTGCCGGTTACCGCAAAGCCCCGCCCACGGGCAAATGCGACCCCAGCGCGGTCGTCCATCAAGATCAATTCAGCGCCAATCCGTGAGGCGAGAGCGATCACGGCGCGTTCGCCTTCGTCCAGGGCGCGCCATAAGGGATCATTCCAGTCGCGACCGTCGTCTGCGCTGACCTCAAGCCAAGTCGGGATTCGCTCGGCCCAGGCGCGCACAGCAGCCGGGGCGCGCCGATGGCCAAGCTCTTCATGCACTGAAGTCGGCACGATAATCCGGTCAAACAGCTTCGGCAGCACGCGAATTGCGTCGATCTGTACCAGGTAGTTTAGCGGACCAGTGTCTGCGACGACCTGCACGCGTCAAAAACCGAGACGGCGTAGATCGCGCCGGTCCTGCTCCAGATCGGCAACGGTGTACGTCGCGAAAGCTTCATGGGCTTTGAAGAAGGTGTCGAGTTCCGCTCGCGTCTCAAAACCGAGCAGCCGGCGCATCTCCGGTCTTGTCAAACGACCGCGCTTGTATTCTTCAAGCACCAATGCCTCCAGCGCGCGGCGCGACAGATCATCGCCCGCGGCTGTGAGCCGCTCGGCTACGTCATCGGGGATTTCCAAGGTTACGTTCATGCATCTGAACCTATTGACTCGGACGACGAAACTCAAGCGCAGAAGATTCGAGGCCGACCATATGGTAGGGGAGATCGATCCAAACACCGAAGTCATGATTGTGCACTGACAAACTCCCCTCTATCGTCATATTCGCCATACCGATCGAGCACCCACCGCCTACTGAAGCCACCATCAAATATTTGTATGCGCATGCATTCCGATGCGCGTATGTACGTGTCCTAATTCCGAACTGACTCGGACCAGCGTCATGTCTTGACCTGACTCGTGGCGCTTGGGCAAATTTTGCGCGCAAGATCACGGGCGGGAGTCACGGTCAAATGGGAGCGAAGCAATTCGGCGCACGGGTGGCGCGAGTGGAAGACCCGTCGCTCCTCACTGGCCGCGCGCGCTTTGTCGATGATATCAAACTGCCCGGCATGCTCCATGGCTGCTTCCTGCGCAGCCCGCATCCGCACGCCCGCATCCGGTCGATCCATACCGCGAAAGCACTGGCGATGCCGGGCGTTCATGCGGTGCTGACCGCGCGCGACATGCCAGGCCGCCTCGCCGCCGAGCCAATCCCGACCCCCGTGCCAAATCCGGCCATCACGGCGATGCGCACGCAGCGGGCGCTCGCCTGCGAGGAGGTGTGCTATGTGGGCGAGGCGATCGCACTCGTCGTCGCCGACAATCGCTATGTCGCCGAGGACGCAGCCGACGCCATTGTGGTTGATTTCGAGCGGCTGAATGCCGTGAACGATTGCTGTGCTGGACTTGACGATGGTGCGGCCCGCTCCCACAGCGATCTTACCACCAACGTCGCAGCCGTCGTGCCGATGAGCTACGGCGATGTGAACGCCGCATTCGCCGGCGCCGCGCATGTCTTCGAGGAAGAGATTTTTCAGCATCGCGGTGCCGCGATGACGCTCGAGGGTCGGGCAGTCCTGGCAAACTATGATGAGGCCGCAGATTTCCTTACCGTATGGTCGGCGACGCAGACGCCGCACATCTGCCAGCACACCATCGCGGATTTGCTCGAACGCGAGCTTCCCTCTGTCCGGGTCATCGCGCCGTTCGTGGGCGGCGGGTTCGGCACCAAGGCGCCATTCTACTCCGAGGAGGTCGTGATTCCGGTTGCGGCGACGAAGCTCGGCCGTCCGGTCAAATGGATCGAAGACCGGCGCGAGCACTTCCTTTCCGCCACCATGGAGCGCGACCAGTATTGGAAAGTCGCCATCGCGGTTGATCGCGACGGCAGGATTCGCGGCCTGCGCGGCACCATGATCCATGACAGCGGCGCCTATCTGCCCTGGGGCATCATCGCGCCCTACATCGCGGCGACGACATTCCCGGGTCCTTACGTGGTGCCGGCCTTCCGGTTCGAGGCGACCGTGGTGCTTACCAACCGCGTGCCGACCACGGTGGTGCGCGGCGCCGGCCGGCCTCAGGCAGTGTTTGCCATGGAACGCTTGATGGACCGCGTCGCCCGCGAGCTTGCGATCGACCGCGCAGAACTGCGCCGCCGCAACATGATCAGGCCGGAAGAGATGCCCTACAGCGTCGGGCTCATATTCCGCGACGGCAAGCCGCTCGTCTATGCGAGCGGGGATTTTCCGCGCAGCCAGGCCCGCGCCTTGTCGCTGTCCGATTACGACGGCTTCCATTCCCGCCAGGAGAGCGCCCGCGCGGACGGGCGCTATATCGGCATCGGCATTGCCAACTACGTGGAAGGCACCGGGCTCGGCCCGTTCGAGGGCGTCACCGTGCGCGTTCTGCCCAGCGGCAAGGTCGCCGTTGCGACCGGCGCCACCACGCAGGGCCAGGGTACGCACACAATGCTCTCGCAAATCGTCGCGGACCGGATCGGTTGCCGGATCGAGGATATCGTGGTGACCGCCGGCGACACCAATGCGATCAGTCAGGGCGTTGGCGCCTTCGCCAGCCGGCAGGCCATCAACGCTGGGAATTCGGCGATGATCGCCGGCGAAAACGTGAAAGCGCAGGTCGTCGCGCTGGCGGCGCGAACGCTCGGAGTTGCAGAAGCCGAGATCGACGTGGATGACGGCCGCGCGATCGCCCGCGGCGGCAACAAGCCGATCCTGACTTTCGGCGAACTTGCACGCCTTGCCCAAGGCATGCCGGGCTTTTCTCTGAAGCCTGGCCAAAAGCCTGGCCTTGAACACACGGCCTATTTCACGCCGCCCCAGGCATCCTACTGCAACGGCACCCATGTAACCGAAGTCGAGGTTGATCCGATGACCGGCGGCGTGACGATCCTCAACTATGTGGTCGCTCACGACAGCGGCAACATCATCAATCCGATGATCGTCGACGGCCAGGTTCAAGGCGGCGTCGCGCACGGTATCGGCAATGCGCTGTTCGAGTTCATGAAGTACGATGCGGAGGCCCAACCGCTCACCACCACCTTTGCGGATTATCTGATGCCGATGGCCAATGACGTCCCGAGCTGCGTCATCGAGCATGTGGAAACGCCGAATCCGCTCAATCCGCTTGGCGTCAAGGGCGCCGGCGAGGGCGGCACCATTCCGGCGCCGGCAGCCATCGTGGCGGCGATCGAGGACGCCCTTTCGCCGTTCGGGGTACATTTCGCCGAAATGCCGCTGACGCCGGACCGCATCGTGGCGGCGCTGAAGGCGGCCGGCGCCTATGAGAAGTTGCAATAAGGTGACCTGCATGGCTGATACGCAGACGGAACAAGGCTCGCCGTTGTGGCGCTTTTCGCTCCGGTTTTATCGCCGGCCGGGAGTTGCAGACGCCTGCATTGCGCTTCAGGACGGCTGCGGGGTCGACGTCAACATCCTGCTGTTCTTCCTGTGGCTCGCGCTAGCGCGCCGATGCGTTCCATCGGCTGCGGCGACAGCGGTGTGCGCGAGGGTTGCGCCCTGGCGGGACGATGTCGTGGTACCGTTGCGGACGCTGCGGCGTCGGCTCAAGGACGGATCGTCGCTGGTCGAACGCGGCACGGCGGAATTATTTCGCACCAGGATTAAGGCGATCGAACTTGAATCCGAGAGGTTGCAACAGGAGTCGTTGTTTGCGCTCGCGGCCGGATTGGCGACGGAAAGCTCATCCACGGTTGAAGCCGCCGCGCGCGCCAATGTGGCGGCCTACGAGCAGGCGTTGGCACGCACATTCGCGCCGGACGCCGTGGGTGTGCTGGTTAGTGCTCTTTTGGCCGACGAACCCCGTAGGATGGGTTGAGCCACTGGGTCCGGCCGGAGCCTGCCATCGGGCCGGCCAGAGGCCGGACCCGGTGGGCCGGCCCGATGGTGAACTTAAGCGAAACCCATCGCCGACCTCACCGCTTGGAAAAGCCCATGATGGTTTCGCAAGAGCTCAACCCATCCTACAGATGCGGCTTGATATGATTCCAAAACAATACGCTCGGTCGCATCGAGGGGAGGAAGGATGACAAACATTTCGCCGCGCCGGCTGATCATCGGCATCTCCGGCGCATCCGGCGCCGTGTACGGCATTCGCATGCTGGAAATCTTGCGCGGCACCGATATCGAAACCCACCTGGTGATGAGCAAGTCGGCCGAGATGACGCTCGCCTACGAAACCGACCTCAAGCCCAAGGACGTCCGCGCCCTCGCCACGGTCAACCATCCCAATGCCGATATCGGCGCTTCTATCTCGTCGGGCTCGTTCCAGACCATCGGCATGGTGGTGGCGCCGTGCTCGATCAAGACCATGAGCGAGATCGCGACGGGAGTTACGAGCTCGCTGTTGTCCCGCGCCGCCGACGTGGTGCTCAAGGAGCGCCGCCGCCTCGTTCTCGCGGTGCGCGAAACGCCGCTTCACGGCGGCCACCTGCGCACTATGACGCAACTGGCCGACATAGGCGCCATCATCGCACCGATCGTGCCCGCTTTCTATAACCGGCCCAAGACCGTCGACGACATCATCAACCACACGGTCGGCCGCCTGCTTGACCTGTTCGGCATCGAAACCTCGGTGGTGCGGCGATGGCAAGGCGGCGGCGAGTCAGAATAGTACGAAGACGGCATAGTCTATGACTCGTCATGGCCGGGCTCGTCCCGGCCATCCACGTCTTTCTCGCTGAAGGTCCCCCAAAGAAAGACGTGGATGCCCGCGACGAGCGCGGGCATGACGCGGAAAGGCGCTTCTATCTCGGAACGCGCTCTGAGCTCAGTCGAAGCCCGGCAGCACGCGGGTTCCTTCGAGCCGCACCGATCGCAGTTCATCCGGATCAAGACCGAGCACTTTGAGGATCGTAGGCGCGATCTGCGTGGTTGCCACAGCCGCATTGATGGTGGTCTTTTCGATGTCCGGATGCGCCACGATGAGGGCGACATGAACATCGTCCTCGTTGAATCCGCCATGTTCGGCGATCTTCGAGCCGCCGGTGTAGATGACGCCAGTCCTGGCGATGCCGATGATGTCGGGCGTCCGTGAATCCGTCGCCGGGTTCTGGAACGGCAAGGTCAGCAAGGGGCCGGAAAGCCACTCGACGATGCCGGTATCTCCTTTGAAAGCATTGAGGGCGGCGACGGCCTGGGCGGTCTTGCTGTCGGAGTTATCCTTCAGCCAGATCAAAACGCCGTCGTCGGCGATATCGAAGGCGAAGTTGCTGCCGATCGGCGCGGCGATGACCGCTCCGTCGTCGAGCGCCGCCCGCTTGGAACGATCGATCGGCGACTGGCGATGCTTGGCGCTGACGATGACGAGGGTCTTCTCGGAGAGGCCGCGGTTGCGCAGGGCGTCCACGAACTGCCCGATCGAGCGGTCAACAAACGCGATGGTGTTGGCGAGGTTGGCGCTTGGCGTTGCGGCAGGATCGACGTAGCCGCCGATCTTGAGCTTCTGGCCGACGCTGACGGCCTGAAAATTCATCCCGAAGATCGCCGGGGTGCCGCGATGGCTCTTGCCGGTATGATCGAGTCCATTGATCTCGTTGATGATCGCCTGGACCTTGATGCCGTCATACCACTCGACGCCATCGATCGAGCTGGTGAAGTCGCCGCCCGCAACCGGCACCGGGCTGGGCGCCGTGGAATGAAGGCCGAGCGATGCGATCAGACTGATGTTGGCGGCGCTGAGATCGGAATTGATCTCAGGAGCAAAGAAATCGTCGATATTTGTGCCCGGCCCGTTGACGATCTCGTGTTCGGGATCATGACCGTTGACGATATCGTAGGCCGGATGCTTGTCCGACCAGGCCGTCCGTAATCCGTGCTTGTGGATGACGCCAAAGATCGTGTTGGTGCGCACGAAATTGTGCGGCCACACCGGGCTGCACGTGCCATGCACGCTCTGCCCCGGCAGATTGTTCGGGTCGATCGCGATTGCGCTGTTTAGCCCGGTCAGGGCGGCCGGTACGCCGCCATCGATGGAATGTTGGTTTTTGTCGACATTTTCGGCGATGTTGGTCTCGGCGCCAGGTCCCGATTTGCACGGCTGGGGCGGATTGCCGGCGGGGGCGAAGAGGGTACGGTCATAGCTGTCGTCGTAAAACACGCCATGCGATTTCGGCGTGCCGCCGGTGAGCTGCGCCAGCAGGCCCGGAAACGAGTCGGACGGCTTTGTGGCCGACGCGTTCGGGTAGACCACCGCATGATTCGTGAGCTTCGCGAGGCGCGGGCACAAATTGGTGGCGATGCAATTCTCAAGATCGACCGCGTGCAATCCATCGACGCTGATCAGCAGCACATGATCAACGCGCCGCGGAGAGTCGTCATCGCCAAGCACGGGCGTCGCGGCCGGCAAAAGAACCAGGGAACATAGCGCGCTGGCGAGCGCGAGGCGTTTCGTCCTCCGGGAAAATGAATTCATCGTTGCCTCCCTTACCGCTGTGTCAAAACGGCCGGAATATTGCAACGCCGGATGACACATTCATGAAGGCGTCTGTGATGGCGCGAAATGGGCGCCTCGGCTCGCAACGGTGGCTGGAGCATTACGGCAGGCAAAAGCTGCGGTAGCCCGTGTGCCGAGCCAAGGACCGCCCGTGTCGATCCGTCCGCCCTTAGAGCGTGTAAAGAAGAACGACCTCATCCTGAGGAGCCGTGCGCAGCACGGCGTCTCGAAGGATGGCCGCGAGTCTCTGCCGCGCACCCATCCTTCGAGACGCATCGCTACGCGATGCTCCTCAGGATGAGGTCGAGATTTTTCTCACGCCCTAAAGAAGGGTGCGAGCGGACCACATTCGGCTCTGAAAAATCATCCGGCGCGTTACTTCCCCAGCGGCTCAAATCCCTTCCCGGCGGCGGCGAGCTCTTCCAGCAGCGGCGAGGGGCGGTGGCGGTCGTCGCCGGTGGTATGCGCGAAGGCCGCGAGCCGGTCCCGAATATACCCAAGCCCGACGCTGTCGGCGTAATGCATCGGCCCGCCGCGATAGACCGGGAAGCCGTAGCCGTAGACCCAGATCACGTCGATATCGCCGGGGCGCTGTGCGATGCCCTCGTGCAGAATACGGGCGCCCTCATTGATCATCGGGAACAGCAGACGTTCGACCATCGCGTCCTTGCTGAGTGCGCCGCGCGCGATGCCGCGCTGCGCCGCGGTATCGACGATCAGCTGCTCGACCTCGGAATCCGGTTTCGGGGTGCGCGAGCCTGGCTCATAAAGATAGAAGCCGCGAGAGGTCTTCTGGCCGTAGCGGCCGCGCTCGCATAACTGATCAGCGACCGGCGCCGAGAGCCCCTGCGCCTTGCGCATGCGCCAGCCGACGTCGAGACCGGCGAGGTCCGCCATGGCGAAGGGGCCCATCGGAAAGCCGAAATCCGCAAGTGCGCCGTCGACATCCTGCGGCAGCGCGCCCTCCAGCAACAGGCGCTCAGCCTCGATCGACCGCAGCCGCAGCATGCGATTGCCGACGAAGCCGTGGCATACCCCGACCACCGCCGGGACCTTGCCGAGCTTGCGGCCGACCGCGATGGCGGTGGCGAGCGTTTCGGGCGAAGTCGCCGCGCCGCGCACCACCTCCAACAGGCGCATGACGTTGGCAGGGCTGAAGAAGTGCATCCCGAGCACCGCTTGTGGCCGCCCCGTGCTGCGGGCAAGCGCATCAATGTCGAGATAGGAGGTGTTGGAGGCAATCACCGCGCCGGCTTTGACGATGCGGTCGAGCCTGCCGAACACCTCCTGCTTCACGCCCATGTCCTCGAACACGGCCTCGACCACGATGTCGGCATGCGCAACGGCCGCAAGGTCGGTCGTGCCGGTGATGCGCGCGATGCGCGCTTCCATCTCTTGCGTCCCAAGCCCGCCGCGCGCCGCCGTATTGCGGTAATTCCGCGTAACCGTGTCGACGCCGCGCGAGAGCGCCTCGGCCCCGGTTTCCACCACCGTCACCGGAATGCCCGCATTGGCGAAGCACATGGCAATGCCGCCCCCCATGGTGCCGGCGCCGATCACGGCCGCCCTCTTGATCTCGTGAGCCTTGACGCCGGCGATGTCCGGCACCTTGGCGGCTTCACGCTCGGCGAAGAAGATATGGCGTTGGGCCTTGGACTGGTCGCCCGCGACCAGCTCAAGAAACGAATCCCGCTCGCGCTTGAGCGCATCGGCGACCGGCAGCGTAATGGCGGTCCGCAATGCCGCGACGGCGGCGAGTGGCGCCTTCTGCCCTTTGGCGCGCTTGGTGTAATTCGCGGCGGCCGCGTCGAACGCGGCGAGATCACGCGCGCTTGCGAGCTTCTCGTCGCGGTTTCGCACCAGCACCAGCGGGCGCTTCTCGGCGACGACGCGCCGCGCGAACGCAATGGTGCCGGCGATGAGATCGCCCTCGACGATTTCGTCGACCAGGCCGGCATCGAGCGCCTCGCGGGCGGCGATCGGTTCGCCCGAAAGAATCATCGCCATGGCCTTTTCCATGCCGACCAGCCGCGGCAGGCGCTGGGTGCCGCCCGCGCCCGGAATGATGCCAAGCTTGATTTCCGGCAGGCCAAGGCGCGTGCCAGGCGCAGCGACGCGAAAATGGCAGCCGAGTGCGAGTTCCAGCCCGCCGCCGAGCGGAGTGCCGTGCAGCGCCGCAATGACAGGTTTGGGGCATGCCTCGATTGCTTCGATCACCGCGATGGCAGTCGGTTGGCGCGGCGGCTTGCCGAACTCCGTAATGTCAGCGCCGGCCACGAACGTGCGCCCGGCGCAGGCGATCACGACGCCGGAGATGTCGGCATGGCCGGCCGCCCGCGATACCCGGTCGAGGAGCCCGGCCCGGACCTCGTGTTTCATGGCATTAACCGGCGGATTATCGATGGTGATGACGGCGACGTCGCCATCGGTACGCATGCTCACGAGTTCAGACACGGCCGGCGCTCCCCATATCCTGTTGAGGGTGCCGAATGTAGCGGTTGGGCCAGGAAAATGCGAATAGGTCGTTTCGCGGTGCCGTGTCGGCTGGCGAACGGATTCCAGACGTACTGCGAGCTGGCCGGCACCGCCGGAAGTGACCCGGAGCCGCTGTAAGTAATCGAACGTTAGCTAACTCTGAAACGAAAGCCCAATCAGAGTCACAACAAGCAGTATCCAACACCCGACGATTATCAGCTCTGCCCGCTTCATATCGCGACGGACAATTGAAACCTGCGCCGCCAGATCATCCGGCAAGGACTGGAAAATATCCACATAACCAGGAAACTGGCCCGCCATATAAGGGTTTTGAAGCTCGAACGAAAACCACAAGTAGCTGCGATTACCAACGCGTTCGCCAAGCGATCGATAAAGCGAATATGCGCGGGCATGCCAAAACACTGCCACCAACGCAGAGATCAGCACCGAAACCAACACGACAATTCCTGCGACGGACATGTTCATTCTTTCATCGTAGGTACGACGCACTGCGAACGCGTCTGCGCTGTTTTGCTGCAGTAGAATTATGACCGCTATCGGCCTATGGTATGAACCCGCGACGGTCGGAGAGCGGTTCGGCTTACTGAGATCAAGCGGCCGAAACCGCCGGTTACGCCGCCCTCTCCCTCAGCTTCCGCACGCCCAATTCCCCCGCGAGCTTATCGAGCTGCCCCAGCAGCGCCGCCGGCAGCGGTATGCCGTTGCGCAGGCGCTCGACACGACAGGCACGGCGGCGGTCGCCCGGGAGGCGGATGTGGTCGACGCCTCGCAACCGCTTCGAAGCGCGCAGATCGGCGAGATGGCGGTCGGTCTCGGCCACGAAGGTTGCGAGCGGGACGAACCGCGCGATGTCGATCGCCACCATGAACTGGCCGGTGTTGGTGGCGCCGTCCTGGTTGTAGTTGAAGTCGATGACGTCGCGGCCGAACGCTGCGCCATTGAGCACGCCGCCCAAAAGGCCAAGCATGATGGCGAGACCGCTGCCTTTGTAGCCGCCGATCGGCAGCAACAAGCCCTCGGCGCTGCGCTTCGGATCGGTGAGCGGGCCGCCGGTCTCGCTGTCAACCAGCCAGCCCTCCGGCATGTCGCGGCCGGCGAGCGCGTATTGTTTGACGGTGCCATAGGATACGACGGTGGTCGCCATGTCGAGCACCACCGGCCCGTCGCCGGAGGGCACCGCGATCCCGAGCGGGTTGGTGCCAAGCAACAGCTCCGCGCCGCCCCACACCGCCATATGATTGGCATTCGCGACCGCTCCGTAAAGGCCGATCATGCCGTGCGCAACCGGCATGGCGGCATAGAGCCCCGCCGTACCGGCATGATTCGAGCGGCGCACCCCCACCCAGGCGACACCGGCATCGCGGGCGAGTTCGATCGCGGTCGCGGCGGCGCGGCTCACCACCAGGTGCCCCATGCCGTTGTCGCCATCGACCAGTGCGGTCGCGGCGGCGGTTTTCTCGACCATGATGCGCGGGCGCGTGTTGACGCCGCCGGCGCGGATGCGGCGGACATATTGGGGAAGGCGAAAAACGCCGTGGGCGTCGGCGCCAGTGAGATCGGCTTCCGTCATCAACTGCGCCACCTTCGCGGCGTCAGCCGCCGGCAGCCCGACGGCTGTCAGAACGGCGCCGATGAAACTCTCGACCGCAGCGGCCGCGAACCGATGATCCGCGTCCTGCTCGCGGGTCGCGTCGATCATGTTCATCATGCCCCCCATATGCGCACTTTAGCTTCCTGCGCGGCATCTTCCATGGTCACGAACACCGCGCCTTCGCGGGCAAGCGCATCAACAAGGTCTTCCAACGCCAGCATGCGGTAGCCGCGACCGATCACGTAAGGGTGCATGGTGTAGGTCAGAATGCCCCAGTCAACCGACTTCCTCATGTAGCGGAACTCGTCGAGCCAATTGGCCATCACGGCGCGGGCCGATTGCAGGCCGGGCAGCACCGCCTGCGGCGTGCGTAGAAATTCAAAATGCGGATAGTCGTCGAGCGACCAGCTGATGGGCATCTCGATAAGCGCCGTCTCCTCGCCGAACCGATAGGGCTGCCCGAGTTCCGCCACGTCGCCCCGCCGCGCCCGGTAAGGCCAATAGTCGGCGCCCATCAGGCTCGAATCGTAGAGAAAGCCATTCTTGATCAAAAGGTCGACGGTGTTGGGGCTCAAATCCCAGGACGGCGAGCGATAGCCGCGCGCCTTGCGGCCGGTGAGGCGGCGGATGGCCTCGTTCGCCCGCTCGATGTCGGCCTCCTCCTGTTCGCGACTTTGGTTGGCAGGCGGCACATGGGCCCAGCTGTGGTGGGCGATCTCGTGGCCGGCCTTGACCACGGCTTCACATTCGCCAGGATAGGTTTCGATGGTAAAACCCGGCGTGAACCAAGTCGACCGAATCCCCCGCGATTGCAGAAACGCCAGAATGCGCGTCGATGCCCGCGCCCCGAACTCCCCGCGCGACAGGGCCGTGGGCGTGGTGAGACCGCGCGCGATGAAGCCCGACATGGTGTCGAAGTCGAAGGTGAGGCAAACGATATGGCGGGGCACGGCGGGTCCTTGAGGCGTGCGTCGATTAAGGTTGAACGTCCCATCGCGGCCGCCGTTGCCGGCCGCCACGCAGGTTGCCGTCGCGGGCTATCGGTATTAAGCAATCAATCAAAGAAAACCCAAGGAGATATCCATGATGGCCTTCCCCCGGAGCCTCGTCCCCGCAGCGCTCGTCTCCGCCGTGACGATTTGCTTCACCCTGCCAGCGACCAGCCAGACGGTGGAGAATTTCTACAAGAGCCACGAACTCACCATCCTCATCGGGCATCCGCCCGGCGGCTCCTATGACCTCTATGCGCAGCTCGCCGCCGCCCATATCGGCAAGTACATTCCGGGCAAGCCGACCGTAATTGTTCAGAGCATGCCCGGCGGGGCCGGCTCCAAGGCCGCTTCCTACCTTTATACCAAAGGTCCCAAGGACGGCTCGATGATCTCGCTATTTCCCGAGACTATCGCGTATGTCCAACTGATGGATCCGGCGCAAGGTCGCTGGGACGTCACCAAGATGAGCTACATTGGCTCGCTCGCGCCGGTGAACACCGCCTTCATGGTGCACAAGGGCTCCAAGCTCGCCTCCGCCGAGGACCTGTTCAAGGGCAAGACCAATGTGGGCTGCAGCGGCCGGGCGTCGCAGAGCTTTCAGTATCCCGCCACCCTCAAGGTCATCGCCAAGATGCCGCTCAACATCATCTGCGGCTATGACGGCTCCTCCGCCTACACGCTGGCATTGCTGCGCGGAGAGGTCGATCTGGTTTCCAAAGCCTGGAACTCGTGGCGCGCCGAGGACAAGGATAACATCGACAATGGCACCTTCATCCCGCTGCTGCAGGCGGGCCTCAAACGTACGCCGGAATTGCCGAACGTGCTGCTGATGCAGGAGATCGTCACGGAGCCCACCGCCAAGACCGCGATTGAATTCGTCTCGGCCGGCGCCGCCATCGGCCGGGCGCTGTTGGCCCCGCAGAACGTGCCGGCCGACCGGGTGGCGGCGCTGCGCGCGGCGTTCGACAAGGTGGTGGTCGACAAGGATTTCCTTGCCGACGCGCAGAAGCGCAGCATCTATATCGAGCCGACGCCGGGTGCAGAGGTGCAGAAATACAGCGATGCCATCATCAAGACCCCGAAAAATATCGTCGATCTCGTCGCCAAGGCGTTCGATGCATCGTGATTTTCGAGTCGATGCGCGTAGCCCGGATGGAGCCACCGGGCTACCGGGCTCCCGCTTTGATAACACGCTTTGAGCCGTGAAGAGCCAAACATGAACGAAATCGCGACGGACGCACAGTCAAGTGACGGCGAAACCAGCCCGAAACGCGCTTACGCCGAACGGCGCTGGCAGTCGGACGTCATCGTCGACCTGATCAAGCAGTTCGGATTTCCGTACATCGCGCTCAATCCGGGGGCGAGCTATCGCGGGCTGCACGATTCGCTGGTCAACTACGGCGGCAACAATCCGCCCATGCTGCTGTGCCAGCACGAGAAGATCGCCGTGCAGATCGCTCACGGATACGCCAAGGCAACGGGCAAACCAATGGTCGCGATCGTGCATGACGTCGTCGGCCTCCTCCACGCCACCATGGGCATCTACTACGCCTATGTGGACCGCGCTCCGGTCTTCGTGATCGGGGCGACCGGCCCGATGGACGAGAGCAAACGCCGGCCCTTCATCGATTGGATCCACACGGCCAACGTCCAGGGCGAGCAGGTGCGCCACTACGTCAAGTGGGACTACCAGCCGGGCAGCATCGAGGGCGTGCCGGACTCCTTTGCACGCGCCTACGGGGCGATGATGACCGAGCCGCAAGGCCCGATCTACATGTGCTACGACGCCTGGCTGCAGGAGCAGCCGCTCACCACGACGGTCCGGATGCCATCGCATGCCGATGCGGCGGTGCCGGCCGCTATGGCGGCAGATGCGGCAGCCATCGCCAAAATCGCGGATCGGCTGCTCGCTGCGAAATTTCCGGTACTGCTGGCCGAGTATGTCGGCCGCCAGCCCCAAGGATTTCATCATCTGGTGGCGCTCGCCGAGAACGTCGGCGCCGCTGTCTATGACGTCAACGGGCGGCTCAATTTCCCCAACCGCCATTCGCTTAACCTGAGCATGGATAAGAGCGTCTTCCGCGACGCCGACCTCATTCTCGCTCTCGACACGCGCGACTGGGAAAAGCCGACCCACATCATCGACCGCACGAAGCGGGCGACGCAGCCGCTCTATCCGGCCACATGCGAGATGATCGACCTCGGCTTCGGGGATATCGGGCTTTCCAAATGGTCGATGGATTTTACCCGCATGCCCGATTGCAGCCTGCGGGTGCTAGGCGACACGCTCACGGCGATCCCCGAGCTGACGAAGCTTTGTGCGGATCGGATTGGCCGTAACGCCGGACTTGCCGATCGCATCGCCGATCGCACCGCGCAGATCACTCGTCGTCACGATGCCCTGTTCGCCAAATGGGCGGAGCAGTCGCGGGAGGACTGGGACCTGAGCCCAATCTCGCTGCCGCGTTTGGCGCACGAAATTTGGGACGTCATCAAGACCGAGGACTGGGTTCTCACCGCGTGCACGTTGCAGGATTGGGTTCTCAAGCTGTGGGATTTCGATAAGCCCTACCGCCACGCCGGCCGTGCGCTCGGCACCGGCACGCAGATCGGAGTGTCGCTTGGGGTCGCCTTGGCGCACCGCGGCAGCGGTCGCCTGGTGGTCGACATTCAGCCCGACGGTGACCTGATGTTCGACGCCGGCGCGCTGTGGACGGCGGCAAAGAACAACATCCCGTTCCTCATCGTCATGTACAACAACCGCGCCTACTACAACGACTGGGAGCATCAAATCCACGTGGCCGGGCATCGCGGCACGCCGGTCGAGCGTGCCCATATCGGCCAGGACATCACCTCCCCGGAGCCGGATTTCGCCAAGCTCGCGCAATCCTGCGGTTGGTACGCCGAAGGTCCGATTGTGCAGCCCAAGGACATTGCGGGCGCGCTGCGGCGCGCCATCGCAAAAGTGAAGGCCGGCCAACCGGCCTTGGTCGATACGGTGCTGCAAGCGAGATGATGAGCGGCGTCGGCGACTGACGAACCTCATCCTGAGGAGGCCGGTGTTTGGTCCTCGATCCGGCGCGATGAGTTATTGTGATTACGGCTGGAGCTGGACGTAGCCGTCTTGCACGAGCTGAACAATTCGCAGGTTGGCGCCGGTGTCCACCTTCACTCCGGGAAGCAGATCGGCATTCACCCAACCTTTGGTTCTGGCCGTCTGGCCGCATTCCTCGAATTGAACGCCCTCCTGCTGCAGAGCAAAGATCTGCTCCTTGAACGGATTTCCTTTGTCGGATGTGCGCGCAGCATTGTACGCTTGATCATTCAACAGCATGTAACCCGCCGCGCCGTGGAAGACCGCGATTATGTTGATGGGCGTTTGGCTCGCCTTGTAGTTCTGCGCCATCAATTTCATGTAATTGAGGCCGATCGATCGATCGCCATCGAAGGCGAGATGATCCATGTTGAACACAACCTTCGACGACTTAAGCGTCACCGGGACATCGATCCGCAGCTCGCCTTTCGCGGCTTGTTCTGCGGTCCATACCGGCGTCGCGTGGACGAGCGCTGCAAGGATCAGTCCTGAAGCTGCATGTTTGATTCCAAGCATGAGAAATTCTCCCGGTTTGCGCTGGAACGCCGTTGTTGCGAGCACAGAGTAATCAACTATGACAACGCGGTCGATTGCGGTCTGTTCGAGCATGAATTGGTCGCAGCGCCGAAGCGCACGAGATTGGCCAAATAAGGTAAGCTAATGATCAACGGCATGCAAAACGGTGTCTCGGCCTTCGATCTCATCATCGGCGGCGATCCGGCGCTCTACACGATCATCTCCCTGTCGCTGATCGTCAGCGTCTCTGCGACCTTGCTCGCGGCCGCGATCGGCCTGCCGCTCGGCGCCCTATTGGCCCTGATGAAGTTTCGCGGACGCGCCCTGATCGTGATCCTGCTGAACGCGTTCATGGGGCTGCCGCCGGTCGTGGTCGGGCTTGCCATGTACTTGTTGCTGTCGCGGTCGGGGCCGCTTGGGTTTTTGGGCCTGCTGTTCACGCCGCCGGCCATGATCCTCGCCCAGGCCGTGCTGGTGATGCCGATCATTGCCGCATTGACCCGCCAGACGGTTGAGGACCTATGGGTCGAATACCGCGATGAAATGATCGCCATGCGGGTCGGTCCCGCCCGTCGGGTTGCGGCATTGTTGTGGGATGCCCGGTTCAGCCTGATGACGACCCTGCTTGCCGGGTTCGGGCGCGCCGCGGCCGAGGTCGGCACAGTGATGATCGTGGGCGGCAATATCGATGGCTTCACGCGCACGATGACGACCGCAATCGCGCTCGAGACCTCCAAGGGTGATTTGCCGCTCGCCATCGGCCTCGGCATCGTGCTGATTACCTTGATCATCGCGGTCAATGCCGCTGCGGGCGCCGCAAAGCAGCTTGGCGAACTCCATGCCGGATGAGATCATGCTTGCGCCACGAAGCGAACTGCCGATCACGATCGAAGACGTCTCCTTGCGCAGCGGCAGCGTGACCATTCTGGAATCCGTGTCTCTGGTGCTCGCGCCGGGCGCCCCGACCGTGCTGATCGGCCCCAACGGATCGGGGAAATCCTCGATACTCCGCCTCGCCACGGGACTTCTCTCGCCCACCCTCGGCCGGGTCACGTGGGGCGGGCGCGTCACCACCGGGGGCGACCGCTGCGCCATCGTGTTCCAGCGCCCCGTCATGTTGCGCCGCTCGGTCGCCGCCAACGTCGCCTTCGCGCTTCGCCACGAGGCGAAAGGGCGCCGCCACCGCGCCGATCGCATTGCGGCGTTGCTCGATCTGGTCGGACTTGCCGCCCTTGGGGCGCGGCCGGCGCGGCGGTTGTCGGGCGGCGAACAGCAGCGCCTCGCCCTCGCCCGCGCGCTTGCCCGCGATCCGGAAATTCTGTTTCTCGACGAACCGACGGCGAATCTTGATCCTGCCGCCACCAAGGCCGTGGAAGATATAATCGTGCAAGTCGCCGCAGCCGGCGTGAAAATCGTGCTCGCGACCCATGATCTCGGGGAGGCCCGCCGCCTCGCCGGCGAGGTCGTGTTCATGCTCCACGGCCGGGTGCGCGAGAGCGCGCCCGCGAAGTCGTTTTTCGCCGGTCCGGCTACTCAGGAAGCGCGAGCCTTCCTCAATGGCGACCTCGTGATTTGAAGCGGTCGCTGACCGAACTCAATTTGACACGCAACATCCGCCGGCATAGCAATCGACTGGCTGCAAAATTGCTTGCGATGACGTGTCCATGGTCCATCAGGTAAACGCCGAGTCCGGATTTGCGACAATCCCCCCGGGCAAGCTGCCTTCGCGCCGCAGCATGTCCCGCGGGCTCGCCGAGAACGCTTTGCCGGCAGCCGGCGTCGTCGTCGGCATCATACTTATCGCCGGCCCGATCCTGGCGACCGTCGTTCGCAGCGCGCTGTCTTGGGACGCGGGCGGTCCGGGGCTGTCGTGGCGAAATTTCACCGGCCTGTTCGCCGATCCGCGATTCTATCAGGCGGCCGGCAACACCATCATGTGCGGAATCGGCGCCACGGTCATCAGCTGCGGGCTCGGCCTCAGCCTCGCGTGGGTGGTGTCGCGCACCGACATGCCGGGCCGGCGCTGGTTTGAGGTCTTCAATCTCGTGCCATTCTTCTTGTCGCCCTATGTGGGCGCCATTTCGTGGGTCTATCTCGCGGCGCCTCACAGCGGAATTTTGAGCAAGCTGCTGGCTGACACCTTCGGCCTCGCGCCCGATCTCATTCCGATCTACGGCATCGGCGGCGCAACGTGGGTCCTGTCGCTCTTCTACACGCCTTACGTCTACTTGTTCGTCATCGCGCCGATGCGACAGATGGACCCCGCGCTGGAAGATGCCGCGCGGGTGCATGGGGCGGGCTTCTGGATGACACTGCGCCTCGTCACGATTCCCTTGCTGTTTCCCGCGCTGTTCTCCGCCGCCCTGGTCGTGTTCGTCACCAGCGCCGGATTGTTTGACGTTCCGCTCGCGCTCGCGTCCCCGCGCGGCATCCGCACCATGCCGACTGAGATCTTTCAGCTTGTGCAATACCCCTCCGATCTCGGTCGCGCCGCCGCGTTCGGCGTCATCGTGATGGCCGTAACGGTGCTTTTGACGGTGCTTCAGCGCCGTTATCTCGATCGCAGGCGGTTCGAAACCGTGACCGGCAAGGGCTATCGGCCCCGCATTGTCGCGTTGCGTCGCGGCGGCCGCGCCTGTGCGCTCGCGCTTGAGATCATCTACATCGGCTGCGCCGTCGTGCTCCCGATGATCGCGCTCCTGATGGTGTCGTTGTCATCGATTTGGACCGGTACGCTTTCGTACGCCACGCTCACGTTGCACAATTTCGAATACGTGATGTTCAACTATTCGCTCACTCAACACGCGATTCTCAACAGCCTGTCTCTTGCCCTGATGGGTGCGACGCTCGGAGTTTTCATGAGCGTGCTGCAGGCCTATTACATCAATCGCAGCGCCGGCAGGCGGCGGGCGCTGACCGACGCAGTCCTGTCCTTGCCGCTCGGCATTCCGGGCATCATTCTAGGCCTCGGCTTTCTCATCCT
>WNFR01003306.1_pt1 | contig 35959 bp, 35 predicted proteins | sample 5400221 | NCBI WGS metagenome assembly WNFR01 (sample SAMN13153357, study PRJNA577476) | soil metagenome | isolation source: 40 cm soil under Madrone tree | place: USA:California | collected 2016-06-14 | reverse complement strand
CAGTCGTTTCCGCCGCGACGGCGAAGATAAAATCTGTGTGCGGCTCAGGCAAAAACTTCAGACTGCTTTGCGAGTATTCGGAACCACGCGCTCCCACCAGGCCACCTTCGCCCACGGTAACCATCGATTGCCAGGTGTGATAACCGAAGCCGCGCTTGTCGGCGTTCTCAGGATCGAGGATGACGTTGATTCGTTCAAGCTTATAGCCGTGAAGCAAGCCGGTCTTTACTCCCACCGTGTAGGCCAGCGGCGCCCCGGCTATGCAAGCCAGGAGCAATGCCCCGACGACCCACATTCGCATCGACGATAGGAACAACACGATCGCGAGCAAAGGCAAATAGGTAATCGCTTGGCCCACATCAGGCTCCAGTAGAATCAAGGCCATGGGCAAGCCAAGAATCAAGCAGCCCATGAACAGTTCTTTCCAGGTCAACAAGCCGCTGCGATGCTTTCCAAAATACCGGGCCAGCATCAGGACCACGGGGATCTTTACAAACTCAGACGGCTGAAACTGTCCCAGCGGACCGGGCAGCCTTATCCAACAACGCTGGCCATTAATCTTCATTCCGATACCCGGTATCAGCACAATGACCAGCAACACCAGTCCCAACGCGTAAAGGATTGGCGCAAGTTCAACCAAGCGGCGATAGTCGCTGAAAGCGATCGCCAGCATTGCCACCAATGCGATGCCCAAACCAATTAATTGCTTCTGCCAATAGGGCTCAGTAGGTTGCGCGTTGTGAATCTCCCACGCGCCAAAGCAGACAATGGCAATAGCCAGCACAGCGATCAGCCAGTCGAAATCACGGAGTTTACGTCTTTGTAGAATGGCAACCATAAATCAGTAAGCAGTGGGCAATAGGCCGTAAGCAGTTAGCGAATTCTGATCGCGATGTTATTGGTCGGATTCTCCTTGGCCGGCCGGGTCTTGGCGTAATAAACGTCATAAATCGCGCGCACCGACGGCGCTCCGAAGCGCGAACCCAGGCCCGCGTTTTCAATCATGGCAACGCAGGAGATCTCGGGCTTGAACGCCGGCGCGTAAGAAACGAACCACGAATGATCCTTGTGTTCGGCGCCCTCTTTGCCCAGGCTCACAACCTGGGCCGTGCCGGTCTTGCCGGCAATATCAAATCCAGCCATCTTGATTCCGGTGGCGGTCCCGGCGACGTTCACAACCGACCACATAGCATGAACGACCAGATCGCTTTGATCGACGGGAATCGGAAGCACCTTGGGTTGCGGTCGATCGAAAGTCCGTGCCGGCCGTGCCGGCCGATAATCAGGACGCGTGGGATCGTTACCCACGGCCGCAATCGCGCGCACCTCTTTCAAGAGATGCGGAATGTACATCTTTCCCTTCATTCCGATGGCTGAATGAGCGCGCAACAGAGCGAGCGGGGTCAGCACGTCCTCGCCCTGACCAAACGATGAATAGACCGTGTCAATGTCCTTCCATTCGGGATCGGTGGGATAGTTGCGGGCCTTGAATTCGCGCGAAGGAGTGGTGCTGATAACTTCGTGCGGCAGGTCGATCCCGGTTCGCTTGTTGAGATCGAATTCATCGACCATCGCCTGAATGCCCTCGAGCTTCATCTTCAAACCGAGGCGATAGAAATAACCATCACACGATTTCATGATGGCAAAGTGGACATCCGGCGAGCCGTGATTGCCGCCCATGCAGCGGGTGAACTTGTTGCCGATGGTAATCCCTCCGCCACAAACCAGGTTTGAACTGTCAATGGTAATCGCGCCTTGTTGCAGGCCGGCGGTGGCCATCAAAGGCTTCCATGTCGAGCCGGGAGGGTATTTGCCCTGGATCGCGCGATCGATTAACGGCTTGTCCGGATCGTTCAGCAGCTTTTGGTACTCGACCCGGCCTTCTTTGGTAGTGATGCGCTGCGAGAAGAGATTCGGATCGAACGTCGGAGCCGAAGCCAGCGCAAAGATCTCGCCGTTGTTCGGATCCATCGCAATGATCACACCCCGTCCCTGTGGCGATTTGCGCAGTTGATCTTCAGCGGCCTGCTGCAGATCAAGATCGATAGTCGTCACGATGTCCTGGCCTGATTGCGGCTCGATCCTTTCGACTTCGTTTTGAATATGGCCACGGCTATCGACGATTACTTTCCGGAAGCCGTCTCGGCCGCGCAGGTATTCGTCATAGACGGCCTCGAGTCCCTCCTGTCCGATGATGTCCCCGGGGCGGTAACCTTTCTCGCGGAACTCCGGTTTGTTCAATTGTTCCGGGCTTATCTCGCCGACATAGCCCAGCACATGAGCGAGCATGCCGTTGGTTGGATAACGCCGTTGTGGGATTTGCTCGACGCGCAGGGCCGGCAGCTCCAATTGATGCGCGTCCACCCAGGCGATATCAGTCTGCGAAGCACCTTCCTTAATCAGTATCGATTCGAACGCGGGCTGTAACTTCACCTGATCAAAACGCTCGCGCAATATCTCACCGTCAAGCATGAGCCCATCTGCCAGAGGCTTAATCAGCGAATAACGATCGATGCCTTTGGTATCCTCGCGCGAGAGAATGATGCTGTAAATAGGTCTGGAGTCGACCAGCACATTCCCATTGCGATCGAAGAGCATGCCGCGGGGCGCCGGGATTGGCAGCAGGCGAATACGCTGGTTCTCGGCGATTTCAGCATAGCGGGCGCCGTTTATGATTTGCAGTAAATAAAGCCGGACACCGAGGAGGCCCAGCAGGACCAGGATCAGCGCCTGAATCAGGCGGAGCCGCACACGCAGGTTTTGTGAATCGTCAACGAATTTCATCTGCTTCTTCTTCGCAAGCTGCCCATGCCGCCGCGCGCGACGCGGCGCCGAACCGTGAATTGACGACGCTGCCGAGCTTTACCACTAAAGAAAGAGTCATAAGCATAGAGTAAGAGCGTCCCGGCAATCGTAGTTGCGACCAGCTTGTATGACAAGGATTGAATAAAGGGCATTGGTGGCGTTTGGCCTAACAGTCGATGCATTCCCACGTACACCAGATTATCAAGCAGACTGGCACCGGCCAGGACCGGAATGCGCAGGATGGGCGTGTCCAGCATTACTCGCGAGGCGACGAAATAGACCGCGTAGGCAGTCAGCGTTTTTGAGAATCCACCAGCGCCCAGCAAAGCCGGACGGCCGCTGATAAAGTCAGTCGCCAGGCCCGCCACGGCAGCTACTATCAGCGCCTGCAGAGGTTCGCGTTGGAGCGCGAAATACACCACCAGAATCAAGGTGAGGTCAACGTAACCAAGCGGTTGCCAAACCGACCGCAGTGCCGATTGCACAGCGACCGCCACTAGTAACAATAAAGCGATTGTCAGTTGACGCATGTCTCAAGTGAGCATCTGGCAGTGAGTTGTCAGCAGCAAGTAGTCAGTAAGGAGCGTGGCAGACACCAGTCGAGACGATTAGACTTCAAGGTCTCTTCTAAAAGTTTGGCTTGGTAATCGCCTGGTTGGTCATCGGTTGTCCCTATCTTTCTGCCCACTGCCCACTGCTAACTAAATTATTTCAGTTACTGCTTACTGGTTTTCTTTTCCACGTTGGGGAGAGATTGATCGGATTCGGTGCGCTGGGGCGCGTGGTACATGAGCACCGCTACTTCTTTCAAACGTTCCAGTCCGGCGCCTGGTCGAACATGAATTACTTGTGCCGTGGTTGCCGAGCCCGGTTTTACCTCGATGACTTCTCCGACGGTATAACCCTGCGGATAGATAGCGTCCTGGCCGGTGGTGGTAACGGTGTCTCCCACCTGCACTTTTTCCGTCCCGGAAACATAGCGCATTTCCAGCAAACCACTTTCGCCCATGCCCTTGACGGATCCCAAAGCAGTCGATTGCCCAAGCTGACCGACGATGGCTCCCGCTCCTGATTTCTCGTCGGTGACCAGCATCACCTGCGCACTCCACGGACTGGTCGAGACCACGCGGCCGACGATTCCGCCGGTGGTGACGACGGGCATACTAACTTCGACGCCTGCCCAGCGGCCTTTGTCGATCGTTATGCTGTCAAACCACATCGACGGATCCCTGGCAATCACGCGCGCCACCACCGTCTGATAGGCGCTCTTTTCATTCAGCTTGAATAACTTTTCCAGCCGTTCAGCTTCGGCCGCGCGTTCGCGCGTGTCCCGCAGCTCAGCTTGCATCTGATCGATTTGCTTGTGCAGTTCCTGGTTCTCAGTCGAGGCCCGGCGCAGTTCGCCGATATTTCCAAAGAGGCCGCCAATCCAATTTCCAGTGCTCGAGGCGCCCTGCTGGATCGGATACGTGAGCGAGCTGGCGATCGAGCGAATCTTGCGTTGTTTGGTCGAGTCGTCGCGCGCGTCATAGGTCATCAAAGCAAAATTCAGCAACAGCAGCCCGAACAACCACCACGGGGCGCGTTGACGAATCTCTCTTTGAGTGCGAATGGCGGCCATTAATGAGATTCTCGATTTTTGATCGCTGATTTTTGATTTTCAAATTTGCGACTTCCGGAGTACGGATTACGCCAATCAATCGCAAATCTAAAATCTGAAATCCAAAATCGCTTAGGTTCCGCTCGTCAAACTGTTGTCCCACTTCACCCGTTTGAGCAGGTCGAAGTCTGAGAGCATCTTGCCGGTGCCAAGCACAACTGAGGCCAGCGGATCTTCGGCCACCGATACCGGCAGGCCGGTCTCGATCGAGAGCCGCTTGTCGAGGTTCTTCAAGAGCGCGCCGCCACCGGTAAGCACAATGCCGCGCTCAACTATATCGGCCGACAGTTCAGGCGGTGTTCGTTCGAGGGCCACCCGGACCGCGTTGATGATCGTGGATACGGAATCAGCGAGGGCTTCGCGAATTTCCTCGTCGGTGATGGTAATCGTTTTGGGAATTCCTTCGATTAGATTTCGGCCGCGAACTTCGAAAGAGAGTTCTTCATCCAGTGGGAAAGCAGATCCGAGTTCGATTTTGATCGCCTCAGCGGTGCGCTCGCCGATCAGCAGGTTGTATTTTCGTTTGATGTACTGTGTGATCGCTTCGTCCATCTCGTTACCCGCGACGCGGACCGAACGTGAATAGACAATTCCGCTCAGACTGATAACCGCGATGTCAGTAGTTCCGCCTCCGATATCCACAACCATGTTGCCGTGCGGTTCAGTGATCGGTAACCCGGCGCCAATCGCCGCGGCCATTGCTTCCTCTACCAGGTAAACTTCAGACGCCTTTGCCCGATAAGCAGAATCTTCGACCGCACGCCGCTCGACCTGGGTAATCTCGGACGGAATGCCGATCACTACGCGCGGGCTGACCCAGGTCTTGCCGTTGTGGGCCTTGCGAATAAAGTGCTGCAGCATCTTTTCAGTCACTTCAAAGTTGGCAATCACACCGTCTTTCATGGGACGAATGGCGACGATGTTGCCGGGCGTGCGACCCAACATTTCTTTCGCGTCGCGTCCCACGGCCTCGACGGCATTGGTGACCTTGTTAATTGCCACAATCGAAGGCTCAGAGACGACAATGCCCCGGCCTTTGGCGTAAACCAGAGTATTAGCAGTGCCGAGGTCAATTGCGAGGTCGCTGGAGAAAAGACTGAAAATAGATTTAAAAGCCATCTAGAAAGGGTTTCCTGACTGTGAAATGAATTCGCCTGAAGATCTGAACGTTCAATCTCGGCTTTGGCTAAGGCCCCAAGATTTCGCGAAGTCGGTTGGCAAATCCGCAAACAACTATCGAAGCAGAACCAACTAACAAGATACAACGATCCGTGCGCTAACGCTATCACGAAATTAGTTTCTCGCCGGGAATTCTCTGAAATTGTGTTTGCGTAAACACTGAAGAGCCAGAGCCGTCGTCCTGGTTGAGCTTTTCAGCGTCGGCAATGACGCGAACACAGTTCTTATTGGCCGCCTTGGCCTGATACATCGCCTGGTCGGCACAGGCAATTAGTTGCTGCGGGGAGAGCGCGTGAAAGGGAAACACGGCGACACCAAAACTCGCCGTCAACGTAATGTTCAACTTTCGTCCTCCGGTAAACCGGTGGACCTGGATTTTGGCGCGAATGCGTTCAGCAACCTGGACCGCTTCATCGGTTCCGGTCTCGGTCAGGATCAGCACGAATTCATCGCCGCCATACCGCACCACGCAATCGGTATCGCGGACCGACGGCAGGACCACCGCGGCCAGTTCCATTAGCGCGTGCGATCCCGCCAAATGTCCGTGTAAATCATTGATTCGTTTGAAATCATCGAGGTCCAGAAACAGCGCCGCGACGTGCGAACGATAACGACGCGCGCGTTTGATTTCGTTCACCAAAAACTGCCGCAGATAACGCGCATTCCGCAGCCGGGTCAGATCGTCGGTCAGCGACAGACGTTCAGCCTCGGCTATGCGCACCGAATTCGAAAGCGCTGAGGCGATCGGAATTGTCAACGTCGTCAGCAATGCAGCTTCCGAGCGCGAGAACGATCGCGACCCGGATCGAATTCGCATGCCTTCCAGCACGCCCACAACTCTCTCGCCACTGACGAGTGGCAAGGCAATGATGCGTTGGCCATTTTCAGTTTTCCGGATCGCTTCAATTTTGGGAACGGCTTCGCGCACAGCTCTTGATTCAGGTGCGGCGAATGGCTCTGCTGCGCTTTCGAGTAATTCGCGTTGCCAATTTTCATCGAACTGCAAAGTCCCGGCATCGGCGAAATTGCGAGTGGCCAATGATTCCAGTCTAAGTGTGTCGGGAGTACTGTCTTGCGTAACCAGGAATACTGACCAACGATCAGCAGGCACCAATCGAGCAACGCCGGCAAGCGCGGCCAGACCAGCCTCCTTCTGATCCGACGCCAGATGGAGCGAGGTCAGCAGTGCGAATGCGCCACGGAGGTGTTGATTCCGTAAGGACCTCGGCAGCGCAAATGTTCGGCTGTCCGGAATCGGTTTGAAAGGTTCCGGCAGTTTGAGTTCGCCTGTGCCTACCACGTCTTCGACATGTCTCAGCAGCGCGGGCAATTGACGAGGGCTATCGGCGATGGCCCGAAAGCCGAGGCGTCTCAACGCTTGATTATCCAAACTGAGATCGCCCCCGCCCGGACTCCTCAGTTCACGACGGCAAGCCACAATTGAGCTCCCAGGCCATAACTTTTTCGCACGATTCACAATCAAAACGAGGTCTTTTGGATTTGTCAGGACAGAAATCTCGCAGAGGATGGCCGGCGGATGCGGCGAACTTTCGGGATACGCCTTATCAATCGCGCAGAGGTTGTGCGCTAAGAATGAAATGCCGGCTGATCGTAGGGTCTCAATCAGTTCCGTCGCGGGCGCTGCTTCAGCGTCCGTGATTAATATGACCTGCTTTTTCATCCTGCGGCCGGTCCTCCAACATAGGGTGACTATTCGGTCTGAGGATTATCTGCGTTGCCGGGGCTCTGACGTCTTAGTGAGATCGATCCTGCTACTAGCTTGATCCGGTAATTGGGAACCGGTATTGGCTCTTGTTGCCTTGCAAATCGGTTGTTTCGATTGAGACTTCGCGCATTCCGGGCGGAGCACTGATTTGAACCTGGAACAGACCATCACCGGCGGCTGTTGCTTCGCGACCTGAGATGCGTACGCTGGCTCCCGGTGAAGTACTACCGCGCACCAGGTAGAGATTGCCGCCGAGATAAACAGCCGACAAGTTTGAGACGGGCACAGCTGTCAAGTTGGCGCCCTGAGTCGTGACGATAAACTTCAGCGGCTCACTCCAATCACTTGTCTGTCCCGAAGAAGCAGTGGCGCGAATGCGCCAGAAGTATGATCCCGGGCGCAGGTCGCTGGCATTGAACTGCGTTACGACCAATTGATCGCGCTCCATGACTCGTCCGGCGGGAACAAAGAAAGGCGAAGTCGCGAGTTCCACCCGATAGTAGGAGGGCACGCCCGATTGTGGTTTTTGCCAGCGCAAGGCTACCGTGGCCGAACCATTGCCGCCCGCGAGAATCTTTTCCAGGTCATGCGGCTGCAACGGGTGCGGCACGTCCAGGAGATGTTCGGGCTTGGAAATCGTTCCCGACTGGTTGACGGCAACATAGTCGCCGCCTTTTAGGGATAGGCGTTCACCGGCGCGATTGGCGCTTTCGACATTGCCGCTGTCAACCCGAATCTCTTCATTGCCTTCCGAACTGACACCAAAGCTCGCTGCCGTCTGTCCGCTGATTTGATTCTGAGTCTTGGGGGTCTCAACCACATTCTTGTTGTCTTCACTCTGTGGCTGTGTGCGTACCAACATCTGGCCGCTGTCTACTACGACGTGAACATTGGAACGCTTGCCGTCTTCAGCGCTGGCGTTGTCGCGAATAATGATCGTGCTGTTCGGCCTGACAACGACAGTCGAGCCGTCCGCCATGCTGATCCGCGCGCGTCCGTCGGCCTGCGTCTGCACCGTGTCGCCGGGATAAAGTTGAACGTCACTGTTAGCGACTACTAATTGCCGCGTGGCCGCGCGGACCACGCGTACATCGCCCTCGAAAGACATAAAGCGGGCGCCAGCCAGCGGGGCGGAGTGCAAGGCAACATTCTTGAGAGGGTTGCCATACTTCCAAACATAAAGCGCTACGCCGGCGCCGATCAGACACATGACCAGGATCAGCACAACAATACGCACTGCGCGCTTTTGAATGATCCACCAATCGATCTCGAAATGGCTGACTCTGGTTGCCATCAGTTTTGTCTTAGTAAGGTAAAGATGAGTGCCAGGGGAGTGGCCAAACCGGGCCAACACAGATTAACACAGGCGTCGGCGACGTTCAAGCGCCTTATTTTATTGAGTTTTATTGTGAAATCAGAGGAGCTGAAGCGGGTCTAAGTCTGACATAAATTGGATTAGAGATGATCCAGGGCTGCCCTTTGACGGGTGCGGGAAGCGAATCGAGGTAAGCTTCAACCCGATAGGTCCCGGCGTCGCTGACTGGGAACTCGGCGGTTATTCCGGCTCTCTGATCCAACACCCGGCCATCCTTCAAGAGCATAAAACGCGCATTCAGTGGTGCGGCGGCTTTCAAACTCAATCCCTGTATGAACTCAATTTCGTCGCCCAGAATTTTCTGTGGTCCGGCGCCATTGAGTGTGAAGCTGAATCCCTTCGCATTGCCGAAAATATCAAAGGACACGTAGCAGTGACCCAGCGCTATTGCTTCGAGGAGTGACTCGCGACTGAGCGCCTGGTCTTTCTTAATCAACACGTGCGTCCGCACCGTGCGAAAACTTCGTTCATACGGATCAAGCTTGACGCCAAACCACTGTTTGCCTGAAGCGTCGTTCAGACTAAGGCCGACATTTGAATGTGCATCGTTGCCTGAGGTGGCGACCAGTTTTCGATTACTGCGAGTCATCGCGTCATCCCAGCGCTTCAGATTCTCGGTGGGCCGAGCGAAGAAGTTGGCGAACATCAGTTCCGGATAGCGGCCATAGGACCACAGCCCGTCAAAGAACATTACGGCCGGATTGATCCCTCTCGTGTTAGTGAAGAGATTGTAGACTTCGACTCCGTCGACGGAAGTTGTTTGCCAGCTCTGAGACTCAGCTGGATACCCCGCGAGAGAAAGACCGCCGCTGGATCTTTGCTTATCGATAATTTCCTGCGTCGTTTTCGTGCCGGCAGACACGGCCTCTGATGAACCCGGAATTAGCAACAGCCGATCGCCGTTGGAAGTCGCCACCTCGTTGCCATTAATGAACAGAACGCCGGCATGTGCTCCGTTAAGAGTCATCGCTGCGGTATCAAAGTTCTGCTGAGGATGCTCGGTCATGATCACGAAATCGAGTTGGTTGGCTTTGGCCGCGGCAATCAGCTCGGCAAAGTTTCCCGTGCTATGCCCTCCCAGAGAACTATGAACGTGAATGACGCCCTGGTAATCGACAAACTCGCTTTCGCCTGGCGGCCCAACTCGCTGTGCGTCGAGTTGCTGAATCGTATTACGGAGACGCCAGAGGCGGTAATGACGATAGGCAAACGGAATCTGGGTTACGATGATGAGTCCCAGAAGGGCGATAAGGATCTTGCGCTTCATAAATGGAGCGCCGACATCTTTGTCGGCGGTTCGCGAGCATCCTGCTCGCGAACACCAAGGCCCGGCAAGGATGCCGGCGAACCGCAGGCAGGATGCCTGCGCTCCTATCAATCCTCAAAATCGACTTTGGCCATCGTTTCGCAGATGCCTCGGCTGAACTCTACGATCTTAACGTGATCGGGATGGTCTGAATAGGCTTCCAGCACCGAGCGATCGCGAAAGGTAGCGACCAGACCAGTGTCGTAAGACCGTGGGGAACGCAAAACGTCGACACCGACCGAGAAACTTTGAATTCCCGGGACGACGGAACTGAGCGACCGCAACTGCGCCACGTGATCGTCACGAGTGTCTTGCGAAGTGTCGCCGCGATATTTCCACATTACGATATGGGTCAGCATGTTTTGTCTCTCTGAATTGAAATTCTGTCTGTGGCACAGACTTCAGTCTGTGATTAAGCCCCCAAACCATCACAGACTAAGGTCTGTGCCACTTACTCACTTCAAAAATCGATCGAACCATGCCAGGGTGCGCTCCAACGCGTCGACGCGATGTCTGGGCTCACGCAGGCCGTGCCCCTCTCTCGGATAGCGCACCAACACAGTATCCACGCCGCGGCGACGGAGGGCCATATACATCTCTTCCGCTTGCGTGATGTGCACGTCATTGTCCTGTTCCCCATGAATGAACAGCGTCGGCGTCTGTGCTTGTCTGACATAACGTAGTGGCGACCACTGCCAAAGCTGATCGTAATTGTCCCAGGGAAAGCCGCCAAACTCTGCGTGGATCAAGTCCTGGTAAAGCGAAGTCGAATAGAAGCTGACCAGGTTACTGACGCTGGCGGCGGACACCGCGGCTTTGAAGCGCGGCGTCTGCGTGATGATCCAGTTCGTCATAAATCCACCGTAGCTGCCGCCTGTCACACCCATTCGATTCGGATCGATCCAGGGGTAACGGTGGAGTGCTTCATCAACACCGGCCATCAAGTCGCGGTAATCGCCGCCGCCCCATTCGTTGAGCGTGCCGTCGGAAAATTTCTGGCCATAGCCGGTCGATCCACGCGGATTGAGATAGAGCACGGCGTAACCGCGCGCCGCGTATATCTGGAACGTGGGATTGAAAGCATAGCCAAACATCCCATGCGGCCCGCCGTGGATACTGAGGATCATCGGATACTTGCGATCTTCGCGCCAGCCGAGCGGTTTCATCAGCCAGCCCTGAACCGACGCGCCATCGTAGCTGTGGAAGACCATGCTCTCTGCTTCGGCCATCTGAAAAGATCCGGCCGCATCGTTCTGCCCGCTTAACCTTAAAATCGTTTCGTTACGACCTGGCAGACCTACCCAGACTTCAGCGGGGTGCAACGGATCGGTAAGCGTGAAAGCAAAAATCGGTGTCGCGGTTGAATTGACGCTGAAATTGCTAACTTGAGATAGGTTGGGAGAGCCCGGTGTCACAAAGTTGCCCCGCTCGTCCTTAATCGCGGGCTCAGGAGTAGAAGGAAAACTCCCGAGACAGTCGGCGCCTGAGCAGGACAGAGCAATGCTGTGAATACGAATCAGACCGCGATTGCCCGCGAGAAAAATAACCGTCTTGCTGTCGCGCGACCAGCGCGGGCTGCGAGCGCGGCGATCCTGTTCGGCAGTCAGCTCTCGCCGATGTGAACCTGCCGCGTCGACGACCCAAACGTGTGTGTCTTCTGCGACGCTGTCGATCGTAGTGATGTCTCGCTGGGTTGCGGTGTAAGCGATCCATTTTCCATCGGGTGACCAGGCCGGTTCGTACTCGCAACCGGCGGTGTCAGTGATCTGTCGCACCTGGGCCTGTAAATTCACAGCAAAGATGTCTGAGTTGTTTTTCGCGTCGGGATCAGTTTCGTGGTTAGACAGAAAGGCTATCTCGTCACCTTTGGGGCTAAAGCTGAGCGCGTGATCATAGTACGGGCCCGAAGTGAGTTGACGCGGTTGAGGCGAGTCAACCTCTGTGAGCCAAATGTGCGTGCGCAAACGATCGGAAAACGAGGTGCGGGACTTGTATTGAATGCGATCGATTACGCGGGGATCGTCGTTTCTGCTCGAGCCTTCAGGGATATCGCTATCGGGTTCCTCGCTGGCCGAGACATAAGCAATCATGCGCGAGTCAGGCGACCAGGCGAAAGACTCGCCCGCATATGTGATGAAGAAATTTGTGTCACGGACGGTCGCGACCAGTCGCGGGATGCGCCGTTCGGGCCCGGACACCCAGATGCCGTGTTGTCCTTCGTGACTTGTAATAAAGGCGATGCTTTTGCCGTCGGGTGACCAGCGTGGATTCGTTCCGCTCCAACCGGGGGGCAGCAAAGGTCTCGCAGGAATTCTGGGAGGTTCCCAGTTGCGACGTGGCTCAGGTTGGCGGCTGGTCGGGGGAACGTTTGCCAGCCTTTCGCTCGCGCGAACCAGCCACAAAATGCTGACAGTTTGATCTCCTTCAATCGTTGAAACCGTGTAGACGACCCATTCGCCGTTGGGTGATATCTGCGCGTCGCTGACGTTGGCGATGCGGAGAATATCCGCGGGCGCCATGGGGCGGCGCGACTGAGCTCGAATCAAAGGCGAGGGCGAGAGGCTTAGGGTGCTGAACAGCAGGGCGCCGACTAACGCTATTCGTAAATGGCTCATGATTCGCTCCGCCGCAGTTGTGAGGTCAGTACCACCCGCGTGAGCGGGTGGATCAATCACACAACACCCAAGGTGATAAGCGCGATGCGGTTGCCCGAGTGTCTGACCCTCCCGCTCACGCAAGCGGTACTGACTTCGCTCTTCCGCTTGAATCCTCCGCTCGCATGACGCCTTCTCACCTTATGCCGGTGTCGATGAAAGCAGTCTCAATTGCTCGTTCAGTAACTCCCACACCTGCCGCACGTGCTTTTCAGTTGTTCGTATATTCCCGATCGAAAGCCGCAAAGTAAGCTTGTCATTCAGCTTGGTGTGGGAAAGGAAAGCTTTGCCGGTCGCGTTTACCCCATGCATGATTGCTTCGTTCAGTACGTCGAGGCGCTTTGCTTCAGCTTCCTCTGTCTTAGCCTGCAAGCGAGGGTGGGCGCGAAAACACACCAGCGCAAACGGCGTCGGCGCCATCATTTCCCACTGCGGAGATGCTTCGATCCAGGACGCAAACAGTTTCGCCAGACGGCAATGATCGCGAATGCGCGCTGCCATTCCTTCGTGTCCGAAGTAGCGAATGATCATCCAAAGTTTCAGAGCGCGAAAGCGGCGACCCAACTGCACGCCATAATCAGATCCACTGCGAACTTTTGCCTGCTCTGGCGTGCGCAGGTATTCCGGCACCAACGAAAAGGCCCGGCCCAGCAGATCCATGTGACGGCAGTAGAGCACTGAAAGATCAAAGGGCGTGAACAACCACTTGTGTGGATTGAGCACCAGCGAATCAGCGCGTTGACAGCCCTCGAGGATGTGCCGCATCTCTGGAACGATCGCCGCCGAACCCGCGTACGCTGCGTCGACGTGCAGCCACATCGTGTGTTGCTCGCAGACTTCAACGATCTCAGGCACCGGATCGATGCTGGAAGTCGAAGTCGTGCCCACAGTCGCGACTACGCAGAACGGAAGAATGCCGTTGCGCTTGTCTTCGTCCACCGCTTCTCCCAGCGCCTTCACGTCCATGCGAAACTCGCTGTCAGAGGGAATCTTTCGTAACGCGCGCTGACCCAGACCAAGCGTGATAACTCCCTTGTCGATCGAAGAGTGCGATTGGTCGGACGCATAGACCCGCAGCAGCGGCAGATCTTTGCGCCCGCTCATGCCTTCTTCGCGAACGCGCATCTCGACGCCTTCGCGCGCGGCCGCGATCGCATGCATGCTCGAAACCGAGGCCGTATCGTAGATGATGCCGCTCATGCCGGTGTCGAGGCCGATCATCTGACGCAGCCAGTCGAGCACCACTTCTTCAAGTTCGGTAGAGGCGGGCGATGTGCGCCAGAGCATCGACTTCACATCGAAGGCCGAGCTCAATAACTCGCCAAAGATTCCCGGCGCCGAAGTGGAGGTGGCGAAGTATGCGAAGAAAGAAGGATGGCTCCAGTGCGTGAGCGCGGGGACGATCAATCGATCGACATCCGCGAGAATTGCCGACATGGGTTCGCCTTGCAGCGGTGGGGCAGAAGGCAATTGGGCTTTAAGATCCCCGGGCTCCACTTGAGCCAGCACCGGGAGGTCTTCGATGTGCTCAAAGTAGTTTGCGATCCAGTCGACGATCTCATGACCGAAGCGGCGAAATTCCGTGGCGGACATGTCGCCGGTGCCAGGGGTTCTCTCTGATGAGTCACTGTCGGGCATTCTGCATCAACCCTTTGCGCCTTACGCTTTTCTTGGCGCCTTTGCGAGAAACTCAAAAGTCCCTCCGAAATTAAAGATTGTTCACCACCCGAGTAATCCCGTCCTTAATCAACTCGACATTGAAGTTGATCAGTAAGCCGAGCCTCTTGTCGGTAAGCCGCAAGTAAGTCAAGAGCTGTTTTCGATGGACAGGAGCAATTGCGTCGATCGACTTGATTTCAACGGTGACCTTGCCCTCAACGATCAGATCGGCGCGAAATCCGACATCCATTTGAACAGACTCGTAAACGACCGGCATTGCTTATTGTCTGCGCAATTGTAAGCCACGCCTTGCAAGTTCGTACGCGAGTGTAGTCTCGTAAACCGATTCCAGCAGTCCAGGTCCCAAACGCTTGTGAATCTTGTAGGCGGCGTCGACGATGATCGTTGCGATCTCATTTTCCGTCATGGGAGTCCTCACCGAAACGGGTCGGTTTCACGCAAAGGCGCCAAGAAAAACGTAAGGCGCAAAGGAAAAGCCTAAAATCCCAGTGGCTGCAGCGGCCGGGGCGACGTGCCTTCGAAGAACCAGCTTGCTCCCACTCGCAGACGATGATGCCAGGTCGGCAGCCGGGCGGTGTACATCGCGAAACGCGCCTGACGGGCGAGCGGACCGCTGATTACCTTGCCCGCAGAGAGCACGGCGGCGTGTTCGGTCCCCAGGCTGACAGCCTCTCCGAGTTCAACGAAACGTTTGGTCTTCAGAGGATTGCCGGCGATGAATGCGCGCACGTTGCGAGCGCACAAACCCGACTCCTGAAGCGCGAGTTGGGCAGTGCCCGCCAGGGTCGGCGCCACGTCCGGATAAAATGCCACATCGCCGAGCGCGAACACATTCGGGTAACCGCGCACTTGCAGCGTGTGCTCGACCAGGATAAGCCCACGCCGATCTTTCTCGACCTTAAGACTCTCGGCCAACGGACTCATCCTAACTCCCGCAACCCACACCACTCCGGCAGTTTGAATTTCACTTTGCGTCTGGTTGTGTTCGAGGGTGATTGAGTTTCCGCTCACACGCACCACGCGCGTCTGGGTATGAACTTCGATCCTCGATTCATGCAGAGCGCCTTCGACGAAGCGGCGCATCTCTTCGCCCATGCCGGGGACCAGGCGATCAGCCATTTCGATGATTAATACGCGTGGCTCGCCTTTAAGCGCGCGGCGCTTCACCGCATCGCGCAAGAGGTCAGCCATCTTGGTGGAGAGTTCGACGCCACTGGCGCCGCCGCCCACCACGGCGAACGTCAAAGCGCTGCGCGTGTCCTGGGGGGCGGCATCCGGCTGCACGTGATCCAGGGCTTCGGTCATGCGTCGCCGCAGCCGATTGGCATCGTTTAAGGCACGGAATGGAAGGACAAACTCTTCAGCCCCTTCGACACCCGCATAGTTGGTTACGGCGCCCGGAGAGAGTACGAGGACGTCATATGCGAGTGGCTCGGCGCGGCCGGCTATAGTGACAGCCCTCGCCTCGAGGTCAATCTGCGTAACCTTGCCCTGGATGAAGTGTACTTTTTCATCGAGCAGTTCTTTGCACTCGGGCGCGATGTGCCAGGCTTCAACTTCTCCGCTCAGGTATTCGTAGAGCATCGGCTTGAACAGAAAATGATCTTCATCGTTGACCAGCGTGATTTCCCCGGCGCCGGAGAGATCGAGGGCTGTGAACAATCCGCCAAACCCGCCGCCGATAATTAGAACTCTCGCGATTTTTGCCGGCATAAGTTATCGAGTAATCCTTTATTTTGAGCGGCAAATCTTATCAGACAAAGTGGATCTCCGCACGGCAAGTGCGTGGTGGGGACCGACTTCGCCGCCACCCCTACGCCGCGTTTTGACAGCACCATCAACGTGTCCTAACATGCTCGCGTCTCTCCACGGATGCTCTTCAACATCACCAGTTTTTCTGAACGGCTAATGAAACGATTTGAAATCCTGCTGCTTGTTTCCCTCGGCATTCTGGCTGTGAGCCACTCTGCCCCGGCACAGTCCGGTCGAGTGAAGGATGCTTCCCCGACTGTGGCCGCTGGGGACAACAAGCCCAGCGAGGAAAAAACTGATCTGAACGACTCGCGGTCGGCCGCACAACTTTTTGAAAACGCCGACACGTACACGCAGAAAAAGTTTGCCGAGTTCGAAAAGCGGGGCGAAACGCGACGATCTTAGCAGCGCGCAAGATCGCAGGGCAGGACCTTTACTACCTCGGACTGCTTTACAATCTGGCAAAGAATTTCGATGCCGCGCTAGAAGCGATGCGCCGCTTTCTGGTTGAGAACCGGAGCGCCAGCGGCGAGGCGGCCCAGAACGCGCGCGCCATCATCGTGATTCAGGCCGCGAAAAAAGGGGCGCTGCCGGAAGCCGAAGCGCGTCTCGCTGAGTATGCGCTGAACCAACCGCAAATCGCGGATGATCGTTACGTCCTCGAGAATTTGCTCGTGTCACGCTATTTCAAGAATCGGGACTACGAACACGCGCTGCCGCATGCGCAGGAACTTTGGAAGGCGGCCGGATTAGTTGCAAAGAAAAGAGGATCGTCGGCGCGGGACGCGATGCTTAACGAGGCGGCCACGGTGCTCTCAGAAGCTGATCTGAAGTTGCAGAAGAAAGCCGATGCCATTGCCGTCGTGCAGACGCTCCGCGAAATGGCGCTGAGGTTGCCATCGGGGAATTTATACAAACTGTCGATGCTGCGGCTGCTTCAGATCGATCCCACAACCGCGCGGGCAGGTAGTGCTGCTGGATTTCTGGGCGCCCTGGTGCGGACCGTGCCGCGTGACATTTCCTCGTCTGCAAAAATGGCACGAAAGCTACAAGGACAAGGGACTGGTTATTCTGGGTGTGACAAATTTTTTTGGCCGCGCTGAAGGTAAGGAGCTAACGCGCACGCAGGAGTTAGTTTACTTGCGCACTTTCAAGAAGACGTTTCGGTTGCCATATGGTTTCGCTGTTGCCGACTCGGAAGACAACGATCGAAACTATGCGGTCGGCAGTATTCCGATGACGTTTCTGATCGATCGTCGCGGCGTGGTGCGATTCATCAGCACCGGATCCGGGGCTCAGGAGAACGGCGCTTAGTAAGATGATCAAGAAGCTGATTGAGGAGCCGGTCCCGGCCGCTAATACAAAAATCACCATGCGCTGACTTTTGACGCGCAAATTCAGGGAACGCTATGCCTGGCAAATCCCACATGATCCGTTTCGAGCACGCTTGTACGTTGGCGGTTCTCGCTGGCGTAATTCTCATGAGCGTTCGTGCGCCAGCTCAATCTGCCGGCTCGCAACTCGCTTCAAGTAAAAAAGAAACAACTGAGCCGGATAACCGTTCGACCAGACTCCTGTTTGAAGAAGCAACGGGTTACTCAAAGAAGAAGCGAGCCGAAGCCAACCAGCAGCACCTCAACTTCGACGACAAACTAGCCAACAAGACCATGCAGGAACAGCGGCAGCTCGCAGCTGGATACGTACACGCGTGCGCCGAGCGCGGCCAACTAATAGGCGATGATCTTTATTACCTCGGCAGGCTCCAGCATTTGGCCGGAGACTACAATGCCGCGCTTGAGTCTTTACGGCTGTTTCTGGCGACCGCTCCCGAAGGAGATAATTCTCAACAGGCCCGCCCGATCGCGATTTTTTGTGCCGTTAAGAAGAAGTTCATCAGCGAGGCCGAGCAGATCGCCATAGACTATGCGCATAACGAGCCGCAACAGTTGGCCCAACGGTTGGAAATTGAAACCTGGCTGAGTCAGGCCTTCGGCGACGCTGGGGACTTTGACAGTATGGCCCGGCACGCGAGGTCAATGGTCAAGTTGGTAAAGAAGGACATGGCTAATAAGAAATGCGGCGGCCCGCAGTGTGATGAAATGCTTTTGAAAGCCACTGACCTGCTCGCCGACGCGTTCGTTAGGCAGAACCAGCAAGAGGCCGCCGCAGCGCTAATAAATGAACTCCGCAGGCTCGCGATATCCAGACCATCAGCTTTTCTCTACACTCAGGCCACGATGCGGTTGACGCAGATTGATCCCGGCGCAGATCCGTTGCGCGTTTTTGAAGAGGTGGCAGCCTCGCCTCAGACTCTGCCGGAGATAGCCGGCAGTGACTGGATCGATACGGTCCCAAAGAAGCTGGCAGACCTTCACGGGAGTGTAGTGCTGATTGATTTTTGGGCTACGTGGTGCGGCCCCTGCCGGCAGACTTTTCCGCAACTGCAAAAGCTTTACGGAAAATACAACGAGAAGGGCTTGGTGATTCTCGGCCTTACGAAATACTCTGGCGACGTGGAAGGACGCAAAGTAACTCACGCTGAAGAGTTGACGTACTTGCGCGAGTTCAAGAAGAAGAACCAACTTCCGTATGGATTTGTGATAACTGATTCTGACACGAACGCGATGAACTACGGCGCATTCCTAATTCCTACTGCCTTCCTGATCGATCGTCGCGGAAATTTGCGTTTTATTGAGATAGGCGCGAACGAGAAGCAAGCCACGGCCCTCGATAATTTGATCAAGAAGCTGATTGACGAGCCGGCGCCGGCGGCAACAACATCTGACGCCGCAAAGAAGTGAGCAGACAATGTCGCGGCTCTGCTGCCTGATTTGCGGAAGGTCTTTGACCTTCCGGGCATCTGAAATTTCGTTGGGCTTCGCCCCGGTTTCCCAGCCGCTTCATGTTTTTGGCTTGAGAAAAAGGGGCTCAGCCCCAAATAAAATTTTCTTCGCCTCGCGGAAGGTCAGAGACCTTCCGCACATCAAGCGGCGAAGCCGCAAAGAATCTATGCGAACTTTGATTTACAAACTCCACCTGTGGCTCGGATTGATAGTTGCTGTTCCGGTGCTGGCTTGGGCTTCGAGCGGTCTTCTTTATGCCTGGCCTCGCGCGGTTGAAGGCGGCAAGATCGAAAACATCGATGCAACGAGAGTCCGCGTCTTACCTTCGGAAGCTTTGGCAAAGGCCAGCGAGTTTGCCGGTCGAAACCTTCCGACCACAGCCCTGACGCTCTTGATGCGCGACGGGCGCCCCGTTTATCAGGCTATCGGCGGCATGGGAGCGGATTCGCTGCTGATCGATGCCGAGACAGGAGTCGTGTTCAAGACCCCGCCACCCGGGGTGCTGACACGCTATTTTCGTCAGGCGCACTTTTATTTTTTTGCCGGTTCGTGGCAGGTTCCGCTTCTAGTAGCCCTGGCCGCGCTGGCGAGCATCTCAGCCCTGTCGGGCCTGTATTTGAATTTGTCGATGTGGTCTGGGAAACTGTTCAGGCGAAGTTAAGTCATGCAGATATCTTTTCTTAATATGTTGATTGCGTTCGCAGGCGGACTCTTATCTTTCCTGTCTCCTTGCGTCCTGCCGCTGGTGCCCGGGTACCTCTCGTTGATGTCGGGCGTCAGCATCGATCATATGAAAGGCGAGGGAGGTTCACGCAGCGGCGCCCTGCGCGCGGTGGTCATCAATTCGATTGCTTTTAATATTGGCTTGTCAGTAATTTTCATTGCCTTGGGAGCTACAGCCGGTCTGGTCGGGTCGTCAGTTCTAAGTAACCCGTGGATCCGAATCGTAGGCGGCATCGTCATAATAGTTTTCGGCTTGCACCTGATCGGTCTGCTGAAAATCAAGTACCTGTACAAAGACACGAGGCAGTTTTCGAACGAGAAGCCGCGCGGCGTCTTAGGATCTCTGACTCTGGGAATTGCTTTCGCAGCCGGTTGGACGCCCTGCATTGGTCCGATCCTCGGCGGGATCATGGCACTGGCCGCAACCAGTGGCGGTTGGAAAGGCGGTTTCGTTCTGGCCACGTTCTACTCGGCTGGTCTGGCGGTGCCTTTCCTGATCACTGGTCTGGGGATAAACAAGTTCCTCGGGTTCTATTCGAAGTTTCGCAAACACTTGCACAAGGTTGAGGTGGTATCAGGGGTGGTCTTAATCTCGATCGGTTTGTTGATCGCCACCGGTTATTCAAGCTTGCTTGCGAGCTCGAGAGTTGCCGGCTGGTTGCCAAATTTCGAAACCTGGTTGCGGCCGGTGACGCCGGCGGCTCCACTGCCGGGTAATTCCACTTTTGCCCCGGCGCCCGATGTCGAATTCGAGGCTCTGGATGGAAAGCCAATCCGCCTTTCTTCTCTGCATGGCCGGGTTGTATTGCTGAACTTCTGGGCCACCTGGTGTCTGCCTTGCCGCGCTGAAATTCCGGAATTCAACGCTCTGCAACGTGACCTTGAATCGAAAGGGTTGTCTGTAGTCGGCGTTTCGGTTTCCCCGGTCGACACGTCAGATTCTATTCGCAGTTTTCAAAAGGACATCAAGCAGGACTATACAGTGTTGCGCGGCCCCGAAACGATTGGTTCACAGTTTGGCAATGGGCCGGGTCTGCCGGTCACTTACCTGCTTGACCGCGAGGGTCGTATCCGCCAAAAGTTCAATGGACCGCAGACGCGCGAAAGTTTCGAAGCCGCGATTAAGCCCGTGCTCGATGAGGCGCCCGCAACCGCGCAAAAGAACAACTAAACCATCTGAAGTCAGATGGCGAAATCTTGGAGTAATGCCATGAAGAAGTTCCTAATACTGTTATTCGTTCTGATGATTGCTCCCGCGGCACTGCGCGCGCAAAGCCACGAATATTCGCCGCTGCAAGAGAAGACAGTTAACTACAAAAACTGGAAGCTCAACGATCTGGCCAGCAACCAGCCGGTCCAACTACGCTCGCTCATGCAGGGCAAGAAGCTGGTGATGGTGCTTTATTTCGCGCCCTGGTGCCCGAACTGGAAGAACGAAGCGCCGGTGGCAGCAAGCTTGTATGCGAAGTACAAATCGCAAGGGTTCGAAATCGTGGGCGTCAGCGAATACGGAACACGCGACGACGTGAAAGCTTATTTTGGTCCTGGCGGCCCGCCCTATCCCGTCGTGAGCGAATCAGAGTCGCGCGAGGATCGCGACAAGACGCCGCACTATGCTTATCGCCAACTCACCGGCGATACGCGCAAGTGGGGCTCACCCTGGAACATTTTCCTCGAACCTTCCAAGTGCAACTCAAACGGCGACGTGCTCATGGAAAAAGCCTGGGTCGTGAACGGCGAGCTGATCGAAGCTGACGTAGACAAATTCATTCACGATCGTCTCGCCTCGAACGCCGTGATTACCCCGTGTAAGCAGTGACAGCCGCAGACGTCATCGCGCTAAGCGAAAACCCCTCCCTGCACCTTTCGGTCGCGGTCAGCAATGAAGGTGAACGGCTCGACGCGTTTCTGGCGTCCCACGTTGAGGGTTGGAGCCGGGCGCGCCTCCAGCGATTGATCGAAGAGGCTGACGTTCTGGTGAACGGTCATGCCGTCAAGTCTTCGTACAAACTACGGCTCAACGACGAAATCGAAGTCGAATTGACTCCGCCTCCGTCGACGGCTTTTGCTCCGGAAGATATTCCACTCAACATTGTCTATGAAGACGATGAGTTGATAGTCGTAGACAAGCCGGCGGGTATCGTGGTGCATCCGGCCGCGGGTGTCTCGTCGGGGACCCTCGCCAATGCACTCGCATTCCATTTTCAGCAACTTTCGACGTCGGGCGGAATGGCGCGACCAGGTATTGTCCACCGCCTGGATAAAGGCACTTCAGGTCTGATGGTAGTGGCTAAGACTGAATCGGCTCATGAAGACCTCGCTGATCAATTTCGTGATCGGGTAATCTTTAAGTCCTATATGGCGCTGGTTCATGGACAAGTCGAAAAGCGGACCGGCCAAATCGATCAGCCAATCGCCCGCGACCGTGGCAATCGTACGCGGATGGCCGTCGTGCGTGGCGGGCGTCCGTCACTTTCACTTTACCGGGTCCGCAAGCGCTTCGAACGATTCACGCTGCTGAATGTCGAGTTGAAGACTGGCCGCACTCATCAGATCCGCGTGCATTTGGCCTGGCTAAAACATCCGGTGGTGGGCGACGATGCCTATGGTAGTGGCCGTGATAAAACCGTTCCCGATCACGAGGTTCGATCCGCAATCGCCAGCCTGGGCCGACAGTTTCTTCATGCGGAGCAACTGGGTTTTTGTCATCCAAAAACGAAAGAACAATTGCGGTTTACCGCCCCCCTACCATCCGAATTAGAGTCGGTGCTTAATCAAATCAATAGCCGCGTTTGACACAGGCGCGCCGCTGCCGCAAGATACGGATATCCCCCAAAAATTGAAGCAAGGCTTTCCGAAAAGTTTTCCGGAAGTGTCCTTGTTTCTCCCGCTTTAGCATAATCGTTTAAAGGATGATCGGACTCGAGGAGGATGGCCTATGTCGAAGATTTTTGTTAGCGGACTTTTCAAAACCAGAGCTGCCGCCGAAGCGGCGGTGGACGCAATTATCAAACGCGGTTACACGCGTGATGACATCAGCGTATTGATGTCGGATTCCACCAAGAATAAGGAATTCGCCGTGCAGACGAAATCGCACGCGGCGGACGGGCTTGGCATTGGTGGCGCGATTGGCGGAACAGTGGGCGCGGTTCTAGCGGCGATCATCGCAGTCGGAACGTCGATCGCGATTCCTGGAGGAATTTTTATCGCGGGACCCATTGCGGCAGCGCTGGCCGGCGCTGGAGCCGGCGGCGCGACCGGTGGATTGATCGGTCTACTCATCGGTACCGGCATACCAGAACATCATGCGAAGGTGTATGACACGGGTGTGCGCGGCGGCGGAATCTTGCTCGGCGTCGAAGCAAAAACCAGTGATGAGATCGCTAAGCTGGAAACGCTGCTCGAAGACATTGGCGCGGAATATGTACGGACTGAATAAACCGGAATGCTAGCTGGTTGACTCCGAAAGCTCGGCGCATTAGTTGAATCAGGCTGCGAGTGTATGTTCCTCGCAGCCTGATTTTTGTAATGAATTAGCCGCGCCCTGAATGAACCAAAAGCGGTTCCGAACCCAATCCCATATTTCGTCTTTACATCACTTTCTGCTTATCGGTAAGCGGGATTCCCATCTTCTCGAGTGTTATCTTATTCAAAGTGCCCGTTACCTTCAGACTTTCCGCCTGCTGATATTTCTTGAGACCATCGCGGGTGTCGGCGCCCAGCTTCCCGGTTTGTTCGCCATTGTAAAAGCTGCGTTGCTTAAGAATCGCCTGTGCTTGTTTGACCTGGTCGGCGTTAGCTCTAAAGATCGGTTTTCGATTGGCGTTGGTGGACTTTTTCGCACTAGTCGACCCGTTATCGTTCTTGTTCGCATTCTTATTCTGCGTTGCCGCTGTCAGCACGAAAGCAAACAGCAGTGAGAGCACAACCAACAGAAGTTTCTTCATCTTATCTCCTTAGTTTTAGAGGCGCGCGACCGCGCGAAAATGATAAAGCCATTACCGGATTAGGGACTCTGAACCGCCATCATATCGCCGCTGTCAATCACAAAAAGTGACGTTCTGGTCAGGTGGCAGAGCCGTCACGGTTAAGCAGCTTTTGCTGTAATTATGGCAAAATTGAGCAGTTTGCGTGGCCGGCCAAAATGGTTGGCAAATTTTAAACAGCTCTGCTATGATGGCTTCGGCCTCGTTTCGGAGCTGCTGATTACCACCCTTCGAGAACCCACCACCGAGAATTAGCGAGAGAGGATTCCCAGCACTGACCATGACAAGATTCCCCCTGGCCGCCCTGGCCCTACTTTTCATAAGTGCGCCCGCACTGGCCCAGAGTAACGCCTACTCATTCGATAACTTTGATACGCGAGATGGTGTGCGTGTTTATGTCGAGCCGGCCAAGCCTCCGATAGTCAACCCTCGGTCGCGACGAGCCGGCAAGCAAGGTTTATCGAACAAGGCTGCCTCGATCAAAAGCGCAGAGAGTGGTCCGGACAATTCAGCCCGCATGGTCCAGGACACCGTTCTGACATATGACACGCTGAATACATTGGCGGGCAGTGCTGCTTCGGCTTTGCGGGGATATACGACGGGCAATGCGCAATTCGATGGCTACTTAGTCGATTCGGGAACCAGGAACGGAATCGATCCACTCTTGCTTTATTCCATCATGCATCAGGAATCGAGTTTCAAGTCGCACGCCATCTCTCCCAAAGGCGCGCGGGGGTTGATGCAATTAATGCCGGGCACCGCGATACGTTACGGGGTTACGAATATCTTCGATCCCAGACAGAACATCGAAGGTAGCGCTCGCTATGTTCGCTTCCTGCTCGATCGTTTTGACGGAGATGTAAATCTCACGCTCGCCGGATACAACGCCGGTGAAGGCGCCGTGGAAAAATATGGTTGGCGCATTCCGCCCTACGCAGAAACGCAGGAATATGTACGAAGGATTTCGCGGCGCTACTCGTTACTGCGCGATCCCAATGCGGCGCTTTACGCACAACGCGTTTCGAGTGCCCAGCTGGCAAAGCTTCGGGGGAAAGAACCCGTACCTTTGACGAGTTACGAGCGCAGCGTCCTAACGGTGCGATTGCCCGACGGAAGACTGTTGTTGACCAGCCAATAAGGCTAAAGAGATTCTTTTTAAGAAGCGAGGTGACGCGCCCGAGACGGCGAGTCGCCTCGTTTTTCATTTCGGGACCCGCGCTCTTTATGTATCATGGAACTAACATTCCGCTTTTCCGTTAATGAGATTGGAGTTCTCCGGGCTATGCGCTGTACGAACTGTGGATCGACCATCAACCCTAACAGTCGCTTTTGCGACCAATGCGGCGCGCCCGCGCCCGATGCTGAGGAAACCCGGATTGCGCGGCCACAATCCTCCGTTCCGGTGCGGCACGACGATGACGACATCGAACACGTAGTTTTCACGGTTCGGCCGACGATGCTTTTCATAAAGATTGGCTACGCCGCAGCGATCGCGGGCGCGATCCTGCTGACGGTCCTGTTGGCAATGGTTCGTTTCGTCGACATTCCCTGGTTCTACTCTCTGCCGGTGGCGCTGGGTCTCCTGCTGATTCCGGCTTACTACCATATCAAGCGCAACATGGTTCGCTATACGCTCACCGATTCCAAGATTACGATCGACCATGGCCTGATTGCCCGTACGACGAGAAACATTCTGCTGGCCAAGATTCAGGATGTCACGGTTACCGCATCGATCCCTCAACGGCTGCTTGGATTTGGTGATGTTGTCATCGATAATGCGAGCGAAGTGGGCGGAACGACAGTTCTTCATAACATCAACAATCCACGTCACTATGCCGACCTGATTTTGCGTGAGCTAAGGCGCTGGCAGTAGACTCTCTCCATTATTCTATTATTGCAACGCAGGAAACATTTGCCTCCGCGCCGGGTTCTAAGCAAGTGTATGATTTTGTCCGCCTTCTTGATTTCATCAAGCAGCAAGACTCTCGGCCGCATCCTGGGCTTGATCGTTCTGGTCATTTCGGCATTCGCCCCTGTGCGAGCTGATCTTCCGCCTCCGGAGCTCTCGCGTATATTTCCGGCAAACTTAGGTGGTTTTCGTCAAATCGAACCTGCGGGGCAAATAGTGCCGGCTGATAAGAACAGCATACATCGTGACTATTCTTCCTCGTTTGATTTGTCAAAACATCCGTGGCCCATCCTCGTCGCTGAAGCTGAATACGCCTCAGCGGAAGGAGAAAAACTAAGAGTAGGCGTAACCAAGTGGGAGAATGATTCCGCGGCTTATTCGAATTTGACCGGATATCGCAAGTACGCAGCCAGACAAGATCAGGCCCCCGCGACCCAGATAGAAAATGTGGGCACGGCGGGTTGGCTGATGTCAGCGCAAAGCCTGGCGTTTTTTAGAGGACCGACCTTCGTCGTGGTGACAACTGAGAACGGCCAGAACGCAGATCAAGTGAAGGTTCTGGCGCGGGCCTTCGCAGAGACTCTCGACCCGGGCGAAGGAGACATTCCTGTCCTGGTTAAGCACTTACCGAACTGGGAAACGGCACAGCACGATCTTATCTATGCTACCAGTGCCAAGTCCCTAAGGGACGCAATCCCCAATCAGCCCATCTTAAATGAACTGACTTTCGACGGCGGGACCGAGGCAGTTTCGGCAAACTACGGCCAAGCGCAATTATTGATCGTCGAATTCACTACTCCGCAATTCTCAGTCGATAACGACCAGCGGGTCCAGGCAAAGATTCAAGAGTTTAGAAGTCAGAGCCAGCCGATCCCCACAGCTTATCGTCGCGTCGGCAACTATTCGGTTTTTGTTTTTAACGCGCCGGATGAAGAGACCGCGAACGCTTTGATCGATCAGGTGAAATACGAGCAGGTCGTGCAATGGTTGGGCGATGATCCACATTTGGAAGCGCGCATCGAGCGATATCTGGCGCAGACCACAGCCGGAGTCCTGATTGCCGTGCTCAAAAGCTCGGGCCTGTCGCTGCTGATTTGTCTGGCTGCAGGGACCTTTTTTGGCGCCTTGTTATTCCTCCACCGGCGCGCCCAGCATGCGGCGCTGTATTCTGACGCCGGCGGCGGAACTCGTCTTAATCTCGACGAGTTGACGGGCACGAAGCACTCGCGCCGTCTACTGGAACCGGGCAAAGGTCCGGAATCCGATTGATAAGCAGGTCTAGAATCTACTTCTGCGGCGTCGTCACGTTAATGTCAACCTGGGTTTTCTTCCCACCAAACAACCCGCCTCGATAAGCAAAGAACGCCGCCACAATCACGATTATGAATATAACCAGCACCGCCACCACTCCGGCGCTGCTTCGGCCATCTCAACCCTCCTTAAACGAAGATACGTCTACTTACAAATCCGCAGGGGCTCTAAATAATCGAAGGGGAATTTGAAAACTGGGGAAGGCTCTACACTGAAATTCTTAACACAGAATTTGAGAGGAGGTCAACACTTGGGCTAAGTGCCCGCATCGAGACCCGACTGGTAGCACCAAACCATTACCCCATACCAGAATAGCGGTGATGCTCCCTGCTTGGACGAGTTTTTGGAAATGAGAAAAGCAGGTGACAACAAAGGGCGTTGGCACCTGCTTTTGAAAGCCCACGTTCAAGGGCGAATGTTAACAGCGATCTCTACTCCGCGCCGCGACGGCGTGGACGTCTGGGCCTGGTGCGTTCCTGCGCAGGCTGCACGTCTCCCGGTTGCACGGTCGGCGTCGGCTGCGGAGTTTTCGCTCCCGGCGGACAGATCCAGATTTCGATGAAGTCAGTGTCGCGATAGCCGCCATTGATAACGATGATTCGTCGCGCATCAACTCCACGCTGATTGATGAGATAGTCCGTCGTGCGCTTGCCCAGCTTGTCTGCCTGGCCGGCCCGGCTGGTCCGCCCGGCATAGACGATGATGTAGGCTTGCGCGTCAGGAGCTCCCTGCAATTCAATCGCGAGATTGTCCAAGCGTGCCTTGTCATCGTCAAAGGCCACGGATTGAAACTGGTCGAATGGTTTGCACTCAACCACGGGCGGCCTCTTCGCAACGATCTCGGTAGAAGCCTGGGCCTGCTGCCGGCACAGAGCATCGCCGGATCCGTCGTCAACCACCAGGGTTGCGGACACTCGCTGGCTGCCGAGACCGGTGGAGTCCACCGTGATCGTGGCAGTGCCCGCGCCGCTGACAATTCTGGCCTCGGACGGCGAGACGGTCCAAGTGTAACGAAGAGCTGACGAGCCGCTGTAGGCGACATCAGAAGTGAACGTGATCAAGTCGCCGTCATTAACGCTTACCGGGGCGGAGATGTTAACCGGGTAGGCAGAGTTTGCGGCCCCGCTCAACATCAAAATCGCGTACCCAACGGCCACCGTTAGGCAACAGGATTTCCAGGTTATGACGGCCTGGTTCGAGTTCGATCACGCGTACAGTCGTCGAAGTATCGCCTTCCGGCTTCCCATCAATGCGCAGCGGAAATCCGCCCGGGTTGGTGGAGATTTCGATCGTGCCGTACTTGACGCGTTTCTTCTTGGCGTAGGTAGTCGTCGAAGTGCAGGCCAGACCGAAAGTCAATGCGATCATGATCGTGACCGCGGCTTTGACGACAGCTGAGTTGGGGCGCATGGCAACCATGAATTTTTTCCTGTTCATCATTAGACCTCCGTCATGGCTGCTGCTTGCTTGCCGGCACGGATCTTCGCATAGCGACGTCGCGCACCTGCACTCAAGGCCACAATTCCAGAACCGAATAATAGCAGTGACGCCGGCTCAGGTACTGGCGGATTGCAGTCGACGCACTCCGGGGGCGGCTTCTCGTGATGGGAGCAAACACCCGTGACACAGATTAGCGGAATCAGGGCCAGGAAAGGCCATTTTGGAAAACCGCCACCTACAGCCGGGATCTCGCCACAATCGCAAATCGTACCATCGACGTTGTCCTGCTCGAAGACCTGAACGTCGCCCTGGGGCTGTTGGGGCGCAACTTCAATTCCCGCCACCAGCGTAGGCGCGAGAGCCTCGTTGTTGGAAGGCAGAGGCGTGGACGCCAACTGAGTGTCACCTTCAGCAGGAGCGACCGGAGCGGTGGAAGACTTTGACGCATTGGTCGTGGTCCCCGAAACGCTCGGATCCTGTGCGACTGCCCGCAGCCGAATCCGCTGAAGCTGGCCACCGTTTTGCAGGTCGCCCATTACGTTCACGACGTCTGCGAATTTGATGGGACTAGCTTGCGCGGGAACAGCCACTAACAGCAGCAAGCCGGTAAACGTCGCGATAGGTCGAAAAACTCGAGTCCTCATTTGGTTAGGAACTCCCTCCTCAAGACTTCAAACGGCAATTTTTGATTCGTCGTTGATGTGTCGAAAACTTAATTTTAGAGACACAGCGCTGACAGCTTGCCGTGGATACAAGCCTGCAAACCCTCAGGGGCTTGTTTTACCTGTTAGGGAAACAGAGTTAATGCGGGGGGGATTCCAGTTTCAGAAAAGGATTTAACCCAATACTGGGGCGGGTTTGGTGAAGCGGGCGAGGTGTTTTGACAACGCCCGCCCGCTTCATCTGCGTTTAGACTTCTTCTGCGGCTTCTTCACGCGGGGCTTCGCTGCCCTGGTGGTTTTCGTCCTTGAGCACGGCCTTCCGTGACAACTTAATCTTGTTGCCGTCTTTGCCGATACACTTGACCATAATCTGCTGGCCTTCGCGCAGCTCGTCCCGGACATCGCGAATGCGTCGATCAGCGATTTCGGAGATGTGCAGCAGGCCATCGGTGCCGGGGAAGATTTCGACGAAAGCGCCGAAGTCCACAATCCGATTCACCGTGCCGACATAGGTTTGGCCAACTTCGGCTTCGGCCGTGATCCCGCGGATGCGAGCGACTGCCGCTTCGGCCGCGGCACTATCGGCAGTTGCAATCGACACCGTGCCGTCGTCTTCGACATCGATCTTTGCTCCCGTCTCTTCGACCAGAGCCCGGATGACCTTGCCGCCTGGTCCGATGACGTCGCGAATCTTATCGGGATTAATCTTAATCTTGATGATCCTCGGCGCCAGCAATGAAATCTCCGCGCGCGGTTCGGCCAACGCTTGCTGCATCGCGTTCAGAATGAAGAGGCGCCCCTTCCTGGCCTGCTCCAGGGCTTCCGCCATAATCTGTGAATTGACGCCGGCAATCTTGATGTCCATTTGCAGGGCGGTAATTCCCTCGGCGGTACCGGCGACCTTAAAATCCATGTCACCGTAATGATCTTCAGCGCCGGCGATGTCGGTCAGGATTGCGTACTTATTGCCTTCCATCACCAGGCCCATCGCTACGCCACCCACCGGAGCCTTCAGAGGCACCCCAGCATCCATCATGGACATCGTGCCACCGCACACACTGGCCATTGACGACGAACCGTTTGATTCGGTGATGTCCGAGACAATGCGGATGGTGTAGGGGAATACCGTGTCGTCAGGCAGAGCGGGTTCGAGAGCCCGGCGGGCCAACGCGCCATGTCCGATCTCGCGGCGTGATGACGAACCAAAGCGGCCCACTTCGCCTACCGAATACTGTGGAAAGTTGTAATGCAGCAGGAAGCGACGCTTGACTTCGCCCTTCTCGAGATCGTCCATGAACTGCTCGTCTTCCTTGGTGCCGAGCGTTGTGGTTACGAGGGCCTGCGTCTCGCCGCGAGTAAACAGCGCCGAGCCGTGCGTGCGTGGCAGCCAACCAACTTCGCAAGTGATTGGCCGAATTTCAGAGAAGCGCCTGCCGTCAGGCCGGCGGCGATGATTCAGAATATCGTCGCGGAAAATCTTCTCTTTCAGATGATCAAAGGACTTCTTGGCCATTAGGCGCGATTCAGGCTTATCTTCGGGGTAGCTTTCCACCACTTCTTTCTTCAAAGCATCGATAGCCGCATAACTCGAGCGCTTCTCCTGGCCGGAAGTGTCCAAGGCAGCCCGCAAACGCTCGGCATAATTGCGCTCGATCTCGCCGATCATCTCTTCGTTCAGCACCGGCGCTTCGACCGGCCGCTTCTCAATATCCAGGGCCTTATAGAGTTCTTTCTGCCAGCGACAGAGCCGGTTGATCTCCTTATGGGCAAGCATCAAAGCCTCGACCATAATCGCCTCGGATACTTCCTCGGCGCCGGCTTCGACCATGACGATCGCTTCTTCGGTTCCGGCCACAATCAGGTTCAGCTTTGACTCGCGAATCTCGTCGTAGGTCGGATTGACGATGTATCGGCCGTCGATAAGCCCGACGCGTGCTCCCGCGATGGGAGTAGTAAACGGAATGTCGGAAAGGTAAAGTGCGCAGGACGCACCGGTAATCGCGACTACATCCGGATTATTGTCCGGGTCCGCTGAGACTACCGAGGCTATCACCTGCGTTTCATTCCGGTACCCTTCAGTGAAAAGCGGGCGGCAGGGCCGATCGATCATCCGGCTGGTCAGTACTTCTTTTTCAGTCGGGCGGCCTTCACGGCGAAAATAGTTTCCCGGAATACGTCCGGCGGCGTAATTAGCTTCTCGATATTCAACCGTAAGGGGGAAAAAGTCGATGCCCTCGCGGGGTGTCGACGCGCCAACGGCGGCGCACAAAACCATTGTGTCGCCGTATCGGATCACACAGGATCCATCGGCCTGCTTGGCCACGCGGCCAACTTCCACGCTGAGGTCGCGATCGCCAACTCGAATTGACTCCTTGAGATACTTCTTAACTGTCATTTTCGTTCGTCTCCTTCTGACGACGCCCACCGCTGGGGCAGGCACGCAACGTCTCATCCGCTGCGGTTTGGGTTAGTTACTTGCCGCGCCCTCGCTGTATGCGAGTAGCTGCGCGGCGTGAAATTCCTGCTGAAAACACAGAAGGCGGCAGAGCCTGGCCGTGAAGCTCTTGCCGCCTTCGGATTTGGTAAGGCCGCACGCGTCGTCTGGCTCCCTAAATCGCCGTCACGTTCGGCTCGGGCACAAGCTCTTCGATTGACGCGTACTTTTTCTAAATCAGAGACTCGAAGATTCTCTCGTTACGTTTTCTTCTATTTTTCGTCCAAAAATTTAACCGATGAAAACTAACGGCGCAAGCCCAGCCGGCCCACGACTTCGTGGTAGCGCTGTATGTCCGTCTGCTTCAAATAATCGAGCATGCTCCGTCGCTGCGAGACCATCTTTAACAGGCCCCGACGGGAATGATTGTCTTTCTTGTGAATCTTGAAGTGCTCGGTGAGTTCGTTGATGCGCTGGCTTAAGAGCGCGATTTGGACCGGGGCGGAACCCGTATCCGTCTCATGTGCCCGATAGTCGGTCACAATTTTTTCTTTTGCTTCTCGTGCTAACACTGCTAAGGATGGCCCTCCCAGACCGCAGTAAGCCCTCAATAAGACCATGGCAAACCGCAAAAACTTGAAATTACCTCCGAGAAGTTAACACTTCGGTCGCGTGACTGTCCAGCGGAGGCCCTTTGTGGGCCTGCCCCTAGTTTTGATTAGAGGTGTTCAGAGTACCGACTTCAGTCGGGCTCTTTCTAAGCGAGAAAAACCCCCAACTAAAGTTGGTACTCCAAACGCCGTGAAACTAAGACACCACCCACCCAAAATGGAAAGGGTTAATCCGCCCAGTGAGGATTAACGCCTATGCTATTTTCTCGGGCCGTGTGCTAACATTGCTTCGATTATGGAAGTCTTATTAGCTGACGAATTCGGGTTTTGTTTTGGCGTCGAGCGCGCTGTGGAGATGGTTGAAGACGCGCTGGAAGTCGGCGCTCCGGTGCGCACGCTGGGCCCGCTGATTCATAACACGCAGGAAATGAAACGCCTGGAAGGCGAAGGCGTGGCCACCATCGAAGCGCCTTCGGAAGTTGGCACAAACGAGATTGCCGTGATTCGCGCGCATGGCGTCACACCGCTGGTCCAGATTCAACTCGAGCAACGCGCCGCCCTGGTCGTCGACGCGACCTGTCCATTCGTGACCCGGGTGCAAAGACTGGCTGAGCGCGCCGCGAAGGAAGGACGTCACGTCGTAGTCGCCGGCAGTCCGGATCATCCTGAAATGATCGGAGTAGTCGGCTATGCTCCCGATAACACGTTCGTAGTTAGCGACGCCGCTGGAGTCGCGAAACTGCCGCCGTTGCACGCGCCGCTGGTCGTCTCGCAAACCACCCTCAAGTTGCAAACCTTTTTGGAAGTCGCCGAAGCCGTGCGCGCGAAGGCCGACGCTGAGCCACAGGTGGTGAACACCATTTGCTCAGCCACGCGCGATCGCCAGGACGCAGCGCGCGGACTGGCAGGACTGGTCGACATTTTCTACATCATTGGTGGGAAGCACTCGTCAAACAGCATCAAGCTCCTGGCCGTGTGCAAGGAGCAGTGCGAGCGCAGCTTCCTGATCGAAACTGACAGCGAGATCGACCCCTCCGAGTTGATTGGCGTCAATCGGGTCGGGGTTACCGCCGGAGCGTCTACGCCCAATTGGTTAATCGATCAGGTGGTCAAGCGGCTGCGCGAGATTGGCAACCGGCTAAACGCCGAGGCCGAAACCAGCGTCAACTAGAAGTGGCACGGGCGTCCCGCCCGTGAATCAGGCGCAAGATGCGCGTGCCACACCAAAGTCTCCCTAAAACTGACCAGCGCCTTCCGCTTTTCTTCGCGCCTTTGCGTGAACCATAACGCGGCGCGAATACGTTTCACGCAAAGGCGCAAAGAAAATACCTAAAGACGCGAAGAAGTAATCATCTCGGGAGCAACTGAAATTTATGAGACGTTCAGGATTTTCCATCTTGCTTGTCATAATGGTTTCTTTAATTATGGCTACATCAAACAGCGCCAAGCCGCGTACCCTTCAGGCCCTGGTCGACGCGTACTTTGAAGATTATTTCAGAGCGAATCCTACGCAGGCCACCAGTGTCGGCTTCCACCAGTACGATCATCAGTTGGAGGACTTTTCGCTGGCCGCGCATCAGCGCAACCGAAGCAAGCTGTTGGCTTATCTGAAAGAGTTTGAAGCAATCAACCCGCGCATGCTGTCGCAAAACGATCGCGACGACCGCGAGATCATGATTGCGTCGATTCAGAGCAACTTGCTGGAAGAAGATCGGGTCCAGTTATGGCGCAAGAACCCGGACAATTATTCAGGAGCAGTCACCGGCACGATCTTTTCGATCGTCAAACGCAATTTCGCGCCGGCTGAAGAGCGGCTGCGCTCGGTTGTCGAACGCGAAAAGCAAATTCCGCGCGCCCTCTCGCAAGCCCGCGAAGTCCTGCTTAACCCGCCGAAGATTTACACCGACATCGCGATCGAACAACTGCCCGGCAATATCGATTTCTTTCAGACAACGGTGCCTGAGGCTTTCAGCGAAGTGAAGAACAGGGTCCTGCTGGCTGAGTTCAAGAGTAGTAACAACGGCGCCATCGCCGCATTAAAAAGCTACCAATCATGGCTGCAAAAGGACCTTCTGCCGCGCTCAAACGGAACGTTCGCGATCGGCGCCGAGAATTACCGCCTGAAACTTTTGTACGACGAGATGGTCGATGTGCCGCTGCCGCAGCTTTTGAAAATCGGCTATGCGCAGTTGCGTAAGGATCAGCGTTCGTTTATCGAGACAGCCCGCCGTATTAGTCCGAACAAATCGCCGGAAGCAGTTTTGAAGGAACTCGAAAACGATCATCCCAGTGCGCAGGAGTTGATTCCCGCAGCTCAAAAACAGCTCGACGGCATCCGCCAGTTCTTAATCGATCACAAAATCATCACTGTTCCCGGCGGCGCCCAGGCGAAGGTCGTCGAGACGCCGTCATTTCAGCGGGCGACGACCTTTGCTTCGATGGACACTCCCGGTCCTTATGAAGCGAGCGCGACCGAAGCCTTCTATAACATCACACTGCCGGATCCTTCGTGGCCGAAAGATAAGCAGGAGGAATACCTGCAAGGCTACAACTACCCGCTGTTGAGCAATGTCTCGGTGCATGAAGTTTGGCCCGGGCACTACACACAGTTTCTCTGGGTCAAGAACAATCCTGATCTTTCGAAAGTGCGGAAGCTGACGGGCGCGGGATCGAACGCGGAAGGCTGGGCGCATTACAGTGAAGAAATGATCCTCGACGAAGGTTTCACCAATCACGATCCGAAATATCGCCTGGCGCAATTGGTGGATGCGCTGTTACGCGATTGCCGCTACATCGTCGGCATCAAAATGCACACGCAGGGAATGACCATGGCGCAGGCGCAGGAATTCTTTGTCAAAGAAGGACGGCAACAACCGGTCGTGGGCGAGATGGAAACTAAGCGCGGCACGGGCGATCCTACTTATCTGATGTACACGCTCGGCAAGTTGGAAATTCTAAAGTTGCGCGCGGATTATCAGCGAAAGATGGGGAGCCGTTTCTCGCTCCAGGATTTTCACGATCGCTTTATCAAAGCCGGCAGCCCGCCCGTCAAGATCGTGCGCCGAGAGTTGATGGGCCGCGACGGACCGCTGCTGTGATTGCGCCTGAGTGAATCGCGCTGCGGCTCTGCCGCTTGATGTGCGCTAAGGCTTCGCCTTACCGTCGCTCCGTTATTAATTGTGCGAGGCTCCGCCTCGGTTTGTTCAGAGGCAGAGCCTCCTCATGTTTATTGATCCGATCGGAAAGGCAGAGCCTTTCCGCACATCAGGCGGCAAAGCCGCAAGATTCAATGGACATCGAAACGCGACCGATATCTTGCGCCAGGCCAACCAAATCCTGGGCCGCGTGTCTATCGCGTTGAATGTCCGCCATGAAACTCCTACATCTAGCACCGCTGATGACCGGCGAAGATGACTTGATTAGGCGAGCGCAATCGGGTGATATGGACGCATTCTGTCTGCTCGCCCAACGATTCGAACGCCGAATCTATTCACTGGCGCTGCATTATTGCCACAACAACCACCAGGATGCAGAGGATCTCTCACAAGAGGTGTGGCTGAAGAGCTATCAGGCACTGAACACGTTCAGAGGTGAATCCGGCTTTTATACCTGGCTGCGCAAGATCACGATTAACTGCTTCCTCAACCACCAGCGCGCGCGTTCGTTTCGCTGGCGCGGCCAAGCTATCGGCATCCAGTTGCTCGCTGTAGACGCGATTGAAACCAGTCACCGTCGGTCCCCGGTGGGAGATTCCGAAAACGCTTTACTCAATCAAATCATGATAGGGAAGGTGATGCAGGCGCTCTCCGAACTAACCGCGCAACAGAGATTGATCTTTCTGCTCAAGCATCATGAAGGAATGTCTTACCAGGAAATAGCGAAGGCGGTTGGCTGTTCGACAGG
>WNFR01003150.1_pt1 | contig 35985 bp, 41 predicted proteins | sample 5400221 | NCBI WGS metagenome assembly WNFR01 (sample SAMN13153357, study PRJNA577476) | soil metagenome | isolation source: 40 cm soil under Madrone tree | place: USA:California | collected 2016-06-14 | reverse complement strand
CGCTGCTCACGATTTACGACATGTGTAAAGCGATGGACAGACAGATGAGCATTTCCGATGTCCGTTTATTGCAAAAAACGAAAAAACCCGTGCAATCGAACACGAGTGAAGTTTTGGAGTAACGGAGAAATGAGCAGCAAGCACGACGCCAGCACTCCGATACGCGAAGGCTCCAATCATGTAACCGTTGGCATCATCACCATCTCCGATCGCGCCAGTGCGGGAGATTATGATGATCTGGGCGGACCAGCGGTGAAAAAAGCAGCGCAGAAGGCGGGCTGGCAAGTGTTGGCGGAAGCGATTGTGCCGGATGACGCGGCCCGAATCCAAGAGACCATTCGATCATTTGGCAAACAAGGCTGCGGGTTAATCCTGACGACAGGCGGAACCGGTATCGGCCCACGGGATGTTACGCCGGAAGCGATCCGCGCCATGATGCGGGTGGAATTACCGGGATTTGGAGAAGTGATGCGCGCGGAGTCGATGAAAATTACGCCCAACGCCATCCTCTCACGCAACTTGGCCGCGGTTGTCGATCACGCTCTGGTGATCGCACTTCCGGGTAAACCCAGCGGAGCTGTGGAGTGCCTCAGTTTTGTACAAAGCGCAATCCCACATGGCGTCGCGGTAGCGCAAGGCACGCCGACATCGTGCTGAAATTTTCAGCGAAACTCAATCGGGCCAAATCAGCAATCGCATCAGCTGCGCGCCATAGTTTGTGAGGTGCGCGTTGCCTTGATGGCCGGCAACGATGTCGCGAGTCAAATAGGAATATTCGGTGGGAGCCTTCCTGACATAGCTTAGCTCGGGCTGTGCCACGCGTTTGTCGCTGGCTTCAATTCTCAAGGGAACACCGGAGGCCGCGAACGAGACTTCCCACGATCCACCGTTTCGTTTTCCTGCTGGAAGCATCCACGGATAACGCTGTGATAAATCGAAATGCCGCGCCTTTGGCAAGGCGACTTTGTAGAACGTCTCTTCGTGGTTGAGAAATTCGGGGATGGTGAGCGCCGGATTGCTTCTGAGGGCCAAATAAAGCCGTGCGACATCGAGGCCTGCGAGGTTCATGCCGTTATAGATGCCGTGGCGATTGGGATCATTTCGAAAAAATGTGTCGTACCAGGCTTCGAATTGACTGCTGAACATCAGGCACAACTCCAGATGGAGGTGCGCGCGCTCGCGGTTTATGCCTGTTCCGGTGTAACCCATCACGCCGATGCGCTGTCCGCGCCTCACCGGTTCGTCAGGTTGCACCGCGATCGAACTGAGATGTCCGTACAGACTGTAATAATTCGAGCCGTCCCAAGGATGCTCAATCACGACGTATTTCCCGTAGTTTGAGTAGCCCGGCACGACATTGACGTGCGCGACTTTGCCATCGGCGACTGCGCGCACTTCGTCGAGCGGTTCGCCGTTTGCATCGCGATGCAGGCAGCGAATGTCGATTCCTTCGTGAAAGCGAGTGTAAACGACGCCGGCCGCAGTGTCTTTGGGATCACGTACAAACCCGTATTGGCCACCCTCCCACGGCGTCGATTTCACGCCCTGGTAATCGCGCTCGATGTATTGGTAAAAGGCCGGGCCGTCTCCCGAAAACAGAGCGTCGTTGTCCGTCGGCAGAACAAGATCGAGACCGTGGTTTTGGGCAGTCTGAACGCTCACCGAAGCTGACAAATAATAAGCGAACACAACCGCTGCGAATAACAGTCGCATGGAGGATCGACCGGTTAGCGTTTTCGTCGACCGATCAAGCGCCAATCTTTTTTCATTACTTCAATGTCCGCGACAGCCAGCCCGGAAGGGATGTAAATCTTGCCGTCCGATACGCGCTTGTCGATTTGCAGTTCGGTAATTAGTCGGCCGTTGATCAAAACGAAAAGAAAACCGCCGCGGCGCTCAACGCTTAAGGTATCGAGCACGACGCGCCCGTGCTCGTCGAGCTGAAACAGTGCGCCGAATGTTCCATCCGGCGCCGGGTACGGTGCAAACGCGACGACGTCGTGCTCGGTTATCCATGGTAACTTTTGGATGGCAACATCCTTACCGGAAGATCGCGCGCGCGTGGACATTGAGAACACATCCGTGTCGTGAGGGTTTGCCTGTGCGTGTACGCGAAATGTGCAATGTCGTTGTTTCGCGATGGCCAAAGTCAGCGCAACCGTCAGGCAAAGCGCCAGCACACTGGGAGTTCTCATAGAGGTTGACGGCCAAAGCATTCGCGAGTTCATAAAGGGTTTGACAGGAATTTTGCAACCCAGAAAAGTTTCGGCGCTGTTTAGGCCTTCATGAAGCGCCGCATTGTTTTCCTCGCGGTGGTAGTCTTTGTGGCTGCCGGCATGTTCGGTCAGGACGTCACGCCGACGCCCACGCCGGCGCGAAAACGAGGTTGGTTAAGCCGCATTCTGCATCCGTTTTCTCCAAACGTCGTCCCGCAATACAAAGATCCGCGGCTGCGTGGACTCGCTCTCGATTTACAGATCACGCCCCAAACCGTGAAGCTATCCGAAGTCCGCCAACTCAGCGTGAAACTGACGCTCGCAAATCTCTCCAAGCGCCCCGTGGGGCTCGATTTTCCGACCAGCCAGCGGATCGAAATCTATCTGATGAATTCCGCGGGCGAGGTTTTGACAAAGTGGTCTGAGAATCATGCGATCGTGGAGAAGCCTGCGACAATATTAATCAATCCGTCCGAGCGGATCGAGTACAACGAAACAATCTCAACTCGCGAGCTTACGCCCAACAAGGTGTTTATCGCCGAGGTTTTCTTTCCTCAATATCTGGAGCTGCGAATTCGGCAAAAGTTCCTGGCGGTGCCGTGATGGAGTAATGGAGTACCGGAGTCGTGGCTTCTGAACTTCAGCGCTCCAAGACTCCATTACCGCTGTTTTCCGACTACCACACACACCCCCAGGGCCATCGGGTACAGCGGTACACACAGGCGCTGCTTCAGCCCTGGGCGGATTCGGCGCGCAGAGTAGGGCTCAAGGATATCGCGTTTACCGATCACGACCGTTACCACGCAGGAATTGAGTTCGATGAAATCGATCAGTTGCGGGAACGAAATCAGGACTTACGAATCCGCGCCGGGATCGAGCTGGATAACGATCCGATCCATTCAGCGGCGGGCCGTAAATGGATCGAACAGCATTGGGACAAACTCGACTTTGTTTTGGGCTCCGTGCATTTCCTGGATCGTGCCGATCAGATGTTCGACAGCGTGCCGGAGGGTGCTGCGCAATTCGACAGCCGGGATATTGACGCGATGTATGCCGATTACTTCCGACGTATTCGCGAACTAGTAGAGACAGGGCTGGTCGATTGCCTTGCCCATTTGGATTTAATCAAGATCCACGGTCATCGCCCGAACGCGGACATAGCCAGTTTGATCGGCGAGACACTTGAAATTGTTCGTCGGCGCAACATCGCGATTGAGCTTTCCACCGCCGGCTGGCGCAAGCCAATAAACGAACTCTATCCCAGCGATCCAATTATCGAGCTGGCAATAGGCAAGGGAATTCCGCTCACGACCGCCTCCGACGCGCACTCGCATGTTCAGTTGGGTGAAAACTTTGCGAGGCTCGCGCGCAAGATCAGCGCTTTCGGCGTCCGCCACGTCTGCATTTTCCAAAAGCACAAGCCCACCGAGCTACCGCTACAGGTCTAGATCAAGCTGCGACCGTGTGTCTGCCGAAAATGCCTGCTGGCATTGGGAAGGTAGCGCAAGATCAAAGCCGAGGCGCTGGGCAAGACGTTGGCAGGTCTCGGGCGCGAATCCTTCGAAGTGATTGCCGGCAAATGCCCACACGCTGCGCACGTCCGGAAAATGCCGCTGAATTTTCAGAGACCAGCTTTCCAATGCTGCCTCGCGTTTCCAAAGTAATTTTCCGTAACGATGGACGTGGCCCCCATCGACGTCGTACTTGGTTGCGTAGTCACCAAGCAGTCGCAAGTAAACAAAATCGGCGGTGCAAGGCAAAAACTCGAAGGGAGCGAGATTTCGCTCGTTGAGCGGGGTCGTGTCGGTCCAAACCCAACAGATGCGATACTTTTCCAGCAAACGGATAAACTGCGGCCGATGCCACCCGGCATGTCGAAATTCGATTGCAAATCGGAGATCCCGCGGCAATTGCACAAGAAATTTGCGCAATGCCTGTTTGCCCTCATCCGGAGTCAGAGAAGGCGGGAGCTGAATGAGGATTACCTGGAGCTTTTGTCCAAGTGGTTCGATGGCGCGGAAAAAGGAATTCAACTCCGTTGCGCAATCGCGCAGACGGCAGATGTGGGTGATCTGCCGGGGAAGCTTGCAGGTAAACCGAAAACTAGCGGGAGTCGCTTCGGCCCAACGACGAACGCTGTTTTCCGCAGGAGCAGCGTGAAACGTCGAGTCCACTTCAATGGTGGGAAAATACTGGGCATAAAATTGCAGCCAATGTGACTCCGGCAAATCGTGTGGATAAAAGACACCGCGCCAGTCGTCGAAGCTCCAGGCGCACGAGCCGATGCGGATTTTTTGCTGGTCGATGAGATTCAAACGGATCGAGAAATTATTCGGTTTTGTCCGGCGGAAAAGATCTCACATCAGGAGGCGAAGACAGTGCTGAAAACTTGACGGGCTGGATAAGTTAACTACCCTGCCACACCTGGATGCAACCGCTGATTCGCGCCATTTTGGTTATCGCTGTCACACTGCTGGTTTTACCCGAACTGGGCATCGCTTCCATCATCTTTGAACCGGGCAAAAAAGCGAAGTACGTGGCTCCGGGTGAAGAAGAGATGAGCGGCGATGCAGCGGAGCTGTATCAAGTCGGACAGAACGCGGAAAAAGGCGGCGATCTTAAACGGGCGATCCGGGCTTACAAGAGCCTGGTCAAACGTCATCCCAAAGACGCGCTGGCTCCGACGGCTCTTTATCGCGCCGCTCAATTGCAAGAACAGACCCGCCAATACACTCCGGCCGCTAATTCATATCTTCAGTTGGTGGAAAGATATCCGAGCAGCGCGCATTTTGATGAAGCTATCGAGGGGCAATTCCGTGCAGGTGAAATTTATCTGAACGGAAAAAAATTGAAGGTCTTGGGGATCCCAGTCGCATCGGCGCTGGATCGTGCGGTGACTATTTTCGCGGATGTCGTCCGCACAGCGCCGTATGGAAAGTACACGGCGCGAGCGCAATTTGATATTGGCCTTGCGCGTGAGAAGCAGGGAGCTAACGATGCAGCTATCCAAGCCTACCAGGCGGTGGTGGACAAGTTTCCGAACGAGCCGATAGCCGTCGATGCCCAATATCAAATCGGTTACATCTGGTTTGCGGCCGCGCAACTAGGCACAAACGACGCTGCTGCCGCAGGCAATGCGAACGAAAACAGCTTTCCAAGATTTCCTTTTCCACTATCCCAAAAGCGAGAAAGCGCCGCAGGCGCGAAAGAATCTCGATATCCTTGAGCACAAACAGACAAGCAATTCCTACAAAGTCGCAAAATTTTACGACAAGCAAAAATACTATCGCGCTGCCGTCATTTACTACAACGAAGTGATCCGTCAGCAGCCGGGCTCAAAGGAAAGCAGCGAGGCAAAGAAACGGATCGATCAGCTTCGCGCAAAATTCGGCGATGCTAGACTTCAGCCGGCGATTCCCGTGTCACAAAACGTCACCAAGAAATCCGATGCGCAGGGAGCGCGTAGCGTAGGGACCGGGAACGCCAGGCCCAGCGGACCGAATAATGAGGCGCCTTTGCCTTCATCAGAGTCGGACAGCTCACTGCCCCCGCCGGCTTCGCTGGCACCGGATACGACTACGGCGCCTGAACCTCTGTTGCCTTTGCCCGGGACGAGCACAAGCTCTGATCCTTCCAACGCTTCCGGAGCATCGGCTTCCCCCGAAGCGTCCGCCTCACCGGCGCCTTGAAAGCCTCACTTGCGACAATCTGCTGCCTCGCGGTTTCTGGTTGCCTTGGCTACCACGTAGGGCCGGTAAAGCCATACTACCTGCGCGACGTCCACTCGATTGCGGTGCCCACGTTCAAAAATCGCACGCTTGTGCCACGCATTGAGGTTTTGGTCACTGATACAGTGATCAAGCAACTCCAACAGGATGGCACTTTTCAGATTACGAGCGACGACAAGGCAGACGCTACCTTGACCGGTGAAATAGCTCGTATCACGCGACTGCCCGCGCGCTCGGTGCGCGGTAATGTGCTCGCCACAACTGAATTTAATTTGGCGCTTACCGTAAAGTATTCGTTGACTACGCGAGACGGCAAACAGCTGGCCGGACCTGCCGAAACAGTCGGTACAACCAGCTTTTTCGTCAGCAGCGATGTAACGACTGACGAACGACAAGCCCTGCCGCTCGCCACTGAGGATCTCGCCACCCGATTAGTTTCTCAACTAAGCGAGGGGTGGTGAGGAGATGAAAGGTGAAGAGAAGCTTTGGGCCATCCTCAACGATAAGCTTGATAACCTGCGCGCGACAAACCGTCTCCCGCAGGCAATTCGCGTCGCCGAGACCGCCCTCGAAGTCGCCAGACGCGCGTTCAAAGACAACCAGGCTGCACTCGCCACCAGTTTTGAGAAATTAGGCCAGCTCCTTGAACAAAAGGGAGATCACGCGGGAGCCGAAGCGTATTTACTCAAGGCGCACGTGATCTTGGAGAAGGCAAACCCACCAGATCAGCGCGCGGTCTACCGCTCGGCGCGACGACTGGCCTTGTTGTTCGACAGTCTTGGTCAATCTGAAGAAGCGATCGATTTCTACCAGAAAGCAATCGCTGCCGGAACCGAAGTCGAAGACGTTCCGTATTCAGACATCGGAACCATGCTAAACAATGTTGCTCTTATTCTGCGCAAGTCCGGCCGGCAAAAGGCGGCAGAGCCATGTTACCTCCGCGCTTTGGAGATTTATGAGAAGCAACTCGGAACCGACCACGCCGATGTAGCATCGGTGCTAAACAATCTCGCGGTGTTTTATACGAACGAACGGCGATACACCGAAGCGGAGAAGTTACATCTGCGCGCATTGGCGATCCGAGAGAAACTGCATCCGGCGCCGATCGCCGACATCGCGCAATCGAAATGCAACCTGGCAGTAGTCTATCATTCGCGCGGCGATTACGCGAAGGCGGCGGAGCTGTATCAATCCTCGCTCAAGGGGTGGGAACAGGTGGAAGATAAGCCGTCCAAAGATTACGACATTGTCGTGTCTAATTATGCTGATCTCTTGCGTTCCCTAGGTCAGGTGCGCAAAGCGCATCAATTGGAAGTGCGCGCTCGCAAAAAGCGATCAAGTTGACTGAAACCGGCAATCTCTCTGGTTTTGACCTTGCAGGCACACTGCCACGCGCGCATTGTAAGACCCCGCTGCTTTTGCTCGCGTGGCGGAACCGGCAGACGCGTACGGCTCAGGACCGTATGGGGAAACCCGTGGAGGTTCGACTCCTCTCGCGAGCAGTTCGGGCCGCCAAAAGGGCTACCAGCAACTATTGGGTTCGATCGCAGTCGCTATTTCCCGCTGGATTTTCTTCTCGCTGCCCAGCGTGCCTTCATCAGGTCTGAGAGCCTCTTACGGCCGGCGGCTGTAAGTGCGCCTCTTTTCTTAGCTGGGGCCCTTTTCGTTCCTCCTGCCTTCCTTCTTGCCGCCCAGCGAGCTTTCATCAACTGCGAAAGCTTCCTTCTCCCGGCGGGCGTCAATTGACCCTTTCTTCTGGCGGGCGTCGCTGCTCCCACGCTTCGCGTCTTTGCCCAACGAGCTTTAGCAGCTGCCGCAAGCTTTGCTCGTGTGGCAGGCGAGAAGTAGCGTCCGCGGGCTGTGGGAGTGGCTGGCCTTTGAGGAGGGGCGCCTCGCAAGAGAGAGGAAAGGCGTCGTTGCAGGTTATCGATTTGCTGGCGAATTGAGATCGCTTCCTGTAGATCTTTAACAGATATGTCCATCTCCGTAGATAGCTGTGGTTGGCGAATATGGCAATCAGTAATTTTGCGGCTAGTTGTGGACTTTGTTCCTCACTGTTAGCTCGTTAGGTAGCCTATGAGTCATAAGTTGAATTTTGTCGGAATCCTTCGAATTGGTGCTTTGCCGAAACGCTGAGATGAATAGCAAACCCGCTTATGTCCGTGAAATGTTCGGGTCGATTGCGAAACGCTATGATCTTGCCAACCACGTGCTTAGCTGTGGCATCGATTTCTACTGGCGCGCGCGTGCGGCTGACATCGTCGCCAGTTGGCAGCCGGGTAAGATTGCTGATCTTGCCACCGGCACGGGAGATTTGGCGCTTGCTCTGCAAAAAAAATTGCCCGACGCCGAAATCACGGGTGTTGATTTCCTGCCGGAGATGCTAGAGCTTGCGCGCCACAAAGGGGTGCAACACGTCGTATTAGCCGATGCGATGAGGCTCCCGTTTGCCGACGGCTCGTTCGACTGCGTCACTATTGCATTTGGCTTGCGCAACTTGGAAAACTACTCAGCCGGGCTTACTGAAATCTGCCGCGTACTTAACACCAACGGTCACCTGCTCGTGCTCGAATTCTCATTGCCAAGCACGCCGATATTGCGCGCGGCGTATCGTTTCTATTTGCATCGCTGCCTGCCTCTGATCGGCTCGTGTTTAACACAAAGGAGGAGCGCGTACGATTACCTTGGCAAGTCAATCGAACAATTTCCAAGTGGCAACGCGATGTGCGAGTTAATGCGAGCAAAGGGGTACGATTCACCGAGCTTCAAACGTTTAACGGGAGGCATCGTAACGATTTATACTGCTGCAAGGCGTTAGGCGCGCGCCGCGAGAAGCCTCAAAGAGGGGAAAGTCCCTTGCCACAGCCAGGAAAGAGCGCTACAAAAAAGTTCGTGTGATTGATTACATCCAAAAAGGCGGATTATTGATGTGGCCCATTCTGGCCTGCAGTATCATCTCCGTCGCTGTATTCGCGGAGCGCCTTTTTTATTTTCATCGCGCGACGATTCATGTGGGCGAATTCCTGAAAGGCCTCTGGAATTTGGTTCGACGGCGGAATTTCGCTGAAGCGCTGCACGAATCGGCTGGTACGCCCGGGCCAGTGGCGCGAGTCATTCATGCGGCGATTATTCGGCACGATGCGCCTCGAGCGGAATTGCGCGATATTGTGAAGGAGGCCGCGCAGCTCGAAGTACCGAAACTGGAGCGATTTCTTCCCGTCCTTGCTACTATTGCTTTCCTCACTCCGTTATTGGGACTGCTCGGAACGGTTGCAGGAATGATCGATGCCTTTGGCACAATCGCCTCCAGTGGTGGTTATGCCACGGTCACCGAGCTTTCCGGCGGCGTTTACAAGAGTTTGCTGACGACTGCGGCCGGGCTCGTGGTAGCAACACCGACGTTTGTCGCCTACAGCTACCTGTCTTCTCGCGTCAACACGATGATGCATGACATGGAGCGGGCAGGGATCGAGATTGTCCACATGTTGACCGAAAGCCGCCCGGTCAGCGGCATCATCAGTTTCCAACAACCTGACGAGGCGGCGCGCGAAATTGAAGCACGCCAAGACCTTTGACCACGAACAGTTCCGTGGGTCGCCGCTGGACGGAGTTTGAAGCGCTAAATATTAATGATGAAGCTCGATCGAACGATAAACTATAACTTCGGATGGGTTTTGTTTATCGGGCTAGTTGATCTTGTTTTCCTGTTCTTGTTTTTCCTGTTGCTGAGCTCGAATTTAATCCTGCAACATGGCATCTCGATTTCGATGCCAGTCTCGCGCTTTACGCTCGGACCGCAGAGCAATCAGCAAATCATCAGTATCACCGGGGGCGCAGTAGCGGCGATTTATTTTCAGGACCAGCGAGTTAGCTTGGAGCAGCTCGGACAATTACTCGATGCAGCTAAGAGGAAGGACCAATCTATTATCATTAAGGCTGATCGTTCTGCTTCCTACGAAACAGTTGCCAGAGTGACAAACGCTGTGCTGGAACATGGCATCACTTCGGTAGCGCTCGCTGCGACTCCGCCACAATGAGCAGTGGTGCCTCCTCCGAGACTCTCATCGAGCCACTCCTCTTTAGTTGGGATTCACCCCGGCAGCAGAAGGCGGTGTTTGCGATTTTCGTGGTGATGTCGCTGGTCGGGCACGCGTTCTGTTTTTATGTTTTTCAAATTACTTATCCGACTCCGGTGGCGCTGCTGCCGCCGCCGGCCGGCGTTACATTTATTGTGCCCGATTCTGAACAGGGCAGAACCCTGCTTCGTTGGATCGATGCAGAGGATCCTGCGCTTGCTTTCACCACCCATGCGCCGCCACAGACAAAGCTTGGCGCGATCTCAAAGGCGGAGCATGTGCCATCCTATTTCGCGTTAGATCCTCCTCTAAAGAAAATTCCGGCGTTCAAGCCCGATCTGCGCATTCCAAGTTCTCGGCCACCCGGCGCGGTACCCAGTCTCTCGCGGAAAACCGATTCTGCCGGAGCCATGGACAGAACGTATATTTCGTTTTCCAAGGAACTGAAGCAGTTTGGCGTTGCGAACATCCCTAAGACGCGCTTCGCCGCGTCTCACGAGGAAACACCTGAAACGCTCCGGTGTCGCATTGCCGTAAGCGATTTAGGGGAAATCCGGTATTGTTTTCCCGTCAACTCGTCAGGTGATCCGGCGCTGGATGAACAAGGTCGGTTGCAGCTCGTCCGCAGCCGTTTTTCACCGTCCGGAATCACCTCCGACAGGCCCGGTTTATATCTCGTTTGGGGCATAGCCACAATCCAATGGGGCAGCGACGTGGCGCGCCCGCTCCAAGCACCTGCCGCCACTGTCACGCCGTGATTCGCGTCAGCCTTGCTACTCTCGTTACGATTTATCTGCTGCTTTTTCTTGCGGCGGTGTTTCTATTCTGGATAATTGGAGAATGGAATCGCCGGCGACGAGAGCGACGGGCTCTTCAGCACCGGCTGCGTTGCGTGATTTGCGCGTTCGAATTTGAAGATCGGACCGGCGCGCTGCTTCCCCGGTGCCCGCACTGCGGAAGTTTAAACGAACGATTTAGGATGGAAAATATTTAACATGGGAATGTGGATAGGCCGAAATCGCAAAGCGCGCGTGACGTATGGCTTCGACGAGATCGCGCTCGTGCCCGGGCGCGTAACGATCAATCCGAACGAAGTGGACATCACGTTTCGTTTGCCCCGCAAAGAAGCGCAACCGCTCGAATTTAAGATTCCGATCCTCGCCAGCGCCATGGATGGCGTTGTCGATGTGGGCTTCGCGGTCGCAATGAATAAACTCGGCGGGCTCGCCGTTTTGAACCTGGAAGGAGTGCAAACACGCTACAAGAACCCACAGGAAGTTTTGCAAAAAGTCGTCGAAGCGAGTAAGTCCGAGATTACGGCGCTGCTCCAGCGCATCTATCAGGAACCGATCCAACAGGACCTCATTGCCGCGCGTGTTCGTCAGATTAAAGATGCCGATGTTATAGCCGCGGTCAGTTCGATTCCTCAACGCGCCGCGGAATTTGGCAGGATTGCACAAGAAGCTGGCGCGGATGTTTTCGTGGTGCAGAGCACGGTTTCCACCGTACGGCATATTTCATCGGAATATAAGTCGCTTGATCTTGAAAAATTTTGCCGTGAGATGCGCATTCCTGTTATCGTCGGAAACACAGTGGGCTACGATGTGACTCTCGAAATCATGGAATGCGGGCCGGCTGCGGTTTTGGTCGGCGTGGGGCCGGGGGCTGCCTGCACCTCCCGCGGTGTTCTCGGACTCGGTGTGCCGCAGGTAACTGCGACTGTGGATTGCGCGGCCGCGCGCGATGCTTACTTCAAGAAAACATCGCGTTATGTGCCGATTGTCACTGACGGCGGGATGAGCAGAGGAGGCGACGTTTGCAAAGCGCTGGCTTGCGGCGCCGATGCGGTCATGGTGGGCAGCGCGTTTGCCAAGGCTCACGAAGCACCCGGCTGCGGATACCATTGGGGCATGGCCACTCCGCACGCGAATCTTCCCCGTGGCACGCGCATCAAGGTGGGCAGCACCGGTTCACTTAAACAAATCCTCTTCGGCCCTGCCGAAGTGGACGACGGCAGCCAAAATCTCGTTGGTGCGATCACGACTTGCATGGGCAACGTAGGAGCACGCAATATTCCTGAGTTCCAGCAGACCGAAATCATCATTGCGCCTTCCATTCGGACCGAAGGAAAACTCTTCCAGACGGTACAAAACGTCGGCATGGGAACCAGTTGACCGTCGCACGCTTCCACGCTTTAAGGCTATAACATGGCTGAGCGCAGAGTAGTTATCACTGGTATGGGTGTTGTCACGCCGGTTGGCAACGATCTCGAAACCTTTTGGTCGAATCTGAGAAACGGCGTAAGCGGCATTCGTACGATCGATGCATTTGATACCAGCGGGTACGATTGCAAAATCGGTGGACAAGTCCGCGATTTCGATCCCAAGCCGTTCTTCAACAATCCAAAGGACGTGCGGCGTACCGACCGGTTTACGCATCTTGCGATGGCCGCAGCAAAAAAGGCGATGGCGGATAGCGGAATCGATATAAGCAACCTAAAACAACGCGACCGCTTCGGCGTAATCGTTAGCACCGGAATAGGCGGCCTGAAAACGTTGCAGGATCAGTTGAAGATCCTGCTGACCAAGGGACCGGGGCGAAACTCGCCGTTCACAATCCCCATGCTGATCAGCAACATGGCCGGCGGCGTCATCTCGATGGAGTTTGGCTTGCGCGGGCCGAATCTTTGTATCGTTACTGCTTGTGCCACGTCGAATAATGCCATCGGTGAGTCGTGGCGAATCATCAAATCCGGCGACGCCGACATTTTTCTCGCTGGTGGCGCCGAGGCATCCATTGTCGAAATCGGCGTCGCAGGATTTTCAGCGATGAAGGCGCTCAGCACGCGCAACGATGAGCCGGAACGCGCGTCGCGGCCGTTCGATCGCGACCGTGACGGTTTCGTCATGAGCGAAGGCTCTGGAGTTGTCGTCGTCGAGGAGCTGGAACATGCCAGGGAGCGCTGTGCAAAGATTTATTGTGAAATCACGGGATACGGCGTGTCCGCCGATGCCTACCACATGACTGCGCCGCCCCCAGATGGCGAAGGCGCTGCCCGAGCGATGAAACTGGCGCTGGAGCACGCGCGCGTCTCACCCGAGCAGGTCGATTACATTAACGCACATGCTACGTCCACAGATATCGGCGATCTTTGCGAGACCCGCGCCATCAAAGAGATCTTTGGCGAACATGCCTATAAGGTTTCGATCAGTGCAACGAAATCGATGACCGGCCACTTGTTAGGCGGCGCCGGCGGAATAGAGATGGCCGCCTGCGCACTGGCTATCCGCGACTCTATAATACCGCCTACCATCAACTTCGAAAATCCGGGCGAAGAATGCGATCTCGATTACACGCCGAAGGTCGCACGCGAAAAAAAGGTGCGCGTAGCGCTCAATAACTCCTTCGGCTTTGGTGGACACAACGCTACGCTGGTTGCCGCCGCATTCGAAAAGTAGTGGAGGCGCGGCACTGGATGCGCCGAACGCTTTTGACTATTTGATGGTCAGTTGTCACTATTCACCATCGCAGCGCGGGCATAGCTTAATGGTAAAGTTCCAGCCTTCCAAGCTGGCCATGCGGGTTCGATTCCCGTTGCCCGCTATTGATCCGGCGAAATCAACTCGCGATTTCGCCAGGCGTAACCGAGTCCCGAGTAAATCGTCAGGGCCACGGTGATCCACACCAGCACAGGCCCTCCTTCCCACCACGCCCGAGCCCACCACGTCGATGTTTCATTCGCGTAGTGCAGTTCTGCGATCGACAGCAGCGCGAGGAAAAAGATGATCGTGACCATTTGCCATGATGTTTTTTGTTTGCCGAGACTTTCTGCCGGAAGAATTCGCCCCTTTGCGCTGGCCATCAGCCGCAGACCTGTAATGAGAAAATCGCGCGCAACAACCGCCGTCGCTGCCCATGCCGGCACGGCTTTGAGAGGAACAAGTGAAATAAATGCTGCTGCTACCATGATTTTGTCTACGAGCGGATCCATTAATTTGCCGAAGTTGGTGATGACGCCGTAGCGACGGGCAACCTCGCCGTCGATAAAGTCCGTGAGACCGGCGATCAAAAAAATCACGAGCGCGGCCGTACGCGCATAATGCCAGGATGAGCTGAGCAACACTACAAAGAGCACCGTCAGCGCCAGTCGGCTCAGGGTAAGTCGGTTCGCCCAATTCATATTGTAATCGCGGCGTTGTACGCAGCGTGATCCTCCTTATCAGTTCTGAACCGGGGCCGTTTCCAAATCGGTACCTTCTTCTTCAACTCATCCACGATCCATTGAGCGGCTCGAAACCCTTCGCCGCGATGCGGACTAGCGACGGACACGATAAGTGATGGTTCCCCAACCGCGATAAATCCAATTCGATGGTGAATGGCTACGAGCTCAAGTCCAAATTCCTCTGCCGCTTGTTCTGCAATTCGTTTCAACTGGTGCTCTGCCATTTCACGGTGCGCCTCGTAGTCGATTCCATCGATCTCGCGGCCGCCTTCAAACCTCCGCACCACTCCCCAAAAGTCGATCATTGCTCCTGCATCGCCATGAAAGTTTTTCGCCGACGCCTCGAGCGGCGATTCAGTTACCAAAATTTCACAAACGATATTTGCCATGAGATTGAAACGCTCGCTACAGTGGGTTCTTTTCTATTGAGCAGCCACAAAAGGAGATACGAAAATGAACACGAATCAATGTGATATTGGCATGATCGGCCTCGGTGTCATGGGCGAAAATCTCGTCCTGAACATCGAATCCAAGGGTTTTTCTGTTGCCGTGTTCAACCGTACGACGGAGGTCACCGACAAATTTGCCGCAGGACGCGCCAAAGGGAAAAACATCCAGCCCACGCAGACGCTGGAGGAATTTGTGGAGGCGCTCAAAAAACCGCGAATCGCAATGTTAATGGTGAAAGCGGGCCCGCCCGTGGATTCCGTGATCAGCCAACTTGCTCCGTTGCTCGAAAAAGGTGACGTCATTATCGACGGTGGAAACTCGCTTTTTACCGACACGCAGCGACGGGAGAAAGAACTAGCGGAGAAGGGTATTCATTTCGTCGGGATGGGTGTTTCTGGCGGTGAAGAAGGGGCGCTCAAAGGTCCGTCGCTCATGCCTGGTGGCTCGCGCGAGTCATGGGAAATCATCGCTCCGATCTTCCGCAAGATCGCTGCGCAAGTCGATGGCGAACCCTGCTGTCGATACATGGGACCTGATGGCGCCGGTCATTACGTGAAGATGGTGCACAACGGTATCGAGTACGGTGATATCCAACTGATTTGTGAAGCTTACGCTATTCTGAAGGACATCCTGGGCATGGATGCGGCGCAACTTGCCGACATTTTCGAGGAGTGGAACAAGGGCGAACTCGAGAGCTATCTGATCGAAATCACGTCGCTGATTTTCCGTAAAATAGATCCCGAGACAGGCAAGCCTTTGGTGGAAATGATTCTCGATAAGGCGGGCCAAAAAGGAACGGGCATCTGGACGCTTCAGGCTGCAATCAAGCAATACGTCGTCATTTCCACAATCAATGCCGCAGTCGAAGCTCGCGTGATTTCTTCGCGAAAAGAAGAACGCGTGGCAGCGTCTAAAATTCTGCCACAACCGAGACGGCGAACCTTCAAAGGCAATCGTGATCGTTTCATCGACGCCGTGCGTGATGCTCTTTATGCGTCAAAAATTATTTCATACGCGCAGGGAATGGAGCTTCTTCGCTCGGGAAGCGCTACTTACGAATGGAACCTGAACCTGAGCGACATCGCCACGATATGGCGGGGCGGTTGCATCATTCGGGCGAAATTTTTGAACCGGATCGTTGAGGCATATCAGCGCGACCCCGCATTGCACAATCTTCTGCTCGACAGGTATTTCACAAGAATCATCAAACGAGCGCAGCCGAAATGGCGGCTGGTCGTTTCGACAGCTGTCAAATTCGGCGTAGCGGTCCCCGCGTTTTCCGCCTCGTTGGCGTATTTTGACAGTTATCGCTCCGCCCGACTGCCAGCGAATCTCCTGCAGGCGCAACGCGATTTTTTTGGCGCGCACACTTATGAGCGCATCGACAAGCCCGGAGTCTTCCATACCGAGTGGCTCGAGCCTGAAGAAAAACCCGCCGAAAAACCGTCCGAACTGAAAACACCCGAGCCGCATCACGCCGGAGAGTGAGAATTCGTGTAGCGAGCAAGAACGTCACCCTGTGTTCTCCACCGTGCCGACTTGAGGCGTTTACGCTGGTGACCGAAGATCTTTCGTGCAAGGGGCTCGAGATTTTGATTCGATCACTTCTCATCTCGCGATCTGGCACACTTATGATGCTGCGGTCAAAGCGGAGCTTTACTCAACGTGCCTGGCGACCGTTACGGGGATCTATTTGATCGACCCTATTCCTTTGCAGAAGAGAGCACTCGACAGCCTGATCAGTTCTTCTCAAGTTACGGGAATCGTTGTGACGAATTCGAATCATCGCCGCGCCGCGGTGCAATTTGCCCAACGGTTCCAGGTTCATATTTTCGCCCATCGCGAAACGTTGCCGGACGACGAGCCGAATCGGTTCACGACCATTGCTGATGGCGAGGAAATCAGTGACGGATTGCGCGTGATTGGCATCGAGGGCGCGGCACCCGGCGAGATCACGCTTCATTACGCAGGCAATGGCGGAACGCTGATTGTTGGCGACGCCTTGGTTAATTTTGAGCCGTATGGGTTCTCCTTTCTACCTCCAAAGTATTGCTCGGATGAAAAACAGATGCGCGGCTCCCTGCAAAAACTTTTGCATTACAAGGCCGAGCGAATTCTTTTTGCACATGGCACGCCGATTCTCTCGAGGGCCAGTGAGCGGTTTAGAGGTTTGCTCAAGAGCAATTTGTGACTCTCATGTGTATATCCCCATATCCCTGCGGCTGTTGCGTCCGCTTGCTCCAGCGGACGATCACCCGATGCGGTGAGAACAGCCGCCGCCACCGCGACGTTTGTCGATGATCATGACTCCGGTTCAAGGCGGACCAATTGCCCGTTTTCTTCGATTGATCCGCTTCTCACACACGATCTTCGCGCTGCCGTTCGCTCTTGGCGCGCTCATCGTCGCCGCTAATGGCTGGCCGTCGCTCCGAATTCTTTTGCTAGTTATCGTCTGCATGGTCCTTGCGCGCACGGCCGCCATGCTTTTTAACCGGCTCGTCGATTGGTCACTTGATCAACGCAACCCACGTACTGCATCGCGCCACTTGCTTATTTCAAAATTATCGGCCCTGATCTTGCTGATTCTCAGCTCCGCCGCGTTTCTGCTGGCGGCATCCGCCATTAATCGGCTGACTTTCTTGCTCGCTCCTGTCGCGCTCGCGTTGATTTTTTTCTATTCGCTCACCAAGCGGTTTACCAACGCAACGCATTTTTTTCTCGGATTAGCGCTGGCCATCGCTCCCATCGGGGCCTGGATCGCTCAGACCGGAGGCATTGACGTTGCTCCGCTCGTGCTTGCGGCCGGTATAATTTGCTGGGTCGCAGGGTTCGATCTGATTTACGCCACGCAAGATTACGATTTTGACCGGCGCGAAGGGATTCGATCGCTGGTTGTGACAATGGGTATCGCGAGCAGCCTGCGTCTGGCGCGATTGTTGCATCTGATCACGTTTCTGACCCTTATTGGCTTTGGTGTTCTAGCGAAACTCGGCATGGTCTATTACTGCTCACTTCCCCTGATCGCGGCAGCACTTGCTTACGAACACAAAACCGAAAAGCGCGATATCGCCGGAATCAACCGCGCGTTTTTCCAAAGCAACGCGTTCGTTAGCGCGGTCTTTCTTGTTGCTGTTTGCGCAGACCGATTGCGTTAGGTATGGGCGCCGCAGCGCGCCGACCCTACCAGCGACACAATTTCTACATCGCGTTTAACATGGCGACGCGCCGCTCGTGGCGGCCGCCGTCGAAACCGGTCTCAAGCCAAATCCGGACAATTTTTAGCGCCAGGTCTTCGGGAATCAGACGTTCACCCATCGAGAGTACGTTCGCGTCATTGTGTTTTCGCGAGAGGCTAGCCGACTCTTCGTTCCAGCAAAGTGCGCAACGGACGCCGTGGACTTTGTTTGCCACCATCGCTTCGCCGTTGCCCGATCCGCCGAAAACCATGCCGCGATCGCACTCGCCGCGCGCCACTGCTTCTGCTGCCGGACGGATAAAAAGCGGGTAATCCACCGGTTCCTCGCTGAACGTGCCGAAGTCTTTCACTTCGTGGCCCAGCGTCCCAAGCAATTCTTTTACCTTTTCCTTGTAACGAAAACCTGCGTGATCTGAACCGAGTGAAATTTTCATCGGACACGAATTACACGAATTCGTAGGGATTCATAGCATTCGGGTCAATTTTCGCCGACATGAAGGTAGTGCATGCGTCCCGCTTGCATTGTCTGTATATGCGCAAGCGAGGACGCATGCGCTACTTCAATCCGCCGTGCAATTTCGTCAGTTCGCTCCAGAGTTCGCGTTCGCGTTCAGTCAGCTTTTTTGGGATGTTGATTTGAACGAGGACGTACAGATCGCCCCGTTTGCCTGAGACTCCGGGCAGACCGCGCTCGCGCAGACGAAACCGCTGCCCGCCTTGGGTACCAGGCGGAATTTTCAGGCGGACTTTTCCTTCGAGAGTCGGCACAAGCAAGTCACTGCCCAGCACTGCTTGCCAGGGCTGGATTCGCACCTCATGAATCAAATCGCTGCCTTCGACTGAAAAATCCGGATGCTTGGCCAATCGCACTCGAAGAAAAAGATCGCCGCTTTTTCCACCACGCGCGCCGGCTTCACCCTGCCCACGTAAACGGATCCGCTGCCCCTCGCGCACACCGCGAGGAATCAACCGTGCAGCGCTTCTTCTAGGGTGACCATAATATCCGCTTCCACATCGGCGCCGCGTTCGGCTGTCGCAGTGCGCCCGCCAAACCCGCCGAATGCGGATCGACCTCGTCCTCCACCGAAAAATGCCTCGAAGAAATCGCTGAACCCGGTGCCGCCGAACTCGAACTCGACACCGCCGCCGTCGCCACCCCATTGATAAAATCCGCCGCCGGGTTGCTGTCCTTCCCACTGCGGTGGCGGCTGGAAACCGCCTGGCCGATTCCAATCGGCTCCAAGCTGATCATATTTCTTCCGCTTCTCCGGGTCGCTCAGAACCTCGTACGCTTCGTTGATTTCCTTGAATTTTTCTTCGGCGGCTTTCTTGTCCTTGGCAACATCAGGGTGGTACTTGCGCGCCAGCTTGCGAAAAGCGCTGCGAATTTCGTCCTCGCTCGCCGTTTTCGGCACATCGAGCGTTTGATAATAATCTCGAAATTGAACAGGCATTTGCTCAACGTTGTGCGTCTGCGCAGTTCGCGCAATAGTTTCTCAAGTACGGCAACTAAGGGTCACCAAGACCGCAGATTTATTTTCGGCGATCCGTTGCCTCCTTTATCCTAGTTGTGCGAGTGTCACGCGTGCGCGAACTGGGCAAACTCATTGTGATCATTGGCGTGGTCGCCACGCTGATTGGCTTGGTGATGTGGGGCGGCTTCGCGCCGAAATGGCTGGGCCGATTGCCCGGCGACATCCGGATCGAGCGCGAACATTCGTCTTTCTATTTTCCGATCGCGACCTGCATTATTCTCAGCATCGTTCTTAGTTTGCTTCTATCGCTCTGGTCGATGTTCCGACGCTGATTTCACAACGACGGGCACAACGGATCACAAAGGCCGGTCTTAATTTAGTATGAGATTCTGCCATGAACGAGGCCAAACAAACTAAATTGACCCGTCATGTTGCGCGCCTGGTGCGTTGCCGCCGTTGCCCTCGCATGCGCTCGACGCCAGTCTCCGGCGGTCCGATCATGAGCGACGTGATGATCGTCGGGCAGGCGCCCGGACCGCGCGAACCGATGTTGAAACGGCCGTTTGCGCACACTGCTGGGAAAACGCTTTTCCGTTGGTTCGAACAATTTTCCGGAATGAACGAAGTCGCCGTTCGCTCGAGAATTTATTTCGCCGCTGTCTGCCGTTGTTTTCCCGGCAAGAATTCCACGGGCTCGGATCGCGTCCCCGCGCCGGATGAGATTCGCAATTGTGCGTTGTGGATGGATGATGAGATTCGAATTTTGCGGCCGCATCTCATCATTCCCATTGGTCGGCTCGCGATTCTGCAATTCATCGACTGTGCAAAGCTGGAGAACGTGATCGGTCGCACATTCCGTGTCACGCGTTCCGGCCACCGCTTCGACCTGATTCCGTTGCCGCATCCCTCCGGTGCGTCTCCGTGGCACAAAATTCCACCTGGCAAAGCACTAACCGAGCATGCGCTCAAACTTGTCGCGCGTCATCCTGCCATTGAACGTCTCTCACGGGCGGCACAGAGGTCAACTCGGGGAGCCTTGGAGTCTTTGCGTGCTGTGTGAGCTTTATGCGAGAATGTGCCATGGAGACTCCAACGCGTGCTGACATTGCAGAATCGGATAAATGGGACCTGACGCATTTGTTCGCCGATGTCAGCAAATGGCACAAGGATTTTGCCCGGTTACAACGTGAGTATCCGAAATTTGACCAGTGGAAAGGCAGAGTAGGGGAATCGGCGCAAACATTGGCCGCGGTGCTGGAGTTTGAAAAATCGCTCGAGCTGAAAATTGAACGCGTCTATCACTATGCCTCGCTGCAGGTAGCCGAAGACAGCACCAATAACGAATACCTCACGCGCATCGGCCAGGTTCAAAATCTACTTACAAAAATCGCCGAGGCCGCTGCGTTTGTTGTGCCGGAAATCCTGGCAATCGACGATGAACGGTTCGCCAATTTCGTCGCCGATCCGGCGCTGAAGGATTGGCGAATCAAGCTGCACAAAATCCGGCGGATGAAACCGTATGTGCTTTCCGTGCCCGAGGAACGTCTGCTGGCGCTCAGCAGCGTCGCCCTCGGTGGTTACGACGACACGTTTTCGCAGTTGACCGATGTGGATATGAAGTTTGGCATCCTTGTTGACGAAGCCGGACGCAAACGACCGCTCACCCAAAGTTCGTTCAGCTCATTTTTAGTAAAGCGCGAGCCTGAGCTGCGCAAGCGCGCATTCCATCAATTCTACGCAGAATTTCGCGACCATCAGTACACGCTTGCCGCATCCCTGGCGTATTCAGTTAAGGCGAATGTGTTTCACGCGAGAGCGCGACATTATTCATCTGCGCTCGAGGCCGCACTGTTCCCAGATAATGTGCCGGTGGCAGTTTATGAGGGTCTGATCAAATCTGTCCGGGCGAATCTGAAACCGTTGTTTCGATATTTCGATTTGCGGCGACGCGTCCTTGGTTTGGACGAGCTGCATCATTACGACACGTACGTTCCGCTAGTTCCCGAAATCGAGACGCGGTTTGCCTTTGATGAGGCGATCGAAACGGTGTTGAACGCGCTCGGCTTCCTTGGAAAAGAATACGTCGATGTGCTGGCCGAAGGTTTGCGTTCGAGCCGGTGGTGCGATCGTTACGAAAGCAAAGGCAAACGCAGCGGCGCATTTTCCTCTGGCAGCTACGGCGCGCCGCCGTATATCCTGATGAATTACAAGCAGGACGTGTTCGCCGATGTGTACACCCTCGCGCATGAGGCGGGTCACTCGATGCACAGTTGGCTCTCGCAAAATTCACAGCCGTTTCAGGATTACGAGTATCCGATTTTTCTTGCGGAAGTCGCATCGACCTTCAACGAGGAACTGCTCACGCATCACCTGTTAGAAGCGACCACCGATCCCAAGATGAGGGCTTATATCATCAACCGCGAAATCGATGACCTTCGCGGCACGCTGTTCCGGCAGACCATGTTTGCCGAGTTCGAAAAGGTTATCCACGCCATTGACGAAAGCGGCGATGCGTTGACGCTCGACGTTTTCAAATCGGAATATCACCAGCTGCTCGAAACGTATTTTGCCGAGAATTTCGCAATTGATCCGGAACTTGATCTCGAATGCCTGCGCATCCCGCATTTCTATCACGCATTTTACGTTTACAAATACGCCACCGGCATCTCTGCCGCCGTGGCGCTGGCGCAGCGCGTGCTTTCCGGCGAGCCGGGGAGTGTCAAGGCTTATTTGAAGTTCTTGCGTTCCGGCGGCTCCAAATTTCCGCTCGAAACGTTAACAGCTGCAGGCGTGGACATGACAACGCCGGCGCCGATCGAAAGCACACTGCAGTTGTTCAACCGTCGCCTCGAAGAATTAGAAGAGCTGTTGGTGTGAACAAGGAGCGGCGGTCTCCAGTCGGCCGTCGCTCGAGTGCAAATCGGCAACAGCTTTTTTGTGAGCAACTGAACGTTTTGCAGCTTCCTACATCATTCGAACCAATAATCCAGCCATCCGTCGGACCCTTTTCCAAAGTCGCCTTCAAAACCGCCCTCGCCGCGCAGGCCGGAAAGATCACTTGTCCCCGAGCCAGGAATGACAACCATGTCGCCTTGATCTTGCCGTCCTCGACGGTTTCTGAACCTTGAAGCACGAAGGTGCCCTGGCGTCCGCCCAGTTTTCCGCGGAATCGTTGCACGCTGACGAGGCAGGCAGATCAATTGTCGCGCAGGACCTGCAAAGCCCGAACTGGTGATTCGCCATCGATATCTCCAGTGAACGTTTCGATTAGACGGATCTCAACTAATGCCGGGCTCACGGTTTGGTCGTAGGGCTTGGCTTCAGAATTCTGCACGGTAATCTTCGCTTTAGCTCGTTTCCGCGTGTGCGGCTCCGTCTGAGATTGCGCCGTATTCATATTTGTCTCCTTCCCTGACTCAGCGCTCGCTGTCAGCCACGTACTGAGACAGAAGATCGTCAGTATTGCCATAGCTCGGACGCTCATAATATTTCTCGCTCCTATTTTGATATCGAATCTATCAGGCATTGCGTTTGCCTTGGCCTTTCAGAGAAACGCCCCTACAACTTTCAACATGCGGCTCGGTCTGGAAAAACTTCGCGGGCGATTGAAAGCGTTGTTTCGGGAGAATTTCGAGAAGCTTGGCGAACTCGGTGCGGCGGTTTCGGTTTGGGAAAACGGCAAGCAGGCGGTCGATCTTTATGGTGGATTTTGCGACGCCAATCGCGAGAAACCGTGGACGAGCGACACGATTGTGCTGGTCTGGTCTGCAGCGAAAGGAATCGGGAGCGCGTCTTTGTTGCACGTGTTACAGCAACACAAGATCGAGCTCGATCGACGTGTGGCGGAGTTCTGGCCGGAATTCGCCCAGGCCGGTAAGGACAAAATTACGCTCGCGCAGTTACTGTCACATCAAGCCGGTCTCTGCGCTTTGGACCAGCGAGTCGATGTGCTCGATTACAATGGAGTCATTCGAGCGCTGGAGGCGCAAGCACCGTTGTGGCTACCCGGAACGGCGCATGGTTATCACGCGCGCACGTTCGGATTTCTACTGGACGAACTCGTCCGCCGGATCGCCGGCAAGACTTTGTCCGGTTATTGGCAGGAAAATTTTGCGCGTCCACTCCACCTCGACTTTTGGATCGGCTTGCCAGAAAAGGAGAATCCGCGAGTGGCAACGATTTACGCTGCGAAAAGAGGAAAGCCGCCCGAGCCAGCAAAATTCTATCGCGATCTTGTCACGCCCGGCACGCTGGCGAGAAGGGCGTTTACCTCGCCATATGGCTTAAATGTGATCAGCAAGATGAATGATCCGCAGATTCGCGCGTACTCCATTGTTTCTTTCGGCGGCATCGGCAGCGCCTCGGCGCTTGCAAAATTTTATTCCATGCTTGCTAACGGCGGAAAAGTAAATGGGCAGACTTTCTTTTCACCAGAAACAATCGAACGAATGACAACCACACTATCGGACGGCATGGACCGCGTTTTTCAAATTCCAACCGCATTCTCGGCCGGTTTTATGAAAGACTCACGAGATGCAGCGCGGAGGATCTTTGGACCATCCCCAGCATCGTTTGGACATCCCGGCGCAGGCGGCATCCACGCCTTTGCCGACCCGGAAAACAAAATCGCTTTCGCGTACGTAATGAACCAAATGGAGCAATCGGTTCTGCCCAACGAGAAATCATTGCGACTGGTGGACGCGGTGTACAACCTTCTGTAGGGACGCTCTCAGGGCGCCGAAACGCGGGACGACGATCAGAGGCCACCGCGACAATCATTCATCAATCGTCGTGACGAAGACCTTTCGTGAATGTGGAGCACGACGATGTTCGAACAGGAAAATGCCTTGCCACGTTCCGAGCTGAATTTTTCCGTCCATGATCGGAATGGTTTCGCTGGTGCGCGTCAGGACCATGCGGATGTGTGATGGCATGTCGTCGCCGCCTTCCGCATTGTGCGTGAAGTAATCGGCGTCTTCGGGCACGAGGCGGTCGAAAAACTCTTCCAAATCGCGTCGCGCGGTAGGATCGGCGTTTTCCATGATGACAACGCTGCAACTGGTGTGCTGAACAAAAACCGTAACGATTCCATTTTGCACACCGCGCTGATCGAGCTTCGACTGCACTTCATCGGTGATCTCGTAAAGACCCTTGCCGCGGGTGCGGACTTCAAGTTGGTCGTGGTGAATGCACATGCAATCCACGTTATTCGGCGCCGACCTATGAGCAAAAGAAGGAGCTCTTACTCTGCGATTTTGTAAAATGTCCCAATCTGGCTGGCGACATTAGGAAACATCGTGACCTTCGTGGTCTTTGTGTGAACTGTGTTGGAGATACGAAGCAATGAAAGTCCGCGTGCAATTCTACGCGCAGTTGCGTGAACTCATCGGAGTTCATGAGTTGGATCTTGAGCTTCGGCAAGGAGCGACTGTTCGGGAACTGCTCGACGAAGTCTATGCACAACAGCCTCAGCTCCGGGCGCATGACAAAAGCATCTTGGTTGGCGCGGGCCTGGAATTCGTAGGTCGCAATTATAAGCTGAATCCGGGCGAGGAAATCGCGATCATGCCACCGGTGCAAGGCGGATGAGTTTGGCCGCGGGCATCCTGCTGTGTCGTTAGACTGCCAAATCGCCACCCGTGCCGCGCTTCAACGGACAAATGCCGCGCTTTTTTGCGCTGGCGACGAAATCCAGAAATTCGCGTGCTGGTGCGTTGAAGATCATCGTCGCTGCTTTTTCGAGCGCCTGCGATGTGTTGAGTCCGCATAGATAAACAAGCTTGAATGCTTCCTTGATCTCGTTTCGATCGCCTGCGGTAAGTCCAGCGCGGCGCAGTCCGACTGTGTTCAAGCCGAAAACGTAATTGCGCTCTGCTGCGATGACGAATGGTGGCAGATCCTTGCCGAATGCGGAGCTGCCTTGCACCATCACGAGCCGGCCAATCCGCATGAACTGGTGAAAAGTTGATTCGCCTCCCAGGAATGCGCCGTCGTCGACGCGAACATAACCAGCGAGTAAGCAATTGTTCGCGATGATCACGTCATTTCCAATCGCGCAATTGTGACCGATGTGCGCTCCAGCCATGAGGAAATTCTCGTCGGCGATTTTTGTGGCGCTCCCATTGGGACTGCCCCGGTGGATGGTGCAGTACTCGCGGATGATGTTGTCATTTCCAATTTCAACTTTGGTGTTTCGTTCTGGCGAAAACGAAACATCCTGCGGCGGCGCCCCGATGATAGCGCCGTGTCCGATAAAATTTCCGTGTCCGATTATGACCTCGCCTTCGATCACGACGTGCGATTGCACGACGGTCTTATCGCCAATTGTTACCCGCTCCCCAATGATCGAAAACGGCCCGATCTGCACATCGTGGCCGATTCTTGCATTCGGATGGACGATAGCCGTGGGATGGATCTTCGCGTCCGTCATGTTTCGGATTTGCCTTCGAATTTCAGATCTCCCTGCCTACAACACACCAGCTTCCTTGAAGCTGAAATATCCGGGACTTCCTTCTAATGGCGCGCCGACAATAATGTGATCGAGCAATTTGATTTGCAAAAGCTCAGCCGCTTCAGCTAGGCGACGCGTCAGACTGTGGTCGGTCTGGCTCGGCGAGGCATCGCCGGAGGGATGATTGTGCACCACGATCACAGCGTAGGCGGAATAAGTAATTGCCGGCCGAAAAATTTCGCGCGGATGCGCGATGCTCTCGTTCATACTCCCCAGCGAAACCGATTCCACGCGTAGCAATCGGTAGCGAGTGTCGAGCAAAATGACGCGCAATGATTCGGTGCGCAGCATACGCATTTCGTCACCCAATAGCTTGTAGACCAATTCTGGTGAATCGAGTTTTCGCTGTGACAACCGCTCCTGCGCGAACCGTTTTCCCAAATTGAACGCTGCCACAAGTTCCAATGCTTTTGCGGGGCCAATCCCTTTGATTTCACTCAGTTCTTTGACTGAGCAACGGCTCAGCTCCGCGAACGATTTGTATTTGTCGAACAACTCGCGGGCGACATCCACCACGTTCATGCCCCGCCGGCCGGTGCGCAGGAGGATTGCGATCAATTCCGCATTGCTGAGGGCATCAACACCTCGCGCAAGTAATTTTTCCCGCGGCCGCTCGTCTTGCGGCATTTCGCGGATTTTGAGCTGCGGCATAAATGTGGGGGAGTGACCTTATCGCCGCGGTCGAATGGGATCCAGACTGGGACCTCAAAGCCCGTCCCACATTTTATCACACGCGGAGTTGACCGAACATATCGCACAATGCCTCGCCGAGCGAAAACAGGGCGTCAGTATAACGATTTGGCTTAATACCATCGAACGCGCATTGCGCTTTGCGAATCAATTCGCTGCCCACAGCGATTGATTCGCTTAATGCACCGTTATTCGCGCCATTCTTGAGAAGCTCAATCATCTCTTCGATTTTTTCGTCCAGCACCAGCTGGCAACAACGTTCGCGTTCAAATTCCGAGGCGGACCGGAGAAAAATCAAAACCGGCAGCGTAAATTTTCCCTTGCGCAGATCGGTCCCGAGCGTCTTTCCGGTCACGCTCTCAGTGCCGGCAAGATCGACGCAATCATCATAAATCTGATACGCGGTGCCCACTTGAAATCCGTAATTCTTGAATGTTTCGATCACGTTCGGGTCGGCATCGCTAATCACGGCGGCCAACTCGGCTGCGGCCGAGAAAAGCGATCCGGTTTTCATTTGCACGATGCGCAAATAATCCTCAACGGTCAGATTGAGATCGAACCTGCGCTGCGTCTGAATCATTTCGCCAGAGCAAACCGTCGCGGCCGTGCGCGCGATTTCTCGACCGATGTCGGAGTTTTTGAAATTTGTCGATAACGTCAGCGCGTGCGCGAAAAGACAGTCGCCCAGCAAAACGCTCAACGAATTTCCCCAGCGCGCGTTTGGCGTGGGCTGTGACCGGCGTTTTTCTGCTTCGTCCATCACGTCGTCGTGCACAAGTGTTGCGATGTGAATGAGTTCCACGATCACGGCGAGATCAATGTGGCGGGAATCGATCCTGCCTGTCGCGCCGCCTGCGAGCAGAGTCAGAAGCGGCCGAAGACGTTTGCCGCGGCTGCCGACCGCATAAACGACGTATCCTTCGATTGCGGGATCGAATGCCGCTGCCTGCTGCGCGATGCGCTTATCGACTTGTTCGAGATGCGGTTGAACTAATTTGGCCACTTCAGCGAGCGAAAACGCCGGTGAGCCGCCCGCGCTCGCAATCGCGCTGCGTTTCGTGCTGGATTGCGTGCGGGCGAAGAGTTCCACCACGCGAGAATAACGGGGCGACAATAGTAGAGCAAGCTTGTAGCTCGCTTTCTGCCCAACTTTGTGACTGAATGCTGGCGCTACATTCTACGGAGCCAGGAATCAGCTCCGTACTTTTGCCGAGCTAATTCGCGCGCCCGCTGCAAAAGCCTCTTAGTGATCTCGCGCCGGCGGCATTCTGCCGATAGAGTTCCGGCAAATTTTCGGGCTAGGTCTTTGTCGATCCTGATGCTTTGAATACTGCCCTGCTGTAACACTCCGCGGCGGGTCCGGCGTTGCGCTGCACCTGCAACCTTGCGGCCATTGATCATTACGTCGGCACGCACGGGGTTCGCGAAACAATGTTCGGTGCTGGCGCTGACGGTTGCCTGCTTCACAACCGTAATCCGAACGGGGTCAACACCCCCGGCTACGATAGCGCGTTCACCAATTCCGTTTAGCGATGCGCATAAAGCGCGATGAATGCTTTCGTAGATGACGATCGATGATTCAGCGAACGCCTGATCGCGTGCCGGAATTACAATCGAGTAGGTGAGATCGTCTTCGTGCAAAACGATGCCACCGCCGGTCCAACGCCGGACGAGGTCGCGCTCGCTGGCGTAAATCGCTACGTCGGCGAATTTCCCGAAATAGCCAAATGACAGGGCAGGGGATCGCCAGCGATAGAAGCGAATGGATGGCACCGTTGCCGACTCCAGCAGCGCTTCATCGATGGCCATGTTCACCGCCGCCGAATGCGGGGTCGCGTCGTGATAAGCGTGAAGCGCAGCGAATAGCCTTGTTGTCATGTCGAGCGGAGTCGAGAGATCTCTGATTGTTTCGGGACCACATTGTTAGGCCTTTACCTTTGCACACGCCTCCAGGGCAACGTCGATTGCCGTTGGCGTTCTTCCGTGCAGGGCGGTCTCAATCGGGGCTATAAGCATCGCCAATGCTCGGTTCGGGATTTGTCACCAGTATTTGATCGGATCGTGAATCTGAATCTGTCGACACAGTAGCGTGCGGTGCACTGGCCAAATTATCGCCCGGTCGCCAGGGGCTACTTCCATTCCCAGTATTCGGAGTGTGTATTGCCCTGTGCGTCTACTGCGTATTCGAATAGCACCGCCACTTTGTTAAGACGTGACCATCGCTTGGGCATGGTTTGGAAATAAAGCGCGCCGCGATAAGTCGCGGTCCCGGCTTTGTTCCTTACGCCCACACCTTCGCCCGTCCATGTCGCTATTTCTCCGTCCCCGATCACCATCACACCCTGGCCTTCGCCATATTGAGTCCCGTCTGTACGGAGAACGGTGCAATAGGTGCCCGTATCGCTTACATTTGTGCCCAGCACAGATCCAGTTGCCTGGAACGAGGTTTCCATCTTTGGGTCTCCGCCAAGGTTCGGCAAGACGCGCTGCATAATGATTTTACCTGATATTTCGCCAATCTTCTCGCCTAGCATAAAAGTTCTTCTTTTCCTTTAATTACTTTTGAATTACGGGGTTCGACCGGCAAATCCTAGCAAAATGACATTGGAGCTTCAGAATTCGGAGCGGAAAAAAGTTCGCGATTGCCAGGGCAGAAACAGCCAACATCCACTCTTTCTGACCGACCCGTTGAAAGAGGCGACCGGCGGTTCGCTCCCATTCCCCCTGCGACCACCGCCGGTCAATCAACCGAAAGACGATTACAACTGTTGGTCAATCCAGCTCGGCTGGAAGCATCCAACTTAACTCACGTCGCCGTGGTCCCGTTCATATGCCCGAATTGCGTTCCGGGTTTGTGGCCCCAAGACTCCGTCAACAGATCCGCGGTAATAACCGGCGCGTTGCAGCCGGCGTTGTAATTCGGCAACTCTGGATTGGCTGGCCTCGCCATACTGACCATAGCCATTTTGATTTTGACCATAGCCATTTTGATTATAGCCATAGCCATTTTGACCATAGCCATTGCCATTTTGACCATAGCCATTGCCGTATCCGTACCCGTAGCCATAACCATAGCCATAGGGATAGCCATAACCGTAGTACCCGTACGGATACGGGTCCCAGCCCCACCACGGACCTCCACCCCAGCCCCAACCCCACCACCATGGAAAGCCGAAGCCACCGATGAAGACGACGTTATTGCGAACGTGATTAGGATGGCCGTGCCAGTGCCAGTTGTTGCCGTGCCGGTTGTTGCCATGAAAGTTGTTGCCGCGAAAGTTGCCCATCGCGCCGCGTCCAGCAAAATGACCGCCATTAAAGCCAGGGCGACCCCCACTGAAGCCAGGCCGGCCCCCACTAAAGCCAGGCCGGCCGCCACCGCCGCCGCGTGGAGCAGCAGTCAGGATTGGAGCAGCCAATATCGCCGCAAAAAGGCAACTCAAGAAAACTAAGAGTTTTGAATTGTTCATAATTGATGGGTTTCTACCTCATTAGACACCGCAGGTACCGCAAAGTCTCGTTTTATTTTATGTGGCAACGAGTAAATGAAACCGGCGGCTCGCGCGTTTGCGTTGTGACGCCGCCGGTGACCGATTTGAACGGACCTGACGGTTCCTTCCACTTAGCCTAACCCCAATGTGTCGAGCAGCGGACGGCTAATCCGCCCGTCTACGACCAGGCCATTTCTGGTTTCAAAAGCCGCGATGGCGCCACGGGTTCGCGGTCCGATAACTCCATCCACTACGCCGCGGTAATAACCGAATTGGCCGAGGCGCCGCTGCACGGCTGCGACCAATGACGGGTTATAGCCGTAAGTTGGTGTGTAGTACGAGTAGTTGTTATAGGAGCTGTACGGATAACCGCCCCCGTACGAGTACGGGTAGTATCCCCCGGATGTTCCATAACCCCAATTGGAATACGGCCAGCCCGAGTAGTAACTGTAGTACGGGTAAGCCGATCCACCGCCATAGTAGCCAGTGCCACCGTAATAGGCGTTATTGCCATAGTAAGTGCGCGCGCCGCCGTAATAACCGTTACTGCCGTAATAAGTTGTCCCGCGGTATTGAGGGCCCGCGTAATTGCGAGTGCCGCTGTAGCGTGTCCCAGCATGATAGCGCGTGTTGCCGATGCGAGAGCTTACGTTTTGTCGATTTTGCTGATAGCGATGGCCCGGCATGACCTGTGTTGTTTGCGGAGACGTGCGTTTTGGCTTCGACGTCGACGTACCTGCCGATTTCTTTTCAGGCTTGCCTAAAGCAGGCGACGCGATCAGCGCACCTGCAGCCAGGCAGGTTATAAAAACTAACCCTTTCGTTTTCATGATATTGTCCTCCCTTTATTTCAATTTCACAGAGCGCTGCCCCCAAGTATTCGCGCGCCGCAGACGGGAACGCCCCGGCGGAGCTTAGAGCTTGGGCCTCGCGCGATGTACTTCTGATTCGTAGCCGCAAGTCGGTGCGGACGCGTGGTGAGCCGGCCGGTAAAACCAGTAACGATCTGCAGTTTGCGGCATAGAATTGTTTCTGGTCAGCGCACGCCCATTCCCAGTATCATGCAGGGACCAACAACGATGAAGCGGGTCGCGATAGTTCTATTTGTCGGTATCAGCTTGCAAGGCGATTACGCGGCACAGCCGGAACGCAGCACAAGTCCCTCGCGCCAATTTGTGATTTACGGCGCTGACCCGAAGATCCGCGGAGCCGTCTCCAGCCTTGCAGAGCAGACGAAAGCCAATCTTCTTGCCCTGCTCCGGCAGCGCGATGACTGGAAGACGCCCGTGGTGGTGAACTTACAGTCGCAACAGGCAAATCTTCCAGAGGTTCCGCCAGCTGACCTGCGGTTCAGTCAGACGGGCTTTGGTATCAAGCTTCAGCTGGACCTTACCATCTCCAAGAATCTCGACGTTTCGGTTGTCGAACGTGAACTGGTCCGCGCGGTTTTGCTCGAAATGATGTACCGAAAACAAACGAACATCAGTGCGGGTGCAGTGCTGGCTGAGCCACCCGATTGGTTGATTGACGGCGTCCTCGCGCTTGCGCCGGGGCGCGACCCCGGGCCGCTGGTCGAACCACTTGCCAACACGGGCACACCTCTGGCACTGAAGAAATTTCTTCGCCAACGCCCGAGCATTTTCGACTCCACGGGTCGCACGCTTTATCGCGCTTATTCGTTTGCGTTCGTGCAAATGTTGCTCAGTGAAAAGGACGGCGCTGTCCGATTGGCGCAATACATTGATCATCTATCCGCGTCTTCAAATGATCCGCTGGCGGACTTGGCGGCGCAGTTTGCGTTCCTGGCGGACGACGCAGAGCGGACCTGGCAACTCGCCTTGAAGCAATTGAAGAGCGCTCAGACATTTCCGTTACTCACCTTCGCTGAAAGTGAGCGGCGCCTTGACGAATTGTTGCGCGTGAAAATCTCGGAACTGAACAAGCCGATGAAAACAGTGCGCCTCGACGAATTCACGCGACATAGACTTTCTGCCGGTGAGAAGATGGCCCTGGAACAGTTGAGACGCGATTTACTGTTCTTTGTTCCCCAGGCCAATCCGGTTTTGCGTCCGATCGCGCGTGAATACGAGGCTATCGCAGGACTCCTTTCTCGCGGAAAACGGCGGGGCATGGCAAAGCGTCTGCTGCGGCTCGAGGCCACTTGTCAACGACTGGTCTCACGGATGAGGGAAATTGACGATTACATGAATTGGTTCGAAGCGACCCAAATGAAAACTGTCAGCGGCAACTTCACTGGCTACCTCAAAGCGGTGGATCAGTCGCAGCTCCAACCGCCAAGGCGGCGCGATCCACTCTCCATTTACGTGGATGTCGTGGCGGATCAGTTTGACAACTAGGTCGCTAGAGCAATCGAGGAATCGTGGTCTACGAAGCCGTCCTTAGTGGCAGAACCACTGCGACAACGCAAAATCGACGATTTCGGGTTTGAATCGCTCGCAGTTGCCGGTTTGGCATTGCCGATTATCTTTAAGCAGTCGTGTTGAAGGGCACGTTTTCTGTTGATGCAAAAGATTGGATTCGCCGAAGCGCTCGAGTCGGTTATCACCAATGACCCGCGTTATCACCGGGACGGCTACATCTTTTTGCGCGACGCGCTCGACTTCACAACCAAGCAACAAAAGAAGATCAAGGGCGTCAGCGTGCGTCATGTTACCGGGCCGGAATTGCTCGACGGCGTCCGTCAGTACGCGTTGAAGGAGTTTGGCCCGATGGTTATGACGGTGTTCGATAGCTGGGGTATTCATTCCTGCGAAGATATCGGACACATGGTTTTTAATCTGATCGGCGCCGGCGTTTTCGGAAAAACCGACGAGGATTCGATCGAAGATTTCAAGAACGTTTACGATTTCCAGCAGGCGTTTGTGCAGCCGTTTGCACCTGCAAAACAGGAACCGGATAAACCGCCGGCCCAATTGCCCGCGGCCAGACCCGCCACGTCGACGAAGTGAATTCTGCCAGGGTGAATTGAACGAAAATTTCGCCTTGGCTGTCGCTCATCAGCTATCTGACCACCGATTACTGAGCTTTAGTAACGCTCACCAGTTTAAATGTTTCAGTAATGCATCGCTTCCAAGTATCGAAACTTGTCGCATCCGCTCTATTGTTCGCCATGGCTAATTTGAAGGCTGCGCCGCCTGAACCGTTGCCCATGATCGGGTTTCCGCCGAGCACGGCGCAAAAATGGATTTTGCCCAACGGTCTGACTATCATCGTGCAGGAGGATCACAGCGCGCCGGTAGCGAGTGTGCAGGCGTGGTGTTCCACGGGAAGCGTCGATGAAGACCAGCACCTCGGCGCGGGGTTATCCCACATTCTCGAGCACATGCTTTTCAAAGGGACCAAAACGCGCTCTGCCAATCAGATTGCACAAAGCATTCAGGACGTTGGCGGATACATCAACGCCTACACTTCGTTCGATCGAACGGTTTTTTGGATCGACGTCCCAAAAGATGGCGTCAGTACAGCGCTCGAGGTTTTGGCCGACGCGATGATGAATTCCAACCTCCCACCAGACGAGTACAAAAAAGAACAGGAGGTCATCCGGCGCGAATTCGCGATGGGCATGGACGATCCCGATCGCATGGCCAGCCTGCTGCTTTTTGCAACGGCTTATCAACGGCACCCGTACCGGTTTCCGGTCATCGGCGAACTGGAGATTTACAACCAGCTTACGCAGGAGCAGGTAATGCAATATTACAAAACTCGGTACGTGCCGAATAATCTCACCTTCGTTGTTGTCGGCGACGTCAATGGAGAAAAGGTGCAGCAACAGCTGAGTGACTTGTTCATTGCCTATCCGGAGAAATCGCTCAAGCCGGTATTCATTCCGTCCGAACCGCCGCAACTTGGCCGTCGCGAAGTGCACAAGGAATTTGCGACCGAGTTAACTCATTTCTCGATGGCGTGGCACATTCCGGAGGTGACGAGCCCGGATGTTCCCGCGCTCGATCTGCTCTCGACGATTCTTGGCGATGGCCGCAGCTCGCGGCTTTACCAGCGCGTGCGCGAAGAAGCCGGCCTCGCGTTTGGCATATCAGCGTTTTCCTACACGCCGGGCGATCCGGGCCTTTTTGGCATCGATGCCACACTTGACCCGAAGAAACGCGAAGCCGCGGAGCAATTGGCACTGCAAATCGTTGACGAAGTAAAACAAACCGGCGTAACCGCAGACGAATTGGACAAAGCGAAGAAGATCATGCTGAGTCAGCATCTCGGCGCGCTTACTACGATGCGTGGTCAGGCATCGGATATCGGCTCGAATTGGTTACTCACGCGGGATCTCAACTTCAGTCGCCATTACCTGGATGCGGTCCAGCAAGTGGCGCTCGATGACGTGAAGCGTGTCGCCAAAACTTATCTGACCGAGAATAATCTGACGGTCGTCTCGTTGAATCCAAAGGGCTCGCTCAGCGGCAAAGCTGAGCTGGTCAAACCGGTTGCCGCTGGTGAGGTTCAAAAATTCGAACTCTCGAATGGATTGCGATTGCTGGTGCGGGAAGATCATCGATTGCCGCTCGTGGGAATGGGCGCGGTTTTTCGTGGTGGCTTGCTGGCTGAAACTCCGCAGGACAACGGCATCACGCGTTTGATGACGAAAGTGCTTTTGAAGGGAACCAAGACGCGCACCGCCGAGCAGATCGCCAACGAGCTTGAATCAGTGGGCGGCTCAATTTCCAGCGAGGCCGGAAATAACAGCTTCAGCGTGTCGCTCGACGTCATGAAGCCGGATGTGAAACGCGGCGTCAGTCTGCTCTCGGACGTCTTACTCAACGCCACGTTCCCTGAAAAAGCGATTGCGCGCGAAAAGGAAATTCAGATAGCAGCCATCCAGCAAGAGGAAGAACAACTCACGAGCGTCGCGCGTAACATCATGCGAGAAGCCTTGTTTCCGCAGCACCCGTATGCTTTGCGTTCGAACGGTTCTGTCGGTGCCGTCCAGCACCTGACTCAAAAGGATTTACTCGATTTTCGTGATCGTTACGTGGTCGCAAGGAACGGCGTGATCTATGTCTTTGGTGACGTTAAAGCGGACGAAATAAAGCAACTCGTGGAGCAAGCCCTCGGCAACATGAAAGCCGGCGCTCTCACTTTAATTGACGCAAAGGCGTCCATGCCACTGGCGAAAACGACGATGGTGGAGAGCCGCAAGGACAAGGCGCAGGGCGTGATCATGGTCGGTTTTCGCGGCGCGAGCCTGTCCAGCCCCGATCGGTACGCGCTGGAATTGATCGATGAAGCAAGCAGCGATCTCGGATCCCGTTTCTTCATTCGCATTCGCGAGCCTGGCTGGGCTTACTACGTCGGTGCTAGCGAGATGCAGGGGCTGGTACCGGGACTTTTTGCGTTTTATTTAGGCACTGATCCGCAGAAGATCGAACCGGTGAAAGCCGCTTTGCTGGATGAAATTCACAAGCTCGCCATTGAGGGTCTTACTCCCGTTGAATTACAGCGCGCGAAAAAGAAGCTGATCGGCCAACAGGAGATCGCCAATCAAAGCAACGACGCCTTCGGTTACCATTGCGCACTCGACGAGCTTTACGGCCTTGGTTTCGATTACTATAAGGTACTCGAGCATGACGTGAACGCCGTCACGCTTGAAGACGTCAAGAAAGTGGCCGCGAAATATTTTCGCGATCAACCGTACGTTCTAGCCACCGTGCGGCCGCCCGAGAAAAAGTGACGAGTGACGAGCAAAAGCGTGCTATTTTGAGATTCATCACTCGTCACCTGTTACTCATCACTTTGCCTTATGCCTGAAGTCCAAAAAACCGTCCAGACCGGCGAGATGACCCAGCGCTTCATCGAGTTCGTGATGATGCATGCGCAAAATGCTGCGCTGTTTCTTGGCCAGATTCCAAATCCAAAAACCGGCCAACCCGAAATCAATTTGGACCTGGCGCGGATGTTTA
>WNFR01000699.1_pt1 | contig 35987 bp, 38 predicted proteins | sample 5400221 | NCBI WGS metagenome assembly WNFR01 (sample SAMN13153357, study PRJNA577476) | soil metagenome | isolation source: 40 cm soil under Madrone tree | place: USA:California | collected 2016-06-14 | reverse complement strand
TCGGCTATTACGGCGCGTACGCGGTGACGATCTACCTGACGGTGCTGGGCCGGTTCTCCATCGGCGCGCTGACGTTCCTCGCCGGCTCGTTTCGCGCGAGTCGCGATCTGATCCAGCGCATCCTGCTCTCGCTGTCGCAGGTGTTCGAGCAGAGTCTGTACCTCTCCGACCTGTTCACCTTCTTCGACGTCCAGCCGCGGGTGACATCCAAGCCGGGAGCGCAGCCCGTGCCGCTGCCGATCCGCCGGGGATTCGAGTTCCAGGATGTGGGGTTCCGCTACCCGGGCTCGGACCGCTGGGCGGTGCGTCACCTGACGTTCACGTTCGAGCCGGAGGAGCGGATCGCGCTCGTCGGGGAGAACGGAGCGGGGAAGACGACGCTCGTGAAGCTGCTGGCGCGGCTGTACGATCCGGACGAGGGCCGCATCCTGCTCGACGGGGTGGACCTGCGGGACTACGACTTGAGCAGCCTGCGAAAGAACATCGGCGTGATCTTCCAGGACTTCGTGCGCTACGACTTCGTCTTGAAGGAGAACATCGGGGTGAGCCAGGTCGAGGCGCTGGAGGACGACGCGCGGGTGCGCGAGGCGGCCCGCCGCAGCCTGGCCGACTCGGTCGCCTCCCGTTTTGCGAAGGGCTACGACCAGATGCTCGGCCGGCGATTCGACGGCGGAGTCGAGTTGTCGGGCGGAGAATGGCAGAAGGTCGCGCTGGGGCGCGCCTACATGCGCGACGCCCAGGTCCTGATCCTCGACGAGCCCACCGCGTCGCTCGATGCACGCGCCGAGTACGAGGTGTTCCTGCGGTTCGCAGAGCTCACGAAGGGAAGGATGGCCGTGCTCATCTCGCATCGCTTTTCGACGGTGCGGATGGCGGACCGGATCCTGGTGCTCCAGGGCGGCGAGCTGGTGGACCAGGGGACGCACGAGGAACTGGTGGCGCGGGGTGGGCTCTACGCCGAGCTCTTCAGCCTGCAGGCGGCGGGGTATCGGTAGGGGATGCGGCGTCCACACGATTGGAAGGAGGGGACATGTCGACGGTGAGTCAGCGGTTCTTCGCCCTCGCGTTCGCGATCCTCGCGATTAGCGTCCCATTGCGCGCGCAACGCAAGACGAACATTCTCACGGCCGAGGAGATCGAGCGGGCGAAGTCGAGCGCGTCCACGGCGTATGAAGTCGTCGAAATGCTGCGCCCGCGCTGGTTCTCGAAGCGGGAGCTCGCCAAGATTCCGGGGACGCCTACTGAAGCGCTGCAGAGCACTGGAGTTCGGGTCTGGCTGAACGAGCACAACGCCGGTGATGCGGATTACCTCAGGACGATTCCGGCGGAACGGGTTCTGCAGATGCGTTGGTACGGCGCGAACGAGGCGGCGAGCCGCTTCGGGCCCACAGACGGACAAGCGGCCATTGAAGTGACGCTCAAGCGATAGGGGCGTTGCGATCGAGCGCGGTGCTCGGGTGATGGAACCCCAGGTGGCCGTCACCCCTCCGCGCCGACCGTCGGACGCTCGCTGGTGTGCTGCGAGCCCGGCCGGCAAAGTGGCCATTCCTCGCGGCGAGCGCTGTCTGGTTCATGTTGGACTGATGCTGTTGTGGCGCGATCGCCCGTACTCGCCAGGCGAGATGCGCCTCTCGGTTCTCGCCTGGAACGCCGTGGCCCTCGCCTCAATGCCCTGGGTGTGGCACGCGGCTTCGCTGGCGCCTAGGTAATCACGATCCCGCTTCGAACGTGAGGGCGTGAAGCAGTCCGGTCGTGAGCCCTCCCTGAACGACCAGCTTGCCGAACTTTGTCCGGGCGACGAACTGGCGATCGAAGTGGAGCGGATTGTAGTCGCCCGTCAACTGGGCGAACGCTTTCACGTGCTCGGCCGTGAGCGTGAGACTGCGGGAGGCCCGCTCGCCGACCGTGGCCTTCACGGGCCGTGGTCGAGCGCCGCGACGAACGGCCCGAAGTACTCCTTCCATACCGCCGCCGCGGTGTGCGTGCCATGGCCCCGCGTCCGCTCGCTCGTGGGAATCAGGATGTACCGCGCCCGCTTCACTCTCGGGATCAGCCGCTCCATGAGCCCCAGCTCCGGAGGATTGATGAAGTCGTCGGCCGAGTTGATCGCGAGCACCGGCACCGTGACGCGATCGAGCGCGGCACTCGGGTCGTAATCACGTGACGCGTCCACCTGGTACATCAGGTCGTTCGCGTCGGTCTCGGCGAAGCGGGTGTCGAGCCAGCGAGTGATGTACGCATCGGCCGAGTCTCGGCTGGGTCCGAGGCGCTGCTGCACCAGGGGCGCGCTGCCGGCGGTAAACAGGAGCTGGAGCGCGGCGCGCAGGCCCCGGGGCTGGCTCGTATAATCGCCGCCTTGCCAGTCGGGATCGGCCCTGATGTCGTCGATGATCATCCTGCGCCACATCCGGTTGCGCCCCGCGATCTGCGTCGGAATGCAGGCGAGGGCGACCACCCCGTCCATGACGTCCGGATACCGCTCCGCCCAAAGCCAGCTGTGCATGCAGCCCATCGACGTGCCCACCACCAGCAGCAGGTGAGTCAGGTGGAGTCCGTCGGTAACGAGCCGGTACTGCGCCGTCACCATGTCCTCGTACGCGTAGCGCGGGAATCGCGCGCGCAGCCCGTCGCTCGGCTTGGAGGAACGGCCGTGCCCGATGTTATCGGGCAGGATGAGGTAGTGCGTCGCGGTATCGAGCGGCTGGCCGGCGCCGTACAGCTCGCCCGCGAACAGCGGCGACAGGAACTGGCCACCTGATCCGCCCGTGCCGTGGAGGATCAGCACCGCGTTCCGCGCGACGCCGGCGGCGTCGCGCCGCGGGCGGCCGAGCGTGCGGTAGTGCAGCCGCAGCTGAGGCAGCATCTCGCCGCTCGCGAATCTGAAGTTGTTGAGGACGAAGCTGCCGGTGTCTCCCTGGGCCGCCGCGGCCGCGAGGAGGAGGAAGATCGCCGGGCTCATGCCAGATAGCGCTCCCGCAGGATCGCGACGTGGTGGCGCTCGTGGCCGGCGATGATCCAGGCGAGCGCGCGCACGGTAATCGGGTTGTTGTTGGCAGTCCCCCGGCGCGCCAGGGCGTCGGAGTCCAACCCTGAGAACAGCGCAATGGTCGCCCGGCGCACCGCGTCGAATTCGGCCGCGAGATCCTTGAGGGATCGCGCGTCGAACCGTCCGGCCGGCACCCACGCCTTCTCGTCGAACCCCGGGAGGGGGTTCTCGTCGGCCCGCCCGAAGCCCAGCGCGCGGTAGCAGAACACGCGCTCGCTGTCCATGAGGTGACCGACCACCTCTTTGATGCTCCACTTTCCCGGCGCGTAGCGATGCAGCGCCCTGGCCTCGGACAGGCCGGCGAGGAGCTCCTGCGTCTCGCGCTGCTGGTCTTCGAGGACCTTCAGGAGGTTCCCTTTGGGGACCTTGGAGATGTAGGTCTCGTAGAAAGGCACATATTCGGACGGCTCGGGGCGCGGGATCGCCGCGGCCGTCATGCGACCCTCCGTGGACCCTTGGGCGTACCTGCCTTGCCTTTGGCGGGTCCCGGGAACCGGGCGAGCCGCGCCTGGGCGTCGGGCATCCGCATGATGACCTGCTCCAGCTTCTCGAGGTAGCCCGGGTTGTTGAGCAGTCCCCGCAGCTCGGTGAGGAACGGCCGGAGCCTCGCGAACACCATGATGTGCTCGCCGTTCGCGTCCGCGAACATCTGCTCGTCGATCGCACCGTGCAGTACGAGCGTGGCGGCCATACCCCAATAGGTGGTCACCATTCGATAGTACGCGCTGCGCTTTCCTCGATACGCCTCGAGCACGTCCTCTGCCGTGCGGGGGCGGAACTCCTCGCGGAACCAGGCTCGCGCCTTGCGCAGTACCGGCTCGCGGCGCAGGTCGTACAGCTTGAGCAGCAGATCGGCACTCTCGTATTTCGTGGTCATCGGTGGCTCCGTTTGGCGGGAGACCAAAAAGCTACGCGGGCGCCTGCGCCGCGGCGACCCAGGCCCGCCAGGTCTCCTCCGCGGCACCCACGGTCAGCTGCTGCTGGTGGCGGACCAGCGGCATCCGGAGGAGCAGGGGCTCGAGTGTGAGCTTCTCGAGCCAGCGGTCCTCGGAGCAGAGCGCCGACTTGAGGCCGAGCTCGGTGAAGCGCTTCGCGTCGCGGTCGATCAGGGCCTGCACCCCGAACTTCTGAGCGAAACGCCGCAGCTCGCCGAGCGACGCGGCGCGTTCGTTCAGGTCGACGAAACGCGTCTTGATCCGGCGCTCGGCGAAGAACCGGAGGACGGCGCGAGTATCGGCGCTCTTGCGGATGCCGAAGATCTGGACTTCCACGCTAGCTTCCCGTGGAAAACCGGACCGCGCCCAAGTCCACCAGTCCCTGCAGCGTCTGGCGCAACTCGGCGGGATGCAGGCCCGCTCCCTGCGCGAGCTGCTCGAGCGTCCGCGTGCCGTCGGCGAGCCCGATCACCGCCGCCACGCCTGCGTCGCTCTTCGCCACCGCGACCCGCCCGTGCGGCGACCGCGCGACGAGGAGTGTCGTGGGCCGCTCGGGCGCGTGCGGCACGTCCGTCCACGGCTGGAGCAGCTTGGGCAGGACGGTGGGAAGGTCGTAGGCAAGGTCCAACAGCACCGTCCCCTCGACCGTCTCGGGACGGGACCGCTCGCCGCTCACGGCTCCGGCGGCACCAGCAGGATCTCGCCAAACCCGGGCTCCCGCCTCGACGACCATCATCGCCTCCTCGTACCGCAGGAGATCCGCCAGAAAAGGAATGGGCACCCGGCCCGCCGCAACGTGGGCCGTGACCAACCGCGCCACTGCTGCCGCCGTCTCGCGGCTGCCCAGGACGAGTGTGGGGAGGAGCGCGTCGAAGGCGGGAGACTTGAGGATGGCCTCGGGCGCGCGGCCTGTCACGCGGGCGAGGGCGCGCGAGTACTTGAAGAAGTGGACGATGCGCTCGTGATAGAAATGACGCGCCAAGAACCGCGCGTACCGCTCCACGCGATCGGGGTCGGCGAGCCCCCGGCGCCGCCACTCCAGCGAGGCGCGATATGGGGCATCGGCGAGCGCGCGAATCACGTCGTCCTGCAGGGCGCGATCGCCCGGCGTGCTGGTCACGGCGTGTCCCCCGGGTCGCAGCGGCGCAACCGCACCACGGCCGTTCGCCCGTCGGAGACGACCTTTTGGCCGGAGACGTTTCGCGCCTCGGTCACTGCCCCGGGCAGACGCATGTAGTCGAGGAGATCGCCGCACCCGCTGGCCTCGAGATCGTGCACCACCCGGTCTCGCTCCCCGTCGATGTGCGACTCGATGCGATGCGTCGCCTGCGGCTCCCACGGCTTGAAAATCACCCCGACATCCTTGTTCGCGGCGCCGACCCATACGAGCGAGAGACTGTCGAGCAGCCAGATCCTGATGTGATGACGAATCCGGACATTCGGACCCGCCAGCTCGTACGCGAGGTCCTGGTGGCGTCCTTCGAAGTACTGCGTGCTCACGGGGGCGGTCATGGCGGGCCGGCTCGCGATCGCGGCGGTCACCTCCCGCGTGACGGTGAGGAAGGACCGCTTCTGCGTGGGGAGCCAACCGACCGCCCGGAACGCGCTGTCGATCTCGGCGGCCGTACCGAGCAACACCACATTGAACGGGTCGCCCAGCACGGTCCCCGCGCGGTTTTCGGAGCGGGGGACGAACTTCGGCAGCGCGGGCATCTCGGTCAGCTCGCGATGTGCCGCCAGCGGCTCACACCGGTCCTCGTTCGGCAGAACGAGCGGCTCCGTGAGTCGGATGCCGCCGATCTCTCCGCTCATGATGCGCATGGGCGGCCCCCGGCGCACGAGCGAGAAGCCGCCGAGCACCGCCACGGGGACGGCGTCGAGATCGACTGCCGCCGCGACGCCGGCCGGCACGAGCTTCCTGCCCACCCCCGCAATGGACGTCTTTCCGCTCGACACCAGTCCCGAGTCGACGAGTCCCCCGCGCGGGGCATACTCGAGCGTATCGAGCACCGCCGAGATTGCCGCCCAACGCCCCGGACGAATCTCGAGCGAGTCAAAGCGGAGGCCTAATCGGCCGTGCCGCCCGAATCGACCGCCGCCCTTCGAGACGACCACGTGCCCCTTGGCGCGCACGTAAGGGGGCACGATGACGCAGGAATCGCGCACCACGGCACCCATGGTCTGCACCAGCACGGTGGTGCCTACGGTATCCCTGCCGCTCGTCACGCGCTGCACGAAGCGAATCGGGATGTGGGTGCCCGCCGGGAGCACGACGTCCGAGAGCAGCAGCGGCAGGAGCACGAGGGCGATCGCCCTCATAAGGCTCCTCGAATCCGCTCCACGCTCCGGAACAGGACGTCCGCGGTCAGGGATGGCGAAAACGCGTCGAACGTGACGGCCTTGGCCCGGGGGCAGCGGCTCACCGCGTGGCCGGCGAAGGCAAGCATCTCGTCCGAGGGCTCGGCCGGTGCGATCCACGGACCCGCGAGGTCGTCGTCATGCGCGACGCCCGCGACGTGCAGCTCCACTACGTGCTCGAGCGGGAACTCCGCGAGCCAGCGCTCCGCCGCGATGTCGTGGTAGTGCGCCTGGAGCCAGACGTGCGGCAGGTCGAGGAGGAAACCGGCCCCTGTCGCTTCGAAGAAGCGGTGCAGCCACACCGGCTCCGGCATCTGGCTCGCTTTGACGTCGAAGAAGCCGGGGATGTTCTCCATGACGAGCGGCTGGTCGAGGCGTGCCTTGAGCGCACAGGCGTTGCGGACGAAGCGGTCGAGGAACGCTTCCGTGTAGAGCGGCGGGAACACGTAGTTCAGGTTGTAGCTGCCGTCCTCGGTATGGAGACACTGGAAATGCTCCGCGACCCAGGGTGAACGGTACAACTCGGCGAGCGCGCGGGCGCGCTGGATGGAGCGCTCGTCGAGCGGCTCGGACAGCTGCCCCAGGTAATCATGAAGCAGCAGGGTGTAGCGTCCGCGGATCGACGGCCACCACGGGTCGCTCGCCGCGGGGGGATCCGCCATGGCCAGATGGTCGATCCCCTCGGCCCTAGCCAAGTCTGCGCCGAGGTGGGGATTATAGAATGCGCCGACCATCAATTCCCCACGCCGCATTACTCTACTAACCCCCGTTCGGCGAGTTGGTCACAGAAGACCTTGACCTGCGCCGCGACCATGGGGGTTGCGTGACCGTCCGTCCACCGGGCGGCGATCGTTTCCGCGCTCGTCTTGCCGTCCAGGCGCTCGACGATGAACCGCTCGCGCTCGCCCCATGTGGTGGCCTGCCGCTGGAGCCCGTCCGAGGCTCGCACCAGCGGGAACACCTCCGCGACGATCCGATCGACCTCCGCCAAGGCGCCAGGCGTCAGGGGTCGGGTGCCAACGAGATTCTGCTCCACCTGCTCGCGGCTGCGCGCGCCTGCTAGGACGATACTGACGCCCGGCTGTGCGAGGACCCATGCGAGCGCGAGCGCCGGGAGCGTCATCTCGAGCCGTTGGGCGATCGAAGCGAGCCGCTCCATCACTGTTCGACGGCGCTCGAACTCCTTGCCCTTGAACCAGTAGATCTTGCTTCGGTGGTCCGCGGCGGGGAACTCCGGGGGGGCGGCGTACTTCCCGCTCAGGAGTCCTGCAGCGAGGGGTCGGTAGGCCAGGAACGCGACGTGGCGCTCCCGGCACAGCGGCAGCTCGCGCTGCTCCACGTCCCGATCGAACACGTTGTAGGGCCCTTGGTAGGCGACCACGGGCGCGATCTCCAGCGCCTGCGCGAGCTGGCGCCGGGTGGCATTGCAGAGCCCAACCCCCAGTGCCTTTCCTTCCTCCTGCAGCACGTGCAGCCGCTCGAGCTGCCGCTCCCAGCCTGCGAGCGCTTCGTGCAGCTGAATCAGGTCCACGTACTCTGTGGCCAGACGCCGCAGGGACGCCTCGAGGGCGCGGCGGGGGTCGTCGCGGGGGCCGACTTTGGTGGCGATCGCGACGCGGTCGCGGTCGCCCTTAAGCGCGCCTCCCAGCAGGCTCTCGGACGCGCCGTCGCCATACGAGGGAGCGGTATCGAAGAAGGTGATGCCGAGCTCGAGGGCGCGGTGGACGGCGGCGAGACGATCGCTTTCGGCCGAGGTCGCGCCCCATCCCGTTCCCCCCAGCACCCAGGCCCCAAACCCCAGACGGGGTCCGGAGGTCAGGAAACGCAGCGGGGGCCCGACATCAGTCCGGGCCCCCGGGCGCATCTGAACCGCTCCCTTAGGAGTGGCAGGTGGGCACCAGCTCCGCCGTCTCGACGATCTCGGGACGATGACAGCTGGGCACGAGCTCCTGCATTTCGACGATCTGCATGCAACCTCCTTCGCAAAGACAGAATCAAGGAAGACGGCCGTTCGGAGAATCCTACGGGTTGCCGTCACACCCGTCAACCGGTAACTCTCAACGCTGCATGATCTCGATTCTTACGCTGCTGACCGAGAACGCTCTCGCGGACGAATTCGTTTCCGCGTTTCACGCGAGGCGGCTGCCGGAGAAGTTCTTCTATTGGTTCCCCCTGTCGGTCCGCGCCTGGCTTGCCCTGTGCTCGGACGGCGCGTATCGCAACTTCGTGCGCTCGCGTTCGTTAATCGTCGGCTCCGGCGCTGAGCTAGCGCGGCTGTTTCCGGTCGCCCCGCTCGAGGTCGTGAGCCTCGGCGCGGGCCAGGGCGACAAGGACCTGCTGCTGCTCCAGGCGCTGCGCGCGCGTGGCGCGCGCGTGTCCTACGTCCCGGTGGATACGAGCCAGGCCCTGCTCGAGATGGCATGTGCCGGCGCCCTGTCCGCGGGCTTCCCGGCGCAGGGGATCAAGGCCGACTTCACGAACCCGACCCATTTGGAGGCCCTCGCTGCCGAGCCTGAGACGCCGCCCCGGCTCGTGTTGCTCATCGGGAACACGCTCGGCGCCTTCGATCCGATCGCGGAGGCGCGCGACCTGGCGGGGCTGCTCCGGCCGGGCGACGCGCTGCTCCTGGATGGCGAGATCTACGCGGGGAACGCGACGGTGGCCGGCTACGACAATCCCCTCAACCGTCGCTTCGCCTGGGCGCCGCTCAACGCCGTCGGCATCCGGGAGGCCGACGGTGAGCTGGTGTTCGAAGCAGCCGACGATACACGCCTGCCCGGCCTGCACCTGATCCCCAAGCATTTCCGGGCGGGCCGGGACGTGGAGGCCCTGCTCGGCGGCGAGGTCCTGCGCCTGGCGCGCGGCGAGCGGCTCGCCATGAATCACTCGTATAAGTACGCCGCGGACACGTTCCTCCGGATTCTCTCGGAGGCCGGGCTTGCCCCGCGCTGGCAGGGACGGAGCGACGACCAGCGGCTCCTCATGGCGCTCGTGTCGCCGGCATGACGAAGCCGCTCGAGGTCGCGGGCCTGGGCTACGACCTGCCGGGACGGGGGAAGGGGGAACGGAGGAAAACTCGCCCCCTCGTGCGGGACGTATCGTTCACCGTGGCCGCGGGAGAAACGCTCGTCCTGCTCGGCAGGAGCGGGTCGGGGAAGACCACCACGCTCAAGCTCATCAACCGCCTGCTGGAGCCGACGTCCGGCGAGGTGCGGGTGGCGGGGGAGCGCGCGGCCGAGTTGCCGGTGACGCGTCTGCGGCGCCGGATCGGCTACGTGATTCAGGACGTGGGCCTGTTCCCCCATTTCACGGTGGAGCGGAACGTGGGGCTCGTCCCGCGGCTCGAAGGGTGGCCGCCGGCGCGCATCGCCGCCCGGGTGCGCGAGCTGCTGGCGCTCGTGGGACTCGACCCCGACACCTTCATGAAGCGCTATCCGCACGAGTTATCCGGCGGACAGCGCCAGCGCGTGGGGGTGGCGCGCGCCCTGGCCGCGGACCCGCCACTCCTGCTCCTGGACGAGCCGTTCGGCGCGCTCGATCCGATCACCCGGGTGGAGCTGCAGCGCGAGTTCGCAGCGCTCAAAGGGCGGCTCGGGAAGGGCATGGTCTTCGTGACGCACGACGTCCGCGAGGGCCTGCTGCTCGGCACCCACATCGGGCTCATGCTGCAGGGCAGCCTTGCATTTCTCGGGACGCCGGACGAGTTCCGGAGGAGCGACCATCCGGAATGCAGGGCATTTATGGCGGCGGCATGAGCGCGACTGAACTCGCGGCTCGGCACTTGCCGGTAAACCGGCTTGCCTTCCCGCCTCAGCGGGAGATGCCGAGCCGCGGCCTCAGCCGCGCACAGGGCGCGCCATGAGCCTGCTGGCCTTCTACTCCCGCAACTCGCAAGAAGTCTTGGGGCTCGTGGGCCAGCACCTGTATCTGGTCGCGATCTCGACGGGCGCGGCGATCGTCGTCGGTGTCCCACTGGGGATCCTGCTCACGCGGCGACCGACGTGGCGGGGTCCCGTGCTGGGTGTGGCAAATGTGTTCCAGACGGTGCCGAGCCTCGCCCTGTTCGGGTTCCTCATCCCCCTGCCGTTCATCGGCGGCATCGGCGCGACGACTGCCATCGTCGCGCTCGTCCTGTACGCGCTCCTGCCCATCGTCCGCAACACCTACGAGGGGGTAGCCGGCGTGGACCCGGCCGTGCGTGAGGCGGGGCGGGGGATGGGCATGACCGACTGGCAGCTGCTCACGCAGGTCGAATTCCCGCTTGGGTTCGGCGTGATCCTGGCGGGAGTGCGGGTCGCGACTGTCGTGAGCATAGGCACCGCGACCATCGCGGCGGCCATCGGCGCGGGCGGGCTGGGTGTGTACATCTTCCGGGGCGTGGCGGTGGTGGACGACACGCTCATTCTCGCCGGGGCGCTGCCGGCGGCGTTGATGGCGCTCGCGGCGGACGGACTGCTGGGCGTCGCGGAGCGGCGGTTCGCGTGGCGGGCGAAATGACGGGCGGACGGTGGCTCCTCTCGGTCGCTCTGCTCCTGACCGGATGCGCCCGCCGCGACCAGATCGTGGTGGGTTCCAAGAACTTCACCGAGTCCGATCTGCTGGGCGAGATCGTGGCGCAGCAGATCGAGCGGCGCACGGCGCTCCCCGTGGGGCGGCGCTTCCACCTGGGTGGCACGTTCGTGTGTCACCAGGCGATCACGTCGGGCCAGATCGATCTCTACGTCGAGTACACGGGGACCGCCTACACCGCGGTGTTGAAACACGCACCCGTCGCTGATCGCGATAGCGTCTATCGCACCGTGGCGCGCGACTACGCGGAACGGTTCGGGCTCGTCTGGGGCAAGCCGTTCGGCTTCGACAACACGTTCGCCATCACCGTGCGCCAGCGCGACGCCACACGCTACGGCCTGAAGCGCATCTCGGACCTCGCGCCCCTCGCGTCGCGCTGGAAGGCCGGGTTCGGCTACGAGTTTCTGGAGCGCGCCGACGGCTTCCGGGGGCTCGCGAGCGCGTATGGACTTCGCTTCGCCGCTCCACCCACCGCGATGGACCTGGGGCTGACGTACCGGGCACTGGCGGAAGGGAAGGTGGACGTAATCGCCGGAAACTCGACGGACGGCCAGATCCAGGCCCTGGACCTCGTGGTCCTGGAAGACGACCGCCACTACTTCCCCCCGTATGAAGCTGCACCGGTGATCCGGCAGGTGGCGGTCACACGGCACCCGGACATCGCAGCGGCCCTGGCTCAGCTCGCGGGCAAGTTGTCGGATGCCGAGATGCGACGGCTCAACGCTCTCGCGGACGTCGAGCACCGGGATATCGCGACCATCGCGCGGGACTGGCTGCGGGTCAACCTGCCGTGAACCCGCGCTGGCAGCTGGTGCTGGCCGCGGTCTGCTTTTCCACCGCCGGCGCGGCCATCAAGTGGTGCGGGTTCGGTCCGTGGCAAATCGCCGCAATCCGCGCCTTCGTGGCGATGCTGGCGATCCTCGCGCTGATCCCTGAAGCGCGCCACTGGTGGAGCTGGCGCGTGGGGCTCGTGGGCGTGGCCTACGCGGGGGCGGGACTGCTGTTCGTGTTCGCAAACAAGCTGACGACAGCCGCCAATACCGTATTCCTGCAGGCGACGAACCCGCTGTTCGTAGTCGCGCTGGCGCCGTGGCTCCTGCGCGAGCGCGTGCGAACAGCGGACCTCGCGTTCATGGGTGTACTGGCAGCGGGCCTGGCCCTGCTGTTCGTGGGCGGGCGGCGACACTTTGCGACCGCGCCGGATCCCTTCCTGGGCAACGTGCTCGCGGCGGGGAGCGCGTTGGCCTGGGCGTTCACGGTCACGGGCTACCGCTGGCTGGCCCGGCGCGGTGGCGCGGACCACGGCCCGATCGCGGCCGCTGCGGCGTGCGGCAACCTGATCGTGTTCCTCGTATGCCTACCGGGGGCACTCCCCCTCGCGGCCGGGCGCGCCACCGACTGGCTGATCGTGATCTACCTCGGCGTGTTTCAGCTCGGCCTCGCCTACGTGTTTCTGTCGCGCGCGATCACTCGGGTGCCCGCGCTCGAGGCCTCGCTGTTTCTTCTGGTCGAGCCGGTGCTGAGCCCGGTGTGGGCGTGGCTCGCGCACGGGGAGATGCCCGGCCCGCTCGCGGCGATCGGCGGCGCCGTGATCCTGACGGCGACGGCGCTCAAGGCTTGGACCGACACCCAAGTGGTGGCCGCGTGAGTCCGCGGGTCATCATCCGGACCTATTTCGCCATCACGGGACTGTTCAACCTGGCGATGTCGCTCATCTGGGGCATCGATACTCTTTTCAAAATGGGCGCCGGGCTCGACATCCAGCAGGTGCTGCTCACGAACGCGGCGTTCACTCTCGGGTCGATGGTGTTCGAAGTCCCCACGGGAGTCGTGGCGGATACGGTCGGACGGCGCGTGTCGCTGCTGCTCTGCCTCGTCACGCTGTTCGTGACGACGCTGCTCTACGTGGCCATCGCCTGGCGGGGCGGGGGATTCTGGGCGTTCATGTGGGTCTCGGTGTTCCTCGGACTGGGATACACGTTCTACACGGGCGCCGTGGACGCCTGGCTGGTCGACGCCCTCAAGGCGAGCGGTTATAACGAGCCGCTCGAGCGGGTCTTCTCCCGGGGGCAGATGCTATTCGGGGCCGCGATGCTCGTCGGGACGATCGGCGGCGGCCTGCTGGGGCAGATCCGCCTCGACATCCCGTACCTGGTGCGGGCCGCCCTCGTCGTGCCGCTGTTCCTGCTGGCGTGGTTCCGCATGCCGGAGCTCGGCTTCACTCCTCGGGCGTTGGAACTCCGGCGGGTGCCCGCAGAGCTGCGGCGCGTCTTCGTCGAGGGACTCAGCTACGGCCTGCGCAATCCGGTTATCCGGCCCGTGATGCTCGCGTCGCTCGTCTCGATGAGCTTCATGATCTTCGGCTTCTACAGCTGGCAGCGTTACTTCCTCGATCTGTTGGGACGGAACCTCGTCTGGGTGGACGGGGTGATCAGCGCGTTGATCGGGTTGAGTCTCATCGTGGGCAATGCGCTCGTCGCGCCGCTCTCTCGCCTGGTGCGGACCCGGACCGGACTGCTGATGCTCTCGGCGGCGGCCCAAGCGGTGCTGGCGGTGACGTGCGGCCTGCTCACAAACTTTTTCGTGGTCGTGTCGCTGTACCTGTTATACGGCGTGGCCGTCGGGCTCGCGCTGCCCGTGAAGCAGGCATATCTCAACGCCCACATCCCCTCGGCCCAACGGGCCACGGTCCTCTCGCTGGACTCGATGTTCGCGAGCAGCGGCGGGGTGGTCGGGCAGACGGCCTGGGGCTGGGTCGCGCGCACGCGCTCCATCGGCACGGCGTGGGCGTGGAGCGGGCTGACGCTCCTCCTGGGCATTCCCCTCTATTGGCTGGCCCGACGCCGTGACCGTCATTTGGACACCATAGACTAGACGCACAGACGCAGCAGACGCACAGTGGTGAACAGTGAGAGTGAGCAGGTAATCCCATTCACTCCGTTCTGTTCTCCCCTGCGCGTCTGTGTGTCTACGCGTCTAGTCTTTCGTGCTGTCCTTCTTTTCCTGCTTGTCCTCGTATACGTCCTTCCGATCCTGCCGCAGATCCCTGCGATCCCGGCGCGCGTCGCGCACGTCGTGGCGCCGGTCGCGGCGATCCTGCCGCAAGTCGCGCGCCTCGCGCCGCGCCTCGGTGGTATCGCCGTTCTTCAAGTCCTGCCGTACCTCACGGCGGTCCTGGCGGATGTCTTTGGTGTCGTGGCGCATGTCCTTGCGGTCGCCGCGGAGCTCACGGCGGTCGTGGCGGACTTCCTTGCGGTCCTGCTTCACGGCGTTCGAGTCCTGGGCTGATAGCGCCGCAGGTGCGCTCACGGCGAGCGCCAGCAGGGCAAAGAGAGCGAGATGACGTCGCATACTGGGTCCTGGTTGAGGGTCGAAGGTAGACCCTACTACGGGCGATGCGTTAACAGGGTGACGCCGGTCACGCGCGCGCGGCGCGCGAAGCTGGGCAGCTCGTTTCGGTTCACGATGCAACAGCACGTGGGCTCCGGGCACTTTCCGCTGTGCCGCCGCGTTTTTATGACGCAGACGTTCTGTAAGGAGATCATGCAGTTGTCGGTCATGCAGGTGAAGGGAGAACAATATGTTGGTGTCACTGCTCTTACTCCATTCCATGGGCGCGCCGGCGGCGCCTTCGATAGCGCGCAGCGTCGCTGTGGACCCTCCGGTGCGCGTGTGGTTCAGTTCCGACGGCGATTATCAGTTCGGCGACAAAGCGAAGGTCTACGCCCAGACAGCCGAGGACGGCCATCTGGTTGTGCTGCGCGCCGACGCCAGCGGGCAGGTGCGGGTGCTGTTCCCGATCGATCCCGCCGGAGATCAGCCGATCCGCGGCGGCAAGAAATACGAGTTGAAGGGGCGAGGCGGCCGAGAGGCGTTCGTCGTGGGCGACACGACCGGCCACGGAACGGTGCTCGCCGCGTTCGCGACGACGCCTTTCCAGTTCGACCAATTCGAGAAGAACGGGCACTGGGACTACAGCGCGCTCGACGACCAGGCCGTCCGGGCCGATCCCGAAGCCGGCCTCATGGACCTGGTCCAGCGGATGCAGGGTACCGGGGTTCACTTCGATTATGACGTGGCGAACTACACGGCGTCGCCACCGCGCTACATCGGGTGGGCCTCGCCGTACGCATGGCCTGGCTGGTATGACCCGTGGTATGGGCCGAGGGTCGGTTTCGGCTTCCGCTTCGGATGGCCGTACTACGGGCGGGCGTTTGTCGGTCCGGGGCGCTGGCACCACTAGCAGCGCGGCGACGACGGCAACGGAGGGGGCCGGTGGCCCTCTCCGCTTTTTTTGTAGCTCAGGGGCGCTTGAACTTGGGCAGCTCGCCGCGGTGACGCTTCAAGAATTCCTCGTAAATGTGGCTGTCCGTATAATCCCGAATCTCGCCGATCCGATCGTCCCGAAACCTGAGGATGCAGCACGTCCGCTGGTCCATCACGTCCTTCGGGTCGGACTTCAACCACGAGCGCTCGCGGACCTCCACGATCACCCGCTCCTCCGCCTCGTACCAATCGCGCCAGACGTCCTGGTATCCCCAGTCGGCGGCGCCCAGGCCGGGCTCGCGGTTCCAGAGGGCATCGAGCACCGCCTCGCGGCCGCGCCATTCGCCGCCGATCCGGGGAGCGCCGGCCACCCAATAGACGATGTCATCGGTGAAGTAGCTCCCTGTTTCCGCTCGGTTCCCGGCGAACAGCGCCTTCTCGTACGCCTTGGCTACGTCCATACGACGGCTCATACGGTCATCTCCTCGATCTCCTCCGGCTCGGGCAGCGTACTCGCCTTCCGTCCCGCGCGTTCCATCGGCTTGGCCAACTCGGCCTTGTGCCGGTCGATAATGGTCCAGAAATCGATCGCGCGGTCGAGCAGCTCGTAGGCGGCCTCCTTGAGCGTGTCGCTCGCCCTCACCTGCCGCACGTTGTTCTGCATGTCCTCCGCATCCCAGCCGCGGGAGTGCGCGATGAAGGGGAAGGGGGGAAACACGAAGCCGAGCTCGGCCCAGAAGGTGAACATGGCGCCGGCGACCGCCTGGATGTTGTCCTGGCCGCCGGTGATGATGAACGCCGCCACCTTGTTCCTGATCAGCACCTTGTCCTGGATCGTGACCTGGTTCTGCACGCAGTTCAAACGCTCGATCATCTTGTAATACAGCGAGGATGCGTTCCCCCAGCGAATGGGCGTGCCGATCAATACCACGTCGGCCCAATGCACCAGCCCCTCGTAGACCGCCGTCAGCTGGTCCTCGGGATCGCGCTCGGTGATGGCGCAGGGCCACGTACAGGCGCGCGCCGCCTTCGAGTAGTTGCCCTCACAGTGGCGGAATTTGAGGTCGCGCAGCTTGATGTGCTGCGTATCCGCTCCGCGGCGCTTCGCCTGATCCAGGGTGTGCTCGAGCAGCGCGTCCGACGTGGAGAAGCGCGGGTTGACGTCGTCCATGGCCGTGGTGGAGATGACCAGCACGCGTGGCGGCGCCCCGGCGGGCTTGGGATGGGCCTCGAGCAGGTGCGACGGTTTGTGCTTGACGAGCTTCCGCGGCATTAGCGGCGGCGTCTGGACGTAGACGCCGTCCCGCCGCTCCTCGACCGCGAAGACGGGGACCTGCTCTTCGTCGTAGCCTTCCGGACCCTTGCCCGTGACGACGCTGTACTCCCAGGCGTGCCACGGACACATCACGAACTCGCCGTGGAGCCGGCCTTCGGACAGCGGGCCGCCTTTGTGGTTACAGGCGTTGCTGATCGCTCGGAACAGACTGTCGTGGTGGAAAACGGCGACCGACCAGCGGTCGAGCTTGAAGGCGGCGGGGACGCGAGCGAGCAGCTCGCCCTTATCGCCGAGGCGGTGCCACGTGGTCATGGGACGCTTCCGTTAGGGGCAGTGTAGATTGTAGCCCGCATGAAAGATCGGAGCGAGATCGGGATCGTCGAGGCGACGTCCCGGTACGAGGCTTGGCTCGCCGAGCGGATTCCCCTCGTCAAGGCCGATCTCGAGCTCAAGCATCACGCGATGAGCGCCGGGATCTTCCCCTTCCTGCGGGCCACGTTCTACCGGTGGGCGGCCCGCTGGCGGGCGCTCGTGGGTGACGTCGCCGCCGCCCCGACCGTGCTGGCCGTCGGCGACCTCCACGTGGAGAACTTCGGCACCTGGCGTGACGCCGAGGGACGGCTGGTGTGGGGGGTGAACGATTTTGACGAAGCGTGGCCGCTGCCGTACACCAACGACCTGGTGCGGCTCACGACCAGCGCGCTGCTCGCGCGCGAATATCACGACTTGCGAATCGACGGCAAGGAGGCCGTGAGCGCGATTCTCGACGGCTACCGGGAGGCCCTCGAGAAAGGGGGGCACGCGTTCGTGCTCGCGGAGCATCATACAGCGCTGCGCGAGATGGCGTTGTATCGCCTGCACGACCCAGAGACGTTCTGGGACAAGCTCGAGTCGCTCCCCACGGTGAAAACCCCCGTCCCGGCAAGCGTGCTGGCCTCGCTCCGACGCGCCCTTCCCGAGGGCGACGTCAAGGTCAGGATCGTGCATCGCGTCGCTGGACTCGGGAGCCTGGGGCGCCAACGGTTCGTCGCGCTCGCCGCGTGGCGCGGTGGGCGCGTCGCGCGGGAAGCGAAGGCGCTCGCCCCCTCGGCCTGTACCCTGGCGCTGAGCGGCAGCGTCGGGAAGGGGGGGATGGTGCGGCGCGCGTTGTGGGCGCTGAGCGGCACGGCGGGGAGGATCCACTACGACACGATCCTGCGGCGCGGCGTTCGGTGTCCCGATCCGTGCGTCAGGGTGGATGGCGCCTGGCTCGTGCGGCGGCTCGCGCCGGACTGCTCGCGCGTAAAGTTGAACGAGCTGCCGCGCAAGCGCGAGGAAGCACGACTGTTGTATTCCATGGGTTGGGAGACGGCAAACGTGCACATCGGGAGCCCCGGCTCCCGCGTCATCCGAGCGGACTTGAAGCGGCGCGACAAGCACTGGCTCTACGACGCCGCTCGTCGGCTGGCGGACGCGATCGACGACGACTGGCGCCATTGGCGGAAGGCCAACCCGTGACCGGAGCGGCCCGCTCGCGCTTCGCGGTCATCTTCTTCACGGTCCTGATCGATCTCATCGGGTTCGGGATCGTGATCCCGATCCTGCCGGTGTATGCTCTCAAGTTCGGGGCGCAGGGGATCGGCTACGGCGCCCTCGTGTTCGTCTTCTCCGCCATGCAGTTCCTCGCGACGGCGCTCCTCGGCCGGCTGTCGGATCGCATCGGCCGCCGACCCATCCTGCTCACGACGATGGTGATCAACGCCGTCGGATACGTCTTGTTCGCGTTCGCCCCTTCCTACCCGGCGCTGTTCGTCGCCCGCGTGATCTCCGGGTTCGCGAGTGGCAACATCTCGGCGGCGCAGGCGTACATGGCCGACATCACGACGCCGGCGGAGCGGGCCCGCGGCATGGGCGTCATCGGGGCCGCGTTCGGGATCGGATTCGTGCTCGGTCCCCTGATCGGCGGGCTCGCCGACCACTACCTGGGTCACCTCGCGCCCGGGCTCATCGCCGCTGGGCTGTCGGTCGTCAACTTCTGCTCGGCGAGCGTCATCCTGCGGGAGTCGCTTGCCGTCGAGCACCGCACGGCGCGGCCGTTGTTCGATCTCGCTCACATGGTGGAAGCGCTGGCCCGAAAGACGTTGCGGCCGCTGATGCTGGTATGGCTCCTCGCACCGTTCGCCTTCGCGGGCTACACGGTGGTCCTGCCGCTCCACACCGCCAAGGCGTTCGCCTGGGGTGCCAGGGAGCTGGGCTGGCTGTTCGTCCTGATCGGTGCGATCGCCGCGCTGGTTCAGGGCTTTCTGTTCGGTCGGATCGAGCGGCACACCGGAGCCCGCGGACTGCTCATCGTCGGGTTGTTCGGGATGGGAGTGAGCATCGCGGCGCTGCCGTGGGCCGGCACCAGCCTGCTGGTGTACGCCTGGACGGTCCCGCTCGCCTTCACGAACAGCCTGTTCGCACCCGCGGCGTCGGGTCTGGTGTCCGTGTACGCCGACCCCACGGAACAGGGCACGATCCTCGGGGCCGCGCAGGCGTTCGCCGCCCTGGGCCGCAGCTTCGGCCCGCTCGCCGCTGGTTGGGCGTACGACGGGCTCGGCCAGCGAACCTCGTTCTTCCTGGCGGGAGGAGTGATGCTGCTGGGTGGACTGGTGGCGCTCTGGCTGCCGAGGAATCAGGAGGAGCGAGTGACTAGGGAACAGGCCTTCAACGGCTAGACGCACAGACGCGGAGACGCACAGGGGAGAACAGCGACGAGTAACAGGTATACCTGATCACTCAACCTATTCTCCCCTGTGGGTCTGTGCGTCTAGTAGTGGCGCGTCTGCGCGTCTAACCTATGCCTAGCCTACCTCCTGTTTCCCGCCTCATATTCTCCTCACCCCCTGCCGGAGTAGGCTGCGCCCATGCGCGTGTACAAGACACCGGAGATCCGCAACGTGGCGGTCGTGGGCCACGGAGCGAGCGGAAAGACCTCCCTGGTCGACGCCCTCGCGTTCGTGGCCGGCACGAGCAAGCGTCATGGATCCGTGAAAGACGGCACCGCCCTCACCGATTACACGCCCGATGAAATCGAACGCAAGTATTCCATCAATCTCGCCCTCGCCGTCGCCGAATGGATGGACACGAAGCTCAACCTGATCGACACGCCGGGCTATCTCGACTTCACGGGTGAGGCGCTCGCGGCCGTGTACGCGGCGGACGGGGCCGTGGTGGTCGTCTCCGCCACCGGCGGCGTGGAGGTGGGCACCGAAAAGGTCTGGGACTACTGCGAGAAACGCGAGATCCCGCGCCTCTTCTTCGTGTCGCTGATGGACAAGGAGCACGCCGACTTCGAGAAGGTCTACAGCCAGGTCAAAGAGCGCCTCACGCCCAAGGTGATCCCGGTGGAGATCCCCGTGGGCCAAGGCCCCGAGTTCCACGGGATCATCAACCTCTTCTCGAAGCAGTGCCACCTGTACAAGAAGGGCACGAAGGCGGGCGAGTACGAGGAAGGGGATGTGCCGCCCGAGTATCGGGACCGGTTCGAGCGCTACTCCAAGGAGCTGATCGAGCGCATTGCCGAAACGGACGATACACTGCTCGAGCGCTACCTGGGCGGCGAGGAGATCGGGCGGGACGAGGCGATCGCCGCGATGAAAGCGGGCATGCTGAAAGGCGAGCTGTTCCCGTTGTTCTGCGGCGCCGCCGAGCTGACCTACGGGACGCGCGCCCTGCTCTCGAAGCTCGTGGAGTTGATCCCCGCGCCGAACGAGCGGCCGCCGATGGAGGCGCAGCGGTGGGGCAGCGCGGAGCGGGTGACGCTCAAGTCCGAGGACGCGGGGCGGTTTGTGGCGCAGGTGTTCAAGACGATCTCCGAGCCGCATGTGGGCGATGTGACGTTTTTCCGGGTGTACTCGGGGAGCGTCAAGAACGGGCAGGACGTCTACAACGCGCCGCGGGAAGCGGTCGAGAAGCTGAACCACCTCTGTGTCACGGTGGGGAAGGAGCGGATCGAAATCCCCGAGCTGCACGCGGGGGACATCGGCGTCGTGGCCAAGCTGCGAGACACACACACCAATGACACGCTCTCGACCAAGGACCACGCGATCGTGCTTCCCAAAATCCCTTTCCCCGAGCCGGTGATCACGGAGGCGATCGAGGTGAAGCAGCGGGGCGAAGAGGAAAAGCTCTCGACCGGGTTGCACAAGCTGCACGAGGAAGATCCGACGTTTCAGCACGAGTACTCGGGCGAGCTGGGGCAGACGCTGATCCGCGGGCTGGGGGAGCGCCACCTCGAGATCATCGTCGGACGCTTGGCCCGCAAGTTCGGCGTGCACGCCGTGATCGGGAAGCCGAAGATCGCGTACCGCGAGACCTTCAAGGCGCGGGCGGAGGGCCAGGGGAAGCACAAGAAGCAGACGGGGGGCCGCGGCCAGTACGGCGACTGCTGGATCCGGATCGCGCCCCTGCCGCGAGGATCGGGGTTCCAGTTTGCGGACGAGATCGTGGGCGGGGTGATCCCGCGGCAGTACATCCCGGCGGTCGAGCGCGGCATCCAGGAGGCGGCGGCGCGGGGTCCGGTGGCCGGCTATCCCGTCGTCGACTTCAAGGTGGAGCTCTACGACGGCTCCTATCACGACGTGGACTCCAACGAAATGTCGTTCAAGATGGCGGGCATCCTGGCATTTCGGAACGTCAGCCCCAACTGCCGGCCGGTGCTGCTCGAGCCGATCCTGGAGCTCGACGTATCGACGCCGGACGACTACCAAGGCGCCGTGATGGGCGATCTGTCGTCGCGCCGGGGCCACATCCTTGGCACGGAGCCCGACGGCCGCCTGGTCAGCGTCAAGGCGCTGGTCCCCGAGGCCGAGCTGGACCGTTACGCCACGACGTTGCACTCGATCACGCACGGGCGCGGGACCTATCGCGCGAAGTTCCACGTGTACCAGGAGGTCCCCCCCGACGCCGCGCAGAAGGTGGCGGAGGTGCGGAAAAAGGAACTCGAGGAAGCGAAGGCCTAGCGGGGTAGAAAGGGACCCATGAAAACCAAACTGCTGTGCGTGGCCCTTGTCGCCCTCGGCACCGCGTGCCAGCGCGTGGACCGCACGCCACCGGCGTCGGACACTCCCGCGATGGGCGATACGACCCCGACCCCCGCGCCCGTCGCGGCGCCCACGCCGCCACCGCCTCCCGCCGCGACGAAGGTCGCCGTGGTGGAGGGGTTCCTCACGCCGGAATCCGTGCTGCACGATCCGGCGCAGGACATCTACTTCGTCTCGAACATCAACGGCAGTCCGACCGCGAAGGACAACAACGGATTCATCAGCCGGGTGCGGCCGGACGGTGCCGTCGAGAACCTCAAGTTCATCGAGGGTGGGCACGGCGGTGTGACCCTCGACGCCCCGAAGGGGCTGGCAATCCGGGGCGACACGTTGTGGGTCGCGGACATCGATGTCGTTCGCTCGTTCGACGCGAAGACCGGCGCCGCGAGGGACAGCGTGAGCCTGGCCAGTCTGGGCGCGGTATTCCTGAACGACATCGCGATCGCGCAGACCGGCGCGCTCTACATCACCGATACCGGTATTCGGTTCGACGACGTGGGCAACGTGCTGCACCCGGGGCCCGACCGGATCTTCCGGATCGGATCGGACCGGCAGGTGACGGTCGCGGTGCGGGGCGACACCCTGGGCCGGCCGAACGGGATCACGTTGGACTCCGTAGGCAAGCGGTTCATTGTCGTGCAGTTCGGGGGGCGCTCGGTGCTCGCGTGGAAGCCGGGAGACAAGGCACCGAGCGTGATCGCCAAGGGCCCGGGTGGGTTCGACGGCGTCGAGATCGCCGGGAGCCGGATGCTCGTCTCGAGCTGGACCGACTCGACGGTGTCGAGCTACGAGACCGGACAGGAAGTGAAGGTGATTACCGGCGTGCCCAGCCCGGCCGACATCGGATACGACGGTAAGCGTAAGCGCGTGCTGATTCCGGTCTTTTCCGGGAACCGCGTGGAGATTTGGCAGCTGCCGTGAGCTGACCACTAGCACCGCGCGGGTGTCACGAGGGACAACGCAGCAGCCACACGGACCGCCCCTAGCAAATGTGGCGTGGCGTCCGTCGGTTCAGTGACGGTGTTTTTGCGGCACGGTGGGGTGGAAATGCGACAGCTACCCCACGAGCACGGGCTCGAACTCGGTCGGCGGCTGTCGCTCGGCGGCTCCCGGCTGCCGGTAGACGTACCGCTTGCCTGCGTAGTTCCTGAGCACCACCGCATCGTCGCTGATGGACTCCACATACTCGGGCAGGAGCGGGATCTTCCCGCCGCCCCCCGGCGCGTCGATCACGAAGTGCGGCACGGCGAGCCCCGAGGTCCACCCGCGCAGCGCCCGGATGATCTCCAGGCCCTTCTCGACCGTGGTCCGGAAGTGCTCCGCGCCCGCCACCTGGTCGCACATGTAGATGTAGTACGGCCGCACCCGCGCGGCGAGCAGCTTCTGCATCAACCGCTTCATCACCTCGGGATCGTCGTTCACGCCCTTCAAGAGCACCGTCTGGCAGCCGAGCGGGACGCCGGCGTCGGCGAGGCGGCCGAGCGCCGCCACCGCCGCGGCCGTGAGCTCGTCGGGGTGGTTGAAGTGGGTGTTGATGTAGAGCGGATGGTATTGCTTCAGGATCCCGCACAGCTCCGGCGTGATCCGCTCGGGGAGATGACACGGTACCCGACTGCCGATCCGGATGACCTCGAGGTGCGGGATGGTCCGCAGGCGCTTGCAGAGCTCGTCGATGCGTCGATCGGACAGGAGCAGGGGATCCCCGCCCGACATGATCACGTCACGGATCTCGACGTGCTCCTCGAGGTAGCGGAACGCCGACTCGAGCTCGGCCATGGGGATCTTTTCGGGATCCCCCACCTTGCGGCGCCGGGTGCAGAAGCGGCAATACGCGGCGCATACCGGCGACACGAGGAACAGCGCACGGTCGGGATAACGGTGGGTGATGTTCGGCACGGGCGAGTTGGCGTCCTCGGCCAGCGAGTCCACCAGGCCGTCGTGCACCTCGAGCTCCTGCAGGTCAGGCACGTACTGTCGCCAGATGGGGTCGCCTGGTGACTTGATGAGGTCCACCATCGCCGGGGAGATCCGGAACTCGAAATTCTCCGCCGCCTGGCGCAGTCGGTCGAGGTCGGGAAAGTGCTCGGCGCCGAACCGGGCGACGAGCGCTTCGAGCGAGGCGATGCTCTGCTTACGCAGTAGCTGTTGCCAGGACTCCATGCGTCAGATCCTTGAGATAGATCACCAGGTCGTCGCCGGGGGCGTAGTAGCCCGCGAGCCGGGCTGCCTGGGTGTAGCCGCGCCGCTCGTAGAAGGCGCGCGTGGGTGCGTAGTCGGGGCGCGACGACGTTTCCACGACGACCAGTCGTCCGTGGTCCGTCGTCAGCCTGTCCTCGACCGCCCGCAACAGGCGGGTGCCGACTCCCTCGCCCTGTCGGGCGGGATCCACGACGATCCAGTAGAGATCGAAGGTTCCCTCGGTGCCCGGCGTCGGCCCCCAGCACGCATAGCCGACGAGCCGGTCCTCCGCATATGCGCCCAGGAAGCGGTAGTCGTCGTCGCCCGCGAGGGCGCCGTCGAGCAGCTCCACGGCGATGGCGACCTCGTCCGGCCGGAACAGGCCGGTGGCCGCCGTGAGCCGCTCAAGCGGTGCGCGTTGCGCGCGGCCGACGGGACGGAGCGAGCAGCTCACGCGCCGCCTTGGCGCCCTGTGCCTCGCGGAGCGCGACCTCGGCGATCCGGCGCACCAGCTCCGCGTAGTCCCAGCCGGCGACCTTCGACATGCGGGAGAGGCCGGCGTCGTCGTTCAGGTCCGGATTGGGGTTGACCTCGAGCACCCAGGGGCGGCCCTGGTCGTCCACGCGGAGATCGACGCGGCCGTAGCCCTTTCCCTGCATGGTGCGCCAGGCGAGCTCCGCGATCCGGACGAGGCGATCGGCGAGCTTCTGCGGAATGGCGGCGGGGCATATCGGCATTGAGCCGAGGTCGTCGGCGGAGCCGATCTCCCACTTGCCGGCGTAGGTGAGGATGGGCCAGGCGCCCTCGGGCATGCGGCTGAAGTCGATCTCCGCGATCGGCAGCACGCGGCTCCCGACGAAGCCCACGTTGAACTCGCGGCCGCCGATGTACTCCTGGACGAGCACTTCGTCGAACTGCTCCGTCATGGTCGCAAGGCGCGCGCGCAGCGACTTGCGGTCGCTCACGACGGAGCCGCGGTCGAGCCCAGCGCTCGCGTCTTCGGTCGCGGGCTTGACGATGGCGGGCAGCGGGAAGTCGTCCTCGATCTTGCCCTGCGCCACCGTCCAGCGGGGAATGGGGAGCCCGGCCTGCTGGAGCAAGGCATTCGCGATGGGCTTGCGGCGGCACGCCGCGAGGGTCCAGAGGCTCGCGCCGGTGATGGGGATTCCCGCGAATTCGAGGGTCCCCACGACGTGCTCTTCCCACTCGCTTTTCCCGTGGACGCCTTCGCACAGATTGAACACGAGGTCCGCCCGGCGCGCCACCTGGAACCAGCGCATGTCGTGGCGAACCGGAACCTTGCGGATTTCGTGGCCCATCGAGGAGAAGATCGTGCCGATCTCGTCCACGGCCTTCATCACGCCCCGGATGTCCTCCGGCGTCCAGTCTTCGGCCCCCGGGTCGAACAGGATGGCGACCTTCACGCGCCCACCGCGGCCGGTTGCTGCGCCGGAGCGGCACGGCGCGGCCCCGCCCCGACGGCGAGCTCGCGTCCCGTGAGCCGGCGCCACGCGAGGCGGACCACTTCCTGGATCAGCTCGTCGTAGCTGAACCCGGCGGCGCGAGCCGCCTTGGGGAAGCAGGAGTTCATGGCCGGATCGGGAATAATGCCCGGCAAGGGGTTCAGTTCGAGGACGTTCGGCACCCCGAACCGGTCCACCCGGAGGTCCACGCGGCACCAGTCGCGGCAGCCGAGGGCGTGGTACGCCTCGAGCGCGGTGCGCTCGATCTCGCGGTACAGCGCCGGCGGCACGCGCGCCGGGCACTGGAAGATCGCGAGCGGTGCTTCAGGCCGGTCCCACACCCACTTCGCTTCGTAGCCGTACACCGGCGCCGCGCCGTCGGGAAGCGTCGAGAAATCGAACCCAATCACCGGGAGACAGTAAGCGTCCGGGCCGTTCCCCAGGATCGCGACGGTGAACTCGGGACCCGGGAGGTAAGTCTCGACCAGCACGGGCTCGGCGTAGCGCTCGAGCAGGAATCGGGCGCGCTCGCGCAGCGCGGTGGCGTTGGCGCACAGATTCGTCGCGAACACACCCTTCCCCGACCCCTCGGCGACGGGCTTGACGAACACGGGGTACGGCAGCGCCATGCGCTCGACCTGTTGCACGGTCTCGATGCAGGTGAACGGAGCCGTGGGCACGCCGCGGTACGCGAGCGTCTCCTTGGTTCTACCCTTGTGCAGCGAGAGCGCCAGGGTCAGCGGGTCCGAGCCCGTGTACGGGATGTTCAGGTACTCGCAGATCGCGGGGACGAGCGCTTCGCGGCTCTGGCCGTGGAGCCCCTCAACAATATTGAAGACGAGATCGGGGCGCGCGAGAACGACGTTCTGCGGAAAGAATTGATCGGCTTCGAGCCGGATGACGTGGCCGAAGAGGCCGAGAGCCTGCTCCACCGCGGTGATGGTGGATGGGTCGTCCCATTCGGCGAACGCGTCGCCGGTACCGTCGGATTCTGCGGCGGGCGCGGAATCGGGTTTTTCGTTGTATGCGAGACCGATTCGCATGTGGTCTCGGGTAACCTCCTACAAAAAAAGGCCGCTTGTGCGGTCTGTGAATCGAAACGCGTTGTCGAGTAGAGAATAAGAAAGACTGAGGCGATGCGCAATAGGCAAGTCGGGAAATTTTTTCGACGTCGACGCGTCAAACTTTGTGATACGCGACGCGCGCGGCGTCGTGTTTGTCGTCCGCGAGATAGATCTCGAAATCGGCGAACAGCGCCGGCGCCTCGCGCTGCAGGACGCGAAGGCATGCGATCGCCATCCGCCGGATCTCGAGCTCCGCGCCCTCGCTCGAGCGCAGCTCGAGCATCGTGCGCCACGCGCGGGCGTTCCCCGACACGACGATCTTCACCTCGGTGGCGTTGGGAAGGACACTGCGCGCCGCCTCGCGCGCCACTTTGCGCCGGTGCACCTTGTCCGCGATCCACGCATAGCGTTGCATCAGCGCCTCCACCGCCCGCACGTACGCCGCCTGGGCGTCCGCCACTTCTCTTTCCCATTCCGACTCGAGCGCCGGGTCCCCCAGCATCGCCGGCGCAATGACGAACGCGGCGTGCGACTCGTCGACGTAGCGCTGCGACAGCTGGGAGTAGCCGAACCCCGCACGGTGTCGCACCAGCTCGTGCGAGCAGGAGCGCGAGATCCCCTCGATCAGCAGCACGTAGACCGCGTGCTCCAGCACCGAGCCATGGCCCTGCTTCTTGATGTTCTCGAGGTAGTCGGCCGTCGACCGGTTTGCCGGGTTGTGCTGGCTCATGTAGCAGATCCGGCCGGCGAACTCGGCGAGGCGCTCGCCGGCAGAGGCGCTGCCCTGCCATTGCACCCGGAGGTGCTCGGGCTCGAGGAACTCAGGCCGGGCGATCAGCGTGACGCGAGGGGCGCGGAAGACTTCCATAGGGGCGAGGGCCTAGGGGTTAGGGGCTCGGTGTTGCCAGCTCGAGCTTTGGTGTCGCCCAGCCGGCGTTCCGTTCGAGCTCTCGCAGACGGCGGGCGATATCGTCGGGAATCGCCATCGCCTCCGGCCCGACCTTGAGATCGGCAAGCGGCGCCCATTCAGCCGAGGGGATTATAACACCCGGGTTGAGCGTGCAGCGCGGGTCATACGCTTGCTTCAGCCCGCGGAATAGCGCCGCCACCTCCGGGCCGTAGAACCGCTCCAACAGCCCGGCGCGCAGCCGCCCCACGCCGTGCTCGCCGCTCGGCGTCCCGCCCAACCGGAGCAGCAGCTCCGCTGCGTCGTCGTAGAGCGCCGCCAGCGCATCCCGCCAGCCGGCTACGGTCAGGTCGGGGAGAGCGTTCACGTGCACGTGGCCGTCGCCCGCATGTCCGAAGACCGCTACAGGAATGCCGCGCCGCTCCGCCGCCGCGCGGATCCCCGCGATATAGTCGGCCAGGCGCTCGAGCGGCACGCACCCGTCTTCCACCACCTGCAGCGACCGTCGATTCTCCGGGAGGCGGGCCAGGGCGGGGCTCGCCAGGCGGCGCACCGCCCACAGCGCCTCGAGGCTCGCCCGGTCGACGGCGGTCGCGACGTGCGCGGTGTTGGCCCGCAGGCCGCGCACCGCGTCCCCGACCACCCCCCGCGCCGCCGCCTGAGTCTCACGCTCGAACTCGATCAGCAGGAGTCCTTCGAGCCCCTCGGGCAGGCCGGGGGGGGCGCCCGACTCCCGCACCAGGTCCAGCAGCGTCCGGTCCAAGAGCTCGACCGCCGACGGGTTCAGGGCCACGAGGTACGGGACCGCCTCGGCGAGCTGGTGCAGGTCGCCGAACCCGAGCGCCGCGCCCGCCACATCGGTGGGAATCGGCTCCAGCCGCCACTCGATCGCGGTGATGAACGCGAGCGTCCCCTCGGACCCGATCAGGAGATCGAGCTCATCCCCCGAGTCGGCAAAATGATTCAGCGCGTAGCCGGCCGAGTTCTTGCGGGTTCTCGGAAAGCGGGCCTCGACGAGGCGTCGCTGGTCGGCGGACAGCGTGAACCGCTCTCCGCTCCCCGCTCCCCGTACGACGCGGCGGGCTGCGCCTGCGGCGTCGATGATTTCGACGGCCTCGATCCAGCTCCGCACGCTGCCGCACCGCACCGAGCGCGGCCCTGCTGCGTTTGTGGCCGCCATGCCGCCCGAGGTCGCGAACGCGCCGGAGGACGGGTCGGGGGGGAGCCGCAGCCCGAAGGGTCGCGCGGCCGCCGTCACCGCGGCCCAGGTCACGGACGCGCCGGCCCACAGCCTCCGGCGGGACCAGTCGGGCGCGGTCCAGGCGAACCCCTGGCTCATGTCCACGACCACGCCGCGCCCCACGCTCCCGCCCGCCATCCCGCTCCCGGCGCCGCGCGGCACGAGCGGCGAGCCCGTCGCCCCGGCCCACCTGACGAGCTCCTGCAGCTCTTCCACGCCCCGCGGCACGGCGACCGCCGCCGGCACGATCCGATAGACCCCGGCGCCCTCGGCGTACGCCGCGCGGACTCGCGGGTCGGTCAGGAGACCAGGGACGGGGGACTGGGGACGAGGGACGGGCACTCGCGAACAACATACACGCCGGTTCTCAGCTTGACACCGCTGGGGGGGCGGGTGATGCTTGACTCGCATATGACCGCCGACGCTCCCCGCGCCCAGCTCATCCACATCGAGACCGATCGCCGTCTCGGTCACGAGTGGGACGAGTGGGACGGGCGGCCCCTCCCCGGGAACGGGGACTTCTCGGCGCCGCCGGGACTCTTCTTTTGGTTCGCTGCCCTGACGATCGGCATCGGCATGGCGGTGGGGGCGGCGCTGATCTTCCTGCTTGGCCCACGACTCGGCACCCTGTGGTCCATGCTGCCCCGCACGCTGTGGCTCGCTCTGGCGGCGGCGGCCGCGGTGACATGGGTGTGGTTCGGGACGCTGCTCCTTTCCTTTTATGGGGGGGTCCTGGCCCTCCCCGAGGGCTGGCTCGAGCGGGGGCCATATCTGCGCCTGATGAGCCTGACCTCCTACGTTTCCCGGGCGTTCGGCCGGCGGGATTGGGTAGAGCACGCGGCCATCGACGTGTACAACTCTCTCGCGGAGCGGCGCCGGCGGACCGTCGGGAAAGGCGAGCTGCTGGTCCTCATCCCTCGCTGTCTGTCCAAGCAAGCGCTTGACGGCGTGCTGGCAATCGCCGGGCGTTACGAGGTGCCCGTGTTCGTCGCGACCCGGGGGCAGCTCGCGCGGCGGGTCATCCGCGAGCGCCGTCCCCGCGCGGTGGTCGCGGTGGCGTGCGAACGGGACATGATGACCGGGCTTCGCGACGTGGCCGGCCGGCTGCCGGTGCTCGGGCTCACAATGCGGCTCCCCAACGGGCCGTGCCGCGACGCGATGCTCGATCTCGACGTAATGGAGCAGTGGGTGAAGGGCTTGGTGGGGGCGTAGCGCGCCCCCGCTACCGGGCGGCCTTGGGTACCCCGAATCTCTCCTTCAGTTTGTCTACGAACCGCTGCGCAATCTTGTAGCCCTCGTGCTCCTGCGACGCGATCACCTCCAGGTCGCGCTCCGGGCGTGAGGGGTCGTACCGGGGCCTGTAGACCGGCTCGACGGTGAGCCGGGTTTGGCCCGGCACCCACGGGTCGGCCCAGAACCGGATCTTCACCGTGACGGCCAGATTCGTTATCTCGCGCTCGTGATGGCGGGTGCGATGGGCCTGCGTGTCATACCACGCGGTCTCGACGTAGCCGTCCCGCACGTTGGCATGTGCGACCTCGAGGCTTTCGGCCGGCACCAGGCTGTCGAGCGCGGCGGTGATCCGCTCCGGTCGCGCATCGAGGGTGACGACGAGCGCACGCGGGTCGGGTCGGAAGTCGGGGCGGGTGGTGATAGGGGTGCAGGCGAAAAGGGCGAGAACGGGGAACGCGGAACGGGGAACGCGGAACATGAGGGCGGGCCTCGCCGCGCAGGACCTGCCGCTGCTGCTCCGCGTTCCGACTTCCACGTTCCGCATTAGTGTTTATGCGGCGGTGTGCCCGGTGCGTGCGTGTGCCCGGCGGCCTTAGCCGTGTCGGCGGACCCTGCGTGCTCGTGCTCCTCGGCCTCGCCCGCCTCGTGATGATGCCCCGCCTCCCGGTTCTCCATCTCCGCCTGCATGGCCGCGCTCGGCATGCCCGCCCCGTGTTCGAACATCAGCTTCCCGCCGAGCACGCCGGTCCAGACGACGGTCACGAGCCCCGCGACGCTCAGTACCCGCAGTCCGGCCTCCTCGGCGCGCGTCAGTTTGGAGTGGCGGAACAGCTTCCACACGAGCGCCACTGTGAAGATCCCCATGGTGGTGAGCGCCAGCGTCTCGTGCACCTCCATCAGGTCGTGAATCGCCTCGCCGTGCTCGATCGCGTCTTCCGCCTGGAGGCCGGCGATCACCGCTATCCAGCCGCCGATTACCCCGACCCAGAGCGTCCACAACGCCGCCGATTTGAGCGAATCGCGCTTCGTGAGCCAGGCGCCGAGGTCGAACAGCACCGTCACGAGCAGCAACGCAGCGGGGAAATCGTTCACTGCCGCGTGGAAGCGGGGCCAGTCGTAGCCGAACATGCGGATCCTTAGGAGTGAGGGTCGGAGTGACGCGCGTCAGACGCCGAGCGCGAGCACCTTGGGTGGATCGACGGAATAGTCGTAGAAGCCCTTGCCGCTCTTTCGGCCGTTCATCCCGGCCAGCACCATACGCTTGAGGAGCGGCGGCGGGGCGTAGCGCTGCTCGCGGTACTCCGTGAACATGATCTCGGCGATCTTGTAGGTCGTATCCAGCCCGACGAAGTCGAGCAGGGTGAGCGGCCCCATGGGATACCCGCAGCCGAGCTGCATCGCCTTGTCGATGTCCGGGACGCTCCCCACGCCACGCTCGACCGCTCGAATGGCGTCCAGCAGATAGGGGACGAGCAGCAGATTCACGATGAAGCCGGAGTTGTCCTTGGCGACCACGGGCTCTTTGCCGAGGGACTTGGCGAACGCGAAGGCACGCCGCACCGTCTCTTCCGAGGTGGTCACGGTCCGAACGACCTCGACGAGGGGCATCAGCGGCACAGGGTTGAAGAAATGCAGTCCCACGAAGCGGTCACCGCGCTTCGTGGCCGCCGCCATCGCCGCGATCGTCAGGCTCGACGTGTTCGACGCGAAGATGGTAGCGGGCCCGCACAGGCCGTCGAGCTCCTTCCACATGGCATTCTTGAGATCCAGGTCCTCCGTGACGGCTTCGACCACAATGTCGCACGTCTTCAGGTCGGCGGTGGTGGTCGTAAAGTGCAGGCGCTTGAGGATCGCGTCGCGGTCTGCGACGGTGACCTTCCCCTTCTCCACGAACTTGGCGAGCGATTTCTCGATCGTGGCGCGCGCTTTGTCCCAGATCTGCTGGGACAGGTCCCGCACCGTCGTGTCGTAACCCGCCGCGGCAGCCACCTGAGCGATGCCGCTTCCCATGAGCCCCGAGCCCAGCACCCCAACCCGTTTGATGTCGGTCATATCTCGCTCAGTTGATTTCGAACGTCTTGCGGATCTCGTCAGCGATACGGACGAACGGGCTCACCTTCTGGCCCGGCAGGGTATGCTCGGCCTTGATCTCTCCGCGCTCGAGCCGGTCCAGCACCTGCTCCAGCCCGATCTGGACATGCTCGTGCTGCATGCGGTGGCTGCGAAGAATCGCGGCGGCGGCCGGACCGAAGATCAGGAGCGGCAGGAACGGGAAAGGCGCGAGCAGCCCCATCGCCCAAAGAGCGCCGGTCGCCCCGGTGCCCAAGCCCAGGACCGTTCCCGCGCCGCCGAGCCGCTGCCGGCGGCCGTTGCGCACGTCCGCGACCAGCTGGACGTGGCAGAAGCCGCTCTCGAGCGGCGTCACCTGGCCGGCCACTTCCGCCGCTCTCGCCAGGGCGAACCGCCGACCGCCCGCACCGAGCGCCCGCTGAATCGACGCGAACGCGCCGACCTTCGGCTCCCAGGTGGTGCGGTCGGGATAGTGTCGCTTCACCTGGAGCAGCTCCTCCTGCTGCATCCAGGCGCCCAGCGCGCGATCGACCGCGGCGGGCTCGCCCGCGACCACGCGCTGGGCGGAGAGCCGCCCGGGGCCCACCAGCCATGCCAGCAGGCCGCCGCGCCCCTCGACCGGAGGACGCGTCCGCTCTTCGAGCAATGCCTGGCGCAGGTAGCGCGACGGGATCCCGACGTCCTGGCCGAGCGCGAGCACCTCAGGCTCGGTGAGCCCCTCGCCGATGTCTTGCTCGCCGGCCTGCAGCTCCGCCGCGCGCTGGATGATGCGCTCGAGCGCCTCCCGGCGGATGAGCTCGCTCGCCATCGTTACGCCTTCACCTTCCTCTTCTGTGGCGCGGCCGGGAGAGTTTCGCCCGCAGTCCTTTCGGGAAGCGCGGGCGTCGCCGGTTTCCGAGCGACCGCCTCGAGGAATACCTTGAACATGTCGATCGGGATCGGGAAGAACGTGGTCGAGTTGTTCTCGGACGAGATCTCCGTCACCGTCTGCAGGTAACGCAGCTGGATGGCCGCGGGCTCGGAGCCGATGATGTGCGCGGCCTGGGCGAGCTTCTCCGACGCCTGCAGCTCACCCTCCGCGTTGATGACCTTGGCCCGGCGCTCCCGCTCCGCTTCAGCCTGTCGCGCAATCGCGCGCTTCATCTCGGGCGGCAGGTCCACGTCCTTCACTTCTACCGCGGAGACTTCGATCCCCCAGTCCTCGGCGCGCTTGTCGATGATGTTCTTCAGGATGTTGTTGATCTTCTCGCGGCTCATCAGCAGCTCGTCGAGCTCGGTCTCGCCCAGCACGGAGCGCAGCGTGGTCTGCGCCAGCTGACTCGTCGCGTAGAGGTAGTTCTCGACGCCGATCACCGCTTTCACCGGCTCCCGCACGCGCATGTAGAGGACGGCGTTCACCTTGATCGAGATGTTGTCGCGGGTGATGACATCCTGGGGCGGAATGTCCAGCGCCACTACTCGGAGGGAGACGGTCTGCGTCTTCGCGAACAGCGGCGGCACGTAGATCAGGCCGGGCCCCTTCGCGCCCCACGATCGGCCCAGGAAGAAGTACACCGCCCGCTCGTATTCCCGAAGCACTTTGAGTCCGCCGAAGAGATACAGCGCCAGCGTGCCGAGCACGACCGTCACTACGATGTCCATCGCGACTCCTCGTCAGGCCGGGAAGGCTTCCACGATCACCGCCGCGCCCTGGCCGCCACCAATGCAGGCGGAGCCAAGCCCGAAGCGTTGCTTGGCGCGGCGCAGGGCATGGAGCAGATGAATCGTGACGCGGGTCCCCGTCGCGGCGAGCGGGTGGCCGATGGCGATCGCGCCGCCATGCACGTTGGTCCGGGCGCGGTCGAGGCCCAGCTCCCGCTCGACTGCGAGATACTGCGGCGCGAACGCCTCGTTCACTTCCACGAGATCCATCTGCTCGAGCTTCATCGCGGCCTTCTGCAGCGCCTTACGCGCCGCTGGCGCCGGACCGATCCCCATGTACTTGGGCTCGACTCCCACCACCGCCCAGGACACGAGCCGGCCGAGCGGCTTCAGACCGTGCGCCTTCGCGTAGTCCGTGCTCGCAATCACAGTCGCGGCGGCGCCGTCCACGATCCCAGAGGCATTGCCCGCGGTGACGAGCCCGTCCTTCCGGAAGTAGGGCTTGAGGGAGAGCAGCACCTCGAGCGTCGTGTTGGGTCGCATGTGCTCGTCGGCGCGATATTCGATCGGCTCACCTTTCTTCCCCTTCACGGTCACCGGCACCACCTCGTCTTGGAACACGCACGCGTCCCAGGCCTGTTTGGCGCGTTGCTGTGACGCGAGCGCCACCTCGTCCACTTCCTTCCGGGTCAGCTTGTACTTGTCGGCGAGGCCCTCGGCGGTCTCGGCCATGGAGAGGCCGCACTGCGGGTCCTTGAGCGCTTCCCAGAGGAGGTCTTCGAGCGGGGCCGACGGCCCCAGTCGCAGGCCCCAGCGCGCACCGCGTACCACGTGGGGGGCCTGGCTCATGGACTCCGTGCCGCCGGCGAGCACCGCTTGCGCTTCACCCAGGAGAATGAGCTGAGCGCCTTGGGTGATCGCTTCGAACCCCGAGCCACACAGCCGGTTCACCGTGACGGCCGGGACCTCGATCGGCAGTCCCGCCTTGAGTCCGATGTGCCGGGCGCAGTAGATCGCGTCGGCGGACGTCTGGAGGGCGTTGCCGAAGACGCTGTGGCCCACGTCGGCCGGCGGGACACCCGAGCGCTCGAGCGCGTGCTTCGCGGCGACGGCGCCCAGCTCGATCGCCGAGAGGTCTTTCAGCGTGCCCCCGAAGGTGCCGAAGCCGGTCCGGACACCCGAGAGGAACACGACGTCTGTATTGGAACCCTGGGTCTTCATTGGGGGGAAGCTCCACGTGAGACGAGGGGAATATCGGGGGGATCGGGGGAGGGCGGTAGGGCGCTACGACCTAAGGTGTTTTACGGCTTCGGCCTGTACTTCCACACGAAGTACGCCGGCACCCCCGTCGCCACGATTCCGAGGCCGATCAGGGCCTGCACCGGCCGCGCGACGATCGTATTTCCGACGATCGCCGTGGCGGCGGCGATGAACAGTGCGGGCGTCACGGGATAGCCGGGGACGCGAAACGGCCGCGGCGCGTCCGGGCGACGCCGGCGCAGCACGAAGACACTGGCCGCGGCGAGCGCGGCGAATATCCAGCTTGCGAATACGACGTATGTGAACAGCTGCTCGAACGTGCCGCTCACCGCAAGCAGCATTGCCCACACGGCGCTGAAGCCGACGGCGAGGGCCGGGGTGCCGAAGCGGGGATGCACGTCGCCGAGCGATCGGAAGAACACCCGATCGCGCGCCATCGCGAAGTACATGCGTGGGCCCGTGAGCGCCATCCCGTTAGCGGCGCTGAAAATCGAAACGAGAATGACCAGCGTGACGAGCTTGGCGGCGCCGGAGCCGAACAGGGTACGCACAGCATCGGCAGCCACGCGGTCCGTCGCCGCCACCCCGGCAGCCCCGAGCGCCGCCACATAGCCGGCGTTCGCGGTCAAATAGATCGCTACGAGCGCCGCCGTCCCGAATCCGATCCCGCGCGCGAAGGTGCGCTGCGGGTCTCCGGCTTCTCCCGCGGAGTTGGTCACGTTCTGCCACCCTTCGTACGCCCACAGGACCCCAAGCAGCGCCACGCCGGCGGCCGAGAGCGACGCGAACGAAAGGGGCGTCGTGAAGGCCCGGACGTCGGGGCGGTGAAAGCCGTCGCCCAGCGCGACGCCGGCCACGGCGAGGGCGAGGAGCGCGCCGACCTTGAGCGCCGTGCTCCAGTTCTGGACGCTGGCCGCCTGGCGGACGCCGCGGATGTTCACGGCGGCCACGGCAGCGATCATGGCGACCCCGGCCAGCTTGTGCGCCACCGGCGCGAGCGGGACGAGCTCACCCAGATAGTTTGCGAACGCCACCGCGAGCGTCGCGGTCCCGCCGGTGTTGATCGCGAGGAACAGCGTCCAGCCGAGCAGGAAGGCGGGGAGCGGGCCGAACGCTTCGCGCACGTAGGTATAGCTTCCGCCGGCGTCGGGCAGCATGGCGCCGAGCTCGCCGAACGTGAGCGCGCCCAGCAGCGCGAGCACGCTGCCCAGGAGCCAGACGAGCAGCGCCACACCCAGGTCTCCGCCGGACTGGCGCAGCACCGCGCCCGGCACCGTGAAGATCCCTGAGCCGATCGTCGTACCGACCACAATGAGAACGAGGTCGCGCAGCGTGAGCACACGGGCGAGCTGCTGCGGGGCCGCCGGCGCGGACACGGTCAGAGCTGCGCGGCGATGGCCGCCGCGACGTCGCGGGTT
>WNFR01000740.1_pt1 | contig 36002 bp, 28 predicted proteins | sample 5400221 | NCBI WGS metagenome assembly WNFR01 (sample SAMN13153357, study PRJNA577476) | soil metagenome | isolation source: 40 cm soil under Madrone tree | place: USA:California | collected 2016-06-14 | reverse complement strand
GTTTTGGCGACGAAGCCGGCGCGGGTCCTGGGGCCTTTGTCGACGCCGTCTTCCCACCAGGGCGTTTGCCATTGCCCGAGATAGTGAACGTCGAGTGTCACCGGGTTGGTTTTGCCGCGAATCGTGAGTTCGCCCCTCACACGGTAATCAACTTCGCCAATCACCACGATCTCCTGGCCTCGAAAGATGATCTCGGGAAAGTTCTCTACGTCGAGAAAGTCTGCGCTGCGCAAGTGATCGTCGCGCATGGGCTCTCCAGTCCAAAGCTTGCGCGCCTCGATGGTGACTTCAACGGAAGAGGCCGCCGGGTCTTTCGGATCGAAGTTAAGCGAACCGTGCACGTCTTTAAAATGCCCACGGACATAGGTGACCATCATATGCCGGGCAGAGAACTCGGCGGCGGTGTGGCCGGGTTCGAAAGTCCATTTAGCCATAGTTGCTAAATCGTAAATGGTAAATCTTGAATGGTAAAGGGCGGTGGGGCAGTATTGTAATTTGAGGATGAAGTCAGTACCGGGAGCGGTAGCGACCGGGTGGTTGGATAACGGGCGGTGAGATCGCGAGGGAGACCCGGTCGCTATCGCTCCCGGTACTGACTCCATGCTGTCAGCTGCACATTAGGACGCTACCAGTGCGGGCGGCAGGCCCGCGCTCCCGGCATCAAGTCGCGCCTAACTTCAGAGATAGTTATAATAAAGGAAACAGGCGAGCGCGACAGAGAGGGAATTATGAGCTGGAATCAACAACCTTCGTGGAACCGATCTCAGACGGGAGGGCCCGCGATTATTTCTTCGGAACAAGACGCTGCCCTTGTCGGAGCGTTCCTGGCCAAAGTCTATCTATGGATGTTTGTCGGTTTGCTGATCACTTCGGTCACTGCATTTGCGGTGGCCGCATCGCCGGCGCTGGTTGAAGCCCTGATAGTAAATCGCCTGGGGTTTTGGCTCATCGTAATTGCCCAACTTGGTCTTGTCTTTTACCTCTCGGCCCGAGTGCACAAACTTGAACCGGCTGCGGCTGCGGGTCTCTTCATGTTGTATTCGGCGCTGGTGGGTGTGACGTCGTCAGTGGTGCTGCTGGTTTTCACCGGCGCTTCAATTGTGCAGACTTTCATTATTACGGCTGGGATGTTTGGAGCTACTGCTCTGCTCGGCACGGTGACGAAAAGAAGTCTCGCGGGTCTGGGTCATTTCATGTTCATGGGATTGATCGGATTGATCCTCGCTTCGATCGTGGGCATCTTCTGGCACAACGACGCGCTGCAGTTCGTAATTTCAGTGGTAGGCGTGCTGGTCTTTACCGGGCTAACAGCCTGGGACGCGCAACGGTTGAAGCAAATGGCGTTGGCCTTGCCGGATGGTCGCGCCGGTTCATATGCAGTGGTCGGCGCGTTGTCGCTTTACCTGGATTTCATCAACCTCTTCTTCTTTCTGCTGAGATTTACCGGCAACCGGCGCGATTGAACACTTTGGAGTGCGCCGGCAGAGCGCAGCGGCGACGGCGCTTTGGTTTAGAGTTCCGCCTTAAGGCGGTCGTCTGTGTTCTGGATAAGGCCGCCTAAAGGCGGGACTCCAAACAACCCAAAACGGTGACGTCTTTGCCGCCGCCCTCCAAAAGATGCCGCTGATCAAAATCGCTAACCGACAGCTCGAGTACGAATGGCACGGCCCGAGTCCCGAGCTGGCGCCGACGCTCGTCTTCCTGCACGAAGGGCTTGGGTGTGTCGCTATGTGGCGGGATTTCCCCGCGCACGTGGCGGAGCAGACGGGATGCGGCGCGCTGGTCTATAGCCGCGCCGGCTATGGCAAATCGGAGCCTATCGAATTGCCGCGTCAGGTTACGTTTATGCATCAGGAGGCTTTGGGGACATTGCCTCAGATGCTGGACGCGTTTTCGATTCGCGCGGCGATTTTGGTGGGCCACAGTGACGGCGGATCGATATCGATCATACACGCCGGCGGAACCAGTGACTCGAGAGTGCGCGGGTTGATTCTGGAAGCGCCGCATGTTTTTGTCGAAGAGTTGGGCCTGGAAAGCATCAGGGCGATTGCGGAACAGTATCGAAGACAAAGCACAGGCAGGATGCCTGCGCACCGCCCGCAGGATGCGGGCGCTCCCGTGGGCGCTTCCGTCTTGAGACAACGCCTGGCTCGTTATCATGGAGAGAATGTCGACGAGACTTTCTGGGGTTGGAATGATGTCTGGCTCAATCCCGAGTTTGCCTCATGGAATATTGAAGAGTATCTGCCAAAGATTAATGTGCCCGTACTGTTGATTCAGGGCGCGGACGATCAGTACGGAACATGGGAACAGATCGGAAGGATCGAAGCTGGATGTAAAGGGCCGGTGCGCACCGTCCTGCTGACAGATTGTGGACACAGCCCGCATTTGGATCAGCCCGAGCGTACGGTTGCGGCGATAAAGGAGTTTGTGGGAGAAGTTTTTGGAGTGCGCTGACTTGTCGACGCACTCCAAAGAGGCGCTTCGCCTCCTCATCTCCCCGAGTTCTGCCGCTCGATCATCCATTGCGGATACATCTGCCGCGGCGCGGTGGTGGCAGACAATCGTGCGACTTCTTCTGCGCTTAATTCCAGCTCAGCCGCTTTCAGATTATCTTCCAATTGCGACATTTTGTTGGCGCCGATGATGATCGAGGTGACGCCGGGCTGAGCCAACAACCAGGCCAAAGCTACTTGCGCTACGGTTGCGCCTTTCTGCTTCGCTATTGCATCCAGCGCCTCGACCGCATCAAATCCGCGGGCTTCGTCAATCGCGGGAAACTGAAAGTTAGTCCGCCGCGCGCCTTGCGGATTGGGATTGTCGCGCCGGTACTTACCGGAAAGAAAACCGCCGGACAAGGGCGACCACGGCATCACGCCGACTCCTTCTTCACGACACAGCGGCAGCAGCTCGTGTTCAAGATCACGGCCGGCTAAAGAGTAATAAGCCTGCAGAGAAACGAAGCCGGCCCAGTCTTTCTGTTGTGAAAGCACGAGAGCTTTCATCAAGTGCCGCGCGGACCAATTCGAGCAGCCGATGTAGCGCACCTTGCCCTGTCGCACGACATCGTCAAGGGCGCGCAGAGTTTCTTCCACCGGTGTGAGAAGGTCCCAACCATGTACCTGGTAGAGATCGACGTAGTCAGTGTCCAGACGTTTCAAACTTTGTTCAATCGAAGAGAAGATGTGCTGGCGTGATAGGCCGACGTTGTTTAAGTCGCCGGTCCCGTTGATGGCGCCTTCACTCATCGCGCCGCGCACCTTGGTTGCGATCACGACTTTGTCGCGCGCCGGGCCGCAGTCCTTTAGGGCCTTACCCAGAATTGTTTCCGCCTGACCGTAAGCGTAAACGTCCGCTGTATCGAAGAAGTTAATTCCAGCGTCCAAAGATCGCGCGACCATCTGATTGGCGCCCGCTTGATCGACGACGGCGATGTTCAGAAAGTTATCTCCGAATGTCATGGTGCCGAGGCACAGTTCGGAAACTTTTACTCCGGTACGTCCCAATACCTTATATTTCACGATTGATCCCTTCTCGAAAAATACGTTCATCGTAAACCGTTAACTGTGAACCGTAAACCGCAGGAGCTAGTCACGGGTGAATCGTGAAGGGAAAGTTAGAGAGTGAACATGAATGAGTAGCGGATCGCCTGGGGATCTGCGACGGCTAGCAGCGGACCCTTCCGAGTCTTACTCCAATTTCATTAGCGCCGCGGCTTTACCCCGGTAATGATTGATTGCTTTGGGAATGGAACCGTTTGAAACGGTTTCCGGGTTTTGTCGGCATGGACATTTCACTTCGCTAAGCGAGGTGCTAACGAGATCAAACCCAATTGCCCTCATCTGGAAATGTGCTGCCTGCCAGTTTCCGCCAGGCCCCTCGCCACGTTTTTTGCGTTACCACGGGCTGATTTGGATTGCACAAATCGCGGCCAACCCGTATTATCGTTCAGTCGAACGGTCTCTCCCGACCTTCCTATCGACGCCAATCAAATCAGTCAATTCAGAAACAGGAGAAAGAAGAATCAATGCGCGTTTACACCAATTTCGGCAAATTAGCCATGCTTGCCACAGCCCTGCTGATGATGAGCTTTACGCCTGGCTTTGCTAAGACCAACGTCGACTACAAATTCAAGGTCCACAACAACACCACCCACGACATCAAGAAGATTCTGGTGTCTGACGATGGCAAGAAGTGGGGCTACTTTGATATCGGCGACGGCATTAAAGCCGGCGACACCGACGAACTCGTCTGGGACAAATCAACGGACAACGGAGCCTGCGAGTGGATTTTCAAAGCGGTCTGGAGTAACGATGAAGAGTCCGAGCCAGTGAAGTTTGATTTTTGCGAAAAGGGACTAACCTTAGAGTTCACTAAGTAACAGGAATTAATTAAGCTTCGACCCCAAAAAAGCCTCTGCCGTTTGGCAGGGGCTTTTTATTTGGCGAAGCGCGGACATCCCTGTCCCGCCTGAGCGCGCAGCGCGATCGACTTTTAGAGTAATTCGTCGTGAAGATCCGAAGCGGGCTTCGTCCGCTGGCGGACAGGATGTCCGTGCCCCACTCCGCATTCAGAAATCCAGCCGCAGCCCCAGACGAATCTGACGCGGACGCATAGTGCGCGTGGCCACCAGAAAGGAATCGAGGAAGGCCTGTTTCGTTGCGGCTGAAGATGTGGAAGCAAAGGCACTAAAGTCAATGAACTCGCTGCCAAAACTGAACACGGTTTTGTTCAGGACATTGTCGAATTCGACGGACGGGCGCAACTTGATCCTGTCGGTGAGCTTGAATTCGCGCGTCACGCTGAGATCGAAAATAAAAATTCCCGGGCCCATGCCGGCGTTACGCGGCAGGTTTCCCGTCTGGCCAATCGTCGGCAAGCCGAACTGATCAAGGATTGATGCGTCCAGCGGTTGGCCCGGTCGGCGCCATTTCAACGCTTTGATGTCGCCGGTAAAGTTCGGACGGTCGTTGCCCACGTCATCCAGGTTGCGATCGGCGCCGCCCAGTCCGAGATTAAATGGTGCGCCTGACGCCAAACGTAAAACCGGCGAGAGGCGCAGCCTGGCCAGAAGCTTCGGCGTATCGACGGTTCCGGAAAGTACGAAGCGGTGGCGGCGATCCTGCAGGCTCCGCGCCCGCTCTCTCCGGAAATCGCCGGGGACCAGCGCATCGGAAGTATTGACGATGCCATCGTCCCTCAGAGAAGACAGCGTGTAGGCCGCGCGGAAGGAAAAACCTGCACCGTTTTTTATGTGTTTGAATCGATTGCGCAACTCCAGCGTCAAGCCGCGATAGAAGCTGTTCCCGACAGGAATCAGTTGCTCGATTTCACCTCTTGACGTGTCTGGACGCAACCCATTCAAAGCTGCCAGGGCCGTGTTCACCGCGGTCGTCGAAGTAAACGAGTTGAGATTGACGAGCGAGATCGGCACGCCGAGTTCCGTCATGCGAACGACCGAATTTGGATTCGCCGAATCGCCAGGCGACAGAACAAAGCGCACCAGATCGCCGGCGGACGAAGTATTCAGAATCGGCCGGATACCTCCCGATGCATTGAGAAAGTTGGTGAAGTCGCGCGATGCCAGAAAGTAAGTGAAGTTTGTGAACCCTGCTGGCAACACCGGAGCGTTCGTGTTGAACTCTCGCCACAGGTGCAGCGCGCGGTTCCAGGTGCAGTTGGCTTCAAAAACAAAGCCGCCGATCTCGCGCTCAAAACCGAGATTGGCCTGGTAACTTTCCGGAATGCGAAGCTTCGGATCCAAACGACGCGAGAATCCCGAATTGAGCACTCCGAACTGTTTGATCAAAGACGAATCAGCCGGCAGTGTTTGGGGAAATTGAAGATTTGCGGTAATGAAAGTCCGGCGTTGGGCGTTTGTCATCAATTTGCCCGTAGCCTGATCAACCAGCGTGTCAGTGTCAAAGAAAAGTTTTTGGGCGCCCAGAGTGAAATCATCAATCGTGCGCAGCAGCGCGCGGTTATAAAAAATTCCAGCACCGCCGCGAACTACTGTCTTCCCGGTACCGAAGGGATCGTACGAGAAAGCCAGGCGCGGTGCGAAGTTATTAAGGTCGCGCACAATGGTCTCGTTTTCATAGCGCACTCCATAGCTCAGTACCAGGTTTGGCTTCAGCCGCCATTCGTCCTGCGCAAAAAGCCCCGTGTAGGTATTGTGCTGAGTGGAAGTGGTCCGGAAGTTCTGCCGGAAACGGCTGGCCAAATTTGCCAGAAAATCTCCGGCGCTGTCGAAATCCCAGGTGCCGGTGGCATCGCTGAGATCGATGAAAGTGGAGTTGATTCTTTGCGCGTCACCGCCGAACTTCATCGAATGGTTGCCGTTAAGCCAGGCAAAAATCTCCTGGAATTGAAAGCGAGTCTCGCGGCGATCAGTAGATCCGCTGGTGGAAGTGCCGGCCACGAGTCTGCCGCCGGCCAACTTCAAAGGATCGTTGATTCCTATCAAGACTACCGGCGAGTGGGTACCACCTTCGGCCAGGATCGCCGGAGTCAACCGCGAATATTGAAACCGCGTTTGCGCCACGGCCCGCGCCGAAAGCACGTAGTTATCAAGCCATGCGACCGCGTCGGTGTCTCGCGTTTTCCCCTGCAGGGCCTGGGCCAAACGGTCGCCACCGCCAAACTGTCGCAGGTTTCGCGAACGGCCCAGCTGGTAAAGCAGTTGCCCATTATGGAGTTCGGTGAACTTATGATCGATGCGTATCGTGAGAACCTGATTGCGTCCCGGCGTATTCACCGAAGTGATGAAAGGCGCGATCACCGCGTTTAAGGCCGGCGCTGAAGCGTTCTCCATTCGCCGGGCGGACAGGTCCGTTGGCAGAGGCAGAGGAAACAGAGGGTTCTGCTGCACCGGCACCAGCGTGTCGATCAAGGTCGAGTCCAACACCTCGTCGTATTCATAAGCGCTGAAGAAGAAGGTGCGGTTGCGGCCATTGTAAAGCTTCGGAATGACGAGCGGTCCGCTGAAGGTAAAGCCCGGATCGTGTTCCTGTAACGGCAGACGCGATAGCCCGAGCGAATTATTTTTCCACGTATTTGCATTCAGAGATTCGTCCCGGAAAAAGTAAAAGGCCCGCCCGTGATATTGGTTTGCCCCGCTCCGGGTAAGCAGATTGACTCGGCCGCCCGAAGCACGCCCGTACTCAGCTGCAAACTGGTTGCGGATCACCTGCACTTCGGCGACTGCTTCGATCGACGGGGTGAAGCGCTCGCGAGCTCCGCGGTCGTCATTGTTGTCGAGACCATCGATCGTGAGATTGTTCGAGTAGGCGGCGCCGCCGGAAAGCGAAAAATTTCCCGCTTCCTCAGGAGTCGAACGCGAGCTGGTGCGATCTTCGGCCAGTTCGCGGGTCGAGAGGGACTCTTCAACTGCGCCACCCAGAGTGAAAATCAGATCGAATGGCGAACGATTATTGACCGGCAACGATTCAACTTCGCTCGTAGTCACCGTACCGCCGACAACAGTGCGCGTCGTATCGACCTGCGGCGCTTCGGCGATACTTACGACTACGGCTGTAGCACTGATCGCGGCCGGCTGCAGAACGAAATCCAGTGTGACGTTCTGTCCAGCGAGCGTGTTGAGATCGCTCTTTTCTTCAGCGGCAAAGTTTGTAAAGGAGGCCGTGACATTGTAGATGCCAGGCGGAAGTTGAATCAGCCTGTATTGTCCGTTGCCATCCGCGATAACCTTTCGCTCGGCCCTGGTGGCTCTAAGCGTCGCGGTGACAATCGCTCCGGGAATCAGCGCTCGATTCTGATCGGTGACGCTGCCGCTGATCGTGACGTTATCGAGATCCTGCGCCGTCGAGAGGCTCGGCGTAAGACACACGAAAGCAGCCAGCAGAACGAACAGGAAAGTACACTTTGCCGAGATCCGCATTGGGAGCAAGTAAGATTTACGCGAAGACTCCTGGCCGGCTTTTAGGCCGTACACTCGTAGGATCGTAGTACCTCTGTCAACCAGACTTTCCTAGTCCAGACATCGTTTGTCTGGGAATGATTTAGCGCCTTTTGCCACCGTAGGCGCGCGCTTTCGCGAGAACAGAACGATTGATGTCGCTGATCGGAATCGGAAACCAGTTCACATGGTGAATCTGAAACTCTTCGGCTCCGCTTTCAAGGCAATCGAAAAAAGTATTCGAACTACGGGTTCAGTGGCGTCCATCTTCGGCGCTTGTCTTCCCAGAAATAGTTGACAACGAAGTTGCAAGAGCGTATACGAGCTTCTGCCGCCACACCTTAACTTGAAAGTGATCCATGGCCCTCCCAGTCAGATGAGAGTTTTGCTGACGGGTTGCGGATCAGGCGGAAATCAGAATTAGTGCGCTAAGAGCCCCAAGGGATCTAGCACAACTGTCCTTAGCGCTTTCAGAGATCAACCTCGCAGGTACTCAAAACTCTCAAACACTATTGGAGAACTCCTATGAGCACAAAAAAATCCAAATCTAAAAAAGCTGCCTCGAAGTCCGCCAAGGCTGGAGCCAGGGGCAAAGCAAGCCAATCAGCACTCCCGCCCAGGATATATGCGAACGTCTCGCCGCATTCCATCGGCGGAGTGTCCATGTTCGAAGGCCAGCACCAGATTCATGCTGGGACCGTAACCAACTTCTTTTCGGATGGCGAAGTCGTTAACGCCGCCGTATCGCGCTTGCAGGAAGCCGGCTTCGAAATTCTGCAGATTTCGCCCCTGACTATTAACATCGCCGGCACAGCCGCGCAGTACCGGCGCGCCTTTGGCACCGACATCGTTGTCCAGGATCGACCGGTGATTAAAGAGGGCGCGAAAAAGGATGTGGGGCAGTTTCTCGACTCGCCGGACACGAACACGTCCGGCCTGATTCAAACCCAGGGAACGAAATTCGAAGACACTATTGAAGGCGTTGCGCTGGAAGAGCCTCGCTACTACATGGCCGGACCATCAATGTTCGCGCCGTTAAAGTCTTACTGGCATCTGCGACTTCCCGGGGATGTATCGCTGGGCTGCAATGCCGATAAGGCACATCGCGCGGGGATCACAGGCAAGGGAGTTAAGGTGGCAATGTGCGATAGCGGATGGTTCAAGCACCCTTACTTTGTCGGTCGCGGGTATAAAGCCGCGCCGGTTGTGCTGGGCCCTGCTGCGACGCTACCTCTCAAGGATGAAGTGGGTCACGGCACCGGCGAATCGGCCAACATCTTTGCAAACGCCCCTGACATTGATTTCGCGCCGGTGAAGATGAGCTTTGTGAATTCTACCGGCGGCTTCAACGCAGCCGTTGGTCTTAGTCCTAACATCATTACCTGCAGCTGGGGAAGCCACCATCCGACCGGCCCGCTGAGCGCCGCCGACCAGGTCTTGGCCGCGGCTATCGCGGCCGCAGTCGCAGCCGGGATCGTTGTCGTCTTCTCGGCCGGCAACGGACACTATGGATTCCCGGGAATGCACCCCGATGTGATCTCAGCAGGTGGTGTTTTCATGAACCCGGACGAGTCCCTGCGAGCGTCAGATTACGCCAGCAGCTATCCCGGCAATGTATATCCGGGTCGGGCCTGCCCGGACTTGTGTGGTCTGGTGGGCATGAAGCCGAAGGCAATCTACATCATGTTCCCGCTTGAACCGGGAGACCAGATTGATGTGGGCAATGCCGGCGGCACTCATCCGAACGGCGACGAAACGACCAACAGCGACGGGTGGGCGGCCTTCAGCGGCACATCTGCGGCGGCTCCTCAGCTGGCCGGGGTCGCGGCCCTGATCAAGCAGGCCTGTCCTACCCTGACACCTGCGCAAGTCAGGAACATCATGAAGAGTACCGCCCGCGATGTTACGACGGGGAACAGTAACTCGGTCGAAGGCACGCCGATATTTCCCGCGGCTTATGCTGCAGGGCCGGGGGTCGATGTTGCAACCGGTAACGGCTTGGTCGACGCGCACAAAGCAGTGATGCTCGCGAAGGTGCAATGTCTCGGCCCGATCATCCCGATTGGAGTAGTCCAGCCGATTGGAGTGTTCCCGCCCGTGAAGCCGATCACAGTGCAGCCGATCACGGGTCCCATCACGCCGGTTCAGCCGATCACCGGGCCGATCAAGCCGATCACACCGGTGCAGCCGATTACCGGTCCGATCACGCCGGTCACTCCCGTCAAGCCGATCCAGCCGATCACTGGTCCGATTAAGCCGATCACTCCGATAAAACCGATTCAGCCTGGGCCGATCACGCCCATTCAACCGATCAAACCGATCGCTCCGATTGTAAATCCAGGGCCTGTTCAACCGTCCGCTGGAGGCGGCATGTCAGGAATGGAGGGCACGAGCGAAGCAAGCTCCGGCTCTTCGCAGGCGACCCTCTCGGAGGCAGATGTCGAGGCGCTGAGTGGAATGATTATTAACTCAGAGCTGGATATCTAGTAATCCGTGGTCTCTCGATCAGCGACGCCGTAACAGCAGACCGTTGCGGCGTCGCCTCTCCCAACCGCCGGACTGGAGCAGGTTTTTATGAAAAAAGTTTTACTCCTCAGCATGCCCATGGGCGCTCTGGAGCGTCCATCGCTCGGCCTCAGCTTGCTCAAAGCGCGCCTGAATGAACTGGGGGTTGAGTGCGACGTGCGCTATCTAACGTTTGCGTTTGCCGAATTCATTGGACAGGGAAATTACCAGTGGATGTGTTACGAGCTCCCCTACACGGCGTTCGCCGGTGACTGGTCGTTCACTCAGGCACTTTACGGAGAGCGGCCCGAAAGTGAGCAGGAATACATTCAGAACATCTTGCGCGAAGTGTGGCAGCTTTCGGACGAAGACATTCGTCGCATCCTGTATATCCGTTCAATGGTTCCACACTTCCTTGATCACTGTCTGGCCGCGGTCGCGTGGCGCGACTATGCAATCGTGGGTTTCACTTCAACCTTTGAGCAGAACATCGCTTCGCTGGCGCTGGCCAAGCGGATCAAGCAGGCGTATCCCAAAATCTCAATCGTATTCGGTGGGGCGAACTGGGAGGCGGGAATGGGACAGGAACTGCACCGTCAATTTTCCTTCGTTGACTATGTTTGTTCGGGTGAGGCCGAAGAAAGTTTTCCCGCTTTGGTCCGGCGTATTTTCGCGCGGACTCCGATGAACGGGAGCCGCGCGCCGATCCCAGGCATCGTCTATCGCGACCGTAGGCGGGAATCCGTCTCAACCGGCAGCGCCGACCTGATCCGTGAGATGGACGCTTTGCCGGTGCCGGATTTCAGCAATTACTTTCACGACCTGGCCCAGTGCACGGTATCTGCTCCGGTTGCGCCTACCCTGCTCTTCGAAACTTCGCGTGGCTGTTGGTGGGGAGCCAAGTCGCACTGCACTTTCTGCGGACTCAACGGTGGAACAATGGCCTTTCGCAGCAAGAGTCCGCGCCGCGCGCTCGACGAACTCGAGCTGCTGGTCGATCGCTGGCAGCTGCCCAATGTCGAGGCAGTCGATAACATTCTCGACATGAAATACTTCAGCGATATGCTGCCGGCGCTCGCTCATGCGCGCCGTCCGCTGCAAATCTTTTACGAGGTCAAGTCGAATCTTTCGCGCGCGCAGGTCAAGACCCTGAGTGAGGCAGGAGTGAACCGGATTCAGCCGGGCATCGAAAGCTTGAGCGATCATGTGCTCAAGCTGATGCGCAAGGGCACCACGGCTCTAAGAAACATCCAACTGTTGAAGTGGGCACAGGAATTCAACATCCTCGTCGAGTGGAATATTCTCTACGGGTTTCCTGGAGAAACACCTGAAGATTACCGTCGGGTGCTGGAGTACTTGCCGGCGATTCGCTTCCTGCGGCCGCCTTGCGCGGCGGGCCCAATCCGACTGGACCGCTTCAGCCCGTACCACAATTCCTCGGCTGAGTTCGGCCTCGTCAATGTGCGACCGCTGAGCACTTATCGATATCTTTATCCCTTCGCCAAGGACAGCCTGGAGCGGATTGCCTATTATTTTGATTTTGACTATGAGCCGGAAGGCGACCCCACCGGTTATGCCGCAAAGGTGGTTGAGTACGTTTACGAATGGAAGAGCAACCCTGAGCTGGGCACCCTTCGTTCGATCGTGCGCGCCGATGGATCTTTGGTACTTCTGGACACTCGTTCTGACGCCACGATTCGCGAATTACTGCTTATCGGATTGGAGCAGGCGGCTTATGAATTCTGCGACGAACTCCGGGCCGGCCCGGCCATTGTTCGACATCTGCACGCATCTTTCCCGCTCGTCGAGTTTTCGGATTCACAGGTTTTCGATTTTCTTGAGTCGCTGGTCCAAAACCGTCTGATGGTGACCGATGGCGTTAACTATCTGAGCCTGGCCATTCGAACTCAGCCAATTGAAGTGGAAGCCAGGCGCGACGAACCAATCACATTCGGCCCTGGCCCGCTACGATCCGCCAGCAGTTATTTGCGCGCGGAACTTAAAGTGCTCCAGGCGTAAGCCAGGATTATTGAAGCAGGAGAGACCGTGACGGATCCTAATGCCAGCTCTCTGTGCAGCCTCTGCGGCCTCGCGGAGATTTCGCGGGGATTCGAGATCATCCCATGTTGACTCTCGTCGCAGTGACAATGAAAAGGGCGATATAATCGTTTCCATTATGCCACCAAAAGAAAACCTGTCAGCTCAGGTTGCACTACGTCCGGCAAGCGGAAAAGCATTCAACCCGCAGACCGCGATCACCTCTGAGAATATCGCAGACTACCTGCCCGCTCCCGAAACTGTAGAGGCGGCCCGGAAGGGTTTTGCGGCGGCCGGGTTCGAGGTAAGCAATCCGGTAGGGATGAGCTTCTCGATCACTGGTCCAGCCGGCCTCTTCGAGAAAGTGTTCAAAGTCAAACTCGTCGCAGACGATCGCGGTGGCATCAAAGTCACTGACGGCAAGGGTGGCGATCAAACATATGAACTGCCCGTGGAATCGCTGTCTAATGACCTTCGGCAGTCGGTCGCCGCGGTGACGTTTTCGCCGCCGCCTGACTTCGGGCCGACTAGTTATTGACGCGTGACGTTTGGTACTGGGGTAATTTAGGTTACCAGTCGGTTCGTGATGCGGAGCACTAGCCCGACTGTCAGGGAGGGCTCATTTAAGGCATCTCCGAGCCCTCCCTGACGGTCGGGCTAGCGCCCGGTGATGACCAACCCCACTACTTAAACGCTTGCTTGTCTTGACCGACTTAGACTGTGATGCAAGTTAACCTTCTGAAGTCGAAAGTCAGATCGAACCTCGCGTCCGGCTATCACCCGGAATCCATTCCCGCGGTAATTCGTCAATCCCACCTGATGGAACGAGGCGGATTCGATGTCTTCGAGGGTCTGGTTGACGCACGCATGCGGCGCGAAATGTTGTCGGAGGCAGTCGCGCTCTTGCCTCACGCCACGAGATCCGAGGTTACAGTTTCTGATGGCGAAGAGCAGCGGGGAGGCAAGCCCCGGCGTCGATTCATTAATTCGCAGGGTGGGCCGTTACAACAGGCATTTAATACTTCACCTGAGGTGCTCGATTTTTTGCGCGGACTTACCAATCGTGCGCTAACCTTCACGGGCGAGATCGGGACGTATTCTTACTACATGGATCCGGGCGACTACCTCGACATTCATCGCGATATTGTAACTTGCGATGTCGCAGTCATCACCTGTCTGCACGATCGCGCGAAGCATAACGACGACAGCGGAAGTCTGTGCCTCTACCCCGCTCGTCTTGGTGAGCCTCTTTCGCAGATTCGAGCCACACCTAAACGGGGAGCAGTTAAAGTGCGTGTTCAGCTGGGACAGACCATAATACTCTATGGCGGAATTGTACCGCACGCCCTGCTGCCCGTGGCCGAAGGCCAGGCGAGAATTGTCTCGGTGCTTTGCTATCGGGCGATATAGCCGCGAGTTAACACCCAATCAACGGAACGCTATTTCTTTCCCGATCGCTTTTGAGATTTGGGCTGAGGTTTCCCTGCCTTGAACTTGTCCCGCGGTTTATCACCGACGACTCGAATTGGTTCTTCGGCAATATTGGGATAGTCATTATCCTCCGAGCCTTTAGACTTACTCTTCGAGTCGGACTTGTTGCTGGATTTTGCCGTCATGGATTGCTCCCTCTCAGTGAGTAACTGTGTTAGCTGCTCTGGCCCCGCGAAGTCGCGCGACGACGCAACGCTGAGGCGCGTGTCAGTGGAACCAGCGCACCGGCTTCGGGAGGGGGTTCAGTGAAGTGAGAGAATTCTTCGGCGTGGGTTTGCAGATAGTCAAAGAAGCGTTCGAACTCGCGCTGCATGGCGTCCATTTTTTCGCGCATGTTGAGAATGATTTCCACGCCGGCGAGATTCACCCCCAGGTCGCGCGTTAAAGACAAGATAATCTCGAGCCGCTCGAGATCAGTATCAGTGTAGAGCCGCGTGTTGCCTTGTGATCGCGAAGGCTTCAGCAAGCCTTCACGTTCGTAGAGACGAAGCGTCTGCGGGTGCAGCTCAAACTGCTCCGCCACGGCGCTGATTGTAAATGTCTTGGCTCGCCTCTTCATTGCTGATTGCCGATTGCCGATTTCCAATTGGCGTGTTGCCCTGGTTTTCGATTACCGGTAATGAATCGGCAATCAACAATTGGAAATCGGCAATGTTGTTATTCCAGTCCCATTACCACCCGCGGGTTCTCCGTATTCATCTGCCCGTACTTGCGCAATAGCTCTTTGGTCTCTTCCGAAATCACTTTCGGCAGGACTACCTGAACTTCGACGAACTGATCGCCGTGCGTGTTCGGATCGCGCAGAGATGGCGCGCCGCGCTGTCGCAGGCGAAACTTCTGGCCTGACTGAGTGCCGGGCGGGATACGCAATTGCGCTTTGCCGGTGACGGTCGGGACTTCGATCTTTGCGCCCAGGGCCGCTTCGGGCACAGTGAGCGGGACGGTGACGTAAATGTTGTCCCCTTTGCGAGTGAAATACTGATGTCGGCCGACGTTCGTAATAATGAAAAGATCGCCTGGCGGCGCGCCCAGCCGTCCGCCCTCACCTTTGCCGGGAATGCGCACGCGCGAGCCGGTGTCAACCCCGGCCGGAATCCGCACCTTAACGTTCTCGGTCTTGGGCAGAGTGCCCTTGCCTTTGCACAGCGCACATGGCGGACGTCGTTTGCCGGTGCCGCCACAGTCAGGACATTCCTGCGTGAAGCGCAGACGGCCTCCGGCTTTCTGGACCTGACCCACGCCTTTGCAGGTCGCGCACGTCATCACCGATCCCCCTGTGTCGCCAGCCCCGTGACAGCGCGAACACTGATCGGATCTGTTTACAGTTATGCTGGTAGTGAGACCGGTGATCGCTTCTTCAAAGCTGAGTGAGAGCGGCATTTCAATGTCCGCGCCCTTTTGCGGCTGAGGCCGCGGTGGTTCGCGTTCCGCTTTGCCGCCGCTGAATAAATCGGCAAAGATGTCGCGGAAGCTGCTGCTGCTGCCGGCGCTGCTGCTCGCTGAACCAGAGGCCGCGCCCCAATCAAAGCCGGAGAAATCGAACGGTGTGCCGCGCGTGTAAGTTTGGCCAGGACCGCCGCCCGCCGCCGCGGCGTTCGCCAGGTTGTCTGAGTATTCGCCAAAGCGATCGTAGACCTTGCGCTTCTTCACGTCGGACAGAATGTCGAACGCTTCGCTCATCTGCTTGAAGCGATCCTCCGCCCCTTTGTCGCCGGGATTCACGTCAGGGTGATACTTGCGCGCCAGCCGCCGGTAGGCTTTCTTGATCTCTTCCGGCTTGGCGTCCCGCTTAACCCCGAGGATTTTGTAAAAGTCTTCTTTAGCCATTCAAAAGCAGCGAATACTAAATGGTGACAAGCGACGGGTTTGAAAGACGACCTATCGCATGTCACCGAGTTGGAGATCGGATCTAAGTCCTGGTCAACCGTCGCTTCGATTTATCAACCAAACTACGAACGCAACCAATCCCGCCCCCACTACCCAGTTTACCTGAGTGCTCATCTTCTCGCCGGACGTGATATACCGCGCAGTATGTTCGCAATTGTTCGTCAGAGGATAATAGTTGGGCTGATCAAACTCTTCTAAAGCTCTCGCCACCGCAAATTGAGTTTGACAATAGGGAACTTCCTCAACCATTTCCCACACGCCCGTTGCTTCCGCCCACTCGGCTCTTATGTCCGGAGTACGGTGAAGTATGACAGGCGCGTTACTGGGAAGACCAAATGAGCTTAAGGGGTTTCCGGCTACCAGAACCGCATAATGATCTGCTAGTGGGATCTTAGTGCTCTGTCTCTTCACCAAAAAGATTCCATCAGAAACCTCTCGAAACGGAACGACTTCTGGCTCGATGGTTTGGTTGAACATAGTTCCCCTTCCCTCTATTTTTTCTCTTCGTCGACATCGACGTACTCGGCGTCGATGACGTTGTCTTCCCCACCAGCCTGACCGGACGCCGAAGCACCGGCAGCTGCTGATTGGTCGGCGGTCTCGCCACCAGGCGCCGAAGCTGTCTGCTGATACAGGGCTTCGGCCATCTTATGAGAGACAGTCTGCAGCGCGTTGAACGCGTCGTTCATCCGCTCGACACCGCCTTCCTCGAGCGCCTTCCTGGCATCGGCGATAGCGGTTTCGACTTCACCGGCCACAGCGCCAACCTTCTCGCGGTTCTCGTTCAGCGTTTTCTCCATTTGATAGACAAGACTGTCGAGTTTGTTCCGCGATTCGATCTCTTCGCGCTTGCGGGCGTCATCGGCCGAATGCGAATCCGCATCGCGCATCATCTTATCGATCTCATCTTTGCTGAGACCGGATGACGATGTGATCGTGATCTTCTGTTCGCGGCCCGTGCCCATGTCCTTGGCAGAGACATTTACAATGCCGTTGGCGTCGATATCAAAAGCGACTTCGACTTGCGGCATGCCGCGTGGCGCCGGCGGAATACCCACCAGATGGAACTTGCCGAGCGTGCGATTATCTCCGGCCATCGGTCGCTCACCTTGAAGCACGTGCACCTCGACAGACGTCTGGTTGTCAGAAGCCGTAGAAAAGATCTCCGACTTCCGTGTTGGGATGGTAGTGTTGCGATCAATCAATTTGGTAAATACGCCTCCCAGAGTTTCAATGCCGAGACTCAGCGGCGTAACGTCGAGCAGCAGGATGTCGGTCTTCTCACCCGACAGCACACCGGCTTGCACGGCGGCTCCGATGGCCACGACCTCGTCAGGATTGACGCTCTTGTTCGGCTCCTTGTTAAAGAAGCTCTTCACAATTTCCTGGACTTTAGGGATACGCGTGGATCCGCCAACGAGCACGACTTCGTCAATCTTCGACGAATCCAACTGAGCGTCCTTCAAAGCCTGTTCGAGTGGCGGCGTGAGGCGCTTGAAAAGCGGCTCAGCCAACTGTTCGAATCGCGCGCGCGTAAGTTTCATCACCAAATGCTTCGGTCCCGACGCGTCGGCAGTGATGAAAGGCAGATTGATTTCGGTCTCCATCGTAGATGAGAGTTCAATCTTTGCTTTCTCGCCCGTCTCCTTGAGCCTTTGGAGCGCCATCTTGTCTTTCGACAAATCGATGCCCTGATCCTTTTTGAACTCTTCGATGATCCACTCAACCAGGGCTTCGTCGATATCGTCACCGCCCAAGTGCGTGTCGCCGTTCGTCGACTTCACTTCGACAACGCCCTCGCCGACTTCCAGGATGGAAATATCGAACGTGCCGCCGCCAAAGTCGAACACCGCAATCGTCTCGTCCTTTTTCTTATCGAGACCGTACGCCAACGCTGCCGCGGTGGGCTCGTTCACGATACGCATCACTTCGAGGCCCGCGATTTTGCCGGCATCCTTGGTCGCCTGGCGCTGCGAATCGTTGAAGTAAGCGGGAACCGTAATCACGGCCTTCTCGACTTTTTGACCGAGGTAGTCCTCGGCCGACTGTTTCATCTTCTGCAGGATCATGGCGGAGATTTCCGGCGGACTCCACTCCTTGCCGCCGGCCACGATGCGAACATCGCCGCCGGTGCCCGTGCCCTGGACCTTGTAAGGGACCTGCTTGATTTCCTCGGTGACTTCGCTAAAGCGCCGGCCCATGAATCGTTTGATCGAATAGATGGTGTTCTCGGGGTTGGTTACGGCCTGACGTTTGGCGACCTGGCCGACCAGGCGGCTACCGTCTTTGGCAAATGCGACGACTGAAGGCGTCGTCCGGCCTCCCTCTGAATTGTTGATGACGACGGGCTCGCCGCCTTCCATAACCGCCACGACAGAGTTAGTCGTGCCCAAGTCAATTCCAATAATTTTGCTCATTTTGTTGAATACTCCGCTGTTTGATCTCCGTCATCCCGCTAGACCGAGAGACGGGTTGAATGCCCGGTTAGAATAATACCTGAGTGCCGCCTTGTCAACTTTGCGAGAGGGAGTTTGCCTGGCTTTCCGGGGCCTTGGTTCGCGTTTGTAGCGGCAGCAGGGCACTGCCCGAACCTAACGGAGGGTGTAGCTGCACGCCATCGAAGCCCTTACGATCGGGCTACTGCCCCGTTGTCGGCTATTTGCGGTCGTCGTTTAATAAGCGGGAGACAAAGAAGACATAATGGATGCCGGATAATAGAGTGAAGGCGAAAACCAGCGTATAGACGCTTGGCAGGTAGTAGCCGGTGCCGACTCGAGTTTGTGCGGCCAGGATCACAATCGCGATGGCCGCGATCTGAACTACCGTGCTGAGCTTTCCCAAAAACGATGGACGGAACGCCCGAAAGCCGCTGACCATGTTGATGGCGGCCGCGCCCACCAGGATGAAAACATCGCGGCTGATTACGGTGATGGTGACCCAGAAAGGAATGGGCAGATGCTTTGGCAAAGGCGTGGGGTAAACACCGCGCATTGAAAGGACGACGAAGGAAGTCACCAACATCATCTTGTCGGCAATTGGATCCAGGATGCGGCCCAGCGGAGATTGCTGTTGAAAGCGACGAGCCAGCAAACCATCGAGGCCATCCGTGATTCCCGCGAAGACAAACACTGCCAGCGCCAGCAGAAATTTCTGATAAAAGAGCAACGAAACAAATACCGGAATCAGCGCCATCCTTACGATGGTCAGCAGATTTGGCAGAGTGACAATTCGCGAGGACATTCAGGAGCTTTCGAGTTCACGTCTGCGGTTGCTGATTGGTTTACGGCGGGACATTTCAGTGATACGCGGCAAATCCGCACCGGGCCTGAGGTCAAATACTAAGATATCGAGTTTAGCTCAAGCAACGAAACTTCGGGCGGGCATCCGTAGCGAATCGGCAATACGACGGTTCCCAGGCCGCGCGTCACGTAAATCTGTGTATTTCCTCGGCGTCCAAGGCCGCGCAATAATCGACGACGTGGACGGCCGGAGCGGTTTTTTTCGGGACGCAGGGTTACCTGGCCGCCATGCGTGTGGCCACTTAGCACCAGGTCGACCCCGGCCCGGGCTGCGCGGCGAAGGATGATCGGATTGTGTGCCAGCAACAACTTCATTTCGTTGTCCCCGGAACCGGCCAGAGCCAGTGGCAGATCTTCGAGACCAACCATCGTATCGTTAACACCGGACAGCCAGAACGACTCGCCATACAGATCGAGGCGCATGCCCTCATTCAATAAAACGGTTATGCCTTCGGCGCGGAACAAGTCGGCGATCAGCGCAGCGTCGGTCCAATGATCGTGATTTCCCAGGACGGCGAAGACACCGAAACGCGCGCGCAGGCGGCCGACTAACTCAGCGCAGGGAGCCGCATAGCTGCGATCGTGCGATATGTAATCACCGGTCAGCGCAATCAAATCGGGCCGCAGATCATTTGCGGCCTCAATCGCGCGCTCAAGATGTCTTGGATTTACGATCGGGCCGAAGTGAAGATCGGAAAGATGAACTATGCGGAGCCCATCAAGACCTTTTGGCAAACGGCGCAAGTAAATCTCTTGCCGTTCGATCGCCAGCATGAAAGGCTCGGCGAAAGCCACCCGCGCCATTTCACCGAGGGCGGACTTAATTACCGACAGCGGCCTTGTATCTGGTCGTGGCCGGCGGGGCGTCGGGCGGTCATGTCTCCAGCGAATTGGAGTGGACATATTGTTCAGGGGGAAAGTTTCTAAGCGGGCGCATTATAGTGTTCGCTCGCGCTCTGCGCAACGCGCTGGAGCGCGGACAACCTGTCGGCGGTTCACGAGCATCCTTGCTCGCTTCTCTCGTCAGGTTCCAATAAACGCCGGGCAGGGATGCCGGCGAACCGCAGGCAAGATGCCTGCGCTCCGTAGGCCTTCGCTCCGTTACGCGACGGTAATATTATCCGACAAGTATACGTCCTGGATCGCGTTCAGCAGATCCACACCTTCGTTCATTGGGCGCTGGAATGCTTTACGTCCTGAGATCAAGCCCATGCCTCCGCCGCGCTTGTTGATTACCGCGGTGCGCACGGCTTCAGCCATGTCGCTCGCGCCTTTCGACTCACCACCTGAATTGATCAATCCGATCCGTCCCATATAGCAATTGGCAACTTGATATCGAACCAGGTCGATCGGGTTATCGGTACTGAGCTTCTCGTAAACCAGCTTGCTGGTCTTGCCGTAAGATTTGCCCAACTCCTTCTCAACCGCCATGTAACCGCCATTCCGTTCCGGCAGTTTTTGCTTAATGATGTCGGCCTGAATCGTGACTCCGAGATGATTTGCCTGCCCCGTTAAATCAGCGGCAGTGTGCATATCGCCTTCCGGCGTTTTGAATTTTGAATTGCGCAGATAGCACCACAGGATGCAAGCCATGCCGAGTTCGTGAGCCCGGGCAAAAGCTTCAGCAACCTCGGTAATCTGCCGAGTAGATTCGTCGGAGCCGAAATAGATTGTCGCACCCACGGCGACGGCGCCCATGTTGTGCGCTTCCTTCACGGTGCCAAACATTACCTGATCGAATTTGTTCGGCAGCGTCAACAACTCGTTATGGTTGATCTTCACGATAAAGGGAATCTTATGGGCATATTTCCGCGCGACGCTGCCCAGCACGCCGAAGGTCGAAGCGACGCCGTTGCAGCCACCCTCGATGGCCAGTTTCACAATGTTGCCGGGATCAAAATACTGCGGGTTGGGCGCGAATGAAGCGCCGGCCGAATGCTCGATGCCCTGATCGACGGGCAGGATCGAAACGTATCCCGTGCCCGCCAGGCGGCCGTGATCAAGCAGCGACTGCAAAGAACGAAGTACCGCCGTCGAACGATCTGAATCCGAGACAACTCGAGCGATAAAGTCCGGGCCGGGCAGATGGATCTGGTCCTGCGGAATTGTCCGGGCTTTATGATCCAAAAGTTCCCGAACTTCAGAACCCAAAAGCTCTTCCAGGCGATCGATTATTGCGGGAGAACGTCCCATCTCTGTTGCCATTTTCTTCCTCCACCGAACGTGCGCGGGCAAACTATTTAGTCTTACGATCTAAACTGTCCAAATAAAGTTTTAAGCGAGAGTGAATTATAACATATGGGGTACTCCGAGCACTGAGACCAGCCGCGAGAAAGACGTGGGACGGGCAGTTCAAAAAAAGAAGCCGAACGCGAAGACCTCTGCATCTTTTGTTTGCCACCCCTGAAAGGCTGAGTTACAATCCGGCTTCGTCTTTACACGTGGCGTCGCCCCAAGCCGCGCCACCCCAGGTCTTTGCCTTTTCGGTTTCGCCCCGGCCAACGAAACCATTTTTTCGAAAGGTTCTCCCTATGAAAATCTTCCCCCGGTCTTTCCGACTCTGCCTTTTTATAGTGTGCTTTGTAATGTGCGCCTCCCTGCGGGTGTTTGCCAGCGGTAATGAATGGCGCACGATCGACCCCGCTGAACTCGCATCCAAGACGCCGGTGGTTGAGAAAGACGCTGACGCCGAGGCCCTCTTCTGGGAAGTGCACGTGTCCGATGAAGTCGATGGCAGCATGCCGCGGACGGTGCTGACGCATTACATCCGCATCAAGATTTTCACCGAACGCGGCCGCGAATCGCAGAGCAAGATAGACATCCCGTTTCTCAGCACCTGGAAGATCACCGATATTGCCGCCCGTACCGTAACCCCTGACAATCGCATAATCGAACTGAAGAAAGAAGACGTCTTCGAGCGCTCAATTGTTCGCTCCAGCGGCCTCAAACTCAAAGCCAAGACCTTTGCCTTGCCCGGAGTCGAACCGGGATCAATCATCGAATACCGGTGGCGTGAAGTGCGTAACGACCGCCTGGCAAATTACATTCGTTTGCAGTTTCAACGTGATGTTCCGGTTCAGTTAGTGAAGTATTACATCAAGCCGCTCTCGCTTCCGGGCATGCCTGGCATGCGGATGCAGCCGTTTCATGGCAAGAACACTCCCTTCGTAAAAGAGAAAGACGGCTTTTACAGCACCACCATGGAAAAGGTGCCCGCTTTCCACGAAGAGCCCCGGATGCCGCCTGAGAACGAAGTGCGCCCCTGGATGTTGGTCTATTACACAGAGGACACAAAGCTGGCGCCTGCCGAATATTGGAAAGCAAAGGGCAAAGAGTTTTACCAGGTGTTCAAGGCCAAAACAAAGATGAGCGACGATGTGAAAAAAGCTGCGCAGGACGCCATCGGGGATGGCGCCACGCCGGAGCAGAAGCTCGACCGGCTTTTTGAGTTCTGCCGTTCCAAAATAAAAAACGTCAACGATGACGCTTCCGGAATGACACCGGAAGAGCGCGCCAAATGGAAAGAAAACAAATCGCCGTCAGAAACCTTGAAGCGTGGGATGGGCACTGGTCAGAACATCGATTTTTTGTTTGCGACGATGGCTATCGCGGCGGGGTTCGAAGTCCGTCTGGCGAATCTCGGTGATCGCAGCGATACATTTTTCGATCCTACCTTCGCGGATGACTATTTCATCAGTTCTTATGACATTGCGGTGCGCGTGGGCGACGCGTGGCGTTTCTATGACCCTGCGAGCACTTATATTGCGGAAGGGATGTTACGCTGGCAGGAGGAAGGGCAGGACGTCCTTATCTCCGATCCGAAAGAGCCAACGTGGGAGAGGACGCCGATGTCACTTCCCGAGAAGTCTCTGGAAAAGCGCGCCGGCACGTTTCGGCTATTGGAAGACGGGACCCTCGAAGGCGACGTTCGCATTGAATATACCGGTCATCTGGCAGCCGACAAAAAGGAATACAACGACGATGATTCGCCGACACAGCGTGAAGAGACTTTGCGGGCAAGCGTCAAGGCCCGCATGAGCACCGCCGAACTTTCTGATATCAAGATCGAAAACGTTACCGATCGGATCAAGCCTTTCGTCTATGCTTTTCACGTCCGCGTGGCTGGTTACGCCCAGCGCACCGGTAAGCGGCTTTTCTTACAGCCTGAATTCTTCACCCGGGGGATCGGGCCGCTCTTCTCTGCAACCGAGCGCAAACACGACGTCTATTTTCATTATCCGTGGTCGGAGCAGGATCATTTGACGATCGACCTGCCACCGGGTTTCGTGCTCGACAATGCGGATGCCCCGCCCTCGATTACGCCAGAGATGACCAGGAAAATCTGCGAACAAAGCATCAAGATCTTTACCAGCAAGGATGGCCGCACCTTGATCTACGACCGGAGGTTTTTTCTTGGCGGCGCCGGCACCATTCTCTTTCCGCTGCGAAGCTACTCAGCCGTGAAACAACTGTTCGAGATGATCAACCTGGCTAACGATCACACAATTACGCTCAAACAAGGTCTGGCTACTGCTCCAAATTAGTAAACACTCACTGGTCCGACAAAAAGGAGTTCGGAAACAATGCGCCTAAGATCACTCGGGTTGGGGCTGCTAATGTTTTTTGCCGCTGCCGGAGTCAGGGCCAGCAGCGACGACGCCCCGATGTGGCTGCGGCAGGCGGCCAAGGTCTCTCTGCCGGCATACGAGAAAGATCTCCCGGCCGTGGTTTTGCAGAGAGAGCAACACATGACCGTGACTGAAGACGGCCGGATCACAACCGTGACCCAGTTTGCGGTTCGCATTCTGATTCGCGAAGGACGTGGCTACGCCGGAGCCAGAGAGTATTACGAAAGTGATGCCGGGAAAGTGCGCGAGATGCACGCCTGGCTCATTAGACCTTCAGGACAGGTCAGGAAGTATGGGAAAGCTGACATCATCGACGCGGTCGAAGATCCGAATGACGTTTACAACGAATCTCGAGTCAAAATGATTGACGCATCGGACGAGGCCGAGGCCGGCGCCATTTTCGGCTATCAGGCGACGACCGAAGAGAGATCGATCTTCTCGCAGGATGTCTGGTCTTTTCAAAATCGGCTGCCGGCGTTAGCTTCACAATACACTCTCACCCTGCCCTCAGGATGGAGCGCAAAGTCGGTAACTTTCAATCATGCCAGGATTGAGCCGACCATAAGCGGTTCCACCTACACCTGGGAACTGCAGAATCTGCCGCCCATTGTCCCTGAGCCCAGCAGTCCCCGGGTTTCCGGCCTGGCGCCGCGGATTGCCATCAGCTTCTTTCCGCCGGGCGATACTCAGTCAGCTAATTTCACGACCTTCTCGAACTGGGGCGAAGTTTCCTACTGGCTGACTCAGTTGCACGATCCGCAGACTATTCCCAACGACGCGTTGTCAGAAAAAGCGCGACAGCTGACGGCAAGCGCAAAGACCGAACTGGAGAAAATTCGCGCGGTCGGAACATTTGTACAGAGCATCCGCTATATCTCGATCGACATCGGCGTCAGTCGCGGCGGAGGGATGCGGCCCCACGCGGCCACGGAAGTTTTTGCCAAGTCATACGGGGACTGTAAAGACAAAGCGAATCTGATGCGGACCATGCTCAAAGTGCTTGGCATCACTGCCTATCCCGTCGCGATCTTTTCGGGCGATTCAGAGTATGTGCGCGAAGAATGGGCGTCGCCAAATCAGTTCAACCACTGCATCATCGCCATCAAGGTTAGCGATGAAACAAAGGCAGCAACCATCCTCGCGCATCCAAAGTTGGGCCGTCTTCTAATCTTCGATCCCACTGACGACGATACGCCCGTGGGCGATCTTCCCGAACAGGAACAAGGCAGTCTGGCGTTGATCGTCGCGGGCGAGGCCGGTTCATTGATGCGGATGCCGATTACGCCGCCGGAAACCAACCTGCTTGATCGGCAGGTTCAAGCCCAACTGGAGGCTGAAGGGTCCTTAAGCGCCACGATTCACGAAAGAGCGACCGGCCGATGGGCAGATGCTTATCGCAGTGAATTTCGACACCTCTCACCTCCGGATTATCAGAAAGGTATCGAAGCGTGGATTTCATCCGGCGCGGCCGCGGCTAAAGTCGGCAGAGTTGAGCCTCGCGACGACAGCGCGGCGGGCCGTTTCGATCTCGATATTGATTTTACCGCGCCTGCTTATGCGCAGTTGATGCAGAATCGTCTGCTGGTTTTTAAACCGGCTATTGTCTCGCGCCGCGAATCGTTATCACTCACCGAAGCAAAAAGGAAAAACCCGATCGTGCTCAGATCGACCTCCTACTCAGAAAGCGTTCGCGTGAAAATTCCGGAGGGGTTCGTGGTTGATGAAATGCCGGACCCGGTCAAGCTCGATACTTCTTTCGGGTCTTATGCGACTACTTACGAGGTCAAGGATGGACAGTTGATTTTCACGCGCAGGCTGATCCAAAACGCCGCGATCATTCCTGTCGAGCAGTATGCTTCGGTGCGGAGTTTCTTCGAACAAATTCGGGCGGCGGAACAAGCGCCGGTGGTTCTGGCGCGGAAATAGTGAACCAGGCCGCACGAGGAAGCATGATGAGAAGAACAATTTGTCTCACCCGCTTGCGTCATCGATCGCGCGTAGTGCTTTGCCTGTTCATAGTGTTTTTAACGGCTCGAGGGTTGCCCCTATGTGCTCAACAGCCGGTCAGCAAGTTCGATATCGAGAGGTTTCGGATCGTGCTCGGCAATATTAAGGAAGAACTGAAGAAGAATTACTATGATCCGACTTATCACGGGATGGATCTCGACGCCAGGTTCAAAGCTGCCGACGAAACGATGAGGCAAGCCGCCTCGCTCGGGCAAGTCCTGGGAATCATTGCGCAGGTCATGCTTGACCTCAACGACTCACACACGTTTTTCTTGCCGCCGGGACGATCATATCGAACCGACTATGGCTGGCGGATGCGAATCATTGGTGATAAGTGTTACGTGGTGGCCGTCGAACGTGGGAGTAATGCTGAAGCCAAGGGCCTGAAAGAAGGAGACGAAATTTACTCCATAGATGGAAGATACTTGCCGATACGCAAGGACCTCTGGAAGATTCAATATCTCTATAATGCCCTGCGGCCGAAGCCGGCCGTGCAGTTGGTCATAATCAAACCAGACGGTCAGCGGCAGCAGCTCGAGGTGTTGGCAAAGGTAGAGCAGGGGAAACTCATTAAGGACCTTACCATTGAGGGTTATGGCACAGATATCTGGGATCTCGAGCGACAATCCGAACAATTGAGTCACCTGTATCGTCAGCGTTACGTTGACATGGGTGATGAGCTTTTCATTTGGAAGATGCCGGAGTTCGACTTGACTGGACCGAAAATTGACGGTGTGGCTGACAAATTCAGAAAAGCCAAGACGCTCATCCTTGATCTGCGCAGCAATCACGGCGGCGCCGAAGAAACGCTGCTCCGACTCATTGGCAATTTCTTCGATCACGATGTGAAACTCGGAGATCTGAAGCGACGCAAAGAGGAGAAGGCCCTGATCGCCAAGACGCGAGGCGGTAATGCTTTTGCCGGAAAGCTGATTGTACTCATCGATAGCGAATCAGGCTCGGCAGCAGAGTTATTGGCTCGCGTGATCCAGCTGGAAAAGCGCGGCCTGGTTATTGGTGATCGCTCGGCGGGTGCGGTAATGAGGGCCAGGGAATTCAGTCACGATATGGGCATTGATGTGAAGATTTTTTACGGAGTCAGCATTACCGACGCCGACATTATTATGAACGATGGCAAAAGCCTGGAGCGCGTCGGCGTGACTCCAGACGAAACAAAACTCCCAACGCCTGCCGATCTGGCGGCAAACCGTGACCCGGTACTTTCTTATGCTGCCTCGCTGGCTGGTGTAACCCTTTCGCCCGAGAAAGCGGGAGAGTTGTTTCCAGTGGAATGGTATAAGGGTCCACGCTGAGGCCGTTGCCTCTTTGAATATCTACGCTCGATGGAAGCGGATCTTAACAACTCGGGCCGATACTGGGAGTGACCAAACACCCGATTAAGTCTTCGACCCGGTTAGGGCAAATTTCAGCAAATGCCGTTGCGGGCCACCAAGAACTGGGTTAGAATCCGCCTTCGTCCCTCCAGGCAGCGACGACGCCTAGCCGCAGTCTGGTCTTGACTAACCCGACCCGAATGCCGTTCGAAATGAGAGGTTAGCCGTTATGAAATACCCCCGTTATGCTCCAATTTTGCTTCCGACAATTATCCTTGTCGTTGCTACTCTCACCAACCCCGCGTACTCACAGCAGCCACTGAGCCGTCTCGATCTGGATCGCAGCCGGGTAATGCTCAAGGCTGTCAAAGACGACCTCAAGAATAACTACTATGATCCTACATATCATGGCATGGATATCGAGGCTCAGTTCAAAATCGCCGAGGATAAGTTCAAACAAGCGACGTCGGTCGGGCAATTACTCGGCATCATCGCCCAGGCCTTGATCGACTTGCACGATTCGCACACGTTCCTGTTGCCCCCCGGACGTTCTGCCAGAACCGAATACGGATGGCAAATGCAGTTTGTGGGAAACAAGTCCCTGGTCGTTTCGGTAAAGCCTGGAAGCGATGCCGAGGCGAAAGGATTAAGTCCAGGCGACGAGGTCGTTTCAGTCGATAACATTGCCTTAACTCGAGAGAACCTCTGGGTCTTTGACTATCTGTATCGAGCTCTGCGCCCGCGACCTGGCCTGCACGTCGTCGCGTTAAAGTCGGACGGGAAGGAAGTGCAGCTGGACGTAGCAGCTAAGATCGAGCAGAAAAAGCGCGTAATGGATTTGACTGACGAAGGCGGGGACATCTGGACCCTTATTCGTGAGGATGAAAACGAGAGCCGCCTCCGTCGTCATCGTTACATCGAAATAGGCGAGGACGCGATTATCTGGAAAATGCCGGCCTTCGATCTGGACAAAAACAAGGTCGACGAGATGGGTGACAAGTTTAAGAACCGGAAGGGCCTGATACTGGATTTGCGCGGCAACGGTGGGGGCGCTGAAGAGACCCTCTTGCGTCTAATTGGGAACCTTTTCGATCACGATATAAAGGTCGGGGACCTGAAGTCACGAAAGGAAGGAAAGCCTTTGGTTGCGAAGACGAGAGGCGATCGTGCTTTTGCTGGAAAACTTGTCGTGCTGATTGATAGCGAATCCGGCTCAGCGGCCGAGCTTCTGGCTCGGGTGGTACAGTTAGAAAAACGAGGCACCGTTATCGGAGATGTCTCTGCCGGGGCGGTGATGAGGGCGAGGCATTTCGATCATCAGCTGGGAGCTGACATTGTGGTCCCTTACGGCGTCAGTATCACTGATGCCGATATCATCATGATCGATGGCAAGAGCCTGGAGCACGTCGGGGTCACTCCGGACGAAATAAGAGTTCCGGCGCCTGCCGACCTGTTGGCCAAGAAAGATCCCGTGCTCTCGTACGCCGCTTCACTGCTGGGGTTAGTGCTCACCCCGGAAAAGGCCGGCGCTTATTTTCCGATCGAGTGGCGCAAATAGTCTTTCCAACGTCCGTCACTCGGCCCCGGCGGCGCGGACTTCGGCCTGCAACTTATTTTTCAGCGACGAGCGCCAAGCGCTTTCCATTTCAGAAACGTCGAGTTGAATTACCTCGTCTCCGTCGCTTTCAATGCGCAGGCGATCTGCTCCGACATTACCCAGCAGAGTCATCGGGCACCCGGCCGCCGCGACAATCTCTTCGATGTCGCCCAACGCCGACTCATCAAAACTAATAATGATGCGCGCAGGACTCTCGCTGAACAGGCGGGTGACGACGTCATAGTCTCCGGTAATGTCGATATCGGCGCCGTACACTTCACGATTCAACGAGGAGAAACAGCATTCCGCCAGCGCGATTGCCAGACCGCCGTCGGCACAGTCATGGGCCGAGCGCAATAGACCGGCTTCGGCGGCGCGCAAGCAAGCCGTTTGCACAGCCAGTTCGGCCGCCAGATCCAGCACAGGCACGGCGCCTGGGCCCGTGATCTGATCTGAACTTCCGCGATGGATCATAGCGGCGTATTCGCTGATCGAAAGATCATCGCGAGTGGCGCCGAGCAGCGCAATAAAATCACCCGCGTTTTTGAAGCCGGGCTGGACCACACGCTTAACATCTTCGATCAGACCTAGCATTCCTATCACTGGCGTCGGCAGGATGCCGCGGCCTTCCGTCTCGTTGTAGAACGAGACGTTGCCCGACACGACCGGGGTATTGAAAGCCCGGCAAGCTTCAGCAATGCCGTCGATGACTTCCGAGAAAGACCACATCACTTCGGGCCTTTCGGGAGAAGCAAAGTTCAAACAGTTGGTAATCGCGATCGGTTGGGCCCCGACGCACACGACGTTGCGCGCGGCTTCGGCGACCATCAGCCTGGCGCCCTCGCGCGGATTTGCCGAGCAGTAGCGGCCATTGCCGTCAAGCGAGATTGCCAACGCGCGTCGTGTCTCTTTAATCCGCACGACCGCGGCATCAGCTCCCGGCAGCACTGCCGTGTTGGTCCGCACCATGTGATCGTATTGACGATAAACCCACTCTTTGGAAGCGAGATTTGGAGAAGAGAGAAGGTTTAGCAGCGCTCCGTTATAGTTTGGAGGCGCCGCAGTGGCTGGGAGCGCGGACGTCTCGTCCGCACTGAGCGCGCCAGCGCGAACATTCGGTGACGAATCAACTTCGGTTGAGGTTTGAGCGCGAGCTTCGCTCGCGCTGGCGGACAGGATGTCCGCGCTCCTCATCGGCCGGTTATAGACTGGCGCCTCATCTGTTAGCGCTTTCACCGGGACATCGCAAACCACTTCGCCTTTATGCGTGACACGCATGCGGCCATCGTCGCGCACCTGCCCGATCACCACCGCGTCAAGATCCCATTTGCGAAAGATGTCGCCGACTTCGCGCTCGCGCCCTTTGTGCGCGACTATCAGCATGCGCTCCTGAGATTCCGAGAGCAGCATCTCGTAAGCAGTCATGCCGGTCTCGCGCTGCGGAACTAATGACAAGTCTATTTCTATCCCGGTGTCCGCGCGCGCCGCCATCTCGCATGTCGAGCAGGTCAAGCCGGCAGCGCCCATGTCCTGGATGCCCGCGACGGCGCCGCTGCGCATAGCTTCGAGGCAGGCTTCGAGCAGAAGCTTTTCCAGGAACGGATCGCCGACCTGAACCGTCGGCCTTTTCTCCAGAGCCTCTTCGTCGAATTCAGCCGAGGCCATCGTCGCGCCGTGAATACCGTCGCGGCCCGTCCTGGCGCCGACATACAAGACGGGATTGCCGACGCCGCTGGCTTTGCCAAAGAAGATTTGATCTTTCCGCACGAGGCCGAGCGCGAAAGCATTCACCAGAGGATTCAGCGCATAAGCGTCGTCAAACGAAACCTCGCCGCCGATGGTCGGCACGCCAAAAGCATTTCCATAATGGGCAATTCCCGCGACGACGCCGGCCAGGAGCGAGCGATTGCGGCTGCCATTCACAGGGTCGTCCAAAGATCCAAACCTCAGACTGTTTAGCGCGGCGATTGGGCGCGCCCCCATCGTAAAGATATCGCGGAGAATTCCGCCGACACCGGTGGCCGCTCCCTGAAACGGTTCGATGAACGAGGGATGATTGTGCGACTCGATCTTGAAAGCGGCGCACCAGCCGTCGCCGAGTTCGACGACACCCGCATTCTCGCCGGGCGGCACTATTACTCGCTCGCCCTTGGTCGGCAGGCGTTTCAAATGAACGCGCGAAGATTTGTAGGAACAGTGCTCGGACCACATCACGGAAAAGACTCCCAACTCGACCAGGTTGGGTGCGCGGCCGAGCAGCTCTTTAATGTGCGTGAATTCTTCCGGAGTGAGGTTGTGGGCCGCGATTACATCGGCAGTGATTGATTCCATGACTTGTCAGACGATCGAAGAAATAGTTGGCATTTGCTCCGGAGGAGCGTGATATTTATAGATGAACGTCCGAAACTTGTTTAAGCAATTCGGCGCGACATCGCACCGATGTCGCGCCGAGTTGAATCATTCATTCACAGCCCTGGTTCAATAAAGATTACGCTCCTAACGGAGCTAAAGATAGACGCGCGACCTTAATCAAAACCTTTGCGCTGTCCCTTCCGTCGCCCACTGCTCACGGCTCACGGCTTACTCCCCAGTTGCCTGTCTATCGCGCTACGCAATTCCGCCGGCTTGATGGCGCCGAAATACTTGAACACTACCTTGCCGTCTTTATCATAGAGATAAGTTGCCGGCAGAGCGCCGTCCCAGGTCGCATCGACCGCATGAATGGCCGGTTCGGGATCTTTGACGTTGAGCAAAACCACGTTCATCCGCGCGTTCATCGACTTTAGGAACTTCGGCACCTCGGTCTTGATATCGCTCACTTCGTCGAGCGACACCGAGACAAAGTTCAAGCCCTTGTCGCGATAGTCATTATCGATCTTTACCAGATCGGGAAACTCTTCGCGGCACCCATCGCACCAGGTGGCCCAGAAATTAATCAGCAGCGGTCGGGGGTCTTTCGGGTCGCGCCCTAAAATCTTCTTAAGACCATCGAGATCGATTTCGCGAACTTCGCCCGGAGGTTTGAAGAAATTAAAGTGTGATTTCGTAAGTGATGCCAGCGCCGCATCGTGCGATAATTTAATACGTCTGACACAATCAGCATGGCCGTTACCGCACCAGCAATCGGAATTGCTACGCTGTTTCAGAGGCTCTCGCGCGAATACCCGCGCGTCGAGCACATAAGCGGGCACCGGTTCGGCAGCCTGTTTCGCAGCGCTCGCAGGCTGTGACTGCGGAAACGCTGCGAAACAAGACAACAAAATCCCAGCCAAACCAGCGATAAGACTCAGTAGGTGTCTTAACATTCTCAGTTGACTACGAAGCCCGTTTGATACTACAGCCAAAGGCCGCGCCGCCGGTCTTGCTGATCGCCTTGCCAGAAAGCAATTCGTCGAGCGCGTCGCGCAGATCGTTCGCAGTGATGTTCGCCGTGTTCTGCGAGTTGTCGATGCGGCCGTGATAGACGAGCTTGCCGTTGGCATCTATTACGTACGCTTCGGGCGTTCGCGTTGCTCCCAGGCGATCGGCGATCTTGTTCCCATCGTCCTTCAGCACCGTAAACGTGAAATGCTTGTCTGCGGCGTGCGCCTTCACCGCGGAGATCGGCTCGGTAACATTCGAGTTAATCCCAATCACGTTAATGCCGCGGGCCTGGTAATCTTCGGCCAGCTTTTTCATGCGCTCGTTATATCCGTTCGAGACAGGGCACTGCACCGAGATGAAAATCAAGACCGCGCCGTGCTTTCCTGTCAGTGACTTGAGCGAATGCTCCGCGCCGTTGGTATCAGGCAGTTGGAAGTCGTCGATTGTTGTGCCGATCGCTGGCGGGGCAGGCAGATCACTGGTGCCGCCGCTGCCCGCCACCGCTGCGAAAGCGATGACAATTATGGCAGCCAGGAAGAGTGATAATGCGTAATACTTCTTCATTCTACTAACTCCTTTCGATGGGTGGTATCGACTGGCAAGATTAGCAGTCAAAAGTTAGACGTGGCAAGTAGCGGAATGGTTCGCAAAAACCAAATGCGATCAACTGCGCCGTTTCATAATTCTGGATCCCCATACAATCGCCGTCAGCGTTGTCGTTACTGCTGCCGAGAGCAGGCAGTACTGACAGAAGTGTCGGATGACAAAGGCTTGCAAATAGAGCAGCCACAGCGTCATCAGAAACATTATGACCAACAGCACTCTGAGCAACGGCTGCGCGAATCGATGACCATAGGCCGCGAGGATTGCCAGACTGAAGACGGTGAAATAAGCAAAGGCGCCGAGCGCCGCCAAAGGTATTGGACCAACATGAGCGTAGGCGCTGCTCAGAACTTCAGAGCAGCCGGAGACGATCGTGCAACGAAGACTCTGGCCCGTGAGATCCTGGATAGTCAGATAAAGTGCGTCGCCCAGACCCACCAGAGACAACGCAGCTGTCGCGAGATATGACCATTTAGTTGGTTGCTGAAAATCGGCGGGCGACATAATTTCGCTAACGGTGTTCAGAGTTCCGACTTTAGTCGGGTATTTCTCGAGCCGGAATACAGCCCAACTAAAGTTGGTAATTTATACGCCGTTATTTCCGAGTTGCGTCTTGCCAGCTGCGGTTAGTCGGCGTCAGCGGACAAATGATAATAGCCCAGCAGTTCAGGAGGCTGTGTCAAAAGTCAGCTTCCCAGCGCCAAAGGCGCGAAATGTAGAAGCCTGGGCGGCGTTCTCACCCAGGGCGTTGCCCTGGGCTATTACATTTCGCGCCCTTGGCGCTGGGGATTCAAGTTTTGTCGCGCAGGGCTTGCCTGATCATTTCACGGAGACCTTCCGGCTTCCAATTGTCGTCCTTGGCTTCTTTGCCGTTGACGTAGAAGGTCGGCGTGGAATTCACGTTTAGGGCATGCGCTCGCTTGCCGTCCTGAAAAATGCGAGTGGCTACCGTCTCGCCGTTCAGATCTTTCATGAACCGGTCGGTGTCCAGCCCGATCTGTTTCGCATAGTCGACAAAGATGGGTATCAGATCGCTCGTCGTGCTCCACGTCGTTTGGTTCTCGTAGAGCTTGTCGTGCATCTCCCAGAAATGTCCCTGCAGTCCGGCTGCTTCGGCGGCCTGGGCGGCCAATAGGGCGTGTTCATGCGGCGGCACCAACGGTCGTTCGCGAAAGACCACCCGCAGCTTGTCCCCAAACTCGCCTTCGATTTTCTTGAGTTCAGGATAGTAGACGCCACAGGAAGGGCACTGAAAGTCGGCGAACTCCTCCACCGTTACCGCAGCGTTCGGGTTTCCGCGCACCCAGGGCGGGTCGGCGCCCGGTGGTATCGCTTCTAAGCCAGACAAGGTGGCATTAGTATTTGCATTCGCGTTGGTTGATTGTCGAGCTGAGCGCATGAACACTGCCGCCAGACCCAGCGCCGCGAAAAGCACCACGACGATGATCACAATCGGCAGGATGCGCTTCACGTTTGGTTGCGCGCCGGCGGCTGGCGAAGGAGGTTGATTACCGGCTGCGATCGTGGGTCCCAGCGCCGGACTCTCGTGAGAATACCGAAGGGTCGCGGCTGGTTGCGAGACCTTAACCAGTTGAGCTCCGTCTTCCAGACAGAAGCGCAGACTGTCGTCGGCGTATTCCTTGTTGCACTGTGGGCAGCTTTTCATTTTCAACGAAGCTTTCCTGATTTGACTCGCTAATTCGCTGTCTTGTCGAGCGCGCCGTTATTGGTGCTGGGCAATTGTGTGTTGCCAGCAGCCGGATCACGATGCGGGGCACTAGCCCGACCGTCAGGGAGGGCTCCGAGGTGCATTAATGGAGCCCTCCCTCACGGTCGGGCTAATGCCCCGGCGATTGGCAACATACTCTTATCCCACCTCAGTTTATTCAAACCTCCACCCGGAACTTGCCGCTTGTTGTGGAGTACTCCCTCACCCGCTTAAGACAAACTGAAAGTTTGCCTGACATCGCTATAAATCCTGGGATCGGCACTACTCAAACTATTCGACCGTAAACTGGATGGTCTTGTCGAGCGCGCCATTGATATCAACCTCGACTTCGTAGGTACCCCTGGGCCAGTCGGTCGGCCGGGTCAAATGGGCATGGACCACATTCTCAAAAGAATTGGTGGTGTAGTCGATCGTCTTGAACTCGCCGCTCGGGACGCCGGACACATCAACGGCTTTCCATAAGAATTTTACCGTGGTGCCCTTCTTGGCCTTGTTGAGGTTGATGACACAGTGAATCGTGGAATCTCCCGGCGCAAAGGTGGTTGAGTCTGTTTCTTCCGGCTTGCCATCAGCGTCTTTCGCCATCCGGATTTTATCAATATAGACGTCGGCGTTGGCCGGCCTGGTCTTGGTCGAAGTATTCGAATTCTTGTTACTGTTCGAGTTCGAATTGTTAGAGTTGTTACTGTTGTTATTGTTGTTATTGTTCTTGCTGAGATTGCACGCGAGCACGGCAAACAGCAGCAGCCCGCCGGCTACCCAGCCTGAATGAAGTTTCATGTTTGATTTGTCCTTTCTCAGAAATTGAACCGAATCGCAGAGGTTATACGGACTCTGGCTTTGTTCTTTGGCTTACGCCGCGGCTGCCAGCGTTCCGGCAAGGGAGCGGAAAACATCCCGGCCGTCACTCGATCCCAGCAAGTCTTCACAGGCGCGTTCGGGGTGCGGCATCAGCCCCATGACGTTGCGCCCGCGGTTGCAGATGCCGGCAATATTATCGCGCGAGCCGTTCGGGTTGGCGGCATCCGTCGCTTGTCCGTCCCGGTCACAATAGCGAAAGATGATCCTCTCCTCGCGGCGTAATTCGTCCAGCGTCTCATCGTCACAGACGAAGTTCCCGTCGGCATGGGCGATCGGCATACGCAGCACGCCGCCGGCTTTTAGTTCATGCGAGAAGGGTGTGTTGGTGCTTTCCACTCGGACGTTTACATGGTCGCAAATAAAATGTAAATCACGGTTACGAATCAGAGCGCCGGGCAACAATCCTGCCTCGCAAAGGATTTGAAAACCATTGCAGATGCCCAGCACCAGATTGCCCTTCGCAGCAAACTCTTTCACTGAGTTCATGACCGGCGAAAAGCGCGCCAGGGCTCCAGCGCGAAGATAATCGCCGTAAGAAAATCCTCCGGGAATGATCACGGCATCGTAAGTACTCAGATCGGTATCGCGGTGCCAGATAAAGTCCACCGGCTGTCCCACGTGTTTCGAAATCACGTGGTACGCGTCGTGATCGCAGTTCGAACCTGGAAAGACAATGACGCCGAACTTCACTCTTCAATCTCCATAATCAAGTCAGTACCACCTGCGTGAGCGGGTGGGACGAA
>WNFR01000627.1_pt1 | contig 36026 bp, 33 predicted proteins | sample 5400221 | NCBI WGS metagenome assembly WNFR01 (sample SAMN13153357, study PRJNA577476) | soil metagenome | isolation source: 40 cm soil under Madrone tree | place: USA:California | collected 2016-06-14 | reverse complement strand
TTTTCCATAGACGGCATCCTCCCTTTGACAGCCCGGGCGGGCTGCGATCTCAATCGAGAGGATACCATAACACAAGTACGTCTGTCAATCAATTAAATGACTTACGTACTTGAATGTCCAAAGTCCAGACCCCCAACTGCCGTTGGGGGTATTCAGGGAGAGCGAAGAGCTAACTCTATTCGCTGGTGATGGTCTCCGGATAAACCCATCTCAGCAGCGGCGTAGTCATCAACGTCGTAACCAAAGCCATCAGCACCATTATCGAGAACAGCGCCGGAGAGAGAATCCCGAGATCGAGACCAATGTTTAGAATGACTAATTCCACAAGCCCGCGAGTGTTCATCAGAATGCCAACGGCCGCGGATTCACGCCACGTCATTCCATTGAGTCGAGCCGACAACATCGAGCCGCCCAACTTGCCGACGACCGCCAGCACGATTATCACCGCGCAGTAGAGCCACATCTTCGCGCCGGTGATCAGGAAGATACTCGAGCGCAATCCGGTAAGCGCAAAATAGATCGGCAGCAGCAGCACAACTATGAGCGCTTCGAACTTCTGCGAGAGCTCTCGTGATAACTCGCTGTGTCTGGGCATTACTACCCCCGCCAGGAAAGCTCCAAACAAAGCGTGAACTCCCAGAGTCTCCGTTATCCAACCTGAGGCCAACACTACCAACAGGACTATCGCAATCAGGTCCTGGGTTAGATTGCCGCGCTTTTCATAGACCATCTCGAGCCGGCGCAAAGCGGGTCTCACAACGAGCCCCATCAATAAGACAAATATCGCGAGACCACTCACTGTCAGCCACACCGGAAGTTCCAAACTCGAGGCGCGAACGATGACGACGATCCCGGCGAGGATGCACCACGCTGTGACGTCGTCGACCGCGGCGCAGGCGATCGCCACGAAGCCCACCCGGGTTCGCAGCAAATTGCGCTCGGTCAGAATTCGAGCCAGCACAGGAAACGCAGTTACGCTCATGGCCGCGCCCATGAACAGGGCAAAGCCTGTGAAGCTCACGCTCGGGTCGGAGACTCTTGGATAGAGATAAACCGCGAATGCGGAGCCCAGGATGAACGGCGCGATGATGCTGACCTGACTGGTCATCACGGCGGCTCGACCCAGCTCGCGAAGATGTCCAAGGTCAAGCTCCAGACCAACAAGAAACATGAAAATCAGGAGACCCACCTGACTCAGCGAGTTCAAATGGCCCAGGCTGTCGGGCGGGAAAAGGGAGGAGGATATGTTCGGCGCCAGCCAACCAAGCAACGAAGGTCCGAGTAGGATTCCCGCGAGCATCTCGCCGACGACACGCGGTTGATGAAGCTTGCCGAATAGCCAGCCAACGAGCCGCGCGACAATGAGGATGGTCCCGATCTGTAGGATTAGCAGCTTGAAGCTGGCCATAGACGCAGGCGAGATGGATCGCTCACGACTCAGTTGATTTCAGCGCGGGAACGCGATCGTCAAAGTACAGGTATTTCGCCGAGAGAACCTGCCCGGGCTCCGGATTCACCGATGGGTCACCGTTGCCGTCAGAGGTCAGGAACTCCTCGTAAAGCGGAGGCGGGATCTCGGCGAATTCCGACATCGGCCCGTATACCGCATCCACGCCTTCCCTGAAGACGTCTCCGATCAGGAGGTTGATGATGTTGACGCGATGTTCCGGGTACTTCTGAAGAAACTTCGCGAAGCTGAAAGCATCACTGTAAAAGGCATGCACAAGCTTGCGCATCGACTCGATGCCGTTATCGAGCTTGGATTGAAACTGTCCCAGCCGTTCGCCGGAGAAGTCATTGTTGTTGAACGCGTCATGTATTGCATCGGCAGCCAGCTCTGCCATCTTGAGCGCCAACAGAACGCCCGACGAATAGATCGGATCGAGAAATCCGTAAGCGTCGCCGATCAGAATGAATCCATCGCCCGCGCATTGTTTCGAACGATAGGAGTAGTCGATGATCGAATAGATCTTATCCACGCGCTCGGCGCCGGCCACGCGCTTGCGGCACGATTCACATTTCTCAATCTCTTCGTCGAAGATTTTCGCAAGATCTTTGCCGCGATCCTTCATCAGATAGTCGGGATCGGCGACGATGCCGACGCTAGTGATGTCGTCTTCGAGCGGGATACACCAGAACCAGCCGCCGCTTCCCGGGGGAGTGCGCAGCACAAGCGTCGCGCCGCCGTTTAGATCCGGCTCGCGGTGCGCGCCTTTGAAGTAGGAATAGAGCACCGCTTTTTTTAGCTTGGGGTCGCGGACGCGCCATTGAAACTTGTTGGAGAGCATTGCGCTCTGCCCGGTCGCATCGACGACGACCTGCGCGTTGAACTGCTGAACCGAACCGTCCTGCATCTGAGCTTCGACGCCGCATGCGCGACCAGCCTCGAAGATCACTCGCTTGACGGGAGTCTTCTGATAAACGACCGCGCCTTGTTCTTCGGCGTGCTCGATCAGCATCTGATCGAACACCGAGCGCGTCACTTGCCAGGTGACAGCGCTCTCGTGATGGTTGGCTTCAAAGAAATAGAATGGGCGCGACTCTCTTCCCGCCGAGTTAGCGAATTGCACGCTGTACTTGACGGTGAACGGGCTCTGTTTGAGCTTTTCCAGGAACCCCATCCGCTGAAACGTAAAATAGGTATCGGTCATCAGCGATTCGCCGATATGATGACGCGGGAATTGTTCTTTCTCGAACAGGACAACTTTGCGGCCTTCGCGGGCGAGGATGCTGGCGATGGTGCTGCCGGCCGGACCGCCGCCCATCACTATCACATCAAAATTGGTGCTGTTGTTCTCCATATTAGTTCATGCATATCGAACAGGTCTCAATTCTGGTTCAAAAAATTCCGAGAGAAAACTATCAACCTGCAGCAGACCGGTGCGTGTCAGCTCGATCGTCCCGTTGTTGCGCCCGAGCAGGTTGTCCCGGGTCAGACTCTCGTAGACCGGCTGAAATTCGTTCCATATCTCGACGCCGAACTTTCGGCGAAAGTAGGCGGTGTCGAGCGCGCCGGTCTTGAGCTGAAGAATCATCTCTCGGATGAGCTTTTGTTTTAGCGTCAAATTTAACGCTCGCAGAAGCGGCAACTGATCACTGTCGAGAAGGCGAACATATTCTTCGAAGCTGTGAGCGTTCTGGAAGTGCACGCCGCCGAAATGTGAGAAGGACGAGACGCCGAGCCCGATCATGTCGCCTCCGTGCCAGAGCGCGTCGGTGTAGATGAACCGGCAGGGCTTCTTTGTCGTCGCAAGCGTGTACGCGCTCGCGACGCGGTAGCCCCGCTCCTGGAACTGCTCGAAGGCATAGTCGACCCAGCGCCGCTTCGTTGGCCAATCCGCGATCGGCGAATCCAATCCCTTCTCGATCATCTCGCGTGAGATCATGGTGTTGTAGGGCAGCTCCATCTGATAGATGGTGACCGAATCGGGTTCTAGCTCAATCGCTTTGCGTACCGTGTCGCGCCACATCGCTTCCGATTCCCCCATCATGCCCGCGATGAGATCGATGTTGATTTGAGGGAAGTCGACCTCGCGAGCCCACTCGTAGGCCTCGTAAATCTCGGGGGACAGATGCGCGCGGCCGTTAGCCGCCAGCACGTCGTCGTTGAAGTGTTCGACGCCGAGGCTGAGACGGGTCACGCCGATCTCCTTCAGCGTCTCGAGCTTCGACTTTCGCAGGGTGCCGGGCTCGCACTCGAAGGTGACCTCCTCGGCGTTCTCCCAGCTCACGTGCCTGTTGAGTCCTTCGACCAGGTAGTGGAGCTGCTTCTCGCTGATGTATGAAGGCGTGCCGCCGCCGAAGTAAGCAAACTTAAGTTGCCTGCCATGGAAGGCGCGCGTGCAGCTATAAATCTCATTCTCTTTAATCAAAGCATCAAGGTAGCGCTCGATCTCCGAGGCGTTCTTGTCGGTATAGACTTTGAAGTAACAAAACTTGCAGCGCTTGCGGCAGAAGGGAATGTGCAGATAAAGCCCGAGCGGATCTTCGATGCGCGGCGGCTGATTCAGCGCTTCAATCACGTGAGGGATGTATTCCGGTTGCCACAGTGAAAATGGCGGGTAGTTGGAGACAAAATAGTTGCCGACCTCGGTTTTGGTTTCGGGTGTGTTGGTCATAATTGCTGTTGCTTGCCATTCTGGTTGCACTCCATTGTAGCAACCGCGTGGGAGCGTTGCAATTTTCCTCGGCGCTGTGCCATAGTACGCAGACATTTTGCCAATGGTTGCGAACAAATTCGGCCAAACTCGGCCAAACTCGGCCAAACTCGCAATGAAGCGGGCATTGCTGCTGATCATCGTTGGTGCACTTTATGTCCTGCATCAGGACTCCTGGTTCTGGCGCGCTGCGCGTCCACTCGTCTTCGGTTTCATTCCCATCGGCCTGTTCTATCACGCGTGCTACACGGTCGCGACCGCGATTGTGATGTGGCTGCTGGTAAAGCACGCGTGGCCCTCGCACTTGGAAGAGGGAGGGGGCGAGCAGTGATCCCGGCGATCTTCGTCTTTACTTATCTGGCCATTGTCCTCTACATAGGCATCTTTGCATTCAGAGAGTCGGCTCATCGTGAGGAGGCCGAAGACTATTTCCTTGCCGGCCGGTCGCTGGGACCCTACGTTTTTCTGTTCTCGCTGTTCGGGACCAACATGACCGCGTTCGCGATCCTGGGTTCGTCGGGCCATGCTTTCAACAACGGGATCGTGACGTTTGGGCTAATGGCTTCATCGTCGGCGTTGATCATTCCTCTCTCGCTTTTCCTCATAGGCACTCGAGTCTGGGCACTCGGCAAGAAGTATGGGTTCATCACGCCGGTGCAGATGTTTCGCGATCGTTGGGAGTGCAGTCACATCGGCACTCTGATCTTCGTGGTCCAGGCGGCGTTCCTCATTCCGTACATCATCATCGGCGTGATGGGCGGAGGGACGGCGTTGAGCGCGATCAGCGGGGGCCGGGTGCCCTTCTGGTTCGGCGGCGCGCTGGTCGCGATGGTGGTGATGTCTTACGTCTTCTTCGGCGGGATGCGCGGAACGGCGTGGGTGAACACTTTTCAGACGGTGCTGTTTCTGTCCTTCGGAGCGATCGCGCTGGTTGTGATTGGAATCGGGATGGGCGGGTTTCGCCAGTCTGCTGAAGCGCTGCTCGCGTCGCCCGGCACTGCGCCGCTTCTGACACGCGAACGGATCTCGCCGCTGTTTTTCTTCAGCTACACTTTCATACCGCTTTCGTCGATCGCGTTTCCGCACATAACGATTTTCTGCCTGACCGCTCGCAAGATGAATCAGTTCAAGAAGACTGTGATCCTCTATCCGTTTTGCATGCTTGCGTTGTGGATGCCGTGTGTGTTTCTGGGCGTGATGGCCAACCGAATGAACGACGTTCCGCAGATTCGGGAGAAGATCGAAGCGCGGCGCGCGCTGGCGATTGAAGGGCAAGGCCTTACGCCCGATGAGCGCGACGCGCTGCGCGAGAAGATGGTTGCAGACGACGTGTTGCTGTTGCTGTTGGATCGCTACGCGCCGATCTGGCTGGCGGGGTTGCTGGGCGCCGGAATCATGGCCGCGGTGATGGCGAGCGACTCTCAGATCCTCGCGCTGTCAACGATGTTCACCGAAGACATCTTCGCATTCTATGGCGGGAAGAAACGCTTTGGCGAAGCGGCTCAGGTTCACACCGGACGGCTATTCATCGTTCTGATCACGATCGTCGCCTACGCCGTAGCGTTGCGAGCCCCGCAAAACATCTTCGACTTGGCGGTGCAGTACGCCTTCTCAGGCTACGCGGCGCTGGCGCCGCTTCTGGTTGCCGCACTCTTCTGGAAGCGGAGCACCAAGTGGGGAGCGCTCGCGAGCACAGTCTGGGCGGCGTTGTCGGTAGCAGCGGTTGCTGTGTTCCAATACCTTGTTCCTGCGCCGGCGCCGGGCCCTCCGGTTGTGATGTGGTCGATCGCAGGAGTTGAAGTCCTGTCGCGGACACCTGGCGGGACTGCGGTTTTTGGATTGATGCCGGTAGTTCCGATGACGGTTATCTCGGCGTTGTTGTTGATTGCGGTGTCGTTGCGCACTGCGAAACCGGGCGCGACCACTCTGAAGCGTTATTTCCCGGGTCAAGCTAGAAGCCAGTCCCCGACCCTTTGATACCAAGCTGTTTCTGCGATAAATTGTCGCTAGAAGGAGGACATATTATGGCGCGACTTGAGATTGGCAAGCATCTTGCGGTTGATACTCGCAGGTGTGGTGGGCGGCTGATCTTCAATGGCACTCGGATAATGGTCGCGGATGCAGTCGAACTCTCTCGGAGAGGATATTCACCCGAAGCCATTGCCGATCAGTACTACGGAATCATCACGGTCGAAGCTGTGAAGGAGGCGCTAAGTCTCGTTCGTCGTGGCGTGGTTAGAGAAGTAGCGGCAAGGGCCAGACCAGCCGCGTGATAGTTCTTGATCACAACATAACTAGAGCACAGGCGGATCTGCTGGCTCGCTCGCGCGTTCGTTTTCGGAGGGTCGGTGTGGAGATTGGGCTCCCTAGTTGGGATGATGAGCAGGAGATCCTGCGCTATCTCCACCACTCAAAGCAGGTCACGTTCTTTACGCGCGACTTGGGCTTCTTCCGTTATCGCCTTTGCCATAAGAATTACTGCCTCGTGATCATAGAAATGGCCGAAGTGGACGCCGCGTCAAGCATCGTTCGCTTTCTTCGCCATTCTGCTTTCAAGACAAAATCCCAACGCAGCGGCAAAGTGATCAAACTGTCGCCGCGCAGAATCGCTTGGTGGGAATCCGCAAACCGGCGACAGCAGAACCTGATCTGGTAGATCTCGCTTTATCGAGAGTCAGCTATGACAAACTCATCCTCAACCGAAGCGACGCCCGGCCTCACTGGCATTCAGTGGCTCATCTGCATCATCGCAGTCATTGGTTTTGCCTTTGATAGCTACGTCCTGTTGATGTTGCCGCTGATTCTCCGCCCCGCGCTAGAACAGCTAGGCGGATTGACCTTCGGCAGCCCGGAGTACGTTCACTGGCGAGACCTCATGTTTTACGTGCCGGCGGTATGCGGTGGGATCTTTGGCATGTTGGGAGGTTATCTCACCGACCGGCTGGGGCGGCGAAGAATACTCACCTGGAGCATTCTGCTTTATGCACTTTCGGCGCTTGGTTCGGGTTTCGCAACCTCGCTGCCGATGTTGCTCGTTCTGAGGACGATGACATTCGTCGGCGTCTGCGTTGAATTCGTAGCCGCCGTTGCGTGGCTTGCCGAACTCTTTCCGGAACCAAAGCGACGTGAAGCCGTCATCGGTTACACTCAGGCCTTTTCTTCGTTGGGCGGTTTCATGGTGAGCCTCATGGCGCTCGGGATCGCACGGGTGGCGGCATCGCTGCCGGCGATTCACTCGGGCCATGACAATTGGCGGTACCTGCTGATCTCAGGTTTGATTCCTGCGATTCCGTTGATCATCATTCGTCCCTTCTTACCCGAGTCGCCGGTGTGGAAAGAAAAGAAGGCGGCGGGAACACTCAAGCGACCGAGCTTCGCCGAAATCTTCAGGCCGCAGTATCGGCGCACTACTCTAGTCAGCGCGTTGATTTTTGCGTGCAGCCTTGGCGTGGCCTTCGGCGCAATTCAGCAACTTCCACAAATCGTTCCCGCGCTGGTTCAGGTGGACAGCAGCGTGGCTCCTCTCGAGCGTCAAAGGGTCACGCAGTCGCCCGAGCACCAGAAGACCGTCCAGACGACGGTCGCAGGCGTTCAAACGCTCCAGGAACTCGGCGGCTTGTTTGGCCGGTTCCTGCTTGCGTTTCTGGCTATTCGCATCGTGTCACGCCGCAGGCTGCTCCGCGTGTTTCAGATTCCTGGGCTGATCATCGTTCCGCTCGTGTTTCTTTATCCAGCGGTGCACGACCTTGCATTGCTGAAGTGGGGCATTTTTTTCGCGGGGCTTTTTACTGTCGCGCAACTGAGTTTTTGGGGAAACTATTTGCCGCGCATGTATCCGACGCACCTTCGCGGAACGGGCGAGAGCTTTGCGGCGAACGTCGGAGGACGAATGGTAGGAACGTCGGCGGCGCTGCTGACGACACAGATCGCGGCGGTGATGCCCGGCGGCAGTCCGGCGACTCATCTCGCGTACGGAGCAGCAGCGGTGGCCTTTCTTGTTTACGGGATTGGTTTGATTGCGAGCTTGTGGTTGCCGGAGCCGGCGCGTGAGGAATTGCCGGAGTGAGTCGGTCGCTACAGTTGCTCACGCCCAGTTCGGCAGCCATATCAGCATCGAGAGCGACGAGCTAACTGCGTTGACTAGCGTTTCATCGGCTGTCACAAACTGGCTTCCCTCTCGAATGCTCAGAGCAAGATAGAGCGAGTCGTATACAGATCGCCGATGAGTCACAGCAAGCCCATATGCATCCGCAAGAAGGTCGCCAGTAGGCGTCAGGACGATCTCCAGCTTGCGGAACTCATCGATGACCGTCCTGGCGTCGTCGGCGTCGAGTCCTTGAAATGCCTGCTTCTTCCAGACTATGTTGCCGACTTCCGCATTGATGAGATCCGGTGCGAGAAGAGTGAGGGTGCCAGCCTGATAGTCGTCCAGGATTCTCCGAGCTTCGGCCGAAAGCGACTCGGGTACGAACCACTTGATCGCAACGCTTGCGTCGACAACCAGTTTGGTCATTAGCGCGCGCGGTCTTCGCGCAATAGCTCCACGCTGTCGGGCAGCTGTCCGTAGCGGGCGAACAGTCGCTCACGGAGAAGGTCTATTTGCCGAACAGCCTCTTTGCGGTGAGCTATGTCCGTTTCGAGTGACTGCAACCGCTCAAGCAATTCCTCGACGCTGTTGAGGCCCCGGTCGCGAGCCTCCGATTCCAGTCGCGCGTAGAGTTCATCAGAAATTGTCAAGGTTCTGCTCATATCCGACGGTCTCCATATCCATCAATTAATGCGATCGTGCGCCCGCTGCATTACCTCATCTCCAGGCCTCAAGGTCACCTCTGATGAAAGCCATGCCCATGTCCCGCATTATACTCCGTGACTGATTTGACGGCTAACGTACGAGACGCGCTACTGCCCAAAGCAGTAAAGCCTCCCGTCTTCTGACCCGATCACGACTCGGCCGGCCGCAATCGCGGGCGAGGCTGACAGCGGCCCGCCGGCGTTGAACTCCCACACCTTCGCGCCCGTCTTGTAGTCGAACACGTAGAACTTTCCATCATTCGAACCAATAAACGCTCTTCCATTCGCAAGCGCGGGCGACGACTCGACTCGGGCTCGCGTCATAAAAGTCCACAGCTCCTTGCCGGTAAGCGCGTCCATGCAATGAACCATCTTGTCGCGGCCGCCGACTACCACTCTGCCCTCGGCGACTGCGCATGAAGAATAATAGGGGAACTGCCGCTGACGATTCCGATAGCGCCAGCTAATGCGGTGAGTCACAAGATTGACCGCGATTACCTCATTGTTGAATGTGCCGTAGAATGCCTTTTGACCTGCGAGCGCGGGCGACGCTCCGGTGTAAGCGCCCGATGCTACATGGAACACTTCCTTGCCGTCGGCTATTCGGATTGCCCGAAACGTCTCATCGCAACCGGCGATGTGCGCCATGCCGTTCGACACACCGGCGGTGCAATGTACCGGGCCTCCGGTTCTGAACTTCCAGATCAGCGAGCCGTTCGAAACGGAGACGCAATAGAGGTGCTCATCATAAGAACCGACCAGCACTCGATCGCTTACCACAACCGGTGACGATTTGATCTCACCATTAGTCTTGAACGTCCAGACCGCCTTGCCGTCGCGCGCGTTGACTGCGTGAAGCGTTCCGTTGAGGTCGCCGATGAACACTACGCCGCCGGCCACGCAGGGAGACGATTCGCCGATTGGTCCGGTCGCCTTGTATTTCCAACGCAGGGAGCCGTCCGCGAGGTTGAGCGCGCTAAGCTCGCCTGATTGCGAACCGACATAGACCGCCCCGTTGACTATTGCGGCGGATGACTCAATGGATTCGCCGGCTTCGTAGGTCCACACGAGCCTCAGATCTTTAGGCACGTTTGAAACCGAGACGCCGATCGCCTGGTGGCCGCCCCTGAACTGAGACCAGGTCTCCGGTGGAAGCTGCGACTTCGAGGGTGAGACAAGGAGCAGAATGAATAACGGCGGCAGAAATGTTGCAAGGGACTTTTTGAATGCTTGCGTGAACAAAGACGCTGATCCTCCTTGGGGAGATGTTTGTAGTTCGGCCTTTAGGCGGAAGTTGGTATGTTCATCCATTGGCGAAGCGCTACGAACTTCCGCCTGAAGGCCGAACTACAAACTCTTGACCGCTCTGTGCGCACTCAATACGCGCGCCGATAAAGCTCGAGTGCTTCCGCAACGCCGAATGGTCTTGGGTTGAACTGTCCGGTCCATTGACCGGCCGCCTCTTCGGCTAGTCGCGGAAGATCGCTTTCCGGAACACCTGCCGTCTTCAAACCGCGCGTTAATCCGCCGATCGCTAACAACTCTTCAAGCCTGACAGCGAGAACCTCTGCAGGATCGTAGTGGTCCGCACCGGGAGAGCCGCGTTTCAAGAGTTGGTCGTAGCGATCACCGACAACGGCGCCGTTCCACCGGACAACGTGCGGGAGCATCAGTCCAATCGCCACACCGTGCTCGGTGTTGTAGTTCGCCGTCAGCGGATTCGCGCAAGCGTGCGTCGCGCCCAGCATCGACGTCTCGATCGCCAGTCCCGCCCAGTAAGCACCAAGCTGCATCGCGCCTCGCGCGTCGAGGTCCTGTGCGTTCCTGATCACAAGTTCGTAATTAGCCTCCAGCAACCGCCACGCTTCGAGGGAGAAGACTTCCGAGGCAGCATTGCGCTTCGTCGTGACGTAGGTCTCGACCGCATGCGAAATTGCGTCGAAGCCTGCGGTTGCAGTGACGCTTGCGGGTTGTGAGACGGTCAGCCGCGGATCGAGGATCGCAACCTTGAACGCAGCGCCGGGATCACCGCAAGCCATCTTGACGTGAGTCTCGTCGTTAGAAATGAGGGCGTACGACTGAGCTTCGCTGCCCGTGCCCGCGGTTGTTGGGACGCCGATCATCGGCAGCATCGGCGCGCGAGCTTTGCGATAACCCCAGTAGTCCTGCATCGCTCCGCCGCTGGTCAGCAGGAAGTTGATGGCCTTCGCCGTATCCATCGAGCTGCCGCCCCCAAGGCCGATTAGCGAGTCTATTTCCAGCGATGCTGCGAACTCGCGCCCGGCTTCGATCATCGTTGTGTTTGGATTCGAATCGAAATCGTGAAAGGCAAATACCGTGATGCCAGATTCGGTGAGAATCCTGGTTGCTGTTTCTACGTAGCCGCAGGCGAGAATCCCTTTGTCAGCGACCACCAGCGTGCGGTGCAAGCGGAGTTCCGACACCAAAGCGCCGAGCTGTTCAAACGACCCTTCGCCGAAGATCAATCGTGTCCGGCTGTGAAAATCAAACGGCCTCATTTGCATAGGTCGAGGTTTTAGAACGCATTTGGCCGGCCGCAAGCCTCGCCCCCGAACAGCCGTTCATTTCACTTCACAAACCACTAGGGTCTCTGGGCATTGGTTAGCGACTCCTTCTTCTCGGCAATCGCGAATAGCTGATTCCGATTGCTGATGAACAACGCGCCGTTAGCCGGGATCGGCGTGCAGTAGACGGAGCTTCCCATATTGATTTCAGCTATCACTTTCTTCTCGCGCGTTGCCGCCAGAATAGCGATGTCGCCGTCCTCGTCGCCCAGATACACCTTGCCATCCACTACCATCGGCGAGCCCCATACTGCGGCGAACATGTCATGAACCCAGAAGACCTTTCCAGTCTTTGCGTCAAGGCAGTGCAGAAAGCCGCTGAAGTCCGGATAGAAGAGCATCCCGTCGTAGATCGCTCCGGTCGAGATCGATCGCCGAATCTTGTCGTAGTGCCAAACGACCCCGCTCTGGGTGATGTCGCCGCGCTTCGTCGCATCGATGCAGTAGAGGTGGCCGACGCCTTCGCCGTGTTCCGGATCCTGTCCGTTGGCGATATAGACCTTGTTGTCGAAAATAACCGGAGTGCTGATCAGCTCGTTGCGCGTCTTCGGCCAAACGGAGTCCTTCGGATTGCAATCGAACTCCCAGAGCTTCTTTCCAGTCGTCGCGTCGTAGCCTCGCACCCAGCCGTCGCCCTGTCCGTGAACCACCTGAACCACGTCACCGACCTTGCCGACTGACGGCGACGACCACTGGCCATGCAGGATGCGATCTCCCACCGAGTTATCTTCCCAAACCTTCTTGCCGGTTTTCTTGTTGATTGCAATGAGCGCCGGAGCCTTCGGCGACGGAATGTTGACGTGGCTTTCATCCTGACCGTTCGAAGTGCAGATGTAAATCATATCTCCGAACGAGACCGGAGAGCAGTTCGACATGTTGTGAGGCTGCGAGCCGACCTCCTCCATCATGTCGTACTTCCAAACGATGTCGGCGTCGAACTGGCCGGTCAACTTCTCTTCCTTGTAGGGCCCGTCGTTCACGTTATCGCGGAAGCCCTTCGTGTCGAGACACACCACCTCACAGCGATTCGTGACGTAATAGAGCCGGTCGCCCTCAACGAGCGGCGAAGAGCATACGCCCTGGAACGGCCAATCGTTGACGCGCCCCGCGGCGAGCTTCTCATTGGTGTGTTGCCACAGAAACTCACCATCGGATTCGCGGAAGCACATCAGCACGCCGCGATCGCCGCCCTGTTTCGGATCGCGCGACGCTTCGTTGTTAGTTCCAACGTAGACCTGGCCGCCGGAGACCACCACGTTTCCGTAGCTCTGCGAGCCTAACTTCGCGACCCACTTGATGTTCTTGTTCGTCTTGACGTCCCAGCTTGTCGGCATCCCTTTCTGATTCGAGACCATGTTCCGATCGGGAGTTCCTCCCCACATCGGCCAGTCGCCGCTGCCAGGATCGGAAGCTGAAACGAGCGGCGTGACAATAGTCAGTGAAACCACACACGCGCCGGCGAATAAGAGCAATCCAGAACTGCGTATCTTCATAAATCTCCCTGTTTGTAGTTCGGACTTCAGGCGGAAGTTTGTAACTCTTTAATTATACTCTTTTATATACTCTTTATGTTTCAGCAGAGTCGCCTTACAAACTTCCGGCTGAAGACCGAACTACCAAACTACTTGTTTGGCGACCGGGTTCAGGGTTCAATCTTCAGCTTGCCTTCGATATCCGCAACCTGAAGGTTGAACTCTGAGCAAAGTCATTTGTTCGGCGTCACCTTTATGTTATCGATAAAGATCTCGTTTGGCGCGTCCGCGAAAATTCCCGCGCTGCCCTGACGATTGCCAAGCGGATCGATGCGCTCGAGAGTCCAATCCGCAGGCTCGGGTTCGGCCGCCGGCCAGGCCTTGCCCCGAGCTCGCACCTTTCCGTCGGGCAGATTCTCGACTTGCAGCTTCAGGCGATACCAGGTATCCGCCTTCCATTCGAACGGCTTCCTGACTGTGCGCGCCGCCTCTACCTGCCATGAGCGAAGCTCGATCTTCTGGCTGTTGCCCATGATTGCCAGCTCGTAGCGCTGGGCGACGACCCCTGCGTCACCCATCTGACGCCGCTTTTCCGTCGCTCGAAAGTCGGCCTCGGTCGTGTAGTTCGACCAATCGGCGGGTGTGAAGAGCGAGCGGGCGCGCTTAAAAGCCTGCGGGTTGGGATTCTTCACCAGCACCTTGTTGCCTTCCACCTCGCGCACGGAGTACTTGCCGCCGGTGCTGATCCAGTACTTGGGAACTGCGTCTATCGGCGTCGATTCAAAGTTCTCACTGAGCGGCATCGACGGGATCACTCGCACGCGAGAAACTCCGGCGACTCCGCCGACCGTCGCCTTCACCATTCCAGTTTGAATGCCGCCATCGGCGGAAGGCGTGAACTGATTGCCCTGCGCCGCGCCCTTCAAGCCTTCGAGCGACCATGCAGCATTCTGTTCTTCTCGTATGAACCGGCCGTGATCGTCGAAGAGGCGCACCCTGAACTTCGCCGTTTGACCCGGCTTTACCAGCAGGTCAGCCGGCACGACCTGTACGTGCGCTACGGCGGCGCCTTCCGGCGCATTCTCGACAGTCTCCGTCACGGCCGGGAGCGCGGCCGAGGGCGTCTGCTTGCCGATGCAGTAAATCGCTTTGGTGGAGACGAGATAGACTCGCCCGCGCGAAACGGCCACTGAAGCGAGGATCTGCTCATTGGCCGCGATCAAATCATCGCCCTCGGCGGTCTTGAGCTCCACGTTGCTGACGCCCGGCTCAAGCTCATCTTCATCGAGCACCTCACAACCGGTCAGACCCGGCTTGAGGATGAAGAATTTCCCGTTTTCGGTGCCAACGTAGAGCTTGCCGTCGGCGAGCACCGGCGACGCTCGCTGAAGCGTGCCGATTGTGTGCTTCCAAAGTTGCTTGCCGGTGTTGATGTCGAAGGCAAACACGTTTGCGCTGTCGTCAACCAGGTAGAGGCGGTCGCCGTCGACGATCGGCGACGAGTAGCCGCCGCGGATCCCGTTGACCGACCACTTGACGTTAGTCTTGGTGAGCGCGCCCTTCCCGGTCGCATCGATCGCGGCGATCAGACCCATCTCGTTTGTGTCGAGGTTCTCTTCGCTGTGTGAAGCGAAGACGGTCGTGCCGTTGATCACCGCGCAGTTGTTGATGCCGCGTTTGGTGATCGCGTAGCTCCACACCGGCTCTCCGGTTTGGGCCTTCATCGCGTAAACTGCTCCATCAGCGCCGCCAACAATGATCATGCGGGTGCCGTTGATCGTCGCCCCGATCGGCGTTGGATAAACGGTGTCGTAAGGACGGCCTCCCGGTGCGCTGGTCCAGACGCATTCGCCCGTTGTCTTGTCGAATGCAAAGAACCGGTGTTTACGCTGCGCCGTGTCGCCCCAACCGTCGATGATTGAGCCTACGATTACCAGATCGCCTTCAATGATCGGAGAAGCGGTGCGCCCTCCGTGCGTCGTCCAGGCCCCGAATTCCTCAGTCAGCGAGCGGCCCCAGAGCACCTTTCCGTCGTTCGAGAAAGCGGTCAGCTCGTTGCAGGCGCCTAAGACGTAAATGTTCCCGGTCGCCGGATCGCCAACCGGCGATGACCACGCGATTCGACGGGTCGGCACGTCGCTTTCATAGACGTTGAGGCGATGCTCCCACAGCAGCTTGCCGGTGTCGGCGTTCAAGCACATCAAACGCTCCTGCATTGTCTCGCCCTCACCCGCGGAGTTGAACAGGAAGACTCGGTCGCCCATCACGATCGGGGTCGAGCGTCCACCGTAGGGAGCTTTCCAAACAAGGTTCTCGCCTTTTGGCGACCAGCGGGTCGGCAGCCCTTTTTCGAGCGAGACGCCGTTGCGCGCGGGGCCTCGCCAGTCCGTCCAGTCGCTTCCCGATCGAACGCGCCCGGCCGGGGCGAGAAAGAACAACATCAGTGCGAAGGATAGGTACTTCGAGAAAATGGCGTTCATGATTGGCCCTTCACAGATAGGTCTTCGCGCTCATTGAATCCGCGCGAAGCAAGTTTCTCCACTGACTCATTAGCCTTGACTCGTTGAATCTCAAGATATTATGTTGCGGTTAGGCGCGTCAAGCAGGGATTCCGTGAACCTGCTGAAGCCAGGCGACGTTTCACACTTCGAGCGCGTCAGTTTGCTGTGCCCACTAATAATCCTCGACGCGACAGGTGCAAAAGCCGTAAGCTTCTTGCTATTAGAGTGTGCCCCAACAATACGGGTTTCAAAGATCCCGTGAAATCAAGGGAGTGTCGATGTCAACCAGACAAAAGATGTTGCTGGCTCTCGTGTTGTTGTGTCCGCTGACGGCGAGCGCGCAGGACCGAAACGAAGAATTCTTTGCGGCGGCGAGAAAGGGCGACGCCGCCGCGGTCAAAGCGCTTCTCGATGCGGGCGTGGATGTGAACGCCAAGACACGCTACGGCGCAACGGCTCTGTCTTACGCCTGCGACAAGGGGAACGTCGAGGTCGTGAAGCTGTTGATCGAACGCGGCGCGGACGTGAACGTGAAGGACACGTTCTATGGAGAGGTGCCTCTCGGATGGGCGCTGTCACACGGACACGCTCAGGTGGTGAAGCTTCTGTTGGACAAGGGCGCCGCCGGTATAGAGCGGGCGTTGATGTCGGGAGTTCAGGACGGCAACGTCGAGATCGTCAAATTGGTGATCGACAAGGGCGGCATAAAGCCCGAGTCTCTGAACAATGCGTTGCGTCGCGCTTCTTCAGGCGGCAACAAGGAGATCGTCGATCTGCTGAAGAAGGCAGGCGCGGTCGCGGTTGAAGTCACCGTTGACCCCGAAGTCCTGAAGAGCTATGCCGGCCTGTATAAGAACGAGCAGGTCGGCGAACTCGCCGTTGAGATCAGAGACGGAAAGCTCGCGGGAAAGGTGAGCGGCCAGGGTTGGTTCACGACTTCCGCGATTAGCAAGAACACATTCGCGCTAATCGAGGTCGAGGCGACGATCACGTTTAACACGGAAGGCGACAAGGTCACCGGGTTCGCGTTGAGCCAGGGTGGCGCAAACTTCGTCTTCAAGCGAGTCGAGCAGAAATAGCGTTGGGCGACCAGATGGGAGCGACAGGCTCGCGGTGATCTCGCAGCATTCTCGACCAGGGAGGCCAGTGTGGTAGTAAACCGGTCCGCACCGAGAGCAACAGTGGTACCCATCCTCGTCTACGAAGACGTGGCAAAAGCGATCGACTGGCTCTGCGACACCTTCGGTTTCACGGAGCGCCTACGCGCTGCGGGTCCGGGTGGCAGCGTCGTCCATGCGCAACTCGCCATCGCTGAGGGCGCCGTCATGTTGGGCCGTCAGGGTGGCGAGTTTCGCCCTCCGCGTCCCAACGAGGTAACCCAGTACGTGCATGTGCATGTTGAGAACGTTAACGAGCATTTCGAGCAGGCCCGGCAGCGTGGCGCGCGGATCCTGAAATCACCAACGGACATGCCCTTCGGGGAGCGGCAATACACCGTGGAGGACCCTTGGGGTCACCGCTGGACGTTCTCCCAATCGATCGCCGACGTTGCCCCCGAGGCATGGGGTGCACGCGAGCCGGGGCCCAAGTGACCGCTTAGCGGTCCAACATTGGTTAGGAGGTCTTTGATGATTTTCAAACGCACTACTAAGAGAGGCGGTCGGGTCTCCGGCTTTGCGCTTCTCATAATTCTCATCGCGAGTGTCGCCATTACCGCGCGAGCACAGAACTGGCCATCGTTTCGTGGGCCTAATGCTTCCGGGGTCGCCGACGGCAAGACTACGCCCACTACCTGGGATGCAACCAAAGGTACAAACATTCTCTGGAAGACACCGATCCCCGGACTTGCGCACTCGTGCCCGGTGGTATGGGGCGACAAGGTTTTTGTCACGACGGCCATCAGCAGCAAGGGCAGCAACGACTTTCGTCACGGTCTGTACGGCGACGTCGATTCCGACAAAGACACCTCGCCGCATACCTGGCATGTCTACGCTCTCGACAAGCGCACGGGTAAGATCGTCTGGGATCGCATCGCTTGTGAAGGAGTGCCCCAAGTCAAGCGACACATCAAGTCCACCCACGCCAACTCTACTCCGGCGACCGACGGCAAGAACGTCGTGGCGTTCTTCGGCTCGGAGGGTTTGTATTGCTACGACGTAAACGGAAAGCTTATCTGGAAAAAAGACCTCGGTATTCTTGACGCAGGATGGTTCTACGACCCTGATTATCAGTGGGAGACGGCCAGCTCGCCGATCATTTACAAGAACATGGTCATCGTTCAATGCGATGTTCAGAAGAACTCGTTCATCGCCGCTTATGACTTGAAGGACGGCAAGCAGCTATGGATGACCCCACGCGAAGAGATTCCATCGTGGGGAACTCCGACGATTTACGAAGGTCCTTCGCGAGTCGAGTTGATAACCAACGCGACGAGGGCAGCTCGAGCATACGATCCGATGACCGGCAAGGAGCTTTGGAAGCTGGTCGGAAATCCGGAGGTCACCGCGACGACACCGGTAACGGGTCACGGGTTGATTTTCATCTGCAACAGCTATCGTCCGAATCAACCGATATACGCGATTAAGGCCGGCGCCACCGGAGACATCTCGCTCAAGCCAAATGAAACGTCGAATCAGCACGTCGCGTGGAGCATGCAGCGCGGCGGGACTTACATGCCGTCGCCGCTGATCTACGGCGAGTATCTGTACACGTGCGCGAATCATGGCGTGATGGCCTGCTACAATCCAAAGACCGGTGAGCGAGTCTACCAGCAACGCATCGGTGACAAGGGTGGTGCGTACAGCGCGTCGCCGGTCGCGGCTGACGGCAAGATTTATCTATCGAGTGAAGATGGTGAGATCTCCGTCGTGAAGGCCGGCGCCAAGTATGAGTTGCTCGCTACAAATCAGATGGGCGAGGTGTTGATGGCGACACCGGCGATTTCCGATGGAGTGCTTTTCGTGCGAGGCCAACACAACGTCTTTGCCATCGCTGAGTGTGCATCGGGAGCGCCAACGAAATGAGTGCGCGTGCGGCGAGTTTCGTAGTACCGCCTTTAGGCGGAAGTTTGTATTCGAGAGAACATCGATTGAAGACAAAACCAGGGAGGGATCGCTTACGTGAAACGAATTCTGATCGTGTTGCTCTACTCATTGCTGGCTTGCATTGTTGTTTTAGGTTTTTCGGGGCCGGCAAAAACAAAGCCCTCCGCCTCAAGCTCGAACTGGGCTCAGTGGCGCGGGCCTGACAGCCAGGGCATCTCCAACGAAAAGAACCTCCCCACCGCGTGGAGCGAGACAAAGAACGTCCTTTGGAAGACCGCCATTCCCGGGCTCGGGTTCTCATCGCCGATCATTTGGGAAAAGAAAGTCTTCTTGACCACCGCGATCGAAGGCGGTCCAGCGCCGGCGGATCACAAGCCCGTTAAACACATGATGCGCGATAAGGAGTTCACGCACCCCGATTGGACAGGATCCGACAAGCTTCACACCTTCAGAGTCTTTTGCCTCGACCGTGACACCGGCAAAGTTCTGTGGGAGCGAATTTCCTACGACGGCCCGGTCTACGATTACCGCCATCGCCGCGGGACTTATGCCGCGCCGACGCCGGTCACGGATGGCAAGAACGTTTATGTCTACTTCGGATCGGAAGGCTTCTACTGCTACGACTTCAACGGCAAGCAGATCTGGAAAAAGAATCTCGGCGGCATCGCGACGATGGGGATGGGAGTCGGCACTTCGCCGGTGCTCTACGAGAACCTCGTGATCCTGCTGTGCGATCAAGAATTCGACGGCACTTACTCGTTCATGACTGCGCTGGACAAGAAAACCGGCGCCGAAGTCTGGCGTGTGAAGCGCCCGGTTCAAAGCAGTTGGGCGACGCCGGTCATCGCGAAAACCCCCGATCGAACCGAATTGGTAGTGAGCGGCAACGAGTTTCTGATTTCTTATGATCCCGCAACCGGCAAGGAACTGTGGCGAGCCGCCGGGCTGCACAGTCACGCGATAGCCACGCCGGTCGTCGGCCACGGACTGGTCGTTCTCTCCTCGGGGTTTCCGTCAAAAACGATCGTCGCGATACGGCTCGGCGGTTCGGGAAATCTTGATGGGACAGACAAGATCGTTTGGCGCTACAACAAAGGCACGTCCTACGTTCCCTCGCCGATTCTCTATGGGGATTACGTCTACCTGATGAGCGACGCGGGCATACTTTCGTGCTTGAATGCGAAGACCGGTGAAGTTGTCTACGAAGGTGGCCGCGTGCCGATTGCGACGAAGTTCTACGGCGCGTCCCCCGTTGCTTTTGATGGCAAGATCCTGTTGACGAGCGATGACGGCGACACGTTTGTCATCAAGGCCGGTCCGAAGCACGAAGTGCTGGGCACGAATTCAATCGGTGAGCCCAGCCGAACTTCGATTGCGATCGCGGATGGCAAACTGTTTGTTCGGGGAGAGAAGAATCTCTTCTGCATCAGCAACAAAACGCGCGCGGATTAATAGGACATATGACCTATAGGGCCTATCCCATTTGGATTGTAGTTTCGTTTCTTCTCTTCGCTTCAAGTGCGATTTCGCGGCAGCGGCCGGACTTTTCAAAACTCATCGAAGCTATGGACAAGGATGGCTGCGTCGTTCATAAGGAGTCCGGGGTCAGGGTTTGCAAACGCGATTACTCCGTTGACGGCAAGAACGTCGAAGCCATCTCCTTTGAGCCACGCGGCGGTGGACAGTTTCCGGGGTTGCTGTTGATCCCGGGGCACGCAACCACCGCGCGCGACTGGATTCCTAACGGCCTGACCTTTGCCCGTAACGGCTACGCGGGCCTGGCGGTGTCGCAACCCGGCTACGGCAGATCGGAAGGCTCGGGGGATTACGTCGGCCCCAAGACGATCAAGGTGCTCATTGACGGCTATCGACGATTGCAGCGTGAGAGCTTTGTTGACGCCAGGCGGATGGGGATCGTCGGCTATTCGCGCGGTGGGATGGCGGCATCGCTGTTGGCGGTGCAACTGAGCGACGTGAAGGCGGCCGTGCTCGGCGGGGGCGTCTACGACTTCAAGAGACAGTATGACGAAACCGGTCTGGACGGCATTCGCGAGAACATGAAAGCCGAAACCGGCATGACCAAAGAAGCGATCAACCTGCGGTCGTCCGTTCTGCAGATGGAGAACTTGAAGTGCCCGGTGCTGATCTTGCACGGTGAGAAAGACATCAATGTGCCCGTAAGCCAGGCGTATCTGCTTCGTGACCGGCTGACCGCGCTCAAGAAGGAGTTCGAGATTCAGATCTTTCCCGATCGGGATCACGCCATCGGGCCGCAGAACCTTTACAAGTACTCGCTGGATTTTTTGAAGCGCAAACTGGCCGGCGAGCCTGCGAAGAAATGATCGGGTTACATCTTCATCAGGAGTTACTACAACATGAAGCGCAAACAAATGCAGTTCTTAACACTGGCCGCTTGCGTGATGGCCTTTGCGGGCTTAACACCTTTTAGCTCAGAAGCGGCGCCGAAACACAACTGGTCGCAGTGGCGCGGCCCGGAAGGCAATGGAGTATCGCCCGAAACCAACCTGCCCGCCGAGTGGAGTGACACCAGGAACATCAAATGGAAAACGCCGATCCCAGGCCGGGGGCATTCGTCGCCGGTCGTCTGGGGCGACAGGATCTTTCTCACAACCGACGTTGAAGGCGAGACGGTTCCCGGAGCCAAAGCCGTTGAACACAAGGACGACGGAAAACCCTACAAGCATCCCGACAGCATTGGCGCGGATCGCAAGCATACATTCAAGGTGCTCTGCATAGACCGCGGCGCCGGCAAGATGTTGTGGGAACGCACGGCCTACGAGGGCACTGTCTACGACGACCGGCACCGCAAGGCCAGCTATGCTTCACCCACTCCGGCTACCGACGGCAATAACGTCTTTGCGTATTTCGGCACGGAAGGCTTGTACTGTTACGACTTCAGCGGCAAGTTGATCTGGAAGGTCTCACCCGGTCAGATCGCTACGTTCGGGATGGGAACCGGCACGTCTCCGGTCTTGTTCGAGAACACAGTCATCCTTCAATGCGACGAGGATAACGGCGAGAAGTCATCGATCCTGGCACTGGACAAGAAGACCGGAAAGGAAGTGTGGAAGACTCCCCGCAAAGTCCAGGCAAGCTGGTCTACGCCTCTCATCGTTCGCGGTCCGCGGCGAACGGAACTGATCACCAGCGGAAATGAATTGATCATTTCTTACGATCCGAAAACCGGCAAAGAACTATGGCGAACCAAAGGTCACGCGAGCAATGCCATTGCAACACCACTGGCAGGCAACGGCTTGGTTTTCGTCTATGCGGGATTCCCGGTTAAGAAGACGCTTGCTATCACGCTCGGTGCGTCGGGCGATCTGAGCGATAGCAAGAACATCGTTTGGCAGTACGACAAGGGTACCGCTTATGTGCCGTCTTCGATCCTGTACGGCGAATACCTGTACCTGTTGTCGGACCGGGGAATAATCACTTGTCTCGAAGCGAAGACCGGAAAGATAGTCTACGAAGGTGGTCGAATTCCGATTCCTGCCACCTTCACGGCATCGCCGGTGGCCTTCGACGGAAAGATTCTGTTGACCAGTGAAGACGGTGACACCTTCGTAATCAAAGCCGGTCCGAAACACGAAGTAATCGCCACCAACTCGATCGCGGAACCAGTGTATGCGTCTCCTGCGATCTCCGATGGAATGATCTTTATTCGTGGCGAGAAGAATCTTTATTGTATTGGCCGTTAGGAGTTCGTAATTCGGCCTTCAGGCGGAAGTTTGTAAGCGACCCTCACAACGATGTGGCTTACGAACTTCCGCCTAAAGGCCGAACTACGAACTTTAGTTGGAGAATAACGGTATGAAACCCAGACTCGTGATCAGTTGCGCGGTCGTGGTCCTCCTCCTCTTGCAGATCGTGCTGGCACTCGCAAAGCCGGACTTCAGCGGCACATGGGTCATGGACACGAACCGCAGCTTTAGCAACCCACCGGGACTGGAGCAAACCTTGATGGTTGTCCATGCCAACGACCAGATCAAAGTCGAATCGAAGCTAAAGACTCAGCAGCAGGGTGAGCAGACGATCAATGAGACCTACACACTTGACGGCAAGGAGACGGAGTTTGCGCCACCCGGAGCGCAGCCCGGTGCCAAAGGCAAACGCAAAGCAATGTGGCTGCCGGATGGGCGAGGCGCGGTCATTGAAGACATCGTCACTTCTGACTCTCCCAACGGCCAGGTCACTAGAAAAACAACGCGCAAATGGACGCTGTCACCCGACGGCCATACACTGACAGTTGATTACTACTTCGACGATCAGAGAGGATCGTTCGAAGCGAAACGCGTTTTCGTGAAAAAGTAGCCAGGCTCCTTTTGCCAATAATGCCAAACAGCTCTTGTTGGTTGAGCAGTTGAGAGGCAAGAAAGAAAGTGTGAATTGGAATATGGGTGGGGGACGGCTCGGCGGGGTGATTTCGCAAACCTTCGAATCATTCCCGCAACGTGAGACGTGCCTGGTTTGACAGTGGCGTGCCAGATAGCCGGCGATGGGAGGTACCAAGGATCATGGAATCAGCACCTGAATCAGCACCGTGGCATCAATCGATGACGGTGCTTATGATTGCGACGCTTCTATTACCTCCCCTTGGCCTGGTTATGCTCTGGATGCGCAAGGACTCGGGAATTGGCAAGAAGATATTCGCTTCGTTTGCCATACTGGCACTGGTAGCATCCTATCTGTTCATCGCGTATAGCCGCGGCCTTTTCGCCCGGCGCGACCCGAATATGGAATCGCACTACGACGAGCTTGAGCGGCAGCGCGCCGAGCAGCGGGCGGTTGCGACACCAGCTTCCTCCATACCTACTTCCAGCGCTGATCCAAAGGCGAACCCCGCTGCCACAACGTCCTCCAATGCTAATGAATCGAAACCGGGGCCGGTTGCGCCAGCAGTGAGATCCACTCGAAGCTATTGGACCAACTACCGCGGACCCGCACGAGACGGACGTTATGACGAAGCGCCCATTCGAACTGCCTGGCCAGCCGAAGGACTGCCTCTGCTTTGGAAGCAACCGATTGGCGGCGGCTACGCGTCGTTCGTCGTAGCGGAAGGAATGGCCTTCACCATCGAGCAGCGACGGCGCCAGGAAATCGTGGCCGCTTACGATGTCGAGACCGGACGCGAATTGTGGACTCACGGCTCGGACGCGGAGTTCATAGAATCGATGGGCGGAGACGGCCCTCGCGCAACTCCCACCTGGGAAGCGGGCCGCTTGTGGGCGCTCGGAGCAGAAGGCGATCTTCGGTGCTTCGACGCAAAGACCGGAAAGCTTCACTGGTCCAGGAATATTCTAACGGACAACGGGGCGTCGAATCTTCAATGGGGAATGGCTGCCGCTCCGCTGATCGTCGATGACAAAGTAGTGGTTCTACCAGGCGGTCGGTCAGGCAAATCGGTCGTTGCCTACAACAAGCTGACGGGCGCGCCGGTTTGGAAGTCTCTCAACGACACACAGGCTTACGTTTCCCCGATGCTCGTGACGCTGGCGGGCAAGCGACAGCTACTGGTCGAAACCGCCAATCGAGTTGTTGGGCTTGCCGTCGAAGATGGGTCGTTGCTGTGGGAGACGAGCTGGAACACCGACATGGGCATCAACTGTTCGCAGCCGATTGTCATCGACGCAAATCGCTTCTTCCTCTCGTCCGGTTATGGCAAAGGCGCGGCGCTGGTTGCAATCAGCAACAGCGGTGAAGGATTGACGGCTCGCAAGGTCTGGGAAAACAGCTCGATGAAGAACAAGTTCAACAGTTCGGTATTGTATGAAGGCAACGTGTATGGGCTTGATGAGGGGATTCTGACCTGCGTCGATGCGACGACGGGCGACCGCAAATGGAAGGGCGGGCGCTACGGCTACGGTCAGGTGATTCTTGCAAGCGGTCACCTTGTGGTCATCACCGACACGGGAGAACTGGTGCTGGTGAAGGCGACTCCCGACAAACACACCGAGGTGGCGAAATTCTCAGCGATTGAGGGAAAGACCTGGAACTATCCTGCGATTGCAGAGGGCCGGTTGCTCGTTCGGAATCAAACGCAAATGGCTTGCTTTGATTTGTCGACCCGGTAGAATGCTGCCGATATATGGTCCTTTGGACTGCGGCGCGGCTGTGCGTTCGCGCCGCTTTGGTTGGAATGACTTAAGACGAAAAGGGAAAGCGGCGCGAACGCACAGCCCGCGCCGCAGTCCAAGGACCTGCACTACACGGTCTGATTGCTCTAGCGAGTTCAAGAAAATGTTTTGCCCTAACTGCGGATCCGAAGAACGCCAGGTCAGCCAGTTTTGTCGCGCTTGCGGCACGGACTTGCGTCCTGTGCGCGTGAGTCTCGAAAAACCCGATGCAATTACTGCCTCGGCGGTTTCGGCGCGCGACGAGATCGGGCACGCCATCGCCGACAGGATAAGGGAGCTCGAGACGGCAAGGGATCTCCAGAAGGTAGTCGAAGACGTGCTTCCTCAGATCGAGAAGTTTCTGGAATCCCCACAACAAAGGCGTCTGCGAGGCATCCGCCATGGCGTAGTGACCAGCGCCATCGGTCTGGGCGCCACCGTGTTCTTTTTTGTGTGGGGTCTAAATGCGAAGGATATGTTCTTCTTGACCGGTCTCGGCGTTACGGCTTTCCTCATCGGTCTGGGTCTTGTGATCAACGCGTTGTTGTTCACAGTTCCGAAGCAGTACGTTCCACACGCCTCGTCGGACACTCGCGAGAGAGACCTGATCGACGAGGCGCCCGCTCGCGTTATCGCGGTGAAACGTGAGCTAACGACCGCCGAACCTCTGAGCCCACCACCGTCGGTGACTGAACAAACAACTCATCATTTGGCGGACTCGCCTACGGCGGCGCCCCGCGTTCGAGAATCTGGTTGAGTTCTTTCTTGAGCTTGCCTTCGGTGTCCCGCGGAAAAAGGACTGTCTGCGCTATTCCGATGCCTTGCGCTTTAGAATCGCGCGACCCTCCGGCAGCGGCTTGCCGTTCGCGAACGCCACGAAGTTCGATTCCACCGTGTTCTTATCCTTGATCTCGAGAGCGCCCTGATGGACATGGGCATCAACCTTCGGATCGAAGTTCGTTCCGCCGTTGAACGCGAACTTGATCTCGCCCGGCTTATCGCTCTTCTCGAACTTCATGACCGGCGCGTTCTTGAGCGCGCAATAGTGGGTGAGCAGCAGTTGGTTCCCATCCATGTGATAGATCGAGACCATCTCGGAAGGCTGGCCCGCATTGTAGGTCTCCACAATTGAGCTGCCCGCGGCCGTTACTTTGAAGCTCACCAACCGCGAGCTACTGCCGTGTTCGTGATCGCCGCTGGCCCGGTCCCAATCTCCGGCGAGGGTTTTTAGAAATTCGAATGCTGAAGCCGCGTCGTAGACAACCGTCTCGGGCGAGCTAGCCGCCTTTTTCCCATCCTTCGATTGGCCTGCCCGGGACGCCGGCACCAACGCGAGAACTAAAGCAAGACTCGAAACCAAAACCATCGTTCTCTTCATACTCTTCTCCTTAGATCTGAATGTGCGTGGATAGTATCATTCGAGTCTCCGAGGAACAAGAAAGCAAGAGGGGCTCGCGCCGCTGGAGGCTCGCCGAGCACTTCAAGAACTGGAAGGGCCTTCCGTGTCGTGGGCCATTGCTGCGCCGGGTCGGGCCGGGTATCCTGTGAGTGATTCGTTGGTCAGTTCAACCGTTGATCTGTCCGGATTTGAAGGGGTGCATTGATGGAACTTCTTGTTCACATACCCGACACGGTGGTCGGGACGCTTCCGACTGAGAATGGCGACCTGGCTAGAGACCTGTTAGAAAGTTACGCGCTTGAGGGCTATAAGTCCGGTAAGCTGACCGCCTACCAAGCGCAAGAGCTTTTACGTTTTGAGACCAGAATGGAAGTTGACGCATTCTTGAAGGCGCACGACATCCCGCTCGAGATGACTATGGAAGGCCTGGAGGACGGACGGAAGTCGCTCGACGCTCTGCTTGGCAAATGATCGTCACCTCCGGCACCTCACCGATCAACTATCTCATCCTCATCGGTGAGATTGCCCTCTCAGGGCGGGGCCGGGTATCCTGTCTGTTGCCGCTAATCCGTACAATTTGTTCGAGGTGCGATTATGAGATCACAGGGTGAGACCGAACGTTTGGAGATAACCGGGCTGCCAGTTGGTACGAGGCGCGCGCTGGAAGAGCTTGCGCGAGAGAATGACCAAACTGCCGAAGATTATGCCCGAATGGTACTTGAGGCAAAGATTTTGGCTCAGAAGCCGTTCAGAGAAATCCTCGCGCCGGTGCGCGAAGGTTTTGAGGAAACCGGGATAACCGATGATGAGCTGGCTGCGCTGGTCGAGAAAGCCCGCGAGGATTTCCATCGAGAAAGGCCAACCGAAGACGAATGAACCAGCCTGCCTCGCCGCCCGGGGTCGTCGTTGACTGTATGGTCTTTGTGCAGTCGGCGGCGAATGAGAAGGGCCCGGCCGCCCGAATTCTCGACCTGCTCGACGAACAAAAGATTACACTCTATGTGAGCAAACTGATCTTGGCCGAGGCGCGTTATGTTCTCAATCGGCCCGATGTGCGAGCGCGTCTCCACAAACTTACCGACGTTGCCGTGGAAGCTTTGTTCGAGCGACTGACTCAACGCGCCACTCTCATCAGGAACGTGCCAAAACGGTTTGTCTGTCCACGGGATCCGAAAGACGAGTCATACATCAATCTGGCGGTTGCGATGAAAGCCGACTACCTGGTGAGCCGTGACAACGATCTGCTCGATCTGATGAAGTGGGAGAAGGAAGAGGGACGCAAGTTTCGAAAGCGATTTCGCTTTCTCAAGATCGTCACCCCGGAAGTATTCTTGGCCGAAATCGAAGCGCACATCGAGCAACCTTGATGATGTCAGTCATGGCCGAGCCAAAATTCATCGGGTAGAGCTTGGTCAAAGTCTTCGCTCGTCCAGATTGTTCCTCGATTTAGACCCGCGACGCGCTTCTTGTTGGCCGCGGCAACTGGAATGGGAACCAGACGCGCAACCGGTTTGCCGTGCTCCGTGATAATCACTTCGTTACCTGCCAGCGCCTGCGCGAGCAAATCTTGCAGTTTTTCCTCGGCTTCATCAACGCTGACGGTTCGAGTCATAGACGGCTTCCTCTCGATGCGCAAGAGTATTGCATTTCACTCTCCGGCCAGAAGCAGATTCAGAGGGCTCTCAAAACAGCAGCTTCAATCCAAACTGAATATGTCGCGGACTCTGAGCCGACAATATCCGCCCGAAGGTCGGCGATCCCAAAAAGTTATCCGGCAAGTTGAAGTTCGGATGATTAAACAGGTTGAAAGCCTCCGCCCGCAATTGCAGATCGAGTCCCTCGACAATCTTCGTCGTTTTTAGCACCGACGCATTGAAGTTCGCGAAGCCCGGCCCATCCAGAATGTTTCGACCCGCATTCCCAAAGCTCCCAAAAGCGGGAAACGCAAACGCCGATGTGTTGAACCAGCGATCCGGCGTGCGACTCGAAAGCTCGGCGCTGCCGACGACGTTCGGACGATCATTGGCACCAAAGCCCAGTGTCGACCGGCCGGTGTTGCTGTTGTCGATGTCCGAAAGCAGCGCAACCGTGAACGGCCGCCCGCTCTGCAAGGTGACTATCCCAAAGGTCTGCCAGCCCGAGAGAAGCGCGGACAGCAATCCACTATTAGCAATAAACGTCCGGCCTTTCCCACAGGGAAAATCGTAACCGTAGCTCAACGACAGGCGATGCCTCACGTCGAAATTCGAGCGGCCCCGCTCGCCGGCAGTGTTGAAGCTGTCCTGGGGAAAGTTCGGGTCGCCCGCGCTCGAAAAGAAACTCGACGCGTTGTCGATTGATTTCGACCACGTGTAGGACGAAAGGATCGACAGGCCGAAGTCCAACCGCTGCTGAAACCTCAACTGCAGGCTGTTGTAGTTTGAATTCGCGCTCGACTCCTCAAATGTTATGTCGTCGAACTGAGGAACCGGCCGGGGATTGAACGGCGCGGGACTTGGCCGCGGTTGATTGATGTCGCGGGCAGTTATCAGCTTGGTTCCTTTGCTCCCTACATAAGCGACTTCAAGCACGCGGCTCTTGCCAAGCGCTTGCTGCAGGCTCACATTCCACTGCTGCGAGTACGGAGTCCGCAAATCACGTTGAAACCCGAAAGCCGACTTTGGCAACGGAACCGGGAAGAAGCTCGGGAACGGATCGTTGAGAGTCAACGGCAAACCCGGAAGCGAGAAGAAGAGATTGAAGTCGAAGAACGGCGCGTTGAAGTAAAGCCCTTCGCTCGGCGCGAGCGACGACTGGTCGTAGTAAACGCCGTAGCCCGCGCGCAACACAGTGTCGGCTTTGCGTCCGAGGGTCCACGCGAGACCCACACGCGGCGCCCAGTTGTTCCTGTCGGCTTCGTAACCGCTCCGCGGAATCCCGTTGGTCCCCACTGCGATCAGGCTGTGCGTCGCGGGATCGTAAAGGTTCGCGCGGTCGAAGGCGTCAACCGGCGGCGAGTTGTACTCGTAGCGCATGCCGGCGGAAATAGTCAGGTTCGGTCTGATCCTGAAGCCGTCGTTCACGTAGAAACCGTAGCTCTCAGTGCGCAGGTGCTGCGCATTGTCCAACCGCGCTCCTCCCGTGACTACCGGAAGCCCCAGCAACAGATCAGCAAGAGCGTTTCCGGTTATTGGAACCTGACTCGAAAAGGTCAGGAACCCTCGCGATTGAACATCGCGAAACGCATTCTGCCGAACAGAGCGAAAATCGAATCCGAACTTCAACAGGTGCTTGCCCCGCGCATAGCTAGCGCCGTCCAGGACCTGAAACATGTTGGTGGCGCTCTGTTGAGGATTGTTGTATTCATCGCCGAGCGGAGAGAAACCCGAGATCGTTATGAAGCTCAAGCCAAAATCTCTCGGGTTCTTTGAAAGCTCCGGCAGTCCGACCTGTTTGTTGATGCTCGTTCCACTGTTCTCCTGAAGCACCGCCGCGGCCACGCGACTGAATGCAAAGCGCGCCTCGTTGACCAACGCCGTCGAGAAGATATGCGTCTCGCCGATCATGAAGTTCTGACCTCTTCGCGGCACGTTGTCGCCGAATCCGGGAACGGCGGGGAAGCTCGGTCCGGTAAACGGCTCGAAGAGATCCCGGTCTGCAAAGCTGTATCGCGCTGTCAGCTCGGACGAACTGGTCAGCGAGTGTTCCAGCCGCACATCGAAGTGATCGTTTCGGTCCCGCAGAATCGGAGACGAGACGAAGTTCTCAAACGGAAGGTTGCGATTGGGCGCCGGATACAACGCCGCGATTGCTCGACCTATCGGGTTGATGAACAGGTCCGGGATTCTGTTTCCAGCGAACGGCTGCTGAGTGAACGGATTGATCGGCGCTCGAAAGAGACTCTGCGAGAAGTCGCCCTTGCGTTCCGCCAGAGTCGGGACGTTGGTAACGCGAGTGGTTCCCTCGCGCACCCGCGACCCCTCGTAGTCGACAAAGAAAAACGTTCTGTTTTTGACTACAGGACCGCCCAGCGCAAAACCAAACTGATTGCGCTGATACTTTGGCGCCGGTTGGTCAGCCGGTGCGAAGAAGTTGCGCGCGTCGAGAGCCCCGTTGCGAAAGAACTCGTAGGCAGCGCCGTGCAACGAATTGGAGCCGGACTTCAGGACGACGTTTACTTGCGCGCCGACGTTGCGCCCAAACGAGGCGTCGTAGGTGCTTGTCAGCATCTCGAATTCGCGGATCGCATCGACCGGAGGATTCACGCCGGCAGAATTGAGCTTGGGGTCGAAATTGTAGACTCCGTCGAGCAGGAAGCTGTTCGAGTCTTCGCGCGCGCCGTTGACGCTGAAAGCGAAGTCACCGCGAACGGAGCTTGCTGAACCTTGAGCAGCAGGCGTCGCGCCTGGCACAAGCAGGGCGAGTTCGAGAAAGTTTCGGCCATCGAGCGGCAGATTGGTGACCTGGCGGTTCTCGATTACGGTGCCCAGCACAGACGAATCCTTCCTCAATGCGGTCTCTGGCGCGGTGACAATCAGTTCCTCGTTGATGGGACCGACTTCAAGCGAGATGTCCAACCTCAGTTCCTGATTGACCTGCAGCGTGGCGAGTCGAGAGTACTTTTTATAACCTGTCTGCTCAACTTCGATTCTGTAGGGCCCGGGAGGCAGCGCCGAGACTGTGAATTCACCCTGCTCGCCGGTTCTTGTGATCCGCGATTCATTGGTTTCAGTCTGAACGAGCCTTATCGCGATATTCGATAGTGGCGTTGACGCGCTGTCCGTAAGCGTGCCGCGAATTGAACCCCTGTGCGTCTGACCTATCGCTGAAAATTGTGCCGACACTAGAGGCAGAACAAGGATCAGTAAGCAGACAGTTCTTACTTTCATGATCTTTCTTCTATACCAGAAAGAGATCGATATTCACCAGTCGCAACCATAGGTTCGTCAACGGTATTGTGCTTTGGCTTGAGGGACCTTTGGCCGGTTATCATGTGGCAAAGCTGCAAGCGCAATCAACCATACTGCAGCCGGACAGATGTGTATTGAACAAGTACGTGACTGCGCAAAAGGCGCTGCAATTCCGCGCAGTCAAGCGGGCCACTCTGGCGCGCGAATTGTCTTCTAACTAAATGGAGATGAACTCAAAGCGAGTTCGTCAAGGAGGAGTATCCTTACCACGTAGGGATACTAACGTTGACTGAAAGGAGGTGGCCTATATGAGGTCCAATCGAGTCAGAAGGCTAGTGACGAGAACGGTCGTCGCGGTCACCCTCCTGTTGAGCGCTTGGGCGGTTACAGGAACAACGGCTCAGGCTCAGGATCGATGGCATGGGCGAGGTTTTGACAGGCCCAATCGAGTGTTTGTACAACCTCGTGTGTTCATCAGTCCTCAACCTCGAGTGTTCATAAGACCTCGGGTGTTTGTGGGTCCTCGAGTAGGCTTCTATTCCGGAGCCTATTCGTACCCTGGAGCCTATTCGTCCTACGTTCCGTACGGCGGAGTGGCGTATCAGGAGGAGCAGGGTTATCGTGACGGACTCAGCCGAGGAAGGGATGACGCCCGCCACGGCGAACCTTACAGCCCTAACAGCCACAGCCATTACCGAAGCGCCAGCAGCTTCGCGTATCGCGACGCCTTCCTTCGAGGGTATGACGTCGGCTTCCGCGAGTACGCTGGCTAACGTTCAGTGGTAATCGCTACGGCGCCAAGGCGAGCAAAGTCGTATCCGGTTTTGTTCGCCTTTTCTCTGAGCACTACAACTCCACTCATGCTCGCACTAGCAACTCCCGGTCGGTGTTGCACCGCGACTCTATCGTTTCAAAAGCTGGAGTCCCAAGAGTTGTTTTGATATTCTTGCCACGCGGTAAACTGACCGGCCAGCGCAACCTCCCGGCGCTCGGTCACGTACTTCTTATCGCCAGTGAGTGTGCCAAACCTATCTCGCCTCAAAAATGGAGGGGATCATGAAATCGATGTTCTTCCGAACGATCTCGCTTTTTCTTGTTTGCTCACAAGTCATATTCGGACAATCTCCCGCTCAGTCTCGAATAGAACGCGTAGAAAAAGGGTTACTGCCCTCAGTTCTAATCAAGGGCGATCCCGCCTGGACTATCCAGGAGCGTATGAAACACTACAAGGTTCCGGGTGTGAGCATAGCGGTCATCAACGACTTTAAGATCGAATGGGCGAAGGCCTACGGCGTCAAGGACACCGAAACGAACGAACCCGTCAACACTGAGACTCTCTTTCAAGCCGGTTCAATCAGCAAACCGGTGGCGGCTATGGCAGCGCTAAAGAAAGTCGAGCAGGGAAAGATCGCGCTCGATGAGGACATCAACAATAAGCTGACAACATGGAAGCTTCCGGATAACGAATTCACGGCGAAGAAAAGAGTCACGCTGGCCAATCTGCTTAGTCACACCGGCGGGCTTACAGTCCACGGCTTTCCCGGATACGCACCGGACGAAAAGATACCGACCCTGTCTCAAATCCTGGACGGCGTCCCGCCGGCGAATACGCCCTCGGTCCGGGTCGATTTCGAGCCGGGCACGAGATTCAGATACTCAGGCGGGGGAGTCACCATCGCGCAGTTAGCCATTATGGATATCGAGAAGAAACCTTATCCTCAGATCGCGCAAGAAACTGTACTCGGACCCTTGAAGATGACCAGCAGCACCTACCAACAGCCCCTGCCCGACGATACACGCAAAAAGGCGGCGACGGGATACAGGAACGACGGGAAGGCGGTTGCCGGAAAGATCCACGTCTATCCCGAGATGGCGGCAGCCGGACTTTGGACGACGCCCACCGACCTTGCCAAGTTCGCGATCGAATCTCAACTCTCTTTGGTGGGCAAATCCAACAGGGTTCTCTCCAAGGAGATGACCGCAAAGATGGTATCGCCCTTCCTCGCATCGGAACCGACTGGGCTCGGCTTTTTTAGCGAGAAGCACGGAGCGGCAACGTACTTCGGTCACGGCGGCGCCGATGAAGGGTTCCGAGCGCAGCTACTCGTTCACAGGGACAAGGGCTACGGCGCAGTCGTCATGGTGAACTCTGACAACGGGCAGATCATGAACGAAATCATCCGAAGTATCGCGAGAGAGTATCAATGGGAAGATTACCTGCCGCAGCCGCGCGAAGTCGTTTCGGTTGACGCCGCCAGGCTCAATGAATACACCGGCCGCTTCCTGGTGAATCCGGATCGGGTTCTAACGTTAACTCAACAGGGCGGCAGGCTCTATGCGGAGCCGACGGCATCGCCAAAGTTCGAGCTCTTACCTGTTTCCGAAACCGAGTTTCTGAGAAAAGACGCCGACATCCGTTACACTTTCGTGAAGAGCCCGAGCGGAAGCGTCGACTCGATCCGATTGAATTTCGCCGAGGGAAGCTCAGAAGCGCCGCGAATCTCTAAGGACGCGATGGTTCCATATGAACAGTTGATGGCGGGAAAGCTCAACGAAGCGGTAGAAGGCTACAAGAAGATCAAGCGAGAGAAGCCGCTCAACGCCGCGGTTCAGGAGGCTCGACTCAACGATTTGGGGTACTCGCTGCTGCGGGACGGAAGAGTCGCCGAAGCGGTTGCTGTCTTCAAGGTAAACGTCGAGCTGTATCCTCAGTCATCGAACGTCTACGACAGCCTTGGCGAGGCTCACCTGGCAAACGGGGACAAGGAACTCGCGGCTACTAACTACAAGAAGTCCCTGGAGTTGGACCCGCACAATCAGAACGCGGCAAATGTGTTGAAGAAGCTGCAGCCGTGAGCCGTGTCGGATGGCGGCTCTAATCCCGGTCATAACCAAAGACTTTGGTCCGGGCGGGCCACCTTTTGCCCGCGCTCGCAATCCTAGTAACGGAGCGTCTGGCAAGATGGGACTCCTAGTGAATCAAATGAGAGGGGACGTAAGTATGAACGTAAGTCGAATGAAAAGAGCAATGACGGGAGCGGCCTTTGCGTTGGTTTTCCTGTTCAGCGTCGGGATAATGACCGGGACAACGGCGCAGGCTCAAGATCGAGATCGCAATAATCGTTGGGATCGCAGTCAGCGGGAGAATCGAACTGAGCAACGAAGTCAGACCGTGCAGCGAGATCGCAACCGTGACGGCGATTGGAATCGCCGGCAGCAGGCTGAGCGCGCTCGGGAGATTGAACGCGCTCGCCAGTTGGCGTGGCAACGAGAGCAAGAGAGAAATCGCTACGCATATTCGTATCCCAGAACCTACCCGTCGTACGGCGGCTACGGGAACGGCGGCTACGGCGGATACCGAAACGGCGGTTCTTATGGCGGTTACGGCGGAGGCTACAACAACGGCGAAGTGCAGAGGGGTTATTATGACGGATTGAACCGAGGCCAGGAGGACGCTCGCGACCGCAGGTCCCCCAATCCTAATAACTCGAGCCACTTCAGGTCCGGCAATGCCGCGTATCGCGAGGGCTTCGTTCGAGGATACCAAGCCGGTTACCGCCAGTACGGCGGCGGTCGCCGATGGTAAATTGGCGTGATACACCGAACACTGCTTGAGCGAACAGGGCTGGCGACGGACCCTGTTCGCTCAATTCTATTTTAGAGCCAGCGCAGTTTGAATTTTCCTCGAAGTCGGATCTTCTCACCTGCCAGTCGCAGCGAGGCGAATAGCGCTCCAAGCTCATCTCTCTTGCCTTAGAAGTCCTCCGCCGTTCATCCCGCCACACCAGCCTGCAAACTCATAGTGCGTTCATAACTGGCTAAGGAGCAGATGCCAAATTCCTCAGCCTCTGATTGACACCCCACTCGCGCGGTAGATAGCCTTCCTGGGTGAGCGAATTGGTAATGCAGATCAAACAGGCGGCGCGGGAGCTTGGCTTCGAGCTCGCCGGCATCGCAGCGGTCGAACCGCTCGAACGCGACGACATCGCATTTCACCAGTGGTGCGACCAGGGGTTCGCCGCGGGCATGGATTACATGACCCGAAGACCGGAGCTACACGCTCACCCTCGTACGCTCGTGCCTTACGCGCAGTCGCTGATAACGCTTGCTGTTGACTACGCAACCGCCGCGCCCGTGTTTGAACACGAGCATCGTTACGGCCGCGTGGCCCGCTACGCCTGGGGACTCGATTACCACGATGTGGTGAAACCGCGGTTGAAGATGCTCGTTAGCAAGATTGCGGGGATTGTTGGCCGCGAGATCCATGCAAGATGCTTTGTCGACGCGGTGCCGCTTCTGGAGCGAGCGCTGGCCGCGCGCGCGGGGCTCGGATTCTTCGGCAAAAACACCAACCTGCTGCAACCGCGAAGCGGCTCGTGGTTCTTTCTCTCAGAGATACTCCTCGACCTCGAGCTTCCCGCCGACAATCGCGAGATCAAGGTTAGCTGCGGCTCGTGCCACCGTTGCCTCGACGCTTGTCCGACCGACGCCTTCCCGGCTCCGTACCAGTTGGACTCGCGGAAGTGCATCTCGTATCTGACGATTGAGAACAAAGGCGCAATTCCACGTGAGCTTCGGGCGGCGATGGGCGACTGGGTCTTTGGCTGCGACGTGTGTCAGGATGTTTGCCCGTTCAATCGCTTTGCTTCGGACACCCGGTGGCCCGAGTTCCGCCCTGAGGCGGGGGTGGGTCACCGTCTCGACTTGGTTGAGGTGCTCTCGATTGCAAGCGACGCTGAGTTTCGCGCGCGATTCCGTGGCACGCCTCTCACACGGCCCAAGCGTCGAGGACTGCTTCGCAATGCCGCAGTCGTAGCCGCCAACGTTGGCGCAACCGCAGCCGTGCCCCTGGTGATCGAGCGAATCCAGAATGACCCGGAGGGTCTGATTCGGAGCCATTGTCTGTGGGCGCTCGGGCAACTCGACTCGAGGCGCGCGGCGCCGATCGCAGAGCGCGCGCTGAAATCTGATCCAGATGCCCTGGTTCATGAAGAGGCGGAGATGGTCCTGGGTCATTGAGCGATATGACCTATATGTCCTATATGACCAAT
>WNFR01000679.1_pt1 | contig 36054 bp, 22 predicted proteins | sample 5400221 | NCBI WGS metagenome assembly WNFR01 (sample SAMN13153357, study PRJNA577476) | soil metagenome | isolation source: 40 cm soil under Madrone tree | place: USA:California | collected 2016-06-14 | reverse complement strand
CTGCATGGTCACAAGCGTCCAGCGTACGTAGGTGGACGCACCGTTCGCGTTGACGAATCGAAACGCATTGAGACTGTAGTATGCGGTGTTGTCGAAACCGGAGGACGGCGCATGGCTCTTGATGATTGCGAGCGCTCGCGCGGTTTCCGGGTGGCTCGCTAGGAACGCCGCCCCTTTCGCCGGATCGGGTTGATGCGTCTTGGGGTCGCGTTGCGATGCCACCAGGTTGTCGTAAAACGCCTGCGGATCCTTGAACGGGAACACCGGCAGATCGATCATTGCGGTCCGCCACTGTTCGCCGTCGGGCAGAGAAAACTGAAGCCCCAAGCCGCGGACGGTGCTCAGATTGTCGGTGGCGTGGGGATCGCCGCCGCCCAGGGAAAAGCGGCCGATCACTGGCACGCGGCCGCTCTGGAAGACGACAGCCTTCGAGAGGCGCGCCCCCTGCCCGTTGCTATCGAAAAATCCTCGAACGCATACGCCTTTCGCGTGATTGCGACGGAAACCCGAGTGGACGCCGTTCACCCGCTCAAACTCATCGGCGAATCGCGCAGGCGTCAGTTTGTGCGGGCTGAACCACCCGCCCAGATAGAGAAACCCTCCCACAACACCTAGAAGCAGAACGCCAATACCCGCCAATCGGGCGAACATGTTTCCTGCGGTCAGGGGCGCTGGATGCTTTTCCATCGGTGCGGTTTCACTCAGCAACTCTCCGCTGCCGTTTGTGGTTTTTGCGTCCTGGTTGGCCCCTAACGGTACCATTGCGCCCTCCCTTCCCTGTGGTCCGGAGACAGCACTTTGATGCAAAAGCAAGCAAAAAGGGAGCGCCTTTCTTGTGTGCCGCGCCGGCCGCCGCCATGCCCTTCGGTCGTTACTTGCACGAACGGATGGATCAAGAGCGGAGTAATGCTTCCGGTTGGCAAATTGCTCTCGACAAACGCGCTCCTGGTTAGAAATCGGAATGAGAGCCGACATGCGGACTTCCCATTAATATGCGGGGAATCTCGTTTCGATTACTTCCCTGTTGCCGACGGTTCGCCCAGAACCAGCCGATGCGAGCTGAGCCCCGATGGTTGCTGGTGAAACACTACGTTCGGGCGATGGAACCGGGCTCTATGCGTGCAAACCTCGGTCAATTCTAGCGCTACCTGAAAGATGGTCACGGAGCTTTCGAAGATGAAACTCAAATTCTCGCGCGAAGCGGCTGCCGTCGCACATTGGTCCACCCCAAGCGCCTTCTGGCCCGAGCTCTACGCGAATTCCACGAAGCTTCTCAACTAGCTCCTTTAGCTCTTCCACTTTCCAAATTTCCGCCGGCGTGTTGTAAACAGAACTATTCACTGCCGTCGCCTTAACCAAAGTGAAAAGCATACGTGCAAGGTCCTCGACGTGTACAAGCGAAAGCATCGCGTCGGAGGAGAATGGAATGCGGATCGGTTCCGACCGCGGAACTGCTTCAAAGATCTGGGAGCGCCACGGAGAAGATGTCTTCTTAATACCCGGCCCGACAACCCTGGCAATTCGCAGAGCGACAAACTCAAATGCCCCCTTTTCCGAGAGGTTCTCCCCAATCAATTCAACAGCCCTCTTCGAGGCACCGTAGACCTCGTCAGGCCCCGCCACATCGTCTTCAGTCGCTGGTCGCTCAGCGTGAAGCGAGCCATAAACGCTCATCGAGCTCGCAAATATAAAGCGCTGGACGCCTGCGGCCAGTGATTGACGCATTAGCTCCAGAGAGCCGCTGAGGTTAACATCCGCTCCTGTCAAAGGGTCGCTCTGGAACGCGCTCGGCAGAATTCCAGCAAGGTGAATCACCACTCGAACCGCGTGGTCGTGAAAGAGTGCCGATATTTGACTCTTCGATCGGAGATCGCACGCTCGGACATGCTGTGTGTTGTCTTGATTCAGATCAACGGCCAAGATTTGTTTGCGTGCCTCTGTCAGGAGGCGACATAGCTCACGTCCAATGTGTCCGGTGGCGCCCGTGACAAGGATCATCGCTTCGTTGCCTGAATCCATGTCCATATTCTCAGGCATGTTCCAGCAAGCATCAACAGAACGGAGCGGATTTCTCGGACTAGCAGCAGGCAGATTGTAAGTTCCAGATTGACCATCCGGGAGTTATCTCGTGCCGGCCCCAGTCGAAATGAACAGTGCGGCCACCGGAACGGTGGGAGATGCACATCTCTAGCTTTTTCGGCTGTATCAAATCTTCGTTGAGATTAGCGTGCACCGGCTGCCTCGCGGCGTCCCTCCAGTAAAAACAGGGCGAAGTCGCTGGCGACCGGCCCAGCGGCAACCTGCCTCATCATTAGCGAGACTTGACCCCGATGGTAAGTGGAATGGTTCGCCAGATGTTGCATCAGGTGTGCCAAACTGATTTGTGTTGTGCGAATAGGAAGCATCCTTCCCAAGGATTCGTTTGTGACGCGATTCACAAACTCGACTTGTTCTCTCTCGACTTCCGCCCACCTTAACTGCACCGCGGCGACGTCGGGAAATGCATTCGGATGGAATATGGCGCCGAGTCGCGTCCACAAATCTGTCACGAAAGCGGAACTAGGGGCTGGCTCCTTCCAACAAGTTAGCCAACCCCACTCGCAGCCGATAATGTGCACCAGCGTGTCTCGCACAGAACGGAAGCTGCCACCCAGATCACGCGTGAACTCCTCAACGCTGAGAGTGGAGACCGCTTGCAAAACCCTGTTGTTCGCCCAGCGGTCGTATTCGAAGAGTAGCTGAATGTCATCTTTGGTCATGGTGATGGCCGACCCTTTCGTTTGGGCAATCTTACCTTGCCACGGGTGTTCGCCAAGGCCCGACATGCTGTCGTTTCTGGCACCTTGATGATTGTGCTCGAGTCACGGGCAAGTCTGAAGTTATGTCGTTCTTTTTTGTATTTCCGTGACCAGCAGGGTTGGCTGAAATATCTGACGCTCCGAGCGTGCGACCCTTGTTCATTAATGCGGTGCTCTCTAGCCGTCTCTTCGCATTACGTGATTTCGGTTACGCATCGGATGCTCGAAAATCCAAATCTATTGGGCTCGAACAAATTGCGGAGAGTCGCGGTCGTAGAGATAGACGGTAAGTTTACTGTTAAGCGCCCTGAGTATTCCAAGTTGGCAGCAGGTCTATTGGTTTAGTGTGCCCACCAGGCGCATCCTTGTTCCATCGTGGCCAAGATTTTCTATTGCGGCGGATCATCCGGACGGCTTGGCATACTCCGCGCGGTCATGCCATTTTCTGATCTCAAACCACTCATGTCCGCGGAGACCTTCAATTACCTCGGACAGTCGTTTCCTGCATCGAACCACGACACCTCTGCGCATACTGTGATCGAGATCGTGCGGGAAGAAGAAGCAGACGCAAGCTGGAAAGTAGGTTTCTACCTCATCGAAAAAGCTCCGGCTCACTTTGAGGAATCGCTCCGGGCGTGTTGCAAGGCCACCAGTAGATCAATCTAAAGTGTGGCGCCTAAAAATCGCTGGGGTCGTTTAAGTTTTCGTCCTTCGCGTAGCTCCCGAGTCTTTAGTCTCTCTGCAGGGATTTGCTCCCTGAGCCCCTCGTTTCCGCTTACCGATCCGTCCGGAAAATCTGCTAACCCTCTTGCTCTACCAAGGACATTGCATCCATCTTATCAGCGTAAAAACGGCCGAGTCCCACCGCTCGCGTCTGATGCAGACGTTTGCGATTCACGAGATCACTGCGACCATAGAATTCCACGCATCATGGTCACCACACGAACAGGAGAAGGGGATCTCTACTTTGCGGCTGTGACGAAGGGCGCTTTCAATGTGATCCGGTCTCCGGCACCGGACGGACCTGGAAATGGCCGTTATTAGTGCGCTGTGAGAGGAAGATCGACCGGCTTCTTCTCGCGGCAGCTTGATATTTTTTTGAAATCGTTGCCATTCAACCGGAAAGCCTGCCGCAGTTGCGGAAGTCGTGATGTTGCCCGATCCGGCCGACGCGGGATTGTCGAACGATATGTTTTGCGGGCCCTAGAAATCCGCCCTCGCGGTGCGCCGTATGCGATAACCGTCCCGCCAAATAGCTTCGAGAACTATCTGACGAATGACTCAGGCACTGCCTTTTGCATGGCCACAGTTCGGTAACGGCGTTACAGCCCTTGGTGCCCTTTCGCCGGACCGTTCTTCTAGGTCCGAAATCCTGTGATCTTCCTTGGGCTTGCTGTGATGGCAAATTCGTGATGTTGAGGGCGGCAGGGGCAAACGCGTAGAGCTGCAGGCCCAAATCGCAAATATCCAGTTTAGACGGAACCTTCCGTCCGCTGGCGCGTATTCTTTCTGTGCGACCGACCAACAGGCTACGGCCGCCGTCTAAGCCAGCAGGTGCGTTGCTTGGAGAGCCCTCATGAGAACCTTCTTGCAGGATATTCGCTACTCGATGCGCCTTTTTCGCAAGTCACCCGGATTTGTTGCCACCGCCGTCCTCTCCCTGACTCTTGGAATTGGCGCGACCACCGTCATTTTCAGCGTTGTCTACGGCATCCTCCTTGATCCCTATCCCTACAAAGACGCGGATCGCATGGTGCACGTTGAGCTGCGGGACAAATCTGGCCGCGGTCCGCTTTTGCTTGTCAACGGCACGCAATATCAAGACCTGCGAAAGACCTCTGCCATCGACGATGTGTTTCTGATGAGGAATCTGCAGCAGAGCCTGACCGGCGCTGAATTTCCGATCACAGTTCAGGTCGGACTCTACAGCCCAAACTTGTTCTCCTACATGGGTGTGCCGCCGCTGCTGGGCCGCGAATTCACAACCGCCGCCGCGCCTGCCGGGAATACTGCCCCGGTTGCCGTGCTGAGCTATCTGTTTTGGCAGCGGCAGTACGCCGGCAGCCGCGAGATTGTGGGCAAGACCATTGAGCTGGATCACACTCTGTACACGGTCATCGGTGTGGTGCCCCAGCGCTTCACTTGGGGCGACTCGGACGTATACCTCCCCGCATATCCCACCGCTGATCCGCACGAGTATTGGCTCTCCTTTGTAAAGCTGAAGCCCGGCACCAAATTTCCAGCCGCAACCGCGGAGCTTCAGCTTCTTGTAGACACCTTTGCCAAACAGGATCCCAAGAATTATCCGCAGGACCGCCGGGCGGCGATTGTCACCCTCAACGAAGAAGTGCTCGGCCGCTTCGCAGGTACGTTGGTGCTTTTGTTCGGTGCCGTGGTGATCTTGTTGCTGATCGGTTGCGGGAATGTTTCTATCCTGCTCTTGGCACGAGGCATTGCACGGCAACATGAGCTGGCGGTGCGCGCTTCCGTGGGGGCGGGACGCGGCCGCCTGATTCGCCAACTGCTCACCGAATCGATCTTGTTGTCGGTCACAGGCGCGGGAGTCGGCGTATTGGTTGCCTACTTCGGAACCAAGGCCATCTCCAGCATGTTGCCCTATTACTCTTTTCCCCATGAGGCGGCGATCCATGTGAATGGCATGGTGCTGCTGTTTAGCGCCGTGGTCGCGTTGCTTACCGGAATTCTCTTTGGAATTTCGCCTGCCTGGCAACTTTCTCAACCGCAACTCGGGCCGTTGATTCAGTCCAGCAGCTCGAAAATGACCGGAAGCACTCGCGGACGCAATTTGCACCGGCTCCTTATCGCCGGTCAAGTGGCGCTCACACTCCTTCTGATGGCGGGCGCCGGTGCAGCCATGAAGTCGTTCCTTGCGCTGACGCACACCCCGCTGGGATTCGACCCGGACCACGTTCTCTTTTTGGACGTAACGCTGCCCAAAGGAGCAAAACCGTCATGGCAAGAACGTCTGAACTCGGATGAGGCTGTACGACTGGCGCTCGCGCAAACGCCAGGGGTGTCTTCGGCCGGAGTATCCGCCTCCTGGTTCCCGCCGTCCGGTGGTTTTCGAGCCAGAGTCGAAATTCAGAGCAAACCGACTCTAACCGACTCAGAGGCCGTGCTAGCTCTCGTGAGTCCTGAATTATTTTCGACTTTGCACATTCCGCTTTTGACGGGCAGGATGTTTAACCAAACTGAAGTGATGAACGCGTCGCACCTGGCGCTCGTCAATCAGGCCTTCGTAAAAGAGTACTTGGCAGACCGCAACCCGCTCGGCCAAAGCGTTCGCAGTCCAATGCTCAAGTTTGACCAACCATCATTTATGTTCGCGCAAGCTCCCGATGATTGGCTGCAAGTGATCGGAATTGTGGGTGACACGAAGAACGATGGCTTGCAGCGAGCCGTGAGACCCATGATTTTTCTTCCCTACACTTTCGTCCTCCCTCCGGACCAATCGCTTTTTGTCCGCGCCAGCGGCGATCCGGACACGACAATTCATTCCATCAGGCAGCGTCTCCGCGAACTAAGTTCCGAGTTCATTATCGCTCAGTCCCCGAATTACACGCTTACTTGGCGGCTGGACACGCAAGGATGGGGACAAGAGCGTTTCATCGCCACGCTCTTCGCCCTGTTTGCGCTGCTTGCGCTGGCCCTGTCCGCGACGGGTCTGTTCAGTGTGGTTTCCTTTGTGGTTACGCAGCGTACCCAAGAGCTGGGGATTCGGATGGCTCTCGGCGCACGGCGCGGTAACGTCGTTCAGCTGGTGCTGGCCTCAACTGCTGCCACACTAGGCGCCGGGATTGCGGTGGGTTTGGGTCTCAGCGTGATTCTCAGTCGCATGGTCACGGCCTGGGCAGGAGGCAGTCCGCGCGATCCGGTGACGCTGTTCGCGGCGGCTTCGGTCCTTTTCGTGGTCGCTACGATCGCGTGCGCGTTTCCCGCTTGGCGCGCCGCCTCGATCGATCCGATGCGGGCGTTGCGGACGGAATAGCGCCTAAAAGCGGGCAGAGTCCTCTAGCCGACACTCGAGCAGATGCTTTGCTGGGTGCTCGACAGCGCGAAGCGATTGTCCGTTCTCGCAAATGCGCGTCCCATAATCGGCCAGTGATCAGTTTGCGGGCTGCCAAGTGCGCGCCGTTTCTCTCTTTGTATTCAGGTCGTTAGGCAATGTAGAGCGTTGGCATGCAGCATGCGTTGGCACCGGCATGAGCGCGAACCGCAGCAAGCGAAAATCTAATAGCCCGAACATATGTTTGGCTGCAGCTCGACGAGGTAACCACGATGCATTCGTCGCACTGGTCTCTCCTCACGCCTCGAATCTTCGGCGATTAGCGCGGAGATTTACCCGAAATGCGGAGGATGCCGAGGACATTTGTCAGCAATCCTTGTTGAAGGCGTTCACCAAGTTGGATCATTTTGCGGCCGCGAAGGAAGTCGCAACCGCGGAATTCCGTTCGTGGCTCGCAAAGATTACGGCTAATTCGGCCATCGATTTTCTTCGACGCAGGCGGAGCGCTCGCTTGGTTCGATTGGAAGAATGCGATCAGTTGCAGAAACCGGGCAGAGACAGTTGGGGAGAAGATCCCGAAGCCTGCTATGCGCGCCGGGAACGATCGCGCATCATTTTGGAAGCCGTTGCGGCCCTACCCGCCGCCCTCCGTAGAGTCTGCATGCTTCGCAACTTGCAGGAGCTTTCGACCCAGGAAGTCGCTGACCGGCTTGGGCTTCCAGCAATTACTGTGCGGGTGCGTCTATTTCGGGCACATCGCGAGCTAAGAAAGCGGCTTGCAGTGGGTTCGCACGATTCTGACCAAGTGCGCAGACCGTCTCGCCACGTGAAGAAGCCCAGCGCCCAAGTCGCTTCAGCGCAAGAACTCGCTTGCGAAGACTGACAAAGTCGGTCCCAAGTGTCCGATATTGGAACGACCAATTCCGATATCGCCCGGTGCGGAGTTTTGACGGGCGACTGGTGGCACTTAAGTTATAGATAATACGCAGTATTAGCGAAATACGATTGCGGCAGCGATTGTGCCAACAAGAAAGGTAGACGTTATTCCTTATGGATATTCCACGCCCATCAAATGCCCGAGCCAAAATGATTCGCAGGACCGTCCTGGTATCGGTCGCGGTTCTGCTTTTGGGCGGTGTGACGCTCGGTCTTTCAAGGCTGCGCCCTGCCGCTCCCACAGTGGATCGGGCGGCCGTGTGGACTGACGAGGTGAAGCGCGGTCCGATGCTGCGCGAAGAACGCGGCCTGGGAACTCTGGTTCCAGAAGACATTCGCTGGATTGCAGCGCAGACCGATTCCCACGTGGATCGTGTCGTGCTGCATCCCGGCGCCATCGTGAAGCCCGATTCCATCATCCTGGAGTTAAGTGATCTACAACTGCAGCGCGACGCTCTGGACGCTGAGTATCAGCTCAGAGGAGCGCAAGCCGATTACGCAAACCTCAAAGTGCAGGTGAACAGCGAACTAATGAACCAGAAAGCGATGGAGGCATCCCTGCGCAGCGATTACGAGCAAGCCAGGATTCAGCACGAAGTGGACGAAAAACTCAAGGCGGAAGGAATCGCATCGGATGTGACCGCCAGACTTTCCAAAGTACGGGAAGAACAACTTGCAATTCGCCTACAACTGGAGAGTGAACGCACGAGAGTGGCCGCAGACTCCGCCGTTGCCCGCCTGCAAGCGCAAGAATCTCATGTGGAGCAGCAGAAAGCGCTGTATCAGCTGAAAAAGAGCCAGCTTGACGCGCTTCATGTGCGCGCCGGCATCAACGGCGTGCTGCAACTCGTACCCGTTGAGGTTGGCCAGCACGTGACTCCGGGAACGAACGTGGCGCGCGTAGCCGACCCCAAGAAGCTGAAAGCGGAAATTAAAATCGCTGAGACTCAAGCGAAAGAGATTGCCATCGGACTGAAGGCAACAGTCGACACACGCAACGGCGTGGTCGCGGGACATGTTTCGCGCATGGACCCGTCGGTACAGAACGGCACGGTAACCGTGGATGTGGCCATTGACGATGCGTTGCCGCCTGGCGCGCGCGCCGATTTAAGCGTAGACGGCACGGTGGAAATCGAAAACTTGAAAGACATTCTCTACGTAGGACGCCCGGTACACGGTCAGTCCGACAGCACCATCGGCATCTTCAAGCTGGTGGACGATGGCGCGGAAGCCGTTCGCGTCAACGTGAAACTGGGGCGCGCCTCGGTGAACACGATCGAAGTGCTGAGTGGCTTGCAGGCCGGGGACAAAGTGATTCTTTCCGACATGTCGCAATGGGACAACTTCGACCGCATCCGGTTGCGATAGAGGGCGCGGGCAAAGAAATCCGCCGATGCCGAGAAGAGATTTTTGGGCGGCAAGGGAACACGGTGCAGGGCACATTCGTTCCTAGTGGGGGAGAACGCGATGCAAACGCTCTGGCAGGATTTCCGATACAGCCTGCGAATGCTGGCAAAAAATCCCGGGTTCAGCGCCATAGCAATTCTGACGCTCGCGCTCGGAGTTGGCGCGAACACCGCCATTTTCAGCGTCGTGAACGCAGTGTTGCTGCGGCCTCTGCCATTTGAAGAGCCCGATCGGCTGGTGCAGATCTGGCACACGCCTCCGCAGGCAAGCTTTCCGGGTATGTCTACGTTCGCGGTGTCGCCGGCCAATTTTCTCGACTGGCGTAGTCGAAGTCATGCTTTCGAGGGTATGTCGGCTTACGGATTCGGCCGCTACACGCTAACCGGTACAGGCCGTCCCGAGGCCGTGCGGATGGTGGCCGCGACCAGCGGCTTCTTTTCCATTTTGCGGGCCAAGCCGCTGCTAGGCCGCACGTTCCTGGAGGAAGAAGACGCACCCGGCCGCGATCATGAAGTCATTTTGAGCTACAACCTGTGGCGTGGTCGCTACGGGGCCGATCAGGATGTGGTCGGCAAGACCATCAAGCTGAACGAAGAGGCGTTTACGGTGATCGGTGTGATGGGTCCGAATTTTGCGTTTCCCATCTCTGCCGATGCTGACAACAGCCCGCAAATGTGGAAGCCGCTAAGCTGGACCGATCAGGAACGCGGCATTCGTGACAATCACAACTATGGAGTGATAGCTCGTCTGAAGTCTGGCGTCACCCTACAGCAGGGTCGGGGCGAACTGGACAACATCTCCAACCAGTTGGCGTTGCAATATCCAGGCGACAACAAGGGTTGGGGCGCGACGGCGATTCCGCTTCGCGAAGATTTGGTTGGCGATGTGCGGCCAGCGTTGCTGATCCTGCTGGGCGCCGTCACCCTCGTGCTGCTCACGGCCTGCGCAAACGTTGCGAATCTGCTGCTGGCGAAGACACTGTCGCGCCGGAAGGAGATCGCTATCCGCGCTGCGATGGGCGCCAGCCGTTACCGCTTGTTGCAGCAGGCGCTCTCGGAAACCGTGCTACTGGCCCTCGCCGGGGGCGCGTTCGGTTTGGTCTTCGCGCATTACGGCGTGGTCTTGATTGTGAGATTTTTGGCGCAACGGCTGCCGCGCTCCACGGAAATCGGGTTGGATGGTTGGGTCTTAACGTTTGCGTTTGGCGTTTCGCTGTTGTCTGGAATTGCCGTTGGGCTGTTGTCCACGTTGCGCTTGGCAAAAGCCGATGTCAGCGAGTCGCTGAAGCAGGGTCTCGGCCGGACGTCTTCGGAATCAGGCGGAACTCGACTGCGCAATATACTTGTTGTATCCGAAGTGGCCCTTTCGCTGATCCTTTTAGTTGGTGCGGGTTTGCTGATTCGCAGCCTCTCGACGCTGCGTCACGTAAATCCCGGCTTTGATCCGGATCGCCTGCTCACCTTGGAAGTTTCAATTCCCTCGACCAAATTTTCCGAGCCGGCGCAGCAGGTCGGCTTTTTCGGCCGCGTTCTCGATCGGGTCCGGGCGTTGCCTGGAGTTCAGTCTGCTGGCTTGATCGATGACCTGCCTCTGAACGGTGGTTCGCACCAACCGGTGTCGGTGGAAGGACGAGCGGTTGTGCCAATGGCTGATCAGCCAGAGGTAGATGTGCGGCTTATCAGTCCTGGATACCTGAGTGCGATGCATATCGCTCTGCTAAGCGGACGCGACATTGATTATTCCGACGTCGCGAACCGCCCTGGAGCGGTGCTGATCAGCCAATCAATGGCGAAGCTTTTCTGGCCGAACGAAAGCCCGATTGGCAAGCACTTGACGTTGTATTTCTACCGCGATCTGCCGCGGGTAGTTGTTGGCATGGTGGCTGACGTCAAAATAGATTCACTGAACGAAACCCGCACCGCTCCGACTCTCTATTTCCCGCTGGCCCAAGTATCCGCTCCGACCGGCAGAGCCTGGCACTCATTCGGGATGAATCTAGCGGTGCGGACGGATGGTGATCCGCTAAACGTCGTATCAATGGTTGCAAATTCGATCCGAGAAGTGGATGCAGAGGTGCCTTTGCTGAACATCCGAACCATGGACGAATCGATGTCGGCATCGCTGTCGCCGCAACGATTCACGATGTTGCTTCTAGCCGCGTTCGCCGGAACGGCACTGCTGCTTGCGGCGGCCGGCATCTATGGTGTGATGGCGTATTTGGTTACGCGCCGAACGCAGGAAATCGGCGTCCGCATGGCGCTGGGAGCTGTCGCAGGCGATGTGCTCCGGCTGGTGATCGGCCAGGGAATGTGGACAACCATCGTCGGCATGGCCATCGGAATTGCCGGGTCGTTCGCGTTAGCTCGAACCATGCAATCGCTGCTGTTCGGTGTGAGCACCACGGATCCGCTAACACTAGTGGGAGTCGTGGTGTTGCTGGCGGCTGTTTCCTTCCTGGCATGCTGGATTCCGGCGCGGAGAGCGACAAAAGTCGATCCGTTGGTGGCGCTGCGTTATGAGTAGGGGATGCTGATGCCAAGCGTGTGGCAGGACCTGCGTTACGGACTTCGCATGCTGGCGAAGAATCCGGGTTTCACGGCAATCGCTGTGCTAACGCTCGCTCTAGGCATCGGTGCAAACACCGCAATTTTCAGTCTTGTGGACGGCATACTTCTGCAGCCGCTTCCGTACGCCAAGCCGGAACAGCTCGTTAGCGTGACTGGCTCCTACCCGAGGGGCGCGTTTGTCGCGATGCGCGCACAGGTGCGCACGCTCGACGTGGCCACGTACGCGGAGGGCCATGAGTTCAACCTCACTGGCCAGGGTGAGCCGGTCCGGCTTGCGGGCACGTTGGTCTCCGCCGAGCTTTTCTCGCTGCTTAACGCTCGCCCGGAAAAAGGGCGAACATTTTATCCAGGCGAGGACACGGCCGGGCAGGACAACTATGTAATCCTGAGCCACGCGCTGTGGGCGCGGCGATTTGCCGGAGATCCCTCAATCATCGGCCGATCGATTGAGCTTGAAGGGGTAAACCGGCAGGTCGTCGGCGTGATGCCGGAGAATTTTAGGTTTCCGTCTGCAAAGACGGAACTATGGATTCCACTGCATAACGATCCGCGGGCTGTTTTCGAATATTGGGCGGGCGATTTCATGCCTGTCATCGGCAGGCTGCGTCGCGATGGGATCGCTCAAGCTCGGGCGGAAATTCGTACGTTTCAATCCCGCGTATTTGCCCTGTTTCCCTGGGCCATGCCGTCGAGCTGGAACGCGGATGTCACTGTCATTGCGCTGCAAAATGGCATGGTTGCCGACGTGCGCGTGCGGTTGCTGCTCTTGCTTGCCGCTGTCTCGCTGGTGCTCTTGATAGCCTGCGCCAACGTAGCCAATCTCACGCTTTCTCGAGCGGCAACCCGCGAAAAGGAAATCAACATTCGATTTGCGTTGGGTGCTGCAAGACAACGAATTGCCCGGCAGCTTCTGACCGAAAGCGTGTTGCTGGCTTCGATGGGCGGATTGCTCGGATTACTCTTCGCCAGCGCCGGTGTTTCGTTGCTTCGAGCGGCGCTTCCGGCGGACACACCGCGTCTCGCGGACGTGCACATAAACTGGCAGGTGCTGGTATTCACGGGCGGGCTTGCAATGCTGACGGGCCTTAGCTTCGGACTCGCGCCAGCCCTGCAGTCGTCGCGCCGGGGCCAAGTTTTAACCGATGCTCTAAAGTCCGGCGGGCGCGGCTCAGCGGTTTCCGTCTCGCAGCGTCTGCGTAGCTCGCTGGTGGCCGGCGAAGTTGCCTTCGCAGTGCTGCTGGTGATTGCCGCGGGACTTTTGATCCGCAGCTTCTGGGCGCTCGCGCACGTGAATCCGGGCTTCCGAGCACAGCAGGTGGTGACAGCGCGAATCACTCCCAATGAATCGTATTGCAGCGACGCGGCCCGTTGTCTGGATTTCTACCGCGACGTTCTGGAGCAATTGCGAAACTCCCCCGGCGTGGCCTCCGCAGCTTTGGTGAACACACTTCCACTGGGTGGCAGAGTGAGCAAGCGATCTCTCGAGCTCGAGGACCTGAATCCCACTGCGATCTCGCCGCTCTTCTGGCTCGACATAATTACTCCCGACTATTTCCGGACAATGGGCATTTCTTTGTTGGCGGGTAGGCCGTTCACCGACTCCGACACAACAGGTGCTCCGATTGCAATCGTAAGCGCAGAGACTGCGCGGCGCTTCTGGCCCAACCAGAGTGCTGTCGGACGGCACGTGCGGCTTCTCGATGAGAAGGAATGGCGCACCATCGTGGGTGTGACCGAGGACGTGCGCGCTTACGATCTGCAACAGAACGTCCCCAATTGGATTCGCGGCACGGCCTACGTTCCATACAATCTCTCTGCCACGCTCGAGACGCGACGAATACCGGCAGAGATGACTGTAGCGATGCGCATGGCGTCGGATACTCGACAAGCGGGAGCGATGCTTCGGCGTGTGGTCACCGATCTAAATCCGCAGGTTCCCGTCAGCGAAGTGAAAACCATGACTGCCGTTGTCTCGGAGGCCGTGGCCACTCCGGGGTCAACTACTTCTCTTTTTGTTACGTTCGCAGGCCTGGCGCTGGTGCTAGGGATGATTGGAATCTACGGCGTGCTGTCATTTCTCGTGTCGAAGCGTACGCGCGAAATTGGTATCCGCATGGCATTGGGGGCGCAACGCCGCGATGTGTTGTTGCTGATCATTAAGGAGGGCGCGAAGTTTTCCTTGGTGGGCGTGGTGCTGGGAGTGGCAGGCGCATTCGCAGTAACTCGCTTGTTGGCGAGCCAGCTCTACGGCGTCAGTGCGACGGATCCCATCACTTATGCCGCGGTAGCGATCGTGATGACCATGGTAACGCTGTTGGCGTGCTATATCCCCGCGCGCCGCGCCATGCGAATCGACCCATTGCTGGCACTGCGTTATGAGTAGGAGGCGCTGATGCACATATTCTGGCAGGACGTGCGTTACGCGGCGCGTATACTTGCGAAGAATCCCGGCTTCGCCGCGGTCGCTGTGCTTTCGCTGGCCCTGGGAATCGGCGCCAATACTACTATCTTCACCGTTGTGAACGCCATTCTCCTCAATCCTTTGCCCGTCAAGAATATTACTCGTCTCGTCGAAGTGGATACGATTGACAGTAAAACTTTAGTGACTGCGGCAAATTTTACCAAGCTCGGCATGTCGTATCCGAATTTCCAGGATTACGCCAGAGAAAACCAGGTTTTCGCCGAGCTCGGATGCTTTGTTGGTCCGCTGCCATTGACGTGGAGTAGTGGTACGGCGCCCAAGCAGATTTTCGGGCAAATGGTCAGCGCAAACTATTTTGAAATCCTCGGGTTGCGTCCTGTTTCGGGGCGTTTCTTCCTGTCCGGCGAGGATACCAAGCCGGGGGGCAACAATGTCGCGGTAATAAGCTACAGCCTGTGGGCTAATAAATTCGGATCTGATCCGAATGCGGTTGGCAAGATTCTCACGCTGAACGCCGCGCCTTACACGGTGATAGGAGTGGCCCCCCACGGCTTCAAGGGTACGTTTACGTTTGGCAATGCCGAGCAAATCTGGGTTCCCGTCAGCATGTATCCGCAGTTAATCGCGGGTTTCTTTAAAGATCATTTTAATGACCGCAGATTGCTGACCGCCACCGTGATCGGCCGCCTTAAGGACGGCGTTCGCTTGAGTGCAGCGGAAGCCTCGCTGAAGACCATTGCATCGCATCTCGAGAGCGCGTTTCCGAAAGACAACGCCAGTCGCAGTGTGGCCCTGACACCTCTCGCCGACGCTGCTGTCGGGGTGAACAATCGCAATCAGATCGTCATCGCCGGTGGACTGATGATGGGAATAGTGAGTTTGGTGCTTCTGATTGCGTGCGTCAATCTGGCGAATTTGCTGCTGGCTCAGGCTGCTCGCCGGGAAAAAGAAATAAGCCTGCGCGCGGCGCTCGGAGCCAGCCAGGGCAGGGTCATGCGGCAATTGCTCACAGAGAGCTTGGTGCTCGCGATTCTCTCGGGAGCTGTCGGCTGGGTGATCGCCTATGGGGGCCGTGCAGTGTTGTGGTCTTTTCGGCCGCCTTTCATCCTGGCTGGTGACGTGGATTTGGGTTTCGATTCCCATGTGCTTTTCTTCACGCTAAGCATGGCGCTTCTTACGGCCTTGCTCGTTGGGATCGCTCCGGCGCTCAAGGCCGCCAAACCAAACCTGATCGAAGTGCTGAAAGTTGGTGGACGAGGAGGCACCGTGGGCCTGACGAGAAACCCGTTCCGTGGCCTTCTGGTCGTAACGGAAATTGCGCTCGCGCTTGTCGCGCTCGTCGGAGCGGGTCTATTTGTTCGCAGCATGCAAAACGCGCAACGCGTCGATCCAGGGTTCGAGTCGAAAAATCTCTTCGTGTTCGCTTTCGACCTAGGAGCATTGCATTACGAGGAAGGCCGTGCCCAGCAGTATTTTCGCGCTTCCATCGATCGCGCCAAGACGTCTCCCGGCGTCGAGTCGGCCACCATCGCCTCCAATTTTCCGCTCGGCGGAGGACTTGCGCGGACCGTGTTCCCCGAAGGTCAAAATGAAGCTTCCGGCTATCGTGGGACCTTGCTCCAGCTCAACGACATCGCGCCGAATTTTTTCGAGACTCTGCGCATTCCGTTGCCATTCGGCCGCGAATTCACTGACGCAGATCGCAAAGACACAAAGCAGGTCGCCATCATTAACGAAGCAATGGCCAAACAATTCTGGCCAAATGAGAACGCGGTCGGGAAGCGCTTCCATTTCTTCGGAGAGACCGCCCTGCGCGAAGTCGTTGGTGTCGCGCGCAATACCGTGGTGAATGCCATCGGAGAAGAGCCCCAGCCGTTGGCTTACCTTCCACTCACGCAAGACTATGCCCCTGCGGTCACCATGCAGGTACGCACTAACGGCCGGCCCGAAGCAGTTATCGCCACAGTTCGGAGCCAAGTTCAATCGCTAGACACAAACCTCGCGCTAACGAACATCAACACGATCGGAGAATTGATCGATCAGGGACTATGGGCGCCGCGAATGGGCGCTGCGCTGCTGACCGTGTTCGGTGGACTCGCGCTATTCCTCGCGGTGGTGGGCGTCTACGGCGTGCTCTCTTATTCAGTGAACCAGCAAACGCGCGAAATCGGCGTTCGCATGGCCATGGGTGCGCAGAGCCGTCGCATATTGAGGCTCGTGGTGGGTCAAGGAATGCGGCTGGCAATCGCAGGGCTAATGTTGGGTATCTTGATTGCTCTCGCGGCTACGCGGGTCCTTTCCAGCCTGCTGTTCGGAGTCAGTGCTCACGATCCGGTCATCTTCGGTGGCGTATCGCTGGTTTTGGCGGCCGCCGCTATCCTCGCTTGCTACATCCCTGCACGCCGCGCGATGCGGGTCGATCCGATGACGGCATTGCGCCATGAGTAGGAGAGGCTGATGCAAACATTTTGGCAGGACGTGCGTTACAGCTTGCGAATGCTCGGGAAAAATCCCGGCTTTGCGGCGATCGCGATTCTAACGTTGGCGCTTGGCATCGGCGCGAACACGGCGCTTTTTTCCGTGGTCAATGGCGTTCTTCTCCGGCCGTTACCCTATCCGCAATCCGACCGGATCGTCGCCGTCTCCGAGAAGACAGCGAATTTCGAGAGCTCCTCGATTTCCTATCCGAATTTCCTCGATTGGCAGCGCAGCAATTCCACATTTTCGTCCATCGCGGCCTATCGCAGCGACGATTTCAGTATCACCGGGAGCGGAGAGGCAGAGCGCGTGCGTCTGGCCATGATTTCTGCCGGATTCTTTGAGATTCTCGGCGTAACCCCGGCCCGTGGACGGCTGTTCACCTCGGAAGAAGACCGCCTCGGCACCGCGCCTGTCGCGATCCTCAGCGCAGGCCTCTGGCAGCGCAAATTTGGCTCCGCTCCCGACATTATCGGAAAGAGAATCACCATGAATGGCGCAGGCTACACCGTGGTTGGAGTCCTGCCCGCGAATTTCTATTTTCAAGGCACGAACTATGATCGCGCCAAAGATGTCTTTATTCCCATCGGACAATTCACTGATCCATTCTTTCAGGATCGCGACGTGCACGAAGGCACGCGTGCCATCGGCCGTTTGAAACCCGGCGTGACGCTCGCCGCTGCCCACGCAGACATGGATCAAATTGCGAGCAACCTGGCCGTGACCTATCCGAACGCGGATAAAGGCGCGGGCATAAGCCTGGTGCCGCTTAAAAAAGATATTGTTGGCGATGCCGAACCATTCCTGTTGGTCCTGCTCGGAGCGGTCGGCTTTGTGCTCCTCATCGCGTGCGTCAACGTCGCAAACCTTCAATTGGCCCGTTCGACGGCCCGTGCCCAAGAATTTGCCGTTCGGTCGGCCCTGGGAGCGAGCCAGTCACGCGTCATTCAGCAGTTGCTTACCGAGACTATCCTGCTGGGCCTGGCCGGGGGCGCACTCGGTTTGTGCTTGGCCGGTTGGGGAACCCAAGCGGCGCTGCGCGCTCTTCCGGAAACGCTCCCGCGAGCTGAAGAGGTCGTTCTCGATCTAAGGGTTCTCCTCTTCACGTTCGCTGTATCGATTCTAGCGGGCGCAATCTTTGGCCTCGCGCCAGCACTGAAAACGTCGCGCCCAAACCTCCAGCAAACCCTCAAAGAAGGCGGCCGCGGAGGAAGCGGCACGCAGCACCGCGCGCAGGGAGTATTCGTGGTTATCGAGATGGCCATGGCGCTGGTGCTTCTGATTGGCGCCGGGCTGATGGTGCGCAGCCTGGTCGACCTCTGGAGCGTGAATCCAGGTTTCAATCCTCGTGGCGTACTGACCTTCTCCGTCTCGCTGTCACCCTCTCTCGGCGTCAATGCGATCACCACGCGGTCCGCGCTTCGCCAACTGGACGAAACACTGGAGAACATCCCTGGTGTGGAAGCCGTCGCCTCCACCAGCGGATCACTACCGATGAGCGGTGACAGCGAATTCCCTTTTTGGCTCGAAGGTCAGTCCCAACCCGCTAGTGAAAGCGAAATGAATCAAGCTCTTTTTTATATGGTGCAGCCTGGATACCCGAGGGCGATGGAAATTCCCTTGCAGCGCGGGCGATTTTTTAGCAAACAGGATGACGAGCACACGGCCGCGGTGATGGTCATCGACGAAGACTTCGCGCGCGAATATTTTCCGAAGGAAGATCCCATCGGCAAGCGAATTCACGTAAGCATCCTCAATATAGAACCGGAAATCGTGGGCATCGTCGGACACGTAAAGCATTGGGGCTTGGACACGGATGGCGATGCCAAGCACTCGATCGTAGCGCAAGCGTATATGCCCCTTATGCAGATCCCGGATCAGGCTTGGAGCGGACCACCTCAGTCGCAGGTAGTTGCAAGAATAAAAGGACCGGAGGCGGGAGTATTTCCGGCGATACACCAAGCGATTGAAAAAATGAACGGTGAGAACGTGGTCTACGGCGCCAAGTCGCTCGAAGAAGTGGTGGGGGATTCGATGGCCGCGCGCCGCTTTACCATGGTTTTGCTCGGCGTTTTCGCCGGACTGGCGGTTCTGCTATCGAGCATCGGCATATACGGCGTGATTTCTTACGTGGTGGGCCAGCGCACCAACGAGATCGGTATTCGAATAGCTCTCGGCGCGCAGCGGCGTGACGTTTTGCGTCTCATGCTTGGCGAAGGGATGAAGATGGCGCTGCTAGGCGTGTTGATTGGCATCGCTGTCGCGCTTGGACTCACGCACCTGATGGTCAACATCCTTTTCGGCGTAAGCGCAACCGATCCCGTAACGTTTCTTGGAGTGGCGACGTTGTTAGTGGTAGTGGCCTTGGCGGCGTGCTGGATTCCGGCGCGGAGGGCGACGCGAGTCGATCCGCTGGTGGCCTTGCGTTATGAGTAAGAGAGGCTGATGCAGATGCTTTGGCAGGATATTCGTTACGGACTGCGGGTGCTGGGGAAAAGCCCCGGTTTTTTTGCTATCACCATTCTCACTTTAGCGCTTGGAATCGGCGCGAACAGCGGAATTTTTTCAGTACTGCGGCAGATTTTGCTGCAGAGGCTTCCGGTGCCGCACCCCGAAGAACTTGTACTGCTATATGCGCCAGGCGATCGAAATGGGCACGTCAGTTCAGATGAAGAAGACGGTTCGGAATCTTTTTCCTATCCCATGTACACCGACCTGCGCGATCAAAACAGCGTGTTCACCCTTCTGGCCGCGAAAGCTGATTTCCCGGTCAGCGTAGCGTTCCATGGGACCACCGAGCGCGCCGGCGCCGAGCTGGTTTCAGGAAATTATTTTGACGCGCTGGGAGTGCAACCGGCGGTGGGCAGACTTCTGGTACCTGCCGATTCGGCCGTGATCGGCAGCAATCCTGTGGTCGTGCTCGGCCACAGATATTGGAAGAAGCGATTTGCAGGAACTTCAGAAGTCATAAATCAAAATCTGCTGGTCAACGATCGCTTGATGACGGTAGTTGGCATCGTGCAGCAAGGATTCGAGGGCATCCAACTCGGGTCGATACCGGATATCTACATACCGGTCACTATGAAGCCGGTCGTTACACCCGCTTGGAACGGACTGACCGATCGCACCGATTACTGGTTAAAAGTATTTGGCCGCCTGAAGCCAGGGCTTTCTTCCGCACAAGCAGCTGCGGCACTTGCTCCCACTTATCACGCACTTTTGGAAAATGAATTGCCATTGAATACCGGACTAGATGAACAGAAGAAAAAAGCGTTTGTGTCTCGGCAAATTGTGTTGCGTGACGGCGCGCGCGGCCGCCCGATTCTGGAGAATGATACGCGACAGCAGTTGCTGACTCTGATGGGGATGGTCGGGCTGGTTCTGCTCATCACTTGCGCGAACGTGGCTGGATTACTGACCGCGCGGGGCGCCGCACGCAAGAAAGAGATCGGAGTCAGGCTGTCGCTGGGCGCCAGCCGATGGAGATTGATTCTTCAACTGGTCGTTGAGTCCTGCTTATTGTCAATTGCAGGGGCTATGTTGGGGCTCTTGTTCGCGAATTGGATAAGCACAGGCCTCGTTCACTTTGCATCCGAGAATGACATTGCCGACGGGCTGAAGGGAGCGGTGAATGTTCCGGTATTGCTGTTCACCGCGGGATTGGCTGTTCTCTGCGGTCTGGTATTCGGGGTCGCGCCTGCCGTGAGCGCAACGCGCGTGCATCTTTCAGACACGCTGAAGGATCAAGCCGGCGCGCTTTCGGGAGCGCGATCGCAGTCGCGTCTGCGCAAAGTACTGGTGATTTCACAGGTGACGCTGACCTTGGTTCTCGTTATCAGCGCCTGCGGTTTCATGCGTAGCCTGCACAATCTGGAGCATATCGACTTGGGCTTTCGGCCGGAACATGTCCTGCAGTTCTCCATCGCGCCACAGCTGAACGGTTATGATCGGGCCAGAAGCCTCGGACTTTTCGGTCGGCTCGAAGATAGCCTTAGCGCGCTGCCTGGTGTGCAGTCCTTGAGCGCAAGCGAAGAGCCGTTGATATCGGATATAGATCGCGGATCCAACGTTACCGCGGAAGGCGAGCCACCGGACTTAGCCGGTACTCGTCACGTGCAATGGAATTCGATTGGTCCGGCACATTTTACAAATTTGGGTATCGGGCTGCTGCAAGGACGCGAATTCACCAGGCAGGACGGTAGCGAATCGCCTAAAGTAGCGATTATCAACCAGACCATGGCCAAGGAGTTTTTCCCCACCGGACCAGCGCTCGGGAAACGCATTAAGCTTGGCGGCGGAACCGGCCCATTAGACATGGAAATCGTCGGAATCGTGCGAGATAGCCATCACTTCGATTTGAAAGAACTGCCAAAGTCTTTCCTTTATGTTCCGTACACGCAGGTAAAGTCTGTGCGATCGCTGACGTATTACGTGCGGACAGTACAGGATCCGACGGTGCTTGCGGGTGCGGTGCGAAGCGCACTGAATGGACTGGATTCGACTTTGCCCGTGTACGACGTTAGATCATTCGAAGAACAGATCAATCGGCGCCTTTCGCCTAACAAGTTGGTGGCTTTTCTGGCGCTTGCATTTGGCGCATTGGCGGGCTTGCTCGCGGCGATGGGAATTTATGGTTTGTTGGCATATTCCGTAACGCAACGCTCCCGAGAGATTGGCGTTCGGATGGCTTTAGGCGCGGAGGCAAAACGAGTGGGATGGATGGTTTTAGGGGACGTCGCGAGTTTGACTGGGATAGGAGTGCTGCTGGGGCTTCCGCTTGCTTATGCCTTGAGCAAGCTTATTAATTCCATGCTTTATGGAGTGCAGGCCTTTGGAATCTTGAGTGTCGGGAGCGCACTGTTGGCCTTGTTCCTGGTAGCAGCAATCGCGGCGTATGTCCCGGCATTCAGGGCGACCCGAATCGATCCGATCAAAGCTTTGCGGTACGAGTAAAAACAGTCTTCAGAACTTTGCTACGAAGGAGAAAAGATGGCGGACACGAATAGCACGCTGATCAAAATGGAAGGCGTGAAGAAAGTCTTCTTGACCGATGAGGTGGAGACGCATGCACTGGAGGAAATCCACCTGGAAATTTATAGAGGACAGTACGTCTCCATTTCCGGGCCGTCCGGCTGCGGCAAATCGACGCTATTGTCGATTCTTGGACTGCTGGATTCGCCGAGTGAAGGGAACTACCTGCTGAACGGACAGCCGGTGGCCAATCTGACTTCGAGTGAACGCACCCGCATTCGCAACCGCGAAATCGGTTTCATTTTCCAGGCTTTCAATTTGATTGGCGATCTGACGGTTTATGAAAACGTCGAACTGCCGCTCACTTATCGGGGCACGAGTTCTGCGGAACGCAAACAAAAAGTTGAGCACGCACTCGAGCGTGTTGGCATGGCGCATCGCGTTCGCCATTACCCATCGCAACTTTCCGGCGGTCAGCAGCAGCGTGTCGCCGTGGCGCGCGCACTGGTTGGCGATCCCCTGATTTTGATGGCCGATGAGCCTACTGGAAATCTGGATTCGCGAAACGGCGAAGCAGTGATGGAGCTGTTGCGCGACCTGCACCGCAACGGCGCAACGATCTGCATGGTCACGCACGACGAACGCTATTCGCATTTTGCCGAGCGCACGATTCGGCTCTTTGACGGGCGTATTGTTGAAGAAAGCAAGGAAGCCGGCGTCGCAGTCTGATGCTAGGAGGAATACGCAGATGCATTCCTTTCTTCAAGACGTTCGCTACGGTCTGCGCATGTTGGCCAAGAATCCAGGAATAACACTCGTGGCGATTTTTACTCTGGGACTGGGAATTGGCGCGAATACCGCCACGTTCAGTCTCTCCAATACCTTTCTACGCAAGCCTGTTTCGTTTCCAGAAGTGCAGCGCCTGGTAATGGTTTTGAATCGCGCCCCGGGCCAGCAGGGGGAAGACTGGAGCAGCGTATCTGCGGCTGACTTCCTGGAGTGGAAAAAGGAAACCCGCTCTTTCGCAGGCTTAACCGGGTATGAATGGACCGACATGAACCTCACTGGTGTCGGCGAGCCTTTCAAGGTGCAGGGCTTCCGCGTCACGCCAGATTTCTTCGACGTACTCGGCATTCGCGCCGCCCTGGGCCGCGGTTTCGTTGCAGGCGAAGACATTCCTGGGCAAGATGCCAGAGTAATTCTTAGTCACGGGCTGTGGGCCCAGCAATTCGCCAGTGATCCGCGAATTGTGGGGAAAACGGTGAAGCTGGATGGCCGTCCATGTGAGATTGTCGGTGTCATGAGGCAGGACGTGAATTTTCCGGCGAGCGCGGGGCTCTGGATCCCAATGACGTTCAGTACGGACGAAAAACAAGATCGCAACTCCCATAACGTGCATCCACTGGGGCGGCTGAAATCCGGCGTATCCGTGAAGCAAGCCCAAGCGGAAATGAACTCGATCCAGGAACGGTTGACACCTCTTTATCCCGCAGCGGAGACCGGATGGAGCGTCACAGTTCAGGATTTGGGTGAATTCGTTGCCGGCCATGGCCGAGGCTACATGCTCCTTATGCTCGGCGCGGTTGGGTTTGTGCTCCTGATCGCATGCGCCAATGTGACCAATCTGCTGCTCGTGCGCGGTACGTCCCGGCAAAACGAACTGGCCATCCGGCGCGCGTTGGGTGGCAGCCGGGCGCGAGTGATCCGCCAGTTACTCGTTGAAAGCCTGCTGCTGGGTATGGGTGGTAGCATCGCAGGCTTGCTACTGGGCGCGTGGGGAATCTCCCTGCTCCGCGGCAACATGCCTCCGGAAGTTTCCCGCTACATTCCTGGCTGGAACATGGTCGGGCTCGACCGCGAGGTATTTCTGTACACGCTAGGTGTCGCTTGCGCAGCGGGAATCATCGCCGGGTTGGTTCCAGCCTTCCAGGGATCGGACAGTGACACCTCCGAAATGTTGCGCGCCGGACAGCGCGCGGGCGGCAGCAGCCGGTCCCGCACGCGCTTGCGCAACGCCTTCATCGTGGCAGAAATCTCTCTTTCGCTAGTGCTGCTTGTGGGTGCAGTGCTGATGTCCAAAGGAGTGCGAGCGCTCTTCGCGTCCAACTTCAAGTCAGATCCCCAATCGGTCCTCACCATGCGTGTGTCCCTTCCGGGATCGAAATATGCGACCCCGCGCCAGCGTGCCCAGTTCTACGACCATTTTCTGGAGCGAATCCGAGAACTGCGCGAGGTAGACTCCGCGACGATCGCCGGAGTGATCCCCTATGGCAATGACGACGACACTTCCGCTTTCAGCATCGAAGGCCAACCCAAGCAATTAGGCGAGTCGCGCATGGCGGAACGGAATTCGATCAGCCCGGACTTTTTCCGGCTTTTGCGTGTTCGCTTGGTGGAGGGTCGCGAATTCAGCGAGTGGGATTCCGCGGACTCGCCGCGCGTCGCTATCGTCAGCGAAAGCCTGGCTCAACGTTACTGGCCGGGGAGTAGCGCGCTCGGGCGTCGTCTGAAGATCGGGGAAGACGGCTCCAAGGACCCTTGGGCTACGGTAGTTGGCGTCGCGGCGAATGTGGACTACAGTCCCTGGGAGCATGACCTGGTGCGTGCCATCTACGTTCCTTATCGCCAGGACCCGCAGGCCAGTTGCTATATTGCGATTCGGACCTCCGCTGATTTCCGCTCCCTCATTCGAGCAATCAAGACAGCTTTGTCCAGTGTCGATCCCGATCAGCCCGTTTACGATGTCCTTCCCTTCGAACGCGTCATCTCCAATCAGATCCTGGGACTAGCTTATGTCGCTGTTGTGATGGGAGTGTTGGGCTTGATGGCGCTGGTCATGTCCGCCATCGGCGTTTCCGGGGTGATGGCGTACTCGGTCACACAGCGAATTCAGGAGATTGGCCTGCGCATGGCCCTGGGTGCGCGGCCTCGCGACGTGCTTCGTCTTTTCCTGGGTGGCGGGCTCAGGCTTCTGGCCATCGGCACAGCGATCGGCCTTCCGGCTGCTTTTGCGCTGGCGCGATTGCTATCCAGCTTGCTTTATGGCGTGCGCGCGGCGGACTTTTTCAGCTACGCATCTGGCGCGATCCTCCTTGCTGTGGTGGTGGTGCTCGGCTGTTACATTCCTGCACGCCGCGCTACGCGGATTGATCCCATGCGTGCGCTGCGCTACGAGTGATCGCGAGGACAATCATTATGGAACCCCTAATTCGGCTGCGAAATCTGGAAAAATCCTATGACCTGGCTGGCGGAAAATATTTTGTCCTGCGGCGCGTGACTCTGGACATTCAGCCGGGCGAGTTCGTCACGGTGATGGGCCCTTCGGGAGCCGGCAAATCTACACTGCTAAGCATTTTAGGAATGCTCGACGGAGCCTGGTCCGGCGAATATTTTTTCCTCGAGCAACCGGTGCACAAACTCAGCGTCAAACAGCGCAACGAACTCCACAAGCGCAACATCGGCTTCGTCTTTCAGAGCTATCACCTGATCGACAATCTCACGGTGTATGAAAACCTTGAGATTCCACTGTCTTACAGGAACATCCCGCACAAAGAGAGCGTTAGCCTGGTCTGTGATGCTCTGGACCGTTTCAACATCGTCGGCAAAAAAGACCTATTCCCAAATCAACTCTCCGGCGGACAGCAGCAGTTGGTAGGTGTGGCGCGGGCGGTTATCCAGAAACCAAAACTTATTTTAGCTGACGAGCCAACGGGTAATCTCCATTCCGCGCAAGGCGAAGAGATCATGGAGCTCTTCAAGAAGCTAAATGAGGCCGGGACCACGATCATTCAAGTCACGCATTCCGAGAAAAATGCAACCTACGGCAATCGCATTGTTCGATTGGGGGACGGCTGGGTCGTCGGCGAGAACACAACAGCAGTCACTCGTAGCGCATAGCCGAATCCTGGAACTAAGAAGGGTCGCTGTTTTCGTTTACGTAGGCAACGCACGTCAGCCCCGGCGCTACGCTGCGAGTGATTTTTTCGAATGGAGTGTGAGCCCATCCAGCAGCTCCAGATTGGGGCCGTCTACGAACGCAATCCGCTGCGCCTCTTTCCCAAATCACTGTAAAATGACGCGACTCTGGCGATTCTCATGAGAACTGACAACCCGCACCGTTATCGAGTTCTGCTGGCGGACGATCAGCCGGATATTCGCGATGCATTGCGTCTCCTGCTCAAGAACGAAGGCTACGAAACGCAACCGGCATCTTCGCCCACCGAAGCTCTTGCCGCCATCGAAAGCCGCGAATTTGATGCGGTCTTGATGGATCTGAACTACACGCGCGACACCACTTCCGGACAAGAAGGGCTCGATCTTCTCAGCAGGATTCAGGCAGTGGACAGCGCGCTTCCGGTCGTGGTTATGACTGCATGGAGCAGCATCGAAGTTGCCGTCGAAGCAATGCGCCGCGGCGCACGCGATTTTCTTCAGAAGCCCTGGGAAAACGCGCGGCTTCTCAGCGTTTTGCGCACGCAAATTGATTTGCGGCAAGCGCTGCGGCACGCTTCGCGCCTCGAAGCGGAAAACCGGCTTCTTCGCGCGGAGTCGCGCCCCACTCTCATCGCCGAATCCGCCGCAATGCAACCTGTCCTGGAATTGATTTCACGCATCGGGCCCTCCGACGCGAACGTGCTGATCACCGGCGAGCACGGCACTGGTAAGGAAGTCGTCGCGCAAACTCTGCATGCGTTATCGTCGCGCGCCAGCAAACCCATGGTCACGGTGAACGCGGGAGGTCTCTCCGAAGGCATTTTCGAAAGCGAGCTCTTTGGACACGTGAAGGGCGCATTCACCGATGCCCGCGCTGACCGCATCGGGCGTTTTGAACTTGCCGACGGCAGCACGCTCTTCCTCGACGAAATTGCGAACGTTCCCCTGAATCTGCAGGCCAAGCTTCTTCGTGTTTTGGAAACGGGAGAACTGGAGCGCGTCGGTTCGTCGCACACCCGGCGCGTCAGCGCACGTATCATCGCCGCCACCAACGCCGACGTGAACGCAGAAGCCGAAGCAGGGCGCTTCCGTCAGGACTTGCTTTTCCGGCTGAACACCATCGAGATTCATCTTCCCCCGCTGCGCGAACGGCGCGGCGATGTTGACCTGCTGGCCGTTCATTTTCTTCGCGGATATGCGCAACGTTACCGCAAGAATCTTGCTGGATTCGAGCCGGCAGCATTACAGCTTCTGCAGGAACACCCCTGGCCCGGCAACGTACGCGAACTGGACCACGCAGTGGAACGAGGCGTTTTGCTTTCTACAGGCTCCCTGGTTAAGAGTTCCGATCTCGGCTTGCGATCGAGTCCCTCGGGCGGCACCGGGCGTTTGGAAGACATGAGTCTTGAAGAAGTGGAACGGCACCTCATCCAGCGCATGCTGGGTCGTCACGGAGGCAACGTAAGCCAAGCAGCGAAGGCCCTTGGGTTAAGTAGAAGCGCGATGTACCGTCGGCTGCAAAAGTACGGCCTCGAATGAAGCGACTCAGGTACGAGCGTCGCATCCAGCTTTTGGCGCTGGCCGCGGGTTTGCCAGGGTCTCTGATCGCGATCCTGTTGCTTTGGTTCGGCGACTATTCTTCACAAACGGCTTGGACCCTAACAATCCTCATCGTGATTTTTTGGTTGGGCTTTGCGTTGTCTCTTCGCAATCGCGTGGTCTTCTCTTTGCAAACTCTTTCGAATCTTCTCGCCGCCATGCGCGAGGAGGATTTTTCTATCCGCGCACGCGGCGCCCGCAGCGATGACGCACTCGGAGAAGTGATGCTTGAAGTGAATGCACTGAGCGAGACCTTGCGCCAGCAGCGCCTGGGCGCGCTGGAAGCCGCGGCACTCCTCCGCACAGTGATCGGGGAAATTGACGTGGCTATCTTTACCTTCGGTAGTTCGCGCACTCTGAAACTCGTGAATCGCGCCGGAGAGCGCCTCTTGGCTCGTCCCACGGGAAGACTTCTTGGCTTTAGCGCAGCGGAACTCGGTCTCGACGGCTGTCTTGACGGAGAACCGGTTCGCACGGTGGAACTGAGTTTCCCGGGCGGCACCGGCCGCTGGGGTTTGCGGCGCGGTTCCTTTCGCCAGGATGGCCTTCCTCACGACCTGATTGTCTTGAGCGATCTTAGTCGGACCCTGAGGGAAGAAGAACGCCAGGCTTGGCAGCGCCTGATCCGGGTTCTCGGGCACGAACTGAACAATTCGCTGGCACCGATTCAGTCCGTCGCGCAAAGCCTGGAGAGCAATCTGCAGCGCGCGCAAATGGAAGGGCCGGTTATGTCCGAAGCCGCGGACACGGTTTTGGATGATCTTCGTCAGGGACTGGCCATCATTCGGTCGCGCACCGAATCTCTCGGCCGGTTCATGGCTGCTTACGCACGATTGGCAAGACTGCCGCCACCCACGCTGGCGCCAGTCGAACTTCACGAATTGGTGCGGCGCGTCGCCGGACTCGAAACGCGTAAGTCCGTCCGCGTCGTTGCAGGCCCGCCGATCACAATTCAGGCGGACCGAGACCAACTCGAGCAGTTACTGATCAACTTGATCCGCAATGCGGCGGAAGCGGCGCTCGAAACCGGTGGGGAAGTCGTGGTCAGGTGGACGCTTAAGCTATCGCAAGTTCAACTTTCGATCATTGACGAGGGCCCGGGATTGTCGAACACCACGAATCTGTTCGTGCCATTTTTCACCACCAAGCCCGGAGGCTCGGGAATCGGTCTGGTCCTGTGTCGTCAGATCGCGGAAGCTCATGGGGGGTCGCTGACGCTCGAAAACAGGCAGGGGTGCCGTGGCTGCGAAGCCCGGTTCGTGATGAATGTTTCATGATTCTGCGGACTGGCGATTCAGGTCATCCTTTATATAGGGTCTTTCCCACGCCGCTCGAGCGAGTTCCTCGACATACTGGTTGAACCCACAGGTCAGGACATCTGCAAACTTGCGTACGTCCCAACTCCAACGGGTCCAACTCCGCTTCAGTCATGAAGTGTTGAAAGTTATTTTCAGGGCGAGCTTTCAAAGAGGTAGCACGACTCACATCGGTGCAGACGATGGATCAGCGCCATTTTGCCGTCTAGGGTGTTCGGCACCCACCAGCACATCCTAGTCCGCCGCTTCTCTAATCCAATCGTGCGCCGCTTTGCGGTCAATGTCGTGCATTCGCATATATTCCTCGACTGCTTTTTCGACCAAGCTTATCGCCGTCTCCAACATGAGATCATCCCGTTGGCAATCTTCCATTCCCCGTTGCGCTTCCTGCTTTGTCTTGTAAACGCCCACCGTTCCGCCAGCGTTTTCGCTGACTATGAAGTCAGAGCCTTGGGGCGTCATTCGGTACTTGTCAGCCATGGTTGCCCTAAGGCGCGAATATAAACCGGAAAGGCGGTGAATCGTAGTGCAAAGTACGGTGCGGTGGAGTACGAATGCGGGATAGCGATTATCCGGGGAGCTGACAGCACCCGGGGAATGTGCCGACTTTAAGTACTACGGTAGTACTTAGTGTGCTATTACGGACAGAACTAACTCACCCCCAGAGATAGTCTTTTTGCGAGTTAAGTACCACGATGCCCGGGCGGTTTTGTTCGCGGAGAGAACTGGCTCTGAGGCTTGATGAAAGGCACGATGACCACACCTATTCTGTCCCCAACAATACTTCTGATTGAAAACGATCCGGCCCGCCGCCGATAAAATTCGCGCGGCGCTCGCCGCGGCAGGCGGGAGTTCGTTCGAGGTGGAATGGGTTCGCCAACTTTCCGAGGGTCTTGAGCGCCTGAGCAAAAGAGGAATTGATGCTGTCTTACTCGAGTTATCCCTGCCCGACAGTCACGGTATCGAGACGTTCGACAAGCTGTTCAGCTTCGCGCCCGACGTCCCGATTTTGGTCCTCGGCAACGGTAACGAAGGCCTCGCGAAAGAGGCTGTAGGGCGCGGTGCACAGGATTATCTCCTGGCGGGTCACCTCGACAGTTATTCTCTGCCACGCGCACTGCGCAACGCGATTGAACGCAAGGCCGTTGAGGATGCATTGTATGTAGAAAAAGAACGCGCCGTGGTCACCCTCAACTCGATTGGTGACGCTGTTCTCTGTACTGACATTTCCGGCAACATCACCCGTCTCAATCTGGTTGCGGAGGCTATGACCGGTTGGCCCCGCGAAGAAGCCGTTGGCAAACCCCTCTCCGAAGTCTTCCGAATCATTGACGGCTCCACGCGCAAAACCGCGCGGGACCCCTTGGAAATGGCCGTCGAGCAAAATCGAACGGTGGGACTGACTGTGAATTGCGTCCTTATCCGCCGGGACGGATTTGAATCCGCTGTTGAGGATTCCGCCGCGCCGATCCACGACCGGGCAGGCCGGGTCACCGGAGCGGTGATTGTCTTCCACGATGTGAGCGCGGCGCGGGCTATGTCAGTCCAAATGACGCACTCCGCGCAGCGCGATGTTGTCACGAATCTGCCCAATCGCCTCCTGCTCAACGACCGGATCACTCAGTCGATTGCCCTGGCTCGCCGTCAGGACAGACCGATTGCCGTGATCTTTCTGGATTTGGATCATTTCAAATACATTAACGATTCGCTGGGACATGCCATGGGGGACAAGCTTCTTCAGTCCATTTCAAAACGATTGCTGACTAGCGTCCGTGCCTCCGACACGGTCAGCCGCCAGGGAGGGGATGAGTTCGTGATCCTGCTCTCGGAGATCGCTTATCCGGAAGACGCGGCCAGGAGCGCAAAAAAACTACTTCTTTCGCTCAGCGCACCCCACTCTATCGGGGGCCAAGATCTGCGAATAGATGGCAGCATCGGTATCAGCGTCTACCCAGAAGACGGTGAGGATGCCGAGACGCTAATCAAGAATGCGGACACGGCGATGTATCACGCCAAGGAAAGCGGGCGCAACAATTTCCAGTTCTTCAAGCCGGCAATGAATCTGAAGGCCGTGGAGCGGCAATCTCTTGAAGGCAGCTTGCGCTGCGCTCTCGAGCGACAAGAGTTCTTGTTGCATTATCAGCCGAAGGTAGATCTCATCACGGGTGAGATCACGGGAGTAGAGGCGTTGATACGCTGGCAACGGACTGATCGAAGACTCCTCCCTCCCTCCGAGTTCGTGCCCATCGCGGAAGATTGTGGCCTAATTATCCAGATCGGCCGTTGGGTGCTGCGCGAAACGTGCCGGCAGGCACGCGAATGGCAAGACGCAGGTCTGCCGTTCAAGCGGGTTTCCGTCAATGTTTCCGCCGTAGAGTTCCGCGATAAGGATTTTGTCGAAGGTGTTCGGACGATACTCTCGGAAACCGGCTTGGAAGCGCGGTATCTGGACCTCGAGCTCACCGAAGGCGTCCTGATGGAGGATGTCGAATCCTCGGCCGCAGTGCTTCGAGAGCTCAAAATGATCGGGGTACACCTTGCGGTAGATGACTTCGGCACTGGCTATTCCAGCCTGAGCTATCTTCAGGAGTTTCCCATTGATGTCTTGAAAATTGACAAGTCTTTCGTCCACCGGATCACCGGCGACCCTTATGATTCAGCGATCGTGAGTTCCATAATTGATATGGGCAAGAACCTCAAGCAGCGGGTGATTGCCGAGGGCATCGAAACGCAGGAACAGCTCGCATTCCTCCAGGCCCAGCACTGTGCAGAAGGACAGGGCTACCTCTTCAGCAGGCCCCTGGACGCCGCCCAATTTGCCCATTTACTACAGGTAGGCCTAACAGAAACTGTCGTCCACTGAGAGGAGAGCGCGCATCGCGGCATTCCTCTTTGATTTGCTCAGAGCCACCAAAGATCAGGCGGGCGCGCGGCGATGCGCTTCGGGGGCAGGCAACCCGAACTGAATGTATTGCTCGAACTGGCGGTCGAAGTGAAAGTTCGTCGTTGAGTTCGTTCTCAACAGCGTTGCGCCAAAACAGGGCGCGGAGGCGAATCAAAAAGTCACTGAGCATCCTGTGCTCCCAAAGTTATTGGGCAAGGGAACTTCTTAACCAGTTCTCCAGCACTCGGGCGACGGCGGCTGCCAGCTTCTTCCATGCGCTCTCTTCCGCCTCAAGCTGTTTCCGTCCGCTCCTGGTCGGTTCGTAGTATTTTGCGCGGCGGTTGTTTTCCGACGCGCCCCAGCGTGGGGAGTTGGTTGGTCTGGTGGAGATTTTGAAATCGTCCGCAATTCCGGACAGTTGTAGATACGATAGGGTACTTTCCACGTCGAGTAAATAATATCTATACTAGTTATATGGACAGTTACCAGACTTCGCTGTACCATTCCCGGCGATGACCGAGCGCGATGTCATGCGGCAAGCGGGCGCGAAATTGAAAAGCATACGGGTGCGCCTGGGCCTCAGCGTGCGCGAAGTCGAGCGCCGCAGCCTGATACTGGTAGCTGAGCGGCAGAATCGGGATTTCGTTCTTTCCCGTGCCTGGATCACGGATGTCGAGAAAGGGCGGTTCGTCCCTGGGATTTTTAAGATCGTGAGCCTCGGCCTGATTTATCAACGGTCCATCGCGGAGATTCACGCATTTTTCGGCGTCAATCCTGGTGATATCACGAAGGAATGGACGTTGTTCAGCGCACCCAAGACGCACCTTTTCATCACGCCTGACGAATCTCCATCAGATATCCCCGCTCTTCCCGAAGAGTCCGATGCGACAACGCAGGTTGAAAACACCAATCTTCTGACGCGCTTCGTCGATATTTGGGGTGATGTTCCCGTCCCGGCTTTGCGTCGCCTCGACCTGCGCCGGTCCTTATATGGCTACATCGGCACGAAAGACCAGACCATGGCGCCGCTGCTTCCGCCGGGCACGTTTGTCCAGATCGACGCGAAACAGACCAGCATCAAGAAAGGCCCGCCCAAGAGGCCGATGGGGCAATCTCCGTTCGCGCGCCCCATCTATTTTCTCGACATTCGCACTGGCTACGCTTGTGGCTGGTGCGAGATCAAGGACGGCCTGCTCACCTTGATTCCGCACCCGGATTCAGGCGAGCAGACCCGGACGTTTCGCTATCCAGGAGAAGTCGACATTGTCGGCCGGGTCACAGGCATTGCCATGCAGATCGGGGAAGACAGTCAGGCGTTGCTCGAAGAAGCCCTTCGGAGAAGGAATCCGCCGAAGAAATAGATACTACAAGTCCAGCGGACACCGACCGACCGCAGAGAACTCAGAGAACCTACGCAGTCTATTCTTGTCTGTGATTGCCATCGCTCTGCATCTAATTCTTGCGCTACGGGCCGAGTCCTGAAGCAAACCGACGCGAACCTCGCAACCTATACCCTTCAAGGCAACGAAGATTACGGTCGCGCGCGGATCACCGACTCCGACGGAAAGAAAGCCTGGACGCAACCCGTCTTTATTGAAAAGCCCGCGAACCCATAGCAGTTTATCCCCCTGCGGAAGCTCAATTCGTGAATCGTCGGCCGGAAGCCGGCGCATCATCTCCGGCGGACTTGGCCGTCTCGTCAATCTTCTTCAAAAGGGTTTGGCGTTCCGCTGCATAGATTTGTGCCCACTCGTACAGCCGCGCGTTGTGGATGGCGACCGCAGCGGGGACGGCCAGAGATTTTGCGAGGCGGAAATGTTCGGGGGTGAACGCGCGCGGTTGAGCCTTGCCGATCGAAAGCAGGCCGAGCACGTTATCGGATACCACGAGCGGTACGGCGATCCAGGAACGGACGTTCCCGAACGCCTTGTTCTCGCGCCACTCGCTCTGTTCGCGCGTGTCAGCGAGATGCACGCTCTTCTTCAAAAGAAGTACGCGCTGCAGGAGCCTGTTGTCGGCGGTCTCGATTGTTACGACCGTGCGTCCCGCAGGCGAAGGGGGCGCTTCGCGGGCGACAAATAGACGGTCCTGTCCATCCTCCTCGGTGAGAATGACTCTGGCCGTGTCGTACGGAACAATCTGGAACAGAGTTTGCAGCAGCGTATCGAGCACGGCGTCCATGCGCAGGTCCTGCGTCAAGGTCAGCGTGGCTTTGTGCAGCGCTTCGGTTTCCGCTCGCGCGTCGTCTGCTTGCTTCCGGGCGATCTCGGCCTCGGCGAGATGAAGAGCTACTTGGCCATCGGCGATCTTCCGGGCGGTAATGTCCTGGACGCTGCCGACGAGCCGCACGATCTCGCCGCCGCGCCGCACGGGCGACGCGCTGACGCGGACCCACCGGACTTCGCCGTCGGGCCGAACGATGCGGAACTCTTCCTCGAAGTGACCGGTATGCACGGCGTCTTCGAGCTTCGCGAGCACGGTGGCGCGGTCCAGGGGATGAATGATCTCCGCATAGGAGGAGGGATGACGGAGGATGCTGGCCGCCGACCGGCCGGTAATGCCCTCGTACGCGCCGTTTACGAAAAGAACTTCCTTCGTACGCGCGTCGAGGGTCCAGACGATCTCCCGGATGTTGTCTGAAATCTGCTGCAGCAGTTCGTCGCGTTCGCGCAATGAGTCGAGCGCTTCGACGCGTTCGGTCGTATCGCAGAGGATCATCACGTGGCGCCCGGGAACGCAATCGGCGGCCACGGTATAGTGCACAAAGACCTGCGACCCGTTTGGCCGGATAAGCCGCATGTGCCCCTTCTGATGCCTCCGTTCGAGAAAGGAGCGCCACCGCCGGTCGAACTCCTGCCGCTCTTCGTGGAATTGCGCGAATGAGTGTCCGATCAGCACGGACCTTGGCGCTCCGAGAATCGCAAACGCCGCGGGATTCGCGTCGACACACACGCCCACCTCGTCGAGGATCACGATAGCGTCGAGCGCGTGCTCAAAGACCGCCTCAAACTCGCGCTCCGTCTCGTGAGCTCCTTTACGCTCCTCACGCCAGGAACGAAGGTGCAAAAATACAGCGCAGGCAAGCGCCAGCAGGACGGCCACGAGCGCGAAAAAGGAAAGGTTCGAGCCGTACACACGGTTCCCGAGGACGACGAGGAGCAAAACGACAGCAACGGCACAGAGGAGAAGGGAACTGACCATGGAGTTATGACATTAAGCAGTTGGTACCGTTACGGCTCGATGAGCGATGCTACCCGCGCTCCTGGATGGGAGTCAATAGACACAGCAGGTCTTTCATCGAAAAGACACTTTCGCATGTGCAGGAACAGTTGTATTTTCTCTGCGTATCAATTGCTGGGTTCGACCGAAAAAGTACAAGGACTGGAACGAAGATTTCATCTGCCAACGATGCGGAGTTCACTCAAGAATTCGAGAGCGAGATCTAACAAGCGTCTCTCCGGCACTGAATCACAAATCTCGGCCGTCTGACTGAGTTTGGTTTCTTCGTTGGCTCGTTCTTCTTTTTTGCCTAGTAGATCAGGTATCCGCGTCTCGTCAGCGCCAGAGAAAAAAGATCAATCCCGCCCCTTCTTGTGTCAAGCGCCGGCCCTTCCTGCCAAGATCGGAAACGAATTCGCCTGTCCGGTGATTTGCAGAGGCCGAGTGGTATTTGATGGATTGCGTGGCGCGCTAGATGTCAGCCGCCTCGTGGTCCTTGCCTTCTAGCCGCTTGAAACGAGGCATCAAGTTGAGGAGGTCGTTTACGATCTTCCCCGGATCCTCTCCCAGGGCGGTGCAAATCATAATTGCCGCTGTCAGAGAGGGCGTGTATTTTCTGAGTTCGAGAAAGCCTATGTATTTTGTACTGTAACCACTCATATCAGCTACCTGCTTTTGGCTGAGCTTAAGTTTTCGACGCAGCTGGCGAATGATAGTCGCAAATGCAGCACGCACAACCGGGTTTTGGGAATGGGGCTTCTTGGCCGTTTTGGCATCGTTCTTCGCCATGCGCGGCCCAATAATGAGAGCTTGAAAAGCATACTTCCAGGAAGTATACTATCCTTTAAGAAGGTGTGATGGCGCTTTGTGTGCAGGAGTTTAGGTGTACTCGGCTGGCTAATCTGGGCGAGAATCGCGGCGTCTTTTGCGGCTCCCAGGTAGCAAGTTTTCGACGCGCCTAACTAGATCGGCTCCCGTGACGTCGAGCGCTCTCGCAATTTCCAAGATAGCGGTTAGAGATGGGCTATTTACGCCTCTCTCAAGCATGCTTATGTATTTCGGATGATAGCCGCTGTCAAAGGCTAAGGCTTCTTGCGTGAGACCGCGTTCTTCACGAACTGTGATCAGGACACGTGCGAACGCTCGTTTTTCGAGTGTTCCGCGGTCGCCGGTGCTGCCAGAGCGGGCCATTGGCAGCACGAATCCTGAACTAAGTCAGCATATGATTCCACAGAGTATACTATCCTTTGGCGTGCCGCTCACTAGTGTTGGTCATTTACGCTTGGTGGGGAAGTAAGCATGTCCAGTTCTTTCTCAGCCGCAAGGTTTCCCGCCCTGCCTCTCAGCAAGGAGAAGGAAGGAGCCGATCCTCTATATAAGGATGCGACCGGTGCATCTGAAGAGCTTTCGGACGAAGCCTTGATCGCGCGGATCTGCGAAAAGGACGACGAAGCGCTGGCCCTTCTGTTCAAGCGCTATTCCCGCCTGGTCTGGAAC